>ENA-UPAD01000327-UPAD01000327.1-bioreactor-metagenome-genome-assembly--contig:-NODE-327-length-70460-cov-318.240622_pt1 | contig 70460 bp, 64 predicted proteins | sample MGYA00238179_ERZ772710 | MGnify/ENA primary metagenome ERZ772710 (study PRJEB29004, sample SAMN07631245) | bioreactor metagenome | isolation source: Switchgrass digestor | place: USA: Dartmouth...
GGAGAATCTAACTTAGAAAAGCTAAAAATTTGTCTTGACAATGGGGGTCATTATAGACTGATTCCTACATGTTTTGAAAAGGTTGAACTGAAGTGAGATAAACTGTTAAAGCCGCATAAAAGAGATATCTCCGAAATGTTTTTGGATCCTGCACTGAGAAGTTTTTTGGCTTTTTCAATTCGTATATTAATTAGATAGTCCATTGGAGATAATCCGGTAACTTTCTTAAATATTCTAATAAAATGGGATTTTGACATATTGACTTTCTTGGCCAACATTTCAACAGTGATTTTTTGAGCGAAATGCTGGTGCATATATTCGATTATATTTCCAATTTCGAAATTATCCGATATAAGGTTTTTTTCAGTTTTTATTCCGACAATACCTCTTATCAGTGAATGACAAATAATTTCTGAAAGGGATTCTAAAATATCTTTATATCCAATGATTCTTTCTTGATACTCTGTCATGAAATTTTTTATATATACCATTGCTTCATGGTTAATGACAAACTGTACCCATTCATTGCTAAAGTCGGGAGTTCCGGAAATATATTTTTGATAAATGTTTTCAAAATAATCTTTATCAATGCAAAGGGCTATGTATCTTACAAAATTGTCTGAAACTTTTTCTTCATGAGGTATTCCGGGTTTAATCATATAGGCGAGGTAATGATCATCGGGTATGTCAATATTGCAGTCAAGAAAGCTTTGTTCTTTTGCATGGAATATCACAAATAAATAGGATGGATGGGTATGGGAGGGAGTTATAGCGTATTTGCAAAATCCAACACTTGGAATAAATATCCCCATGTTTTCTGAAACATAACACTCTACATACTCCAAATCCTGTTGAGTGATATTGCCTACTAATTGTTGAATTTTTCCCATATCACGCATTGGAATTATAAAGCACCTCGCTTTATATATCAAATTTTCATTATATTTAACCATAGCATAATTGTGCAATTGATAGATATGTATTTAGATAATTAAAACAAAAGCATTATTACTTGGAAATAGCCTTGTTAAAAACGAAACGTTTATCGAGATTATATTTTATAATATACCCTATGGTGAGGCCAATTAAGCCACCTAAGTATTTAGCATATTGATGGTCAAAAATGCTGTCGAATGCCAATTCGAAAGTCCAGAATATTGCTGTGGTAAATATACCCATAAAAGAATATATAATGAATTTACCGGTATCTTCGGATTTGCTTTTTGCTTCATAATTGAAAATATATTTTTTATCCAGGATATACTTAATTATCAATCCTACCAATGTGCCCATAATAATTGCAGCCATAAGAACAAGATTAAAATTGAAAATTCCAAGAATGCTTACGTTCTTAAAACCTTTGAAAAACATAAAAGAGTCAAGAAGGAAAAGACACAATTGCTGCGTTGAAAAATTTGCAATTATTGATATGATTGCAAACAGTGCATATTTTATTGTAAGTTTAAACAATTCAATCCCGCCAATCTTTTTTATATGTAGGAGCAAAAAGCTTTGTATATGATTTTATGCAGATAACAGATGTTTGTCAATAAAGAAAGTAAAAAGAAGTTACTATAGCTTGATGTTGTTCAATTATGGTGTATTTTTTGGGAGATAAATATAGAAATAAGTACAGTATGATAGAGATTATATAAAATATTATTTAATCATTTACGATGTGCTAAAGTTTTTTTTATCTAAAACCGATATAAAATTCGCGTAGTATAAAATGCATTTGATTTGACACATCAAAACAGCAGAAGGAGGCGTTACTATTAATGAAAAATTTACTCTACATCTTTTCATTGTTTTCACTTCCATAAAAACCCTAAGAAAGAATTGAAGTTTAAAGAAAAGCGCAAAAATATCTAAAACGAAAGGAGATGGACTGATGAAGTTTAAAACGCAAAAGATACTGTGTTTATGTTTGATTTTATTTAAGATCTTAGTCCTATCTTTTGGAAATGTAACAGTTTTGGCAGCAAATAATCAAGAAACTAATGCAGTTTTAGTCCAGGCTGCCAATGTTGTTGCTGCAAAGGATTTAAATGGACATTGGGCAGAAAAACAGATAATGGGTTGGATGGAAAAAGGATTCATAAAAGGTTATAGTGACAATACATTTAAACCAAATAATACTATAACCAGAGCTGAGTTTTTAACAATTGTAAATAATGTTTTCGGATATAAGGATAAAGCACAAATATCATTTACCGATGTAAAGACCAGTGACTGGTATTATGATGAAATAGCAAAGGCTATAGCAGCAGGATATATTAAAGGATATGCTGATGGTACAATAAACCGAAAAATGAGATAAGCCGTCAAGAAGTTGCAGTGATAATATCAAACATTATGCAACTTGAAATGGATGAAAATTCATCTGAAATGGCAAAATTAAAAGACTATAAAGATATTCCGGCTTGGAGTAAAGGAGCAATTGGTGCTGTCTTAAAACATGGTTACATGAAAGGTTATAGTGATCAGACTTTCAAAACAGGTAATTCAATAACAAGAGCAGAAGCGGTTGTAGCATTAAGCAATGTGGCACCAAATATTTACAATACTGCAGGTACATATGGCGATACTACTGTTACAGGTAATGTAATTGTTAGCAATGACGGTGTTACTTTGAAAAACCTTAATATAAACGGTAATTTATATTTGACAGAAGGAATAGGAAACGGAACAGTTACATTGGATAATGTTACTGTAAGTAGTAAAACATTGATATGCGGCGGCGGTATGGACAGTATAATAATTAACAACTCAACATTGGGCGAAACCATTGTTCAAAAGAAAGACGGAAGAATTAGATTGGAAGTTAGAGGTAATACAAGAGTAAGCAAAGTTAAACTTCGTTCAGGTGCTAGACTTGAAGAAAAAGATTTGAGTGATGCTGGGTTTGGAGATGTTGAGGTTGACAATTCAGGATCTACTGTTCAATTTAGTGGAGACTTTAATAATGTAGAAGTAAATGGTAATGCAAAAGTTGAGATTATCAGCGGAGCAATTGAAAATGTAATTGTTGATTCATCAGCAGCAGGAGCTGTTATAAATGTCCAAGAAGGTGCAACAATTAGTACTTTAAGTACAGATGCGGCTATTCAAGTAACAGGTACAGGTACAGTTGAAGTTGCACAGGTAAACGTTAACGGAGTTAAATTTGAAGTTGAACCCGGTAATGTTATAGCAGAAAATAACGTTACAGTTCAAATCGGCGACAAAACTCCTGCACCAACTACAGTTGCAACAACTGCTCCAACACCTAAAGCAACAACTATATCTACACCTTCACCAACTAAAACCAAGAGTTCATCAAGTGGTGGCGGAACAGGTGGTGGAGGAAGTTCAAAAACACCAGCACCAAAACCAACAGCTACAATAGAACCAAGTGCAACGGTAACAACAAAACCAACAACAACATCAATACCAAGCGCAACACCGACAGCAAAACCAAGTGATGAACCAGGCGATGAACCAGGAGACGAACCAGGAGATGAACCGGGCGACGAACCGGGCGATGAACCGGGCGACGAACCAGGAGATGAACCAGGAGACGAACCAGGAGACGAACCAGGAGATGAGCCAGGAGACGAACCGGGCGACGAACCAGGCGATGAACCGGGAGACGAACCGGGAGACGAACCAGGAGATGAGCCAGGAGATGAACCAGGCGACGAACCAGGAGATGAACCGGGCGATGAACCGGGCGACGAACCAGGCGATGAACCAGGAGACGAACCAGGAGATGAGCCAGGAGACGAACCAGGAGATGAACCAGGCGACGAACTTGGGGACGAATCAGGTGATGGTCAAGATGACTAATCGAGTGCAAAAATAGAAACAATACTGATAGAAGTTCCCCGTAGTGATGAAGATGTAACACAAGATTCTGATAAAATAGGTGGAACAGAATTGAGTTACAGCTTCATAGCAGAAGGAAAGAAATTGACAATTAATACCAGTAATGCAAATTACCATACTACGGATATTCTGGAAGCACACCACCGAAAACAGGGAACTTGGTGGGAGTAGCTATACCAGTACTAGATGGTGTGGATATAATATAGTAACAGTGACGATAAATGGTAAAGACTATGTAGACTTGAATTTTACAGATGACAAGTACATTGAATATATTGAAGTAAAGGAAGAAGACTTTAACCTATACTTGGGTAATAAAGTGGGGTTGTGACTATAAAGGCACGACCATAACAATTGAACTTATTAATGTAGCTTGGGACTGTCTCAAAATAGAATTTTGGGATAGTCCCTTTTTATATTCATAAAAATACAAAAGGCAGGTGTATCGACCGCCTTTTGTTGTAGAATATAACTATGAAAAAATAAACCTACAAAAAGACTATACCATAAATAGTGGAACAGTTTAATTAGTTTTGCCAATCGCAACAGAAATTCTTATACTATCGAATGATTTTGTGAAACTGCTAAGCTAAGTATTGGAGGAGTTAGGTTACACAAAATTGTATAAGGCGTATTCCCATAAGGGGAGAAATCCTACAGTATCACCAAAGAATTTATTCAAAGTACTGGTATATGGATATATGAGCGATATTAAAACATCAAGAGCCTTAGAGAGAGCATGTCGAAGAGATATTAATTTCATGTGACTTTTGCAAGGTCAAAAGATTTTAAACCATAATACGATTGCTCGTTTTAGAAGTGGACGGCTTAAGGAAGTTGTAGAAGAGCTCTTTTATCAATTTATGAAAAACTTTATTAACTTGGAGAAGTAGCCTTCGAGAATATATTTGTAGATAGAACAAAAATATAGACATGTGCCAACAAATACAGTTTCGTGTGGAAGAAGGTAATTATAAAGAATGAAGCCCGTCCTCAAATTAATATTTGCAAACTATTGAATGTCTTGGGCTATTCATTTGATGATAGAAAATAAATATTAGTCGATTACATGCAGGAAATTCTTAAGGAACTTCAAAAATGAAAGAGAAAAATTTAGATATTGGTCAACAAATTGAAGAACTTTATGGATTCAGCCTGTCTTCGGAGATGATTAACAAGATTACTGACAGAATTGCTCCAAAGATAAAAGAATATTATTAAAGATTTCTTGAACCCATATATTCTTTTATATTTATGGATACAATTCATTATAAGGTGAAAGAAGAATAATAAGCTGGTAGTTTAATTTTTGTTCTAGGAGCTACTATTGATGGATATAAAGATATCTTAGGGATATGGATTGATGATAATGAAGCGTAAAAGTTTTGGCGATATAGTTTTGTTTTTTTATAAATATAACATTATATAACCTGTATTAGAACAATATAGGTTATTATAATATCTGAACATTTGTATAGAAAGTCTAATGTTATAGGGAAAAGGAAACTTGAAGTAAGTGGAAAATTTAGCTTATATGAAGAACTTGAAGCTTCATATAGAGATTACAAAGGTCCAAAACTTAAAAACAGGGAGGTTTTCTATAATTACAAACATGAGATGTTAAAACTGGTCTCCGGGTAGCTAAAGATATTTGTATGGCTGCTACCAAGTACATAAGTGGATATACCTGCATAACGGATATGGTATGGCCTGTCTTATTGATACTCGACATTGCAACCGAAAAAGTTTATTTATCACCGGAGCAAAAGCAAGCTTAAGTTCGAAAAGGCCAAAGAAGTTTAATTTTTAAAACGATCTGGAAAAGTAAAGTAGAAAGGATTAATTGCAATATTGAAAAATTTTCTATTGTTTTTTTAATATGATTTAAGGATGATAACAAGTGTTTGTCAATAAAGAAAACAATGTAAGTATTACTATTGCATGATAACCATACTAAGGTTAAGATAAAGATAATTGTCAAAATGTTTGTGACCATAAAAGAATGAAGATTTCCAACACATATAACCGAAACTTTAAACTAATTTTTTCTAAGAATTGAAAAGTTAATTTTTAGATGGAATAAAAGGGGGAGTACATAGCGTGGTAGATTATTCCAAATTGAAAAGACCAATTAATCCAATGCCGGATGATGTGGAAAAAAAGCTTATTAAGGAAAACTTAATGGAATCATATAGAAAGGACCTCTATATCAGCAAAACGATTATTTGGGTTGGATATTAAAAGCTAGAAGACAGGAGACAAGAGAAAAACGTATAAACCAAATGATTGAAGAGTTGCGCAACGGTGACAAATATATGGGTATGGGCTATCGTGAAAATAGGTATTAATCCTTGACAAAAAATATATTATATCTGCATGTTTTTTGCGCATTATTTTTTAATTTGTCATTTAAAACTGCACGGATATTGCTATGACTGATAATTATAGCATGCCTTAGTGATATTATATTGTCTTTTGGCACGGTTTAATATATGCTTCTTCGAATTCTTTTGAAAATAAAAAATTGTTTTCAGCTCGGTCAAAGATGAGATGATTATTTTTTAAATTGAATGATATTATGTACAAAAGAAAATTGTTTATATTGAAAATAGTGCTACAAAAAACAGAGATCAATCTGCTAGATAGTTAAGAATATTTTGAGCGGCAGAAATGATACAAATATGAATTTTTTGTGCAGCAGATGGGAGGAATGATATGCTGTGATTGGTAAAAACGGAATACGCATTATTTACGGAGATAATCCCAAGCAAATGGTAAGGGAGCTACTTGAACTCATAAAACCTGAAGTTGAAATAGATAAAAAAGCACTTGTCGGGATTAAGCCGAATCTCGTTGTGGCAAAGCCTTCGAGTTCAGGTGCGACAACTACGCCTGAAATAGTGGAAGGAGTTATTGAATATTTAAAATCAAAAGGGCATAATAAAATAGTAATTATGGAAGGTTCATGGGTGGGAGACAGGACATCGAGAGCGTTTAAAGTATGCGGATATGGGGATTTGTCAAAAAAATATGATGTTCCTTTAATTGACCTTCAGTATGATGGGTATAAAACATATGAGACAGACGGAATAAAGATAAACCTTTGTGACTATATTACAAAGGTTGATTATTTAATAAATATACCGGTATTAAAAGGCCACTGCCAGACTAATATAACCTGTGCATTAAAGAATATGAAGGGGTGTATACCCGATTTTGAGAAAAGAAGATTTCATACCATGGGTTTGCATAAATCCATAGCATATTTGAACAAACTTATAAAACAGGATCTCATAATTGTTGATAGCATGAATGGTGACCTCAACTTTGAAGAGGGCGGCAATCCGGTTCAGATGAACAGGATAATTGCAGGAAAAGATCCTGTGCTGATAGATGCATATGCAGCACAGTTGATGGGCTTTAGTATTGAGGATGTACAGTATATTGCTATGGCTGAAAGTATCGGTGTAGGTACTGCCGACTTGGAAAATGCCGATATTGCTGAATTGAACAAGGACAGTGGAACAAAAAAAATAAAACCGTCCAAAAAAGTTCAGCAGTTTTCGAAATATATTATAGAGGACAGTGCATGTTCGGCATGCTGCGGAAGTCTTATTTATGCGTTGGAAAGGCTATATGAGAAAGGTCTTTTGAATAAATTGAATGAAAAACTATACATTGGCCAAAACTTTAAAAATAAAAAGTGTGACGGTTTGGGTATCGGTACATGTACTTCAGAATTTGAAAAATATGTAAAGGGCTGCCCACCAAAAGCTAAGGATATTGTGGAATTTTTGGAAGGACATATATAAGCGGACAATAAGGTGGGAAGTGAGACATATGTTCTTTATAGCGTTTTTTGGAATACAAGATAAAGATAAATATATAGGGACTTGTAATAATATCATATGTCCATCCTGTGAAAAATTGGGCAGATATGAAATTCATAAGTTGTACAGATATTTTCATATATTTTTCATACCGATTTTTCGATGGGATATCAAATATATGGTAAAAACTTCATGCTGTGGCAGCCTTTATGAATTGGATCCTGAAGTCGGTAAAGAATTTGAGAAAAATCCCGATATTGAAATCAAAGAACAAAACCTTCAACGTGTTAACAATTTTTGGCCTTTCAAGTATTGCCCAAATTGTAAAGCCGATATACCTGCAGAATTTAATTATTGTCCTTATTGTGGTAGAGAATTGTAGAACTGAAAATTATCCGGTAAACACTTGCAGAGCATTTAGGCTCGGCTTTTTGATATAGAGTTTTTCTGTGCTGCAAGGAAAGTTTTTAATAGTATGCGATATAATTAAATTTAAGTAAAAACTGAATTTTGAAAATTAACCGTAAAGAAACCATATTTTTTAGCAGGTTTACAGAGATTGCTGAAATATGCTAATTGTTGATAATGATTAAGTGGAATAGTATAATTATACTTTAAAATAAAAATTTATACAGTGGTGAGGGGACTTTATGAAATGGTTTTATAATGTAAGAAAAAGGAGAAGAATAATAGGATTATTCTTATTCTCTTTATTTGCTGTAATAATATTGGTGTTTGCCAATTTTAGCAGTAAAAATAAAAAGACTGAAACAAGTACAGATGTACCTATAATAGAGGTTACCCCGACGAAAATTATAGTGGCAACAAAGGAACCTGAGGTTACACCGACACAATTGCAAACTCCAACGCCGACGTTAGTTCCAACATTAACACCTGAACCTACACCGACGGAAACAGCAACACCCACGCTAACACCTATACCAACGCCAACATCCATACCAACAACAATTCCCCCCACAGCTACACCTAAACCTTCACCCTCAAAGCAAAATCCGACTCCAACACCGAAAAAGACGCCACAGGTGAAAACAGCTGAACCGGTAAAGCCTCCGCCAAAACCTGTTGTTGAGCCGCCAAAAGCAGAACCAAAAGTAGAACTCAGATATAAGAATGGAAGAACGAATGTCAATACTGACACAATTTATCCGATGTTTACGATTGTTAATAAAGGGAATCAAAAAGTAAAGTTGTCTAATATAAAAATAAGATATTATTATACAAAAGAAGGAAATGCTTCTGAGACTTTCTGGTGCGATTATTTTACAAAAGGTTCCAGTAATGTGATTGGAAGTTTTGCTAAATTAAACAACGATAAGAACAATGCAAACAGCTACTTAGAGATAAGTTTCAGCGATGCAGCCGGTGAAATTGGAGCAGGCGAAAGTGTGGAACTGTCGGTTGGTTTTGCAAAAAATGACTGGAGTCAGTATAATCAAAAAAATGATTATTCATATTCGTCGTCAACTACATATTTTTCCTGGAATAAAGTAACTCTCTATGTATCCGGAAAGCTTGTGTTCGGAAAAGAACCTTAAAATTTGACTTAAAGCCAGGACAAAATATTATGTTTGAATGTAAGTTTTTTTGGATAAAATATACTAAGCACATTTTGCATAACAATAAATGGAAAGGGAGAATGTGGTATGAAGGAATATTTGGGAATTGAAAACGTATTTGCCAGAGAAATACTTGATTCTAGAGGAAATCCAACAGTTGAGGTGGAAGTTGTTACAGAGGGAGGCTTTTTGGGTAGAGCTGCCGTTCCTTCAGGAGCTTCTACAGGTGCCTTTGAAGCAGTAGAGCTTAGAGATGGAGACAAAAAGAGATATCTCGGGAAAGGTGTATTAAATGCCGTTGAAAACGTAAATAAGATAATAGCTCCTGAAGTTGAAGGAATGAATGTATTTGATCAGGTGGCTATTGATACGTTGATGATTAGTTTAGATGGCACACCCAATAAATCAAAACTTGGTGCAAATGCAATTTTAGGTGTTTCACTTGCTGTGGCAAAAGCAGCTGCTGAAGCTATCGGTTTGGCTCTTTATCAGTATATTGGCGGTGTTAATGCCAAAACTCTTCCCGTACCTATGATGAATATTATTAATGGTGGAAAACATGCGGACAACAGTGTAAACATACAGGAGTTTATGATTATGCCTGTTGGGGCAGGCAGTTTCAGAAACGCTCTTCAAATGTGTGCTGAAGTGTTCCATAATCTAAAGGCGGTATTAAAGAACAAAGGTTATAGTACTGCAGTGGGTGACGAAGGCGGATTTGCTCCTAATCTTAAAACCGATGAAGAAGCTATACAGGTTATTTTGGAAGCGGTTGAGAAAGCCGGATACAAGCCGGGAGATGATTTCAGACTTGCCATAGATGCAGCTGCAACTGAAATGTATCAGGAAGACGGTACTTATTTCTTCTGGAAGACCGGATTAAAAAAGACCCGCGAAGAAATGGTTGAATATTGGGCTGAACTTGTCAACAAGTATCCGATAATTTCATTGGAGGATGGTGTTTCGGAAGAGGATTGGGATGGATGGAAACTTTTGACTGAAAAAATAGGAAAGAAAGTACAGCTGGTAGGTGACGACCTCTTTGTTACCAATACCACAAGGCTAAAAAAAGGTATTGATTTGGGCGTCGCAAATTCCATACTTATTAAAGTAAACCAAATAGGTACTTTGACTGAAACATTAGATGCAATTGAAATGGCTAACAGGGCCGGTTATACCGCAGTTGTATCCCACAGATCCGGTGAAACGGAGGATGCCACTATTGCCGATATAGCTGTTGCAACCAATGCAGGTCAAATAAAGACCGGAGCACCGTCAAGAACCGACCGTGTTGCAAAGTACAATCAGCTCTTAAGAATTGAAGAAGAATTAGGTGGATCAAGCCGTTATTTGGGAATTAATGCCTGGTTCAATTTGAAAAATAAATAGCTGTAAATGTTAAAAAATGGAAAGTAACCTTTGTGCTAAAAATATTTATGTTTTACTTGTATTTTCATAATCTGTATGCTAAAATTAATTTGTTGATTTCATGGGAGGTGTTTTTGGCATGCAGATAGCTGTTAACATATTGCACATAATATTTTGCATATCGTTGATAGTCATAGTGCTTTTACAATCAGCTAAACAGGCAGGTTTGTCAGGTTCAATAGCCGGTGGTGCAGAAACTTTCTTTGGAAAGAATAAAGGTAGAACAATAGATGCTATGTTAAGCAAATGGACTGCAGTAGCAGCTATAGGTTTTCTTATAACGTCAATTGTTTTACAGATTATGATGAATGCTTGATGATAGTAAATAAAACTGTGGAATTCCACAGTTTTATTTTATTTACATACTAAATGTGACAAAATTTAGTTAGCACCTTTTATTTTCTTTAAACAGTTCAATAAATCACTTTGACGGGTTTTAAACGTTCATTTTGCCGGCTTTTTTGAAATTGGAATTTTATTCTTATATCTATTTTTTCTAAATTTTTTCAATAACTTTATTTTTTCTTGTAATTATAGGTTTATTTTAGTAATATATATGTGGGACAACTTTATGTTAGTTGTTCGGACTTTAGTTTGAAGTCTGAGCTGTTTTATTACAATAGTTTTGTTTCCGTGTCTAAAAAGCATACAAATTGGAGGTAATGGTTTCCATGGAAAGAGAACAAGCACTTGAAGAATTGAAAGGTCGTTTGAAGAGTGAGAATCTAATTAGACATTCTCTTGCAGTTGAAGCTATTATGAGAGAGTTGGCTTTTTATTTTAAAGAAGATATTGATAAATGGGGAATAGCTGGATTGCTTCATGATATCGATTATGATAAAACAGCTGGAGACCCTGCAAAACATGGTTTGGTTGGTGCAGAAATATTAGAGACCCTTGATGTTGAAAGCTCTATTGTTTATGCTATAAAGGCTCATAATGATTATCATAAAATTGAAAGGAAAAGAAAGATTGACAAAGCTCTTTATTGCGCAAGTCCTATGGCTGTGGTTATGAGTGCTTGTACAGCAGCACTTCCGTCGAAAAAAGTGGAAGATTTGACTGTGGAATTTGTTATGGAAAAAATTAACGAGGAAGGTTTTATAAACGATACAGAGTTAAAACAGATTAAATCTTGTGAAAATTTAGGTATAGCACTTGAAGAATTCGTTAAGCTTTCTATAAAAGCTGTACAGTCCATATAGATGAAAAAATTAGTGATAATGTTTATCTTTTGTGTTAATAATATATATGTCGAATTTTATAAACCAAGTTTAGATAGATTTATCTATTAATCTTGGTTTTTTTATATCATTTATAAATGTTCTGTATAAACAATAAAAAAAATAAAAGGAGGAAATGCTGCGGAAGGTCTGCAGCAGATTGTGGATAGATGATTGACACGATGCTTGAAAGAAAAGAACGTATTTTGGCATTTATGAGGGAAGATGCCTATAAGCCTTTATTGTTTGGTGAGCTTGTAACGGTTTTGGATGTGCCTAAAGAGGATATTCCGTTATTTCAAAATGTTTTGGATGAATTGGAAGCAGAAGGTAAGATATTTAAGACCCAAAAAGACAGATATGGAGTACCGGAAAGAATGAACCTGATAGTCGGAAGACTTCAGGGAAATGAACGGGGATACGGGTTTGTTATTCCTGATGACGAGAATATAAAAGATATATTTATCTCTGCCGATTCATTGAATGGTGCAATGCATAATGACAGGGTAATTGCAAGAATTAATAAGAAGGTCATTGGAGATAAGAGTGCAGAGGGAGAAATAATCAAAATACTTGAGAGGGCCAACAAAACAGTTGTCGGAACTTTTGAAAGCAGTAAATATTTTGGTTTTGTGGTACCTGACGATAGAAGAATATCGGGAGATATTTTTATACCCAAGGATGAAATAAACGGTGCAAAGTCCGGTCAGAAGGTCATTGCCGAAATAGTTTTGTGGCCGAAAAAAAGGAGAAATGCAGAGGGAAGGATAATTGAAATATTAGGGGATAAAGATGAACCGGGAACAGATATACTGTCGATTATAAAGCAGCATAATCTCCCGGAAGAATTCCCTGAAAGTGTTATTAAACAAGCTAAATCTATACCGCAAGCCGTTACCGAAGAAATGATAAAAGGAAGAAGGGACCTAAGAGATCTTCGTATGGTTACTATTGACGGAGAGGATGCCAAAGACCTTGATGATGCGGTATCGATAGAAAGACTTCCCAACGGCAACTATAAACTCGGTGTTCATATTGCTGACGTAAGCTATTATGTTACCGAGGGTTCGCCTTTGGACAAGGAAGCTCTGAAGAGGGGAACAAGTGTTTACCTTGTGGACAGGGTTATTCCCATGCTTCCAAAGGAGCTTTCAAACGGGATTTGCAGCCTTAACCCACAAGTGGACAGGCTCAGTTTCACTGTGATGATGGAAATAGATTCAAACGGAAAAGTTGTTGACCATGAGATTTTTGAAAGTGTAATCAGAACCAATGAAAGAATGACTTATACCGATGTATATAAGATCCTTGTTGAAAAGGATAAGGAACTTTCCAAGAGATACGATTATCTGGTAGAAGATTTCAAGACAATGGAAGAACTGGCTCTGATACTTAGAAATAAGCGAATGCAGAGAGGTTCCATTGACTTTGATTTTGATGAGGCAAAGATTTTGCTTGATGAGAACGGAAAGCCGATTGATATAAAGAGGTATGAAATAACCATAGCAAATAAGATTATTGAAGAATTTATGCTGGTGTGTAACGAAACAGTAGCTGAGCACTTTTTCTGGTCAAATGTTCCTTTTGTTTACAGGGTTCATGAAGACCCGGATACCGATAAAATAGAAAGTTTTAGTGAGTTTGTTCACAATCTCGGCTATACCTTGAAAGGTATAAACAAAATTCATCCCAGAGCGCTTCAGGATTTGCTTGAAAAGATAAAAGGCACTAAGGAAGAAAGAATTATAAGTACTGTTATGCTGCGGTCTCTTCAAAAGGCAAGATATTCACATTTGAGCGTGGGACATTTTGGATTGGCAGCAAGATACTATTGCCACTTTACATCTCCGATAAGAAGATATCCTGACTTGATTATTCACAGGATAATGAAGGAGTATTTAAAAGGTCAGTTGAATGAAAAAAGGGAAGAGTATCTTGTAGATGCACTGCCGGAAATAGCCAGGATATGTTCCGAGAGGGAAAGGGTGGCTGAGGAAGCGGAAAGAGACACGGAGGACCTTAAAAAGGTTGAATATATGAAGCAATTTGAAGGCAATGTGTTTGAAGGTATTATATCCAACGTTACATCCTTCGGTATGTTTGTGGAACTGGACAATACCGTTGAAGGTTTGGTTAGAATGAGTGATATGGATGACGATTATTATACCTTCGATGACAAACATTATTGCCTTATAGGAGAGAGAACACGTAAAGTGTACCGCATAGGCGATGTGGTTAAAGTAGTGCTTGTAAAAGCCGATATTGGTGCCAGAAGGATCGAATTTACCCTTTATAAGGACGAAGATGCTGAAGAAGCGATGGATAGCGATATAGAAATACTTGAGGAAGAAACTCCTAAGCGAAAACGCAAAGCTAAAGCTGCCGATAAAGAGATATTGGACCATATACAGGGCAAGAAAAAAGACAAGGCAAAGAAACGGGCAGAAAAGTCCAGTAAAAAAAAGGAGAAGTCTGAAAAGAAGTCTGAAAAAAAGAGTAAAAAGAAAGGAAAGAAGAATCAGGAAGAATAAGAAAGAATAAGGATTAAAAGATTATAGGTTCTGCATTTGAAAACAATATTTATAAGAAGGAAGTTATATGGAAAAAGAAAATATACTTGTAAGTGCTTGTTTACTAGGTGTAAATTGCAAATATAACGGGGGAAACAACTATAACAGTGAAATTAAAGCTTTAGCTTCAAAGTATAATCTTATACCCGTTTGTCCCGAGCAGCTCGGAGGATGTCCAACTCCCAGACTGCCTGCTGAAATACAAAAAGGAAGCGGAAGGGATGTACTTTGCGGGAAAGCAAAAGTAATGCGGAAAGACGGCGTTGATGTTTCAGAAAATTTTGTAAAAGGAGCAAAGGAAGTCCTTAATATTGCAAAGCAGACTAATATTAAGCTGGCAATATTGAAATCAAAAAGTCCTTCCTGCGGAAAAGGAAAGATTTATGACGGAACTTTTTCAGGAAATTTGATAGACGGTAACGGTGTTACTGCCGATGTTCTTGAAGAAAATGGAATTACAGTGTTGTCGGAAAAAGATATCGACAAAATAGAGTTATTTTTAAGGCGGGATTAATAAAATAAAGGCCTTGGAACTGAACATTCCGAGGCCTTTTGTGCGCCTTTTTCAGTTAAAAGTGTTCAATACTATAAAAATGTTTTATACTATAAAATTCTTGATTTCATTGTAGAATTCGTCACAATCATCTGAATGCACGTCAACTTTAATTGGTTTACTTAAATCCAAACTGAAAATACCCATGATGGATTTTGCATCAACAACATAACGGCCTGAAGTCAAATCGATGTCAAAGTCATATTTATTTACTATATTCACAAAATCCTTAACATCGGTAATTGATTTTAATGAAATATTGAATGATTTCATGAGAGTTCCTCCTTTTTTCGAATGTTTTACCACCTATTATTATATATATTATCCTGTTTATAGTTGCAAGTCAATTGTGATATTGCTAAAATTTTCTTATGATTTTATGCGATATGTTAAAACATATTTTAAAAATATTTTTGTATACTATATTTTAGACTGTTCCTATAAAAGTAAATTGATTGAAATTGCCGGCTGTTTGGTTATATAGGATTGGTCCGTCGAATTGTCATAAGTCATTAAGCTGCTGAATAAGTTAATAAGCTTGAATTTGTTGTATAGTAAAGTGGATGGTTGTTTGAAATGGAGTTTACATAAAAGTTTGGGGGAAGTTATGAAAAAAGTTGCGTTTTATACATTGGGATGCAAAGTTAATCAATATGAGACTGAGGCTATTTCGGAGATATTTAGAAAAAACGGATATGAAGTGGTTGACTTTGAAGATGTTGCGGATGTTTACATAATAAATACGTGTACTGTTACAAACTTAAGTGACAGAAAGTCAAGGCAGATGATCAGAAGGGCCAAGAAGAGCAATAAAGACTCAATAATTGTGGCAGTGGGATGTTATGCCCAGGTATCTCCCGATGAAGTTTTGGGTATACCTGAAGTAAATCTTGTTATTGGGACTAAAGATAAGGGTAAAATTATAGAGAAGATAAATCTGATTGAAAAAGGTATGAACAAAGTAAATCTGGTTGAAGATATTATGAAAACCAGAGAATTTGAAGAACTGGGAGTGGAAGTATATAAGGAGCGTACAAGGGCGTATATTAAAATCCAGGAGGGATGCAACCAGTTTTGTTCCTATTGCATAATACCTTATGCAAGGGGACCAATAAGAAGTCGTTCCGTTGAATATATTCTCGATGAGGTAAACAGATTGGTTTCGAACGGATATAAGGAAATAGTTCTGACGGGTATCCATATAGCATCCTATGGAAAGGATTTAAAAAATACTTCTCTTCTTGACATTATCAAGAAGGTACATGAAATTGACGGGGTGGAACGAATCAGACTCGGCTCTATTGAGCCCACAACCGTAAACCGCGAATTTGTGGATGAGATAAGTAGGTTAAGAAAGCTTTGCCCGCATTTTCACATATCCCTGCAAAGCGGATGTGACAGCACACTTAAGCGTATGAATAGAAAATACACCACTGAGGAGTATCGCTCGGCAGTCAGTCTCTTAAGAAGCTCTATAGAAGATGTTGCTGTAACAACCGATGTTATGGTAGGTTTTCCGGGAGAAACCGATATGGAGTTTAATGAAACCGTCAAATTCCTTGAAGAGATAAATTTTGCAGCAATGCATGTTTTCAAGTATTCGCAGAGGAAAGGAACTCCTGCAGCTAATTTTGAAAATCAAGTATCGCCGCAAAAGAAAGAAGAAAGGAGCAATATTTTACTTGAACTGTCTGCCCGAATGACCAGAGAGTTTAATAAGAGATTTGAAGGTAGAATTATGGATGTTTTATTTGAACAGGATGTAAAGGATAGAGATGGGATAATAGAGGGATTAACGTCAAACTATATAAAAGTATTGTGTGAAGGCGAGTCCTATCTAAACGGTCAGATACTCAAAGTTAAGTTGCTTGAAGCTGTTGAGGATTATGTCAAGGGAATGATATTAACAAGTTGAGATAATGCCATATTCGAGTACGCCAAACGAAATTTTACCCAGATAATAAAGAGTAATCAAATTCGAAATGTATTGCATAAATTAAACTCTTGTATTACTATATATGTGTGGGCTAATTACATAAAAATTCTAAGCATTTAGATTTTCAGGTCCCATCCTTTATGCAGGAGAGTGATTGGTTATGGCAAACGGCGAGACCATGATGTTTAATGTTGAAAATGAAAAGGTGAATGAGGCGAGGGAGGTAATCTTCTCTGTATTTAAAGCTCTCAAAGAAAAAGGCTATAATCCGATTAACCAAATTGTAGGCTATATATTATCCGGCGATCCTACTTATATAACTAATCATCAGGATGCAAGAAGCATAATTAGAAAATTAGAGCGGGATGAACTGCTTGAAGAAATTCTTAGATTTTACTTGGAAGAGAATAGCAAGGAAGACTCCGTATAAAATACGGGGTTTTTTAGTAGCATTTCCAATAAGATGAATTAAAATTTTTTATAACCTTTTGTAAAGAAAATTATTAAAATAAAAATTTATTTTTTTATAGTAAAAATTTCTCCTTTTATAGAGGGATCTTGATTTCTGTGATGATAAAAAACATTTATAAGTAGGAATGGATAAAATTTAGGAACGGTAAAAACGGAATGGTTGGTGCAGAAAATTGAAATATGTTAAACTCGGGAATACCGGACTTGAAGTGTCGAGAATGTGTTTTGGAGGATTGATTATCGGGCCGCTTCAAGCGAACTTGCCTTTGGATGAAGGAGTAAATGTGATATTAGCTGCTTTAGAGCGCGGCGTAAACTTTATCGATACAGCAGAGCTATATGGAACATATGACTACATAAGGGAAGCCATTAAGAAATCAAAATCAAAACCCATCATTGCTACAAAATCCTATGCTTATTCTACTGAAGGTGCCAAAGCAAGCCTGGAGAAAGCCAGAAAAGAATTGGATATCGATGTTATTGATATTTTTTTGCTTCATGAACAAGAAAGCCGTCTAACTCTCAAAGGCCATCGTGAGGCTCTTGAATACTATATTTCAATGAAGGAAAAAGGAATTATTCGAGCTGTTGGAGTATCTACTCATAATGTGGAAGTAGTTGAGGCTTGTGCCGATATGCCTGAAGTAGAAGTCATTCATCCTTTGGTTAATAAGGCCGGAATAGGAATTGGCGACGGAACAATAGAAGACATGCTTGCAGCTGTAAAGAGAGCGCATGATAACGGAAAGGGTATATACAGTATGAAGCCTTTAGGTGGGGGAAACCTTTTGAAATCTTACAGTGAGTGTATGGATTTCGTGCTGAATATACCATATATTGACTCCATTGCAGTTGGAATGCAATCTGTTGAAGAGGTTATAATGAATATATGCGTGTTTAATAATGAACCTGTTCCGGAAGATATCAGGTCTTCAGTTGCCGGAAGAAAAAAACATCTCCATATTGACTATTGGTGTGAAGGATGCGGAAGGTGCGTAGAAAGGTGCAGACAGGATGCTCTTTACATACAGGACAATAAAGCTAAGGTAATAGAAGAGAAATGCCTTTTATGCGGATATTGTGCAAGTGCATGTTCCTGTTTTGCAATAAAAGTTTGCTAAACATTTATGATAATTGAAAAAGATTCAAAAGAATTGCATTGCTACATATATGGCAAAGATTGAATGTATTGAAATGGGTTTTATTATCAGTTGATAAACAATAAAACACAAAGGTATTTTGGAGGGTTTATGAGGATAATTGGGATAGATTATGGGGATAGCAGAATAGGAATAGCAGTAAGTGACCCTCTTGGATGGACAGCGCAAGGTGTTGAAACTATCAATTGGAAAAATAATATAGAAGAGCCTATTGAAAGAATACTGCAGATTATAAAATATTATGATGCTAAGAAAATTATTGTGGGATTTCCCAAGAACATGAACGGGACCATCGGTCCCAGAGGAGAAAAAACTGATGAATTCATTGAGTTGTTGAAAAGTAAAGTTGAAGAAATTCCGATTATTAAGTGGGATGAGCGATTAAGTACAGTCGCTGCAAACAAAACTATGCATGAGCTGGGAGTAAAAAAATCAAAGAAAAAACAGGTAGTTGACCAGATTGCGGCAGTTTACATTCTTCAGGGATATTTAGACGCAATGGCTTTGAAAGAATGAATATAAAATTTAAAATTGATGGAATAGAATAAAATTATCAGAGAAGACTAATATTAGTGATTTAAAAAATAAGTTTATATGAAATATTAATTAAAACTAAATTTTAACATAAATAAGTAATGGAATTTCTTGAGGTCTATGTTATAATTAGTATTTATAATGCTGAACAGGAGGTAAAAAATTATGTCAGAAGAAAGAGATGATGTAGTTGTTTTGGTGGATGAGAACGGTGAAGAGGTTGAATTTGAACATCTAGACACTGTCGAGCTTAACGGAAATGAGTATGTGGTTCTTCTTCCTGTGGAGGAAAGTGAGGAAGAAAAAGATATTGATGAAGTTGTAATACTTAAAATCGAACACGGCGAGGAAGAAGATAGTTTTGTAAGCGTTGACGATGATGATGAGCTTGAGGCTGTTTTTGAAGAGTTCAAATTGAGAATGGAAGATGAATTTGATTTTGAAGATTAGTTATGAAAAATGAGCAAAAACTCCCTGGATCCGATATTAAGATACAGGGAGTTTTTCAATTCACGGCTTTTGGTTGATAAAAAAGTGATTGTACAGAAAAAAATCAAGGCTTTAAAGTTTTATTTTCATGAATTATTTCCCGGATAAAGGATTTTCATAACCCATGTAGAAATAAATAGGCAAAGCATTATTTTTTGACAGAGAAATATAAACCGATAAATTGCATATGTTTTGTGGAAAGATTATACATTGCATAATAGTTATGATAATGGGGGTTTATATGATTAATAAAAATTGTAAAAAGGTTTCTTTTTTGTTTTTGGCTTTAGTTACATTATTTATATTTGGGGGATGCAGCGACAGGAAAGACTCGGTTAAGGATGCTGAAAATACGCCTGCTTTACCGACACCGGTGGAGACTGTTACCCCTCCTGAAGAAACTATAGCCCCGGAACAGAAAGAAGATGAAAACAAAACGGAAAAGGAAATAGGCGATTTGAATTTTACTTTTCCGACGGAAGGAATCAGGCCTTATGCAGTTATGATTGACAATGAGGGGACAAGACCTTTGCCCCAGGGTGGATTGTACCTTGCACAGATTATTTATGAAATAATAGTAGAGGGCGGTACAACCAGATTAATGCCTGTATTCTGGGATAAAAACCCCGCTATGATTGGCCCGGTAAGAAGTTCAAGGCACTATTTTATAGATTATGTTATGGAACATGATGCCATTTATGTTCATTTTGGCTATAGTCCGAAGGCTATGCAGGATATAAAAAATTATAAAATAAATAATATAAACGGTGTGGCAAACGGTGGTGAAGTGTTCTGGGATTTGACGAACGATAAAAAGAATTGGCAGGATTCTTACACTTCAATGGAAAAGGTAAAGGGATATGTGGAAAAAGTTAAATACAGAACTACCACTGACAAGAGTTTAGCCTTCAAGTATTCCAAAGAGGATTATGATCTTACCGATGGCAGGAGTGCTCTAAATGTAGATATAGTATATACGTCAAGTTATGAATGTTCTTTTGAATATGATGAATCAAGAAAACTTTATTTGAGATTCAGAAAAGGTAAGCCTCACATGGAAAGGATAACTAATGAGCAGTTAATTGCCAAAAACATTATTATACAAAAGGTATCGAATTATACCATTAAAGGTGATGATGCCGGAAGGCAGGAAGTAAACACAGTAGGAAGCGGAGAAGGCTATTTTATTACCAACGGCAAGTGTATTGATATTAAATGGTCTAAAAAGTCTAGGACCGAGCAGACAAAATATTATGACAGTCAGGGAAATGAAATTGTTCTAAATCCCGGACAGACTTGGATACAAATAACACCGACCTATGGAAAGGTAACCATTGAATAAATTTATATTATTCAATAAAAATTGATAAAAACTTTGAAATTTTTAAATTTCAAAGTTTTTTTTTGAAAATTTTTGATAAACTGATTTAGGTGGAATAAAAACTCATATACTAAATAAATTGAATATGTTCTGCTCAACATCAAAGTTTTTTATTGCTAAAAATTCATCAATTGGTTATTATAAGTATATGGTAAAAAATCATATTATGTTAAACTTATGTCAATGATACATGTTGTATTTTGTTAAATTGTCGAACACATATACTCTATGAAATGAATTTTAGTAAACCATTATGCTATTTTGGAGAGGATAATTTGAGTATAAAAATAAGCGATAAAATATTGCAAAGCGTTGAAAAACCTGCAAGATATATTGGTAATGAGTGGAATAGTATTCATAAAGATCCTTCCGGTGTCGAAGCAAGGTTTGCCTTTTGTTTTCCGGATGTATACGAAGTAGGTATGTCTCATTTGGGGATGAAAATTTTATACCACCTTCTTAATGAGAGAAAGGATACTTACTGTGAGAGAGTGTTTGCACCGTGGGTGGATATGGAAGCTAAGATGAGAGAAAACAATATACCTCTTTTTTCTCTTGAAACCCATGAGCTGGTAAAAAATTTCGATATTGTCGGATTTACTCTGCAATATGAAATGAGTTATACTAATATTATTAATATGTTGGACTTGGCACAAATACCGATTTTTAGCCAGGACAGAACAAAAGAGCATCCCTTTGTGTGTGCCGGGGGTCCCTGCGCATATAACCCCGAGCCTTTGGCTGACTTTGTAGACTTTTTTATGATGGGTGAGGGGGAAGAGATAATTAATGAAGTAATGGATGTATATATAGATTGGAAAAGGCAAAATTTGCCCAGAGAAAAATTTTTGGATGCAATTTCTCAAATTGAAGGTATATATGTACCGGCTTTTTATAAAGTGGAGTACAAAGAGGACAATACAATTTTAAAAATAGAACCGGTGAAGGAGAAATATCCGAAAAAAATAAAGAAAAGAATTATAAAAGATCTTGATAAAGTCTATTTTCCTGAGAAAGTAATTGTCCCTTATATGGGCATAGTACATGACAGAATTATGCTCGAGCTTTTTAGAGGTTGTATACGAGGATGCAGGTTTTGTCAGGCAGGGTATATATATAGGCCGGTGAGAGAGCGCTCTCATGAAAGGCTTTTAGAACTTGCCAAATCTTTGGAAAACAGTACCGGTTATGAAGAAATATCCCTTACTTCATTAAGTACCAGCGATTACAGCTCTTTTAAAGAGTTGGCGGAAGGTTTGCTTGTGGATATGGAACCTAAGAAGGTAAACCTTTCATTGCCGTCGTTAAGAATTGATTCTTTTTCGCTGGAACTTATGGAGAAAGCTCAAAAGGTCAGAAAAAGCGGTTTGACTTTTGCCCCTGAAGCAGGAAGCCAGCGTTTGAGAAATGTAATAAATAAAGGAGTTACAGAACAGGATTTGATAAACTCGGTAAAGACTGCTTTTAATGGCGGATGGAGCAGTGTTAAGCTGTATTTTATGATTGGGCTTCCTACAGAAAACTTTGACGATATTAGTGGTATTGCAGACCTTGGCCATAAGGTAGTGGATGCCTATATGTCAACTCCTAAGGAAAACAGAGGAAAGGGATTGAGTGTTGTAATAAGTACTTCTTCTTTTGTTCCAAAACCTTTCACACCTTTTCAATGGGAGCCGCAGGATGAAATGGCAACACTTAAGGAAAAGCAAAAGTTTTTGCAGAGCAAAATTAAAAGCAAGCACATTAAATATAATTGGCATGATCCTGAATTGAGCTTTCTTGAAGCTGTGTTTGCAAGAGGGGACAGAAGAGTTGGAAAGGTATTGTATGAAGCTTTCAGAAAAGGTTGTAAGTTTGACAGTTGGGGTGAACATTTTAAGTTTGACAAATGGATGGAGGCATTTGCCGAATGCGGTATAGACCCTCATTTTTACGCTAACCGTAAGAGAGAGTTTGAAGAAGTACTGCCATGGGATCATATTGATATAGGTGTTTCCAAGGAACATTTTATTAAAGAAAACAAAAAGGCATATAATGAAGAGGTTACTCCAAATTGCAGAGCAAAATGTACCGGATGCGGAGCAACAGTTTTTGGTGGAGGTATCTGCTTTGATTAGTATTAGAGCTAGGTTTACAAGGGGAGAAGAAATAAAGTTTATATCCCATTTAGATATGATGAAGATGTTTGAGAGGGCTTTAAGGCGTTCAGGGTTACCTGTTTACTATTCTCAAGGGTTCAACCCCCACCCTCAGATTGTGTTTGGGCTGCCCTTATCCGTGGGAGTGACCAGTGAGGCAGAGTATGTAGATATTGTCTTTAGTGATTATGTGGAACCGAGACAATTTATTGAGATAATGAACAAGCAGATGCCCAAAGGATTGGAGATTTTAGAAGCTGGAATTAAGGAATCAAAATCCAATATTATGGCATCAATTTCAAAGGCTTCTTATGAGGTTTTGGCAACTATATCTCAAAATCCTTGTATAGATGAAATTAACGAAAAAATTGAGCAATTTTTGAATAATAGCGAGATACTAATCCAGAAAGAAAGTAAAGGTAAAGTAAAAAAGGTTAATATAAAACCGATGATTTATAAATTTAATGCGTATTATATTGATAACGGGAATATTGTTGAGCACAATAAAGATGCTCAATTTTCTAATATAGCTCTTTTAGAGTATATAAATAACATAAATCATTCTCTTAGCTTGCAGGAAAGAGAGAAAATAAAAGGCTATTACGGATTTTCCTTGCTTGTTGCTGCAGGAAGCATGGCAAATTTAAAACCGGAATTGGCATTGCAAGCTTTTGGAGAATGGACAGGTTTTGATTTGGATGTTATAAAGATACATCGTTCAGGTCTTTTTATCGATAAAGGGGATAGGACACTGACCCCTCTTGATAATGAACTATTAGCTATATGAGGTGGTAATATGGTTAGTGAGATAATTGTAGATGTGGGTCTTATCGAAAAAAGGGTAGCACTTCTGGAAGACAAAGAATTGGTGGAAATATTTATTGAAAGAAACGATTCTGAAAGACTGGTCGGAAATATTTACAGAGGCATAGTACGGGATGTTTTGCCGGGTATGCAGGCGGCATTTATAGATATAGGATATGATAAAAATGCTTTTTTATACGTGGGAGATGCGGTATCGCAAAAGGAGTTTTCGGAAGATGAGGAAGATTTGTATACCGATGTGAAAAGCTATCACATTGAAGAAATATTAAGACCGGGTCAAGAAATAACTGTGCAGGTAATAAAAGAACCGATAGGAACCAAAGGTCCAAGAGTTACTACCCATATAACCCTTCCGGGAAGGCAACTTGTTCTTTTGCCTAACGCTGATTACATAGGTATATCAAGGAGAATAGAAGATGAAGAGGAAAGAGCAAAATTAAAAAAAATAGCCGAAAAGATAAAGCCCAAGAATATGGGGTTGATTGTCCGGACTGTTTCTGAGGGGAAAAGAGAGGAAGACTTTAAAAATGATATTAATTTTTTGGTTAAATTGTGGGAAAAAATAAAGAAGAGCGAACAGAGCGGTCCTGTACCCCGGTGTATTCACAGGGATTTAAATATTATTTACAGAGCTGTCAGAGATATGTTTACCTGGAACATAGATAAATTTATTATAAATGACCGGCAGGAATACTATAAAGTATTGGAACTTGTAGAGATGACTTCACCGGCTCTGAAGCTAAGAGTAGAATATTTTAATAAGAATATTGATTTATACCAGTATTATCAGATAGATTCCATGATAGAAAAGGCCCTTGCCAAGAAAGTGTGGCTTAAATGCGGAGGATATATTATTATTGAGAGGACGGAGGCACTTACAGTTATAGATGTAAATACGGGGAAATATGTAGGGAATAATAATCTTGAGGAAACGGTGCTGAGAACAAATTTAGATGCTGCAAAAGAGATTGCCAAACAGCTCAGGCTAAGGGATATTGGCGGAATAATAATAATTGATTTTATTGATATGCATGAACCGGAACATCAGAAGCTGATTATCGAGACGCTGAAGCAGGCCCTTAAGAAAGATCGCACAAAGACAACAGTGGTGGGAATGACAGGACTTGGACTTATTGAAATGACCAGAAAAAAAGTAAGAGAAGGTTTGGCCTCAATAATGTTATGCGATTGCCCTGTATGTGAAGGTTCAGGCAAGATACTTTCTCCCGAATCGGTAGCCAGAAATGTTGAAAAAGAAATCAACAGATATCTTACAGAAACAATAGCCAATGCAATTCAGGTTGAAGTACATCCGACGGTTGCAAGAGTATTATTGGGTGAAAACGGGGATAATATTAAGAGAATAGAGAGTACATTTAATAAAAAAATTGTTATAAAGGAGTCTGATGAAGTTAACAGTCAGGAAATTAAGATAAAGGAGATTGACATAGATTCATTATTGTGATAAAATTGCGTGGTAGCCGCACAGTGTAGGCTGTAAAATGCAGTATATTTTATACTGCTGCCTTTGCTGGCGAGACTGGTTAGGGAGGTGTGTAGCATGTACGCAATTATCGAGACAGGTGGTAAGCAGTACAAAGTTCAGGAAGGAGAGGTTCTTTTCATTGAGAAATTAGCTCAGGAAGAAGGCTCTTCTGTGACTTTTGACAAAGTTGTGGCTGTTTCAAGTGGAGATAAGGTTGAGTTTGGTGCTCCTTATGTTTCCGGGGCAAAAGTTCAGGCTAAAGTGCTTAACCATGGTAAAGACAAAAAAATAATTGTTTTCAAGTACAAGCCTAAGAAAGGCTATAGAAGAAAACAAGGCCACAGACAACCTTATACAAAAGTACAAATCGAAAAGATAAATGCTTAAGGTAATTTATTGATATGATTACTGTAAATATAGTAAGAGATAAAAGTGGATTTATTTGGCAGTATATAGTGGATGGGCATGCAGGATATGACGAAGCGGGAAAAGACATTATATGTGCTGCGGTTACTGCAGTAGCCTATACGGGAATAAATGCACTTATGGAATTGGCAGGAATTAAAAGCTACGGCTTAGAGAACGGATATATGATTTGTTTCGTACCTACTGACATTTCACCGGAATTGAAGGAAAAAGTCAGTATAATACTTGAGACCGTAGCAGTTGGTTTCAAACAGTTGGAGTTATCTTATGGAGATTATGTAACGGTTTTGGATGAGGAGGTGTAACCTATGATTAAAGTTGATTTGCAGCTTTTTGCACATAAAAAGGGAGTTGGAAGCTCCAGGAACGGACGTGACAGCGAATCGAAAAGGCTTGGAGTAAAAAAAGGTGATGGTCAGCCGGTTTTAGCTGGGAACATCATTGTTAGACAGAGAGGAACAAAGATTCATCCAGGTCTTAATGTAGGTAGAGGCAGCGATGATACTTTGTTTGCATTGGTAGACGGTAAAGTTAAGTTCTCAAGATTAGGTAAGGACAGAAAACAGGTAAGCGTTATTCCGGTTTAACGGAAAATGCAGCTTCTATTTATAAAACATTACAAGACCAGTGGAAATCCCGGCAAGTGCCGGGATTTTAGTTTTATTGCTTGTGCTTTTGAGTTAATAGATAGAGGAAAATTAGAGGACTAAAGTCTCAGAATTTTTATTTGTTAATTAGAAATACTATAATAATGTAGTGAAGAACTGAATGTTCTTGAAACTGCTTTTTGATTTTGAGAAATTTTTAAAGCATCTATTGAAAAACATTGGCAATGGAGTTGAAATAAATGTTTATTGACAGTGCAAGAATTTATATTAAAGCTGGAGACGGCGGGAATGGTGCGGTATCTTTTCATAGGGAAAAATACATAGCTAAAGGCGGCCCGGACGGTGGAGACGGCGGTAAAGGCGGAGATGTTATATTTGTTGCCGATGAAGGTTTAAGAACTTTGCAGGATTTCCGCTATAAAAGAAAGTATATAGCCGAATCGGGTGAAAACGGAGGTTCGTCCAACTGTTCCGGACGCAGCGGTGAAGACTTGATAATAAAAGTGCCAGTAGGCACAATTATAAAAGAAGAGACAACGGGACGTATAATTGCCGATCTTGTGACTCCAGGACAAAAAGTTGTGGTGGCAAAAGGAGGAAAAGGCGGAGCGGGAAACCAGCATTTTGCAACTCCTACCAGACAAGTACCTAATTTTGCCAAAAGCGGCGAGCCGGGGGAAGAGTTTTATGCTGTTTTAGAGTTAAAGCTTTTGGCTGATGTCGGACTTATTGGATATCCTAATGTTGGAAAATCCACAATCCTTTCAATGGTATCTGCGGCAAGACCTAAAATTGCAAATTACCATTTTACCACTATAGACCCTAACCTTGGAGTCGTAAGAGTTGATGAAGGTAAAAGCTTTGTTATGGCGGATATACCTGGTTTGATTGAAGGGGCTCATGAAGGAGTGGGGCTGGGCCATAAATTTTTGAAGCATGTGGAAAGAACCAGAATGCTTATTCATGTTGTTGATATATCCGGTTCTGAGGGAAGGGATCCTATAAGGGATTTTGAAATTATAAATGATGAATTGAAGAAGTACAGTGAAAAGCTTTTCGAAAGGTTGCAGGTAATTGCCGCTAATAAAATAGACATTACCGGAGCTGAGGAAAACCTTGAAATCTTTACAAAAGAGATGAATGCCAGAGGATATGAGGTTTTTCCCATTTCTGCTGCAACAGGACAAGGTCTTAAAGAACTGATTTACTATGTTTCGCAAAAACTGGATGAATTGCCTAACACCGTATTGACTGATGATACTGCGGAGGAAGTGGTATATACAGCAGAGGAAGAGGAACCTTTCAAAGTATACAGGGAAAATGATGTTTATGTCGTTGAGGGCAATTGGGTGCGAAAATTGGTAAACTCAACGAATTTTGACGATTATGAGTCTCTTCAGTATTTCCAGAGGGCAATCAGGAGAAAAGGAGTTGTGGAGGCCCTTGAAAATTTGGGTATAAATGAGGGAGATACTGTGAGAATGTATGACTTGGAGTTTGAATACTTCAGATAATAGTTTAAATTAGAAATTAAATTTACTATACCGGAGTTCGTTCTTATGCTGCAGTTTTTAATGCCGGAGTAGCTGCATTTTAAGCGTGCATGGGAATAAAGAACTACTGGACAAACATACTTTTGATAATGTAAAATATATATATAACAAACTGTATTAAAAAATGAAGGAGTAAAAGTAAGAGTTATGGAATGCTTGAAATGTGAAAATTGCAAAACCGGCAGTGCAGCATATTTCTGCCCGATGAAAAATGACTTTGTACTGAATGTGGAGGCAACATCACAAGTTATTGAAAAAAGCAGGACGGGATGGAAAAAAGGACAGCCTAATTACGAGGTTCATAGAAGGCGAAGTCGAAAAGAGGTTGAAGTGTAAATATGGATTGAGGTGCGAAAATATCGAAGGGATAGAATCTTCTATCCCTATTATTACGTCTGAAAATAGAGAATGGCAGGATTTTATTATATAATTTAAATGAAACGGTCAATACTAATTAACTGTAAATAATTTTATATTGGAGGAGAAGGGAATAGATGTTGACAGGGAAACAACGCAGTTATTTAAGAAGTCTCGCAAATAACATTGAACCTATATTTCAGGTGGGTAAAGGCGGAATCAATGAAAACATGGTGAAGCAATTTAATGAGGCATTGGAAGCCAGAGAACTTATCAAAGTTTCAGTGCTGAAAAATTCAGCCGATGACATCCGTACAATTTGTAATGAGGCAGCTGAATTAACCGGTTCGGAAATAGTGCAGGTTATTGGCAATAAATTTGTGTTGTATAAGGAGTCAAAGGAGAATAAGGTTTTGGAGTTGCCGTAATACCCAATACAAGTTCATTAAAATGTTAAATAATATAAAAATTCGGGCTATATAAGCCCTTTTTTGATTTGTTTTTAATCTCTTTTTTTCATAAGACTTGCAAGTATTTCCTCATAAATTTGATGAGAATACTTTTTCCAGTTTTCGCAGATAGTATTGCAGTCGCTTTTGGTACCTACAGATATCTCTAAATCTATGAGTGAAAAGTTATCTTCATGCACCTGGCATTTAACGATAAATTCGTTTTCGCTTTCGGGTTTGTATTCGGCCCTGACTAAAGTTTCGTTTTTAATTCTTTTTCTTATTTCGGTTATACTTCTGTCAATATTATTTTTAATGCCTATAGGAATATGATTTATAAAATAGTCAAGGATTTGTTTTCCGGCAGGTGTTATTGTATAAAAGGTTTTGTTGTCTTTGACTTCGGCAGATAAATACTCAAGCTCACACAATTCGTTTAAAAATTGTTGAAAAATAAAATAGTTCATAAATTGATTTTCAAGAATTATCTTTGTAATTTGCAAATTGCTTATAGGCATCTTTGCCATATCTATAATATAAAGGAGAATAAGCTTATTTTCAGCAAGTTCTTTATTTTTTAATGCACTCATTAAAATACCTCCGCAATATCAAAAAAATTACCGTTGCCTTTTAGCATTGCAAATTTTCTATCAGTTATTTTGTGTATGTGTTTTATGAATTCATATAGTCTATATAGAAAACACTATTCTATATTATAGCACAATTATAACACAGTTAATTTGTATAAGCTATATTGCCCGCGTTGGTTTGGGGAAATTATTGTAAATATTAGTATTTGATAAGCATACCGGTAATATGCTAATATATAACTGCAGCAGAAATTGCGATGATGTCTAATATATTTCATTTCATATAGAAGGAGATAGGTATTTTGGAATTCGTCAAGGAACTGGAAATGAATTTAAAACAAAATGGTGCAACTTTAGTTGGTTACTCCAATGTATACGAAAATCTTCCTGAAAATTTAAAAGAATTAAAATTTGCTATAACAATTGTTGTAAGACTTTCCGATTTTATTATTGATGAGATAACTGATAAACCTACTTATACTTACTTTCATCACTATAGGGCTGTAAATGCACTTATTGACCAAATTACCCTTAGGGGAATGCTTTTAATTCAGGATAAAGGATATAAGGCTTTGGCAGTGCCTGCTTCTCAGACAGTTAATGATGTTAAAGATAAGTATTCAGGGATATTTCCTCACAAAACTGCAGCAGTAAAGGCAGGCTTGGGATGGATTGGGAAAAGTGGACTTTTTATAAGTTCACAATATGGTCCAAGGGTTCGATTGGGTACCATACTTACCGATATGGAGATTGCTTGCAATAATGCTGTTATACCTAGCCAATGCGGTGATTGCAACAAATGCGTTGAAAGCTGTCCTGCTATGGCTTTGAGTGGCAAAAGTTGGGTGCAAGGCTGTGAAAGGAGTGATATTGTTGACGCAAAGGCTTGCAGTGACTATATGAACATGAATTTTAAGCATATAGGAAGAGGTTCGGTATGCGGTATATGTATGAAGATTTGCCCATGGCACGTATCCGAAAAATAAGATATAATATAATTAATATGTTATTTTTGAAGATTTTCTCAAAATTAGCACTTTAGAAAAGTAAATTTTGGACGATAAAAAATACGGATGGTTTGAATATTTTATGGTGAACTTTTTACTCTCTGTTGATAGTATCTTAAGCTAATTATTCCGATAAATAATATATTACTATATACAGGAGATATCGCACTATGAAAAGAGTTCTTTTGATTAATGACAGTAAGCTCGAAAATGCAATAATGAAAGATATGCTAAGTTCTATCAATTATGAGGTCAGTACAACCGACGAATATCATGCAATAAAAGCAGTACAGGATTTTTGCCCTGATTATATAATAACAAATTATATTATGAAGGAAATTAACGGAGATCAATTGGCAGCAGTAATAAAAGTACAATATCCCAATGTAAAATGTATAATATCGTCGAGCAATCCAATTGATATTGGTAATTTTGACCGAAAGAAGATAAATGCGGTAATTAAAACCCCTATAGACAGGAACGAATTAAAAAGAGTTTTAGAAAACGTTTCAAATGAAAATGCAGCAAAGCAAGTTGATTCTGAAGCTATCGAATCCAATAAGCATTGCAATAAGTGCGGAAAGTTATTGGATTTTAATTTTGGTACCTATTTTTTCTGCCCGTTTTGTGGAAATAAGATATAAGTTTTACCGTGCAATTCCAATAAAGCATGTTTCGGTTTGCCTTATCTTTGTATTGAGTTTCCCTTAAAAGAGATTAACCTTTTCAAAACTTTCACCTAACTCTGTAAAGTATCATAAAATTAATACGTGCTGTTTTTAAAATCTTTTCGTATTATATTTAATGCGATAAAGATTTTTTTGTTTTTACCGCCTGAATCGTGCAGGCATTAAATTGAATACTGCCTTTATAAACATTATTTTTACGAATTAATTAACATTTAGATATAATCCGTTATTAATTCTGCATATCATACAATATAACTTTATGCCATAAAAACTCACTTGATTTTTTCTTTTATTTGATTTAGGCTTATATTTGTTCGAATGTAAAATATATATAGGATATGAGGGGTATAGTATGAATATTAAGCTTGAACGAGTAAAAGTGAAACCGTTTATAGATATAACTGAGCAGTTTAATTGGTACGACCTTATCTATATTGCTTTTTTTATGGCTGCCATACTTTGCAAAGCCGTGTTTATGCAATTCCAAATGCATATTAGCTTTAGGCCACTTTTTTCTAAAATCAATATATTTATGACAATTTCCAGTGTGGGCTTTGTATTAATACTATTTGCATTTTTATTTATTTTTTATTCAAGGAATAAAGTGGCATTTTTAATTGCTAACATTGTTTTATCGGTGCTTTTTTTCTCGGATGCAATGTATTTCAGATATTACAATACCATTATATCGGTTCCTGTAATATCCAACGCAAGATTTTTAGGCTCTGTGGGAGACAGCATCGTAAGCTTGCTAAGAAGAAGTGATATTTTATACTTTATTGATATTCCGCTATTTTTGCTGTACTCAATTATTTTTAGGAAAAAGGCAGTTAAAAGTCAGATTTTTAGTCGTTTGATAATATCGGTTTTTGCATTTGCATTAGGTGCAGGAAGTTTTGCCGTTGCCAAAAGCCAAAACGATTTTTCAATTTATGATAATAATTATATTGTAAAAAATTTCGGTTTGGGTTATTTTCACTATTATGATGCAAAAAAATATATTGCCGAGAATTTGTTACGAGACAAGAAGTTAAGCAGTGAAGAGGAACAGGATATTAGAAATTATTTGGATAAGAAAAGTAATAATTCGGTGGGAAAGTATAACAGTATAGCAAAAGGAAAGAATTTAATAGTTATCCAGGTTGAAGCTTTGCAAGAATTTGTTATAGGCCTTAAGGTGAATGGAAAGGAAGTTACACCGAATTTAAACAAACTTCTTAATGAGAGTGTGTACTTTGAAAATATTTATGTACAGGTGGCAGGAGGCAATACTTCCGATGCAGAATTTATGACAAACAATTCATTGTATCCGGCAAAAGAAGGAACTGCCTATTTCAGATTTGCTACCAACACATTCAAATCACTGCCAATGATGCTGAAAGAGGCTGGATATAATACTTATGCCGCCCATGCCTATAGTCCTAGCTTTTGGAATAGGACGGAAATGTACAAGGCTCTTGGGTTTGACGATTTTATAAGCCAAAGTGACATGGTTCTGGACGAATTTATTGGCTGGGGAGGATGGGCTTTAAGCGATGACTCATTTTACAGACAGACTTTGGAAGCTATTGATAAAAGCAAACCCTTTTATGCTTTCCTGGTAACTCTGTCAAGTCATCACCCCTATTCATACTTTAATGACAAGGATAATTTCGATGTGGGGAAATATGACAAGACTTACCTTGGTAATTATTTAAAAGCACAGAATTATGCTGATGCTGCTATAGGTCGGTTCATTGAGAAGCTAAAGAAAGAGGGACTTTATGAAAATAGTCTTATAGTTATATACGGAGACCATCATGGACTTCCTAAAGATCAGGCAGGTGACCTGTTTAGTTTGATTAATGTGAGTAACAGCAAATTGGAATGGGCAAAGCTTCAAAAAGTGCCTCTTATAATACATTATCCGGGTTTGGAAAGTCAAGTTGTTGAAACAATTGGGGGACAGATGGATATAGGACCGACTATTATAAATTTAATGGGGTTGGATGATTATTTTGTACTGGGAAAGGATTTACTCAATTGTGACAAAGGTTATGCAATTTTGAGAAACGGTTCGGTAATAACCGATGAGTTCTATTATTTCAGTGATGAAAATAAAGTATATGATTTTAAGAGCGGCAAGGAACTTGACAGGGCTGCATATGATGAAGAAATAAAGCGGTATCTTGAAGATTTGAGAATATCGGATTTGATATTGGAAAAGGATGCTTTTGCAAAAATGAAATTTGATCGGTAACCATGTTGATAAGATATTAAAAAGAAGTAAGACTACAAAAAATCTGAAAATTTTTCAATTTCCAGATTTTTTGTAGTTTTTTCATTTGAAATTTCCAGATAAAATAATATAATTATATTAGATGGATATAAATAATTTTCATTAACATAAGAAAAAATTACATAAGGCATTGTTTGTTCAAAAAATTAGTGGATTTGATTTCATGTTATTTATATGGTAAAAAGTTTTTCGTGTAAACTTCAGCTTTTTTAAAATATAAACTTACAAATACTTAAAGTATAGAACTTACCAGATTTTATTTTGTAAGCTTCTGTACCGAAGTTATAGAGCGGTCTTTTTAAATTAACGTGAAATTTTCGGCTAGGTTGTTTTTGTGTAAAAAACTGATTTTCCTCTAATTAAAGCCATGAATGAAAAATATAAGCGTTTTGTCATTAATGGGATAGTTTTGAGTAAAATGTATTTTTTTGAATGCCTTATGGAAAACTAAAATACTAATGATTATGTACATGAATGGAGCGGTTGTCGATGAATTTGAAATTTAAATTAAACATTGCAAAAAATACAGCGTTAGCTATGTTGGTGTTATCATTAATTTTAACCGGTTGCTCAAAAAGTCCAAAACTTGAGGGAGGCAACAACTCTGTTGCTACAAAGCAGCCATCTGTTGGAACAACAGACGATGTTTCACCTACACCAACCCCTGAGGAGGTTGTAGTTACGCCTGTACCTACAATTGACCTAGAAGCTGTTAAACCGGACGAGTCAGGTAAGATAATGGTTGTTATGTTTCATAATTTTGTTGAATCTTTTCAACCTACAAAATATGATAACGGTGAGTATACAACTACTTTTGACGAATTCAGAAAACTGTTGTTTACTCTTTATGATAAAGGCTACAGGCTTATTAGCATGAGTGATTATTTGAATAATAACATCTCAGTACCGGCAGGCTGCATACCGATGATATTTACTTTTGATGACGGTACATCGGGGCAGTTTAACCTGGTAAATGAAGGCGGAAAACTGGTGGCTAACAAAAACTCGGCAGTGGGAATTCTTGAAGAATTTAACAAAACACATCCCGATTTCGGACTTAAGGGAACATTCTATGTTAACCTTGGAAACAGTACTTTTCAAGGAGAAGGAACATTAAAGGAGAGACTGCAGTATCTTGTGGATAAGGGATTTGAAATAGGAAACCATACTTATACCCATATAAATCTTAAAAATGCGAAGAATGCCGATGAGATTCAAAAGGAAATAGGCCTAAATCAAAAGACTATGTATGAACTTATACCGGGTTACAAAATGACTACTTTCTCTCTACCCTACGGAGCACCTTCAAAGGATCTACAGGAATATGTTGTAAAAGGTGAATATGAAGGTGTAAAATATGAAAACCTTGCAATTATGGAAGTTGGCTGGGACCCGAACCAATCACCTGTAAGTAAATCTTTTAATCCTCTGTCGGTTCACAGGGTACGTGCATCAGGAATTAATCCTGTCGATGCCGATTTGGCATGGTGGCTGAAGAACCTTTCAAGAGGAGAGCAGTATATCAGTGACGGTGACCCGAATACTGTAACAGTACCAAAGTCAAAAGAAGATAAAATAGATCCGGAAAAACTTCAAGGAAAAAGGTTGGTGTTGTATTAGTTAATGCCTTATATAGAAAATAATTTATAAAATAAAGCATTAGCACCGACTCCTTGTGAAGTTGGTGCTTTTTATATATGTTCCAGTTGAAATAAGACAATAGCGAGAGGGGAGATTCTTATGGAAAACGAGTTATACAAAATCTACAATATTTGAGAGATAATGTTTGCTTTGATTGCATAAACAATTATACTATATTATAATAATTAATAATTATGTCTTTATATTTGTACATTGTTTCTATTGCATCATATTTCTGTTTCTATGAAATGCATTTAGTTTCTTTGATAATATATTTATAGGGAGTGTTTAAAATGAATAAAACTAGTTCCAATTCAAGTAAAACCAATAAAAATAAAAAGGTAATGACCGATGCGGAAGTAAAAAGAAAAGCGGTTAAATTGGTTATTTCTCATATGAAAAAGAAGATTTCTCAAGATTTTGTCGGTGTGGAGCTTGTTAAAGAGTGGATTGAAGAAATGGACAAACTCTTGGCAAAACCGGAATTTGAAATTGCTGAGTATATTCATATGAGAAGAAACTTGAATGATGTAATAGAAAGAATCCTGGATGAAAATATGAGATTTAAGCTAAGAGACTCTTGGTATAGTTTTGGAAGAGCTTTAGATAAAAAAGTGAAATTATAAATAGAAAATGTATTTCATTAAATAAAATTTAATGTTTTGGAATTATGTTGTAAGCAAAATAATTTTAGTGTTTGCAAAGCCCCCAGTAAGGGGGCTTTTCTTATGAATGTCTTAAATATTAAAGGAAATATTATACATAAAAAGGGAAATGGTATATTATATCTATAGGTCCACTAAATATTATATAAGGGTAAGTGAGGTAATGAGATATGTTATTCAAAAGAAGAGAGAAGGAAAGAAACTATGACCCCGAATATAATGATGTAATTGTAAAAATAAGAAGAGAAATAATTCAAAGTCTTAGAAATAAGGGAATTAGCTTTTCAGACATTGATGTAGATTTAAGACAGGAAAATGTAAGTTTTACGCTGTCAATGAATGAAAAGTAGTTGCGATGGAATTTGAAAATAGCTATGGCTGTGGCCATAGCTATTTTTATACTTTTGCAATCTGAATTTTACTTATTTATTTGTGACGTTATAAAATCCTTCCCTTTCTGTATGGCTTCCAAAACTCTTTCTTTTGCAGGACCTCCCGGAAGATTTCTACCCGAGACACAAGTTTCAAGGCTTATTTCTTTATAGACATCTTCGGTTATCAAAGGTGAGAAATTTTTAAACTCTTCCATTGTGAGTTCATCTATAGCCTTGTTATTTCCTATGCAGTAAAGTACCATTTTGCCTATTATTTCATGGGCATCCCTGAAAGGAATACCTTTCTTAACGAGATAGTCTGCCATATCTGTGGCATTGGTAAAACCACCTTGTGCAGCTCTATACATATTTTCTTTGTTGATTTTCATTGTGGCAATCATTTGGGTAAAAACGGGCAAACAGAGTTTAACGGTGTCAACGGCATCAAATATGGACTCTTTATCTTCCTGCATATCTTTGTTATAAGCTAACGGGAGTGCTTTCATAACAGTGAGAATGCTTATAAGGCTTCCATATACTCTCCCGGTTTTACCCCTTACCAGTTCGGCTACATCGGGATTTTTCTTTTGAGGCATTATACTGCTGCCTGTGCTGTAGGCATCATCCATCTCTACGAAACCGAATTCATGGGAAGACCATATAATAAGTTCTTCACTGAACCTGCTTAAGTGCATCATAATAATAGAGAGACACGACGCCAGCTCTATGATAAAATCCCTGTCACTCACTCCGTCAAGGCTGTTTTCGGTTATTTCGTCAAAACCAAGTTCTTCCGCTACCATGTATCTGTCCAAAGGATAAGTAGTAGATGCAAGGGCACCTGAACCTAAAGGCATTACATTCATTCTTTTATAACAGTCATCAAGACGGCTTATATCCCGTTTAAACATCTGGAAGTAAGCCATCATATGATGGGCAAAGGTAATGGGCTGTGCCCTTTGCAAATGGGTGTATCCGGGTAGAATTGTATCCAGGTTTTTCTCCGATATATCAATTAATGTGTTTTCCAGAGAAATAAGCATGTTTTTAATTTCACATATTTCGTCTTTAAGATACATTCTGATATCAAGGGCTACCTGGTCATTACGGCTTCTTCCGGTATGAAGCCTTTTGCCCACATCACCTATCCTTGAGATAAGGATTTTTTCAATATTCATGTGTATATCTTCGGCATCGATTTCAAACTCAATCTTACCGTTTTCAATATCCTTTAAAATTTCTTTTAAAGTAGCCTGAATAAGTTCCGAATCTTCCTGCGGAATTATTTTGCATTTTCCAAGCATTTTGGCATGGGCAATGCTGCCGAGTATATCCTGTTTATACATGCGGCTGTCAAATCTGATGGATGAGTTGAAATCATCCACCGATTTGTCGGTACTTTTCTCAAATCTACCGCCCCAGAGCTTCATTTTCATCACCTTATTTGTTTTTATTCTTTTCTTTCATAAGTGCACTGACTTTCATCGGCAAGCCAAACAAGTTAATAAATCCTTCAGCGTCCTTTTGATTGTAAACTTCATCTCTGCCAAAGGTTGAAAGTTCTTCACTGTAAAGGGAATAATCGGATTTTGCACCTGCCGGCATAACATTACCTTTGTAAAGCTTCAGCCTAACGGTTCCGGTTACATTTTGCTGTGTAACATCAACAAAAGCGGATATTGCTTCACGAAGAGGTGTATACCACTGTCCGAAGTATACAAGTTCTGCAAATCTTTGTGAAACAATATCTTTATAGTGAAGTGTGTCTCTGTCAAGGCATAACAGTTCAAGTTCTCTGTGGGCAGCATAGAGAATTGTTCCACCTGGTGTTTCATATACCCCTCTTGATTTCATTCCTACAAGCCTGTTTTCTACCATATCTACGATGCCTATACCGTTTTCACCTCCGATTTTGTTCAACACCTCGATAAGTTCAACAGGGCCGTATTCAACGCCATTTACCTTTTTAGGAATACCTTTTTCAAAGTATATTTCCACATATGTAGGTTTGTCCGGTGCTTTTTCGGGGGGAACCATAAGTTTTAAGATTTTGTCGTATTGGGGTTCGTTCCAGGGGTCTTCAAGGTCTGAACCCTCATGGCTCAAATGCCAAAGGTTCCTGTCCATGCTGTAGTTGTCTTTCTTGGTAACGGGAATTGGAATATTTCTTGCCTGAGCGTATTCTATTGCATCTTCTCTTGATTTAATATCCCATATTCTCCAAGGTGCAATTATCTTTAAATGCGGTGCCAGCGCTTTTACTGTAAGTTCAAACCTAACCTGGTCATTACCTTTACCGGTTGCTCCGTGAGCTATGGCAACAGCACCTTCTTTTTCAGCAATTTCAACCATTCTTTTTGCAATCAGAGGTCTTGCAAAAGAAGTTCCCAACAGATACTTGCCTTCGTATACGGCACCTGCTTTTAATGTCGGGAATATGAAGTCTGTAACAAATTCTTCTTTTAAATCCTCGATATAAATTTTGCTTGCTCCTGTTTTAATTGCTTTCTCGTTTAATGGAGCAAGCTCTTCGCCCTGACCAACATCGGCTGCCATTGCAATAACTTCATAATCATAGTTTTCCTTAAGCCAAGGTATGATTATCGATGTATCCAATCCTCCTGAATATGCCAGGATTACTTTTTCCTTTTGACTCATGTCAATACCTCCTCAAATATGTTAAAATATTAATCATATGATTATTATCTTTTCAAATAATACAATGGTATATATTATACAATAAGATGTATAAATATGCAACAAATTATATAATTATTCATAAATCAAATATTAAAAAACAGGACGTGAACAAATGATAATATTAGGTATTGACCCTGGGTTTGCAATAACAGGTTACGGTATAGTAAAATATGAGGGAAACAAGTTTAGCGCCATAGATTATGGGGCAATTACTACAGCCAGTACGATGGATCTTCCTAAAAGACTTTTGCACTTGCATGATTCACTGGAAAAATTGATACATGAATATAAACCGGATGCAATAGCCATTGAGGAACTGTTTTTTAACAAAAATATAAAAACCGCCCTTACTGTAGGACATGGCAGGGGAGTGGCGGTTTTAACTGCAGCAAAAAGCGGTGTGGAAGTTTTTGAATATACTCCTCTTCAGGTAAAGCAGTCGGTGGTAGGTTACGGAAGGGCGGAAAAAGTGCAGGTGCAGCAAATGGTAAAGATTATTTTAAATCTTCCTGAGATACCTAAGCCGGATGATGTGGCAGATGCATTGGCTATTGCAATATGCCACGGCCACTCATATAAAATGTCAGGACTCTTCAAAACTACCTGACAAAGCTTTGTACCGAATGATGAGGAAAAATCAAATTAAGTTTTGGATTAATTATGACGTTAATATTAATTATGAAATAAATATTAATATAAAACGTACAAGGTCCCTTGTAATTTTTTTAGCGTTGGGTATAGTAAATAAATTTGACGGAGGGAATTGTCTTGTTTGCCTATATACGAGGAAAGCTTGAGTACAAGCACAACGATTATATTGTAGTTGAAGCTAACGGAGTGGGATATAAAATATATACATCCTTGTCAACTATTCAAAATTTGGAACCTGTTGGAAATGAAGTAAAGATATATACCTATCTTTATGTGCGTGAAGACGTAATGAGCCTGTACGGTTTTTTAACACAAGAAGAATTGGGAATGTTTGAGTTGCTTTTGAGTGTTTCCGGAGTAGGACCTAAAGCGGCTATATCGGTTATTTCATCCATGTCGCCTTCAAAATTCGGGCTTTCGGTAATAACCAACGATTATAAGTCGCTTACTAAAGCTCAGGGTGTGGGCAATAAAATGGCACAGAGGATAATTCTGGAGCTTAAGGATAAGATAAATAAAACGGAGTTGGCAAGCAGTTTCAGTGAAAAAGCTCAAGATTCCGATGAAGTTAAAGACAATACCAGATTCTCTGAGGCGGTAAGTGCATTGATTGTTTTGGGTTATACTGCTTCTGAGGCAAACAAGGCTGTAGCATCTATATATAAGGAAGATATGGATGTAGAATTGGTTATAAAAAATGCTCTTAAAACCCTTGCGAGAAATTAAGGAGACAAATATATTCATTTTTATAATAAAACAATTTTTATAAATATAACCTATAAATATATTTTTAAAAGTTGAAAAATAATCAGGAAACAGCTTTTGATTTGCTTTTTATAAATAATTTGGAGGGAACAATATGGAAGACAGAATTGTTGGCTGCAGGGCAAAGGAAGAGGACATCGATGAGGCAAGCCTTAGGCCAAGAAAACTAAGTGAATATATAGGTCAGAATAAAGTAAAGGAAAATCTTACGGTGTTTATAGAAGCTGCCAAAAGAAGAAATGAAGCCCTTGACCACGTTTTGTTGTATGGACCTCCGGGTCTTGGAAAGACTACCCTTGCCAATATAATAGCATCGGAACTGGGAGTAAATATAAGAATTACATCCGGACCTGCCATTGAAAAACCTGGAGATCTTGCGGCTATATTGACTAACCTTGGGAATTATGATGTACTGTTTATAGATGAAATTCATAGACTCAACCGCAGTGTTGAAGAAATACTTTATCCCGCTATGGAAGATTATGCTTTGGATATTATAATCGGTAAAGGTCCGAGTGCAAGGTCTATTAGATTGGACTTGCCCAAGTTTACCCTTATTGGGGCAACTACCAGGGCAGGACTTTTAACTTCACCTTTGAGGGACAGATTCGGAGTTATAAACAAGCTTGAAATGTATACTCCGGAGGAGTTAAAGTTAATTGTTGAAAGATCGGCCCAAATATTGGGGATAAAAATTGAAAGTGAAGCTGCTGAGGAAATAGCCAGACGTTCCAGAGGTACTCCAAGAATTGCAAATAGAATACTTAAAAGAGTAAGAGATTTCGCCGAGGTAAAGGGAAAAGGATTGATAACAAAAGAAATTGCCGTTATGAGCCTTGATGCCCTTGAAATTGACCCTATTGGCTTGGATGGGGTTGACAGAAATTTGCTGTTCAGTATAATTGACAAATTTGCAGGCGGACCTGTAGGTCTGGAGACTTTAGCTGCTACTACAGGCGAAGAGGCAAATACCATTGAAGATGTATATGAACCTTATTTGCTTCAATTAGGTTTTATTAACAAGACACCAAGGGGAAGGGTTGCAACAAAGCTTGCCTATGAGCATTTCGGTTTAAGGTATGAATAGAAATTTTGAGTTTAATTTTTAATTGATTTGATGAATATAATTTATTAAAATAAAATTATAAATTTTGTGTATAAAAAAGAAGGAATTTTTTCGGAATGTATCTAATATATATTTTATGTTAATAAATAAATTTAATTGTTAGTATTCCTGTTGAGGTCTTATTGCTTTAAAACTTGAAAATGAAGGTCTATAAGTTTATTTTGTAAAAACTGAATAACCTTTTTGTGAATCTATTTAGTTATTATGAAAAACATTGATTTTTTTTCTGATGTGTGTTACTTTATAAATGGGAGATTATAGATTTTTTGCTGTTTTGATTATGGGTAAGGGAGTTAAAATGTATGCTGTTTCCATTTTTGAAGAACAATTTTCTAAGCATTGATGTTGGCTTCAGAAACATTAAGGTTGTTGAAGTCGCAGTTAATCGAAGCAATGAAGTTTTTATAAAAAACTTTGGTATTGCTTCTACACCATTAAATTGTATAAAGAATGGTGTTATAAAAAATGTTGACGCTGTATCGAGTGAAATAAGCCGAATAATCAAAGAGAACAATATGAAGGTGAAAAAATCTAAAATTGTAATGTCCGGAACCAGTATAATATCCAGAGTTTTTATTGTGGATAAGGTCAAAGACAAGGACATTGATACAGTAGTCAAAGAAGCAATTGTAAAAAACATGCCTATCAACCTGGAAGAACACAAAATCGATTATAAGGTTTTACAGGAACTGAAGGAAAATGGCGAAGATAAGCTAAAAGTATTTGTGACAGCAGTTAGGAAAAACATAATCAACAGTTACATAGACGTGCTTTTTGAGCTGGGGTTGAAGCCCATTTCTGTTGACATACCGGCTAATAGTACAGCAAAGTTTTTTAACAGAGATATTAAAGTTAACATAGATAATGTTAAATACGTCAATCCCAATAAAAACTTAAATAAAGACGCTTTTGCAGTTATAGATTTTGGCTCTGAAACTACTATAATAAACATATTGCGTAATAGAATCCTGGAGTTTAATAAAGTTATATTGACGGGCAGTTCAAATTTGGATGAAGCCGTTGCAAAAGTGCTTAATAAGTCCATAATTGATTCGGAAAGACTGAAAAAGATGTACGGTATTATACCGCCGCCTGCCTATGAATCTAATGAAGAACATTTAAGAGTGTATAAAGCATTGAAGGAAATGGTCGATAAACTCATTAATCAGATATATATGTGTTTGACTTTTTATGAAGCACGCTGTTATGGTGTCAAGGTAGGAAAGATATTTATTATTGGCGGAGGCTCTTTACTTAAGGGCTTGAGTGAATATATGGAACAGACGTTGCAGATTCCGGTATATCCTGTGGGATTGCTTGATATTGACGGAATCGGTATAAACAAAAATCTGAACAGTGAAAAGTTGAACTTCTTAGTAAATGCTGTGGGAATTACATTATAGTTTGAAATATTCTTAAAATAAATTTGATGTTTTTGCCTTGTTGAAAAATCCCGGTAGTTAAATTTGCCGGGATTTTTTCGTATTTATTTTTTGGTATAAAAAACTGCTTTTTTCGTTTTAATTTTGCTGGTATATTTATAATTAGAGGAAATTTTGCGTTTTAGTTCAAATTTTTTATTTTCAGCATATCACATTAATCACTAATAAATACCATAATTAACCAACGATTCCTGATTTTATAGATATATTAATATCATATTACAGAAATATTACTTTTTGATTAATTCAACAGGAAAGGTATAGGATTTGTCGAACAATATTATATAATAGGAGTAGTAGACAATTTTTTGAAATTATCATCTTGAGAAAGAAATATGACTTGTTTTTACAGAAATTGACCTATAGATTGACTGGAGAGTTTATATTACGAAGTTAAAAAATTACGCCTGGAGATATTTTACTAAAGAAAAATTTTGTAAGAGGTGGGGTTTATGAAAAAACTGTTCTCCGTCTGCTTAACGCTGATTGTATTTACTATAACTTGTATTACTACATATGCACAAGGATTAATGATTACATATGACGGCACCACAAAAGAGTATAAAGGAAATATATACAAGCTATATGTAAACGATGAACTTGTTGTTTCCGATATGCCGCCAATCATAATCGATGGACGTTCATTGGTTCCCGTCAGAGCAATTTTTGAGCAATTGGGTGCAGAAGTGGAGTGGGATTCAAAAAACAAAAAAGTTACCGTTTCCTATGAAAGCGATGAAGTTGTTCTGACAATAAATGATAAGACTGCCTTGGTAAACGGTAAAAAGGCCGAGATGGAAGTCCCTGCTAAGATAATCAATGACCGTACCATGGTTCCTTTGCGTTTTGTAGGCGAACAGTTGAATATGGAAGTGGGCTGGGATGCCGAAAAAGGTGAGATCTCAATTAGCAACAAGAAAAATTTACAATATGCAAAACTTAATGATATAAAATATATTAAGGAAAAAGACAGGCAGAGTATTGCAATAAATGTAGATAAGTTTCAAGACTATAAAATTTTGAGATTGCCTTCACCTGACAGGATTGTGGTGGATTTTACCAATACAAAGCTGTCGGTTAAACAAGATAATATAAAAGTAAATGAGGAGTTTTTAAAATCTATACGCTGCAGTCAGTTTGAAAACAACACTGCACGGGTGATTTTAGACTTGGAAGGACAGCCCCAATACCGGGTAACTGAAACTGAAGGGCAATTACTGGTAAATCTGGAAAAGAAAACAACCAATGTGGGTGCTGATTTAGTTGGAGTAAATAATCCGTTAGACGGATTTTCCAGACCGGTTGACAATCAATTGGATTTCAAACATGTTGTCCAATCAACTTATGAGGCAATTATAATTGATGTAAAGGATTATAAAGGTTATGAGACATTTAAGCTGCCGGATCCTTACAGGATAGTAATTGATATTCCGGAAGCAATTGCATCAAATGAAATGAAGACAGTCAATATTGACAGTACACTTATTAAATCGGTAAGATATGCAGCAAAAGAACCGAAGGGTGCAAGACTGGTTATTGATACAAAGGGAGATCATGAATACAAATTGGTTGAAGATGACGGAATCCTTGTGGCGTATGTGGCTAAAAGCATTGATTTAATTTCCTTTACTTCGTCAAGAGGTAGTTCCGACAGGGATGAGGCTTTGGAAAGAGGAAGTCTGAGTGTAAGTTATAAAGCGATGGAGGAGCTTGAAACAATAGCATTGTTCACAAGTGATTACTCCGATTATAGCATTGAAAAACAGTTGAGCGAAAATAAGATTGTGGTAAACTTACCTAATGCTCTTGGACCTTCAAAAGAGCAAAGCATAGATGTGAAAAGCAGCTATATAGAGAGTATAAAGTATTCCGCCGTGAACAGAACATCATCTAAGGTTGTTATTCAGCTAAAAGCCCAGTGCCAATATGTTGTAGTGGAGGAAGAAAAAGCACTTGTAATAAATGTAATTCCAAGTGTTGATGAAGATATAACCCAAACTGATGAAGGCAAAAATTCAGCGGGGAAAGCAACACCTACTCCTGCAAAAACAGCGACGCCTCAACCTTCAAAAACTGTGGCACCGACTGTTACTGTAACACCTGTTCCAACCGTTGTACCGACTGTTACTGTAACGTCTAATCCGACTGTTGTGCCGACAAGCACCGGTATAAATAGCGACAAGGAACCGATAAAAATTGATCATGCCTTTATTGACGGCGTTGACAGTATTACAATTTGGGCAGAGGATGTAGATGATTTTAATGTGTGGAGGCTTACCGGACCCGATAGAATTGTTATAGATATACCGAATTTTGATGCCGGCAGGGAACAGAAGATAAGTGTAGACAGCAGTAATATCAGTTCTATTAGGTCTGCCCAGTTTGAAGAGACTGTGGGAAGAGTAGTTGTCGATACAATTGGACAACCCCAGTTTGAGTTCAGAAAGACGGATAGATATATAACACTTATTGTAAGACAACCTACTTATAAAAATATACAATACAGTAACAGCGGAAGCCGAGTGTACTTTACTTTGAAAGGTGCAAAACTTACTGAAGGTGGCCAAAACATAACACGTTTTTATACTGATGAATATGAGCTTGATGGACGAAAATATTCCGTAACATTTCCCAGCGAGCTTGCCGATTTGGGATTTGGTACAATAAACATAAACGACAGCAAAGTCATTGATGTGAAAATAACAAAGGATGACGAAAGCAACCAAACAACTATTACCTTTACCACAAAGGAACCGTTTAATTATGAAATTATTACAAGGGAATCAGAAAATGATACAACAATAACCCTCTATAAAGAAGCTTCCAGAAAAGACCGTCTTGTAGTTATAGATCCCGGGCATGGAGGCAGTGAGCCTGGAGCAACCTATGGTGGGGTCTATGAGAAGGATTTGAACCTTGATATTGCCAAAAGATTAAATGCCCTGCTCAAAAGTCATAATATAAAAACTTATATGACCAGGGAAGACGATGTTTATGTGGGACTTTACGAAAGAGCATATATTGCCAATAACATGAATGCAACCTTGTTTGTAAGTGTCCATAACAATGCCTATTACTCACAATACAGCGGTACGGAGACTTTGTATTATCCTTCGAACAGTCCGGGTTTCAATAGCAAGAGATTTGCACAGATTGTGCAGGAAGAGCTGGTTAAGGCGCTTGGAACTAAAAACAGGGGAATTGTTGAAAGACCGAATCTTGTTGTGTTAAAAGCTACAAAAATGCCGGCAGTTCTGGCTGAAGTCGGTTTTATGACCAATGAGGCGGAACTGGCAAAGCTGAAAACTGAGGAATTCCGCCAAAAGGCAGCACAGGCATTATGTGATGCCATACTGAGGGCGCTGGAGGAAGTTGAGTAAGATTTTAAAAGAGTGGCTATATTATTAAATGCTACTCTTTTTTATGCCTAATTTAAAAGTGAAATTTCAACCTCTTTTTGTAAAAGTTGACATGATGTAAAAAGCAAATGCTGGTATTGGTTAATCAATTGTGTTATTATATTGTTGTTTGGTAAGCAAAGGAATAAAAATAAGTACCTAAAATACAATGAAAGGTTGTGTTATAATGGCTGTACTTGTAACCGGCGGTGCAGGTTATATCGGAAGTCATACTGTGGCAGAACTTCTTGAAAAAAATGAAGAAGTTATTGTTGTCGATAACCTTGAAAAGGGGCACAAAGATGCTGTCCTTGGCGGAAAACTCATAGTTGGGGATTTGCGTGATAAGGAATTTATAAAGGATGTATTTTATAAAAATGATATAGAAGCTGTTATCCATTTTGCTGCTTATATTGAAGTGGGTGAAAGCGTTTCCAATCCGTTGAAATATTATAATAATAATGTGGCAGTTTCTTTGAATCTTCTTGATGCAATGAGGGAAGCTAAAGTTGACAAGATAGTATTTTCTTCCACTGCTGCCACTTACGGTGAACCGGAAAATATACCCATACTTGAAACCGACAGAACTATGCCGACCAATCCTTATGGCGAAACAAAGCTGGCGGTTGAAAAAGCATTAAAATGGTCTGACACAGCATACGGCATAAAGCATGTTATACTTCGCTATTTTAACGCCAGCGGGGCACATGTAAGCGGAAAGATAGGAGAGGATCACAATCCTGAATCCCATTTGATACCGTTAATCATCCAGGCTGCTTTAGGAAAAAGGGATTCAATCAAGATCTTTGGAAACGATTACAATACTCCCGACGGTACTTGTGTCAGGGATTATATACATGTATCCGATTTGGCTCAGGCCCATTACCTTGCATTGCAGAAGTTAAGAAGGGGAGAAGACAGCGCTATATACAATTTAGGAAACGGAAAAGGCTTTTCCGTGAAAGAAGTTGTTGATGTGGTAAGAAAGGTTACTGGAAAAAGTATCAATGCTGTGGATGCACCGAGACGTCCCGGTGACCCTGCAATTTTGGTTGCATCTTCAGAAAAAATTAAAAAGGAGCTCAACTGGCAGCCTAAATTGAATGATTTGGAGACTATTGTAGCAACAGCATGGGAATGGCACAGCAAGCATCCTGACGGTTATGACGATAAATAAGGAGAAAGATAAATTTAATAAAAATAAAATATTAGAAAATTATGCCTGTTAAATTATAAAATTCTTCATATATGTCTATACTTACAGTAAGAACAAATTTTTACAATGAGGGGTAGTATATATGAAGAATTTTTTTTGCTTTTTATTAATAGCTGGAACAGCGATAATTACAGGTTGTCAGAATCCATTGAACGGAATAGATAAAGTTCAAACCCATATCGAAAATGTTGATTCCCTGAAGGAGAAAAATATTTTAAAGACGGAAGAATATAAAGAAAATTCAGAAAGCAATGATGCGGCAGAAAAAGACAATTCGAAAAATAGTTATAGCAGGGAAGCTGAAAAAGATAAATCAGAGGTAAAAACAACTTTTAACAGTAACCCTGACACAAACGATGACAATAAAGTTGATGAAGTTGTATCGGTAACAGCATACTATAGAGATTCCGACGGTTTATTAATACCGGTTACAAGAAACATCAAAAAAGAAGAAGGTATTGCAAAAGCTGCCATTAGAACGATGATAGATAATGAAATTAACAGGGAAGCACTCAAGCCTTTAGGTTTGGTACCGGTGCTTCCTGAAGGTACGGAAGTACTGGGTATAAATATAGTGGATGGTATAGCAATAATAGATTTAAGCAATAAAGTTTTGAATTATAAAACCGAACAGGATGAACGCAATATCTTTTCGGGTATTGTATATACATTAACCGAGTTTAAAACAATAAACGGTGTACAATTTTTGATAAACGGCTATGAGAAAAAGGAACTGAAATATTCCGGCAATATTTCAAATATTATGACAAGAGACAATACCCTTATAAATTCGGATAGGCTGAATGCCGAAAGCAAAACAATGAAATTTGATGTCTATTTGTATAAATATCTGGAGAATAAACATGAATACCTTCTGCCCGTTTCAATGGAATATATAGGAGTATCCAAGGATTTGATTCCTGTACAGATTGTGAGAACTATGGCAAAAGAACCTAAAGACTCAAAATTGTATACACAAATGCCTGAAAATGTTGAATTGATCGGGTCAAAAGTCGATGATAAAGTGTTGACTTTGGACTTTAGCAAGGAAATTAAAAACTATGGCGGAAATTCAAGAGAAGAAGGACTTCTAAAGCAAATCCTGTATACAATGAAACAAATAAAGGGAGTTGAAAAGGTTGAAATACTCATAGAAGGCGAAAAAGATGACCTTCCTGAGGGAACGGATATTTCATCGGCATTAAGAATTCCCGATGGAATAAACAGAGTAAGCGAGTAGGCAATATATGTTTAAGAACTAATAATATATAATTTATCTCTCCCACAAGTAAATGTAATTTATTAGTTCGTGAAATACTGTTGCAATAAATTCTTGAAGAAAAATTTTTAACAAGAATAGGTTGAAATTGTCAATAGTTTTAGGTAGTATATTTACGTAAGATGTCCGTTATAATATTAAATACATCTTTAATATAGCATAAATTTATTTACAGAAAGGTTGAGAACATATTGAGAATTGATGGGAGAGAGAATTCAAGTCTTAGACAAGTCAAAATCACAAGGAATTATATTAAACATGCAGAAGGTTCCGTATTGATTGAAATGGGTGATACAAAGGTAATTTGTACCGCATCGGTGGATGACAAGGTTCCAAGTTTTAAAAAGAATACCGGAGAAGGTTGGGTAACTGCAGAATACTCAATGCTGCCAAGGTCTACAGGAGTCAGAAATCCTAGAGATATAAGCAAGCTGAAACTTAACGGAAGAAGCCAGGAAATACAAAGACTTATTGGAAGAGCACTGAGGTCTGTAGTGAATTTTAATATATTGGGAGAAAGGGTTATAATCATTGACTGCGATGTTATACAAGCCGACGGAGGCACAAGGACCGCTTCGATAACCGGAGGGTTTGTCGCTTTGGTGGATGCCTGCAAGAAGCTTGTTGATGACGGAATAATTGAAAAAATACCTATAACCGATATGGTTGCAGCAGTGAGTGTTGGTATAGTTGGCGATGAAGAAATGCTGGATTTATGCTATGAAGAGGATTCAAATGCAATTGTGGATATGAATGTTGTCATGACTGGTGCCGGCGAGTTTATCGAACTGCAAGCCACCGGGGAACAGGCACCTTTCCGCGGTGAACAGCTGAATAAGCTTTTGGATTTGGCACAGGGCGGAATAAGAGAGTTGATAGAAATACAAAAAGAAGCTCTGGGACAGGTGGCGAATGAAATTGGGAGAGTTACAAAGGATGAAAAAATTTGTAGTTGCAACGAAGAACAAGGGTAAGTTGAAAGAAATTGAAGAAATTCTTAAAGATATGGATTTTGAAGTAGTTTCGATGGAAGAAGCCGGAGTAAATGACGATATTGAAGAGTATGGAAGTACTTTTGAGGAAAATGCGCTTATAAAAGCTATGGAAGTGCATAAACGCACAGGGGAACTGGTCATGGCAGATGATTCGGGTCTGGAAGTGGATTTTTTAAACGGTGCTCCCGGAATATACTCTTCAAGATTTGCCGGCGAGGGTGCCAGTGATGAAGACAGAAATAACAAGCTGTTGGAATTGCTTAAGGATGTTCCTTTTGAGAACAGGAAAGCAAGATTTGTTTGTGCTATAGCGGTAGTTCTTCCTGACAGCACATACTTTACCGTGAGGGGAACTTTTGAAGGATATATAGCCTTTGAGCCGGTAGGAACAAACGGCTTTGGCTATGATCCGCTTTTCTTTTTGCCGGAGTATAACAAAACTGCTGCACAGCTTGAAGCGTCAAAAAAGCATGAAATCAGTCACAGAGGTAAGGCTCTTAAACTGATGGTTGAAGAGCTTAAGAAGAGATTGGATGTTGACAAAAGTTAACATTTTACTTGAAAAAAATAATTGAAAAAAGTTTAAAAATGGTGTTGACAAACTAAAAGGTTGTTTGTATAATATAAAAAGTCAGCGGTGCTCAAAAGCACGCTGCAAGCCTGATGCGGGTGTAGTTCAATGGTAGAACATCAGCCTTCCAAGCTGATTGCGTGGGTTCGATTCCCATCACCCGCTCCAACAAAATTAAATATCTGCCTGTAGCTCAGTTGGATAGAGCAACGGACTTCTAATCCGTCGGTCGGACGTTCGAGTCGTCTCAGGCAGGCCAGTGAAAAAGCTTAGAATGGTAATCGTTCTAAGCTTTTTTGTATATTTTGGAGAAAAAAAGTAAGTCTATTTTTGCTGTTTATCGGTGCTGTAAAAGAATTGATATAAAAAGGGATTAAAGATAATTATATAATAATAGTAAAAATTTATGTCTGATTTCGCTTGCATAATATCAGACTTTAATTTTATTGATTTCTTAAGGACGATTTTTGATTGTTATGCTTAAAAAATGCAATTCCTGATGATTTATATATCTTATAAATAGAACGCGGAAAAGAGATTCTATGTAAAATAATATTTATTTTCGGTAAATTTTATTATAAATACAATTAAAATTTAAAAGCAGGAAGGAAAAAATAAATTTTTGTGTATATTTTATTCTTGAAAGGTCAATAATTTAAATGACCTCACAAATACATTTTAACCCCCTAATAAATGCTCCGGCAGTTATGCCGGGGTATTTATTTTTTCAAAGAATCGGGATTTAAAAACTTCTTGATTTATAAAATTTCAAGAAATAAAATCATTGGTGTTTTCCGGTCATTATTGATATCTGAAAATTGTAAGCATATAATTATATAAAGATTAAGAGCCATTAAAAAATAGCTTTAAAGATTTGCAGCTAAGGCTTTTAGCATGAAAATCATAAAGTGGGATGTTGTTCTATTGCAAGAAATTAAGCAAATGGCATGGGAGAGCATATAAAATTATATGAAATTTATGAGCTTGCTTTTGACTGTAAAAGGAGAAAGAGTATAATGTTTGATAAATTGGATAACCTTTCTATGGGTTTTGTATTGTTTATGAATGTTGTGGGTTTTTTGATGATGGGCATAGATAAGTACAAAGCCAAAAAGAAGCTTTGGAGAATTCCCGAAAAGGTTTTGCTTTTGACTGCGCTTTTTGGAGGCGCGGTTGGTGTGTACGCAGGAATGCTTTTTTTTAGGCATAAGACCAAACACTGGTATTTTGTGATTGGAGTTCCGGCTATTTTGATAGCAGAAATAGTAATTGCATTATTTATTTTTAAAAATTGATTAAAAAGCTTCATTAATATCCCCAAGATGTTATAATATAGTCAAGAACCTATATTGGAGGGATACACCATTATTTTTGACGATGAAGCCAGGAAGGTAATTGAAATGCCTTCGCATGATTCCAAAATAATTCTGAAAGGCCCTACTGGAAGCGGAAAATCCACCATATTACTGGAAAGGTACAAGTACATGGTGGACAAGCTCAAGATACCCAGTGAAAAGATTCTTATACTGCTTCTTAACAGAACTCAGTCACTGGAATGGAGGACTAAAACCGTCCTTGAAGGTTCAGGTGCTGTTTTAAGGACTTCCTATTACGGATTTATTCAAAACGAGATCAAGACTTTTTATCCAATTATCACAAAGAAGTGCAATGAAATAATCAATAAAGATATAAAGCCGGTGTTCCTTACCTTTGAGGCAGCGCAGTTTCTTGTCGGCACTGTAATCGAATGGAGAAGGAAAAATCTTGGTGTATTTGCCGGAGTTACTTCTTACACCGACAGGCTTGCTATTGACATCACCGGTAATCTCGTACGGGCAGCTATATCGGATATCCCATATAACAGGATTGGGGATAGGCTGTATAATGCTTTGGCGAACAAGGATGAATTGAGAAGGCAGATATACAGGGAATCTGACGATATTGTTGCAGATTACAGAAAAAAGTGCCTGGAGCTTGGAATATTCGATTTTGGCATGGCGGTTGAGTTATACAATAATTACCTGTTAAAGGATGAAGTTTATAGAAATAATTTGTTTTCAAGGATTGAGCATCTCATTGTGGACAATATAGAAGAGTGTGTTCCAACGGAAGCGGATTTTATAAACTTTTTACTTCCCAATCTTAAAACCTGCCTTTTGGCTTATAATCACGAAGGCGGTTACGGAGAAGCCTTTGGTGGCAATCATGAGTATGTTAAATCGGTATTGATAGATAAAATGGAAAAAATTGAAATGAAGAAATCCCATACCTGTCATGAATTTTTGGCAGAGTTTTCAGACATGCTGTTTGAAAATATTAAAAACCTGAAAAACAACAAATGCAATCCCGGACCGTATATAGAAAGGGTTCCGCCCTTTGAACTGAGAAGTGAGATGTTGGAAAATGTTGGTGAAAGGATAGTACAGCTTATAAGAAGGGAAGGCTACAAGCCATCGGATATAGTGGTGATATCCAGTTATGCCGACCCGGTTACTGAATTTGTTATTGCCAGAATTCTTGAGAGATACGGATATGAAGTTAAAAACCTTGCCAGGAAGAGCAGAATCATAGATAATCCCTTTTCGCAAGCACTTATAACTCTGGCACAGTTGTGTCATCCCGGTTATGGGTCAATGCCCACTAAAGATGATGTAAAGTCACTTCTCAGGATGGTACTGAAAATTGATCCTGTAAGAAGTTCCATTTTGGCTGGCGAGATAGTAAGTCAACGGCCTTTTGCAGAGTTTCCCGATATTGAGTTTCCGGGGCTGGTGGAAAGGGTAGGTTATTACAATATAGAAAAATATGAATATATAAGAACTTGGATAAAAGAATACAAAATGAGGCCGAAGCCTCTTAAAATAGATGAATTTTTCCAGAAGGTATTTTTGGAAATACTAATATCAAAGGAAGTATCGCAGAAGGATATCTTAGAGGCCAAGAATCTGATTGACAGTGCCCAGACTTTTGTTGAAGTGGTGTCAAGGTTTAACAGGAATGCCAGTAGGGATTTTCTGGATGTTGTAAGAAGAGGAATTAAATCGGCGGAGAGCATTTTTGAACTGGAGGAGAAGCTGAGCGGTGATTTTGTACTTATGTCTACACCGGTATCGTATCTGGCCTGTTCATTAAAGAGCAAAATAACTATAATTACAAGCCTTAGCAGTAACAACTGGACTCCCCGCAGTGTCAAGGAGATAACAAACCTCCATGTACTTACTAAGACCTGGAATGAAAACGACATATATACTGAAGAACTTGAAGAAAAAAATCAGAAACACTATTTGGCCACACTGATGAGAGCTATTTTTAAGAGGTGTTCTGATAAGATTATTACTTTTGAATCCATGTTGTCGGCTAACGGATATGAGAATGACGGTATACTGGCTGAATATTTTGATGAAATAATGTCGCAGTAAAAAGTTTCAAATACTTATGCTGTTAATGGATTCATACTGTTAACAGATAATATTCGGAGGTAAGGATGGGACTTAGAAAGGGTCAAAAAGAACTTGTAGAACAATATAGAGGCGGATATTGTGCTATCCCTGCCATTCCCGGAGGGGGGAAGACACATTGCCTTTCCCTGTGGACAGCGGAGATGATCGCCAATAAACTGCACAAACCGGGCAAAATCCTTATTGTTACTTACATGAACAGTGCAGTAAACAACTTTAAGCAGCGTATAGCAGCGGAACTTAAGAACAGGGGAATAATAAGCAATAAGGATTACTTTGTTTCCACCATCCATGGATTATGCCTTCAGATAATTAAAGAAAAACCGGATCATGTTATTACCAATGAAGAGTTTACCATTATAGATGAGGTTTCGAAAACTAACTTGATTTACAGTTGTATTGATGAGTGGAAAAGGTATAATGAGAATAAATTCAGGCTTTATATAGATGAGTCGAATTTAAGTGCCAACAGGCTGAGTGATACATATAAAAACTGGCAGGAAAAACTGTGCAATATAATGCTTTCTGCCATAGGAGATTTTAAATGCAGGGGAATTGCTCCAAAGCAGGCTATGGAACTCTGCCAAAATCTCGATGAGGACTCTATACTGTCCTGGGCGGGCGAAATATACGAAATATATGACAGAAGGCTTAAAATTGGCGGTTTTTTGGATTTTGACGACATGTTGTATAATGCCAAGAAAATACTTAAAGAAGATGAGCTTTTATTGAAAAAGTATCAAAACAAATATTCCTTTGTATGCGAGGATGAGGCCCAGGATTCAAACCTTATACAGAGTGAGATATTGGAAATGATAGCCAACGGCAATTTGCTTAGAGTGGGAGACAGTAACCAGGCTATATGCGGAAGCTTTAGCAACAGCGATTTTTCCTTGTTTAAAAGCTTTTGTGAAAACCCGAGAACCACTGTATATAAAATAACCCAGTCCAGCAGAAATACCGTTGATATAATCAATCTGGCCAATTATTTCGTTAGGTTTGTAAGGGAGAAACATCCGGTACCGGCATGCAGGGAGAGCCTTTTGCCCCAGTTTATAGAACCTGTCGGAGAAGATGACCCGAGGCCTAATCCCAAAATAAACGAGTACGGTATAAGAGTGGGTATATTTAAAAGTTGGGAGGATGAGGCCCGGGGAGTGGTAATTAAGGCTCAGGAAATGGCGAGAAAATATCCCGATAAGACTATTGCAATACTTGTGCCTACCTCATGGCGAATGAATGTTGTATTGAACTTTTTGGAAGCAAGGCATGTACCTTATGAATTGCTGGATAATACCTCCGGTGAGAGGAACAAAACCTTAAGGAAACTTGGAAGGGTTATAGATTTTATTGCACAGCCGGAGAATGGACAGAAATTCTTTGATATGATGAACGAATGCTTTCTTGCTGACTCCTATGACGATGGTGTGTTGGAGGATGAACTCGGTCAGGAAGGAAAAAACGTTAATCAGAAAATTATTTTAAATGAATTTTTAAAGAAATATCCCGTAGAAAAAATACTTTATCCTGTCGGCGGCGAGATTGAGAGGGAGGATATACCTAAGGATTTAATAAATAGCAGCATATGGTCAGATTTCACCGATAAACTGGATGTAGTGAGAGAACTGTTAGAGTTTCCCGGTACCATTGTGGAAAAATTAATACTATTTATTGCCGAAAAGTTGAGGTTTGAAAAGGAAGAGAGGGCTATTGCCCAAAAAGTGGCCGGGGATGTCCGGTACCTAATGAGCCAGGATCCCCATTGGAAACTTGCTGATTTGGCTCTGGAACTGTTAAAAACTAAAAACATGTTTAATTTTTTTGCCGGCATTGTTTGGGATTTGAAAGGGTATGAACCTAAACCGGGGGTAGTAACAGTGGCAACATATCATAAATCAAAAGGACTGGAATGGGACGTTGTTTTTTTAACGAGTATTACCAATGCCGACTTTCCTGTTAATTTGGATGATAAATTTATCGGTGAGTATTGGTATCTGAAAGAGGAGTATAAAAATCCCCAGGCAATTATAAAGTCGGATTTGAAAAAGGTGTTGGGGGAAAAGAACGATGGGGATTCCATATTGCAGTCAAAAATCGAAACCATTTCCGAAAGGGCAAGACTTTTATATGTGGGAATAACCAGAGCAAAGGAATATTTGTTTTTAAGTTCTTTTGAGGCAAATAAGGGAAAGAGAAATGAAATATTACCATCTAAGTATATTTTAGAACTCAGGAAATATATTGAGGAGTTATCAAAATGAATGATTTAAGGTTTGCAGAATACTTTTTATTTACTCAGCAGTCATTGGCTACTTTTGAAAAATGTCCTCTGAAGTTTAAAAAGAGATACCTTGAAAACCTGAAATGGGGAAACTTCCCCAGTGAAGAAATAAAGAAAAGGCTTGAACTGGGCAATAATTTTCATCTTTTGGCCTATAGGTATTTTCTGGGTATTGATACGGGACTTAATGAAAGTACGGAGGGTTTTAGTCAATTAAACCGTTGGATGAAGAGTCTTGAAAATAAGTTTAAAAGGGAAGATAACTTAAAATATCTTCCGGAATATAAAGTGCGAATGACCAAGGGAATTTTCAGGCTGGAGGCCAATTTTGACCTTTTGATTGTTGACGGTGACAAGCTTGAAATTTGGGATTGGAAAACCCAAAGCAAAGAAAGCAGCCAGCCTCAAAGAAAGGCTAAAGCTGAGAAATATAAGAGAAGCCTTCAGACCATAGTCTACCTTTTTGTGCTTAAAGAGCAAAGCGAAAGAATAACCGGAAGAGAGATTAAATGTGAAAACATAAGAATGTGCTATTGGCAGCCGGATCCTCCGGAAATACTTATGGATATAAAATACAGCGATGAATTGCACAATGCCTATAGAGAGATTTTAAAGGATAAAATAAAAGGAATACTTCAATACGATTTTTCATCCTTTGACAAAGCATTGTATGAAAAAAACTGTAAATACTGTGAATTTAACTGGTTTTGCAACAACCAAAGGATTGATTTCAATGAGATTGAAAAGGATGATGATTTCCTGGACGAGCTGGAGTGGGAAGATATTGAGGAGTTGACTTAGGTGAGGATAAAAGTAAATTTATTGAATAGAGGCGTACATATACCTACCGAGCTTATTGAAGCTACCGATGGGGATGAACTTATTGCTAGGATTTTCTATAACCGAGGTTATAAAAATCCGGATACTGTGCGTCAGATGCTGAAAGAAGAATGTTATACTCCCACCCATTTTAATGAGTTTAAGGGAATGGAAAAAGCTGTGGAAAGGATACTTAAGGCTGCAGAAAAAGGTGAAAAAGTATGTGTATACGGGGATTACGATGTTGACGGAGTGACCAGCACGGTCATTCTTGTAGAATGCTTAAGTTTGTTTCTGGACAAAGTTATATACCATGTACCCGACCGTTTTACCGAAGGTTACGGCATGAATTTGGATGTAATTGAAAAGCTTGCTGCCGACGGTGTCACCTTGATTGTTACCTGTGATTGTGGAATTTCCAATGTCAATGAGATAAAACGTGCAAAAGAGTTGGGAATGGATGTAATACTTACCGACCATCACACCATACCACCCGAGCTTCCCAATGCCGATGTGATACTAAACCCGAAACTCCTTGAAGAAGGGCACAAAGCAAGAAATATATCGGGATGTGCCATGGCTTATTTTCTATGCCATGCACTTTTGAAAAGTAAAGGACTTGAAGAGAAAGCGGAAGATTATCTGGATATGCTTGCATTATCCCTTATTGCAGATGTGGTAAGCCTTAACGGTGAAAACAGATTTCTTCTGAAAAAAGCAATGCCCAAATTGTTCAATACCAAGAGGCTGGGACTTATCAAGCTTTTGGAGATAGCAGGGAAGAGCGGTGAACTTAAAACAGAGGAGGATATTGCTTTTCAAATAGCACCTAGAATTAATGCTGCCGGGAGGATGGAGTCGGCACGGCTTCCGGTGGAACTTATGCTTTGCAAAGATCCCTATATTGCTGCCGAAATGGCTCAAAGAATAGATTTTCTCAATTCGGAAAGAAAGAGGGTTCAGCAGGAAATAATAGACCAGGCAGTAGAGCAGGTGGAGACAAAGAAGAAAAACAAGACTGTTCTGGTACTTTACAACGATTTTTGGCATCATGGTATTATTGGGATTGCAGCAGGGAAAATATGCGAAACCTACAAAAAACCGGCGATTCTTTTATCCCTCAAAGAGGATGGTAAAACGGTTGTAGGCTCTGCAAGATCGGTTGAAGAGATAAACATTTATGAATTAATCAGGGAATGCAGCGGAAAGCTTTTGAAATTCGGAGGTCATTCCCAGGCAGCCGGACTATCTCTTTTAAAAGAGAATCTTCAGGAATTTATGGCTGAAATTGAAATTGCTGCAGAAAAGAAGCATTTTATAGGTGATACCGTCAATGTTAATGTGGATATGGAACTTGAGATTGACAGCATAACGGAGGATTTTTTCGAAAGGCTCATGACAGCCGGACCTTATGGCGAAGGCTTTGAGGCACCATTGTTTGTGAGCTACGGGCTGAAAGTTTTGAGTGACAGAAAAACCGAGAAGAATCATCATATAATGATTTTGGAGGGAAAAAGCAATACAAGAATATCTGCCGTCTGGTGGTTTGGCGAGGATAAATCCCTTCAGGGCAAAGTGTTTGACGCTGTCTACAAGATTGGCAAAAATACTTATAAAGGAAAATCAAACCTTCAACTGACTTTAGCATATGTGATAGAAAGCGAAGGGGAAGTCCCGAAAGTATTTAACGGGAAAATTATTGATGAAAGAGGACGTGACATAAACCTATTGGTGGAAAAATACCGCCAGGCACTCTTCTTTTATGAAGGGCTGACTTCAAAATGTCCTTTACCGTTTGCCGTTGACCGCTTTGATTTAAAAGAGACCGAGAATTTGGTGCTTTTATCTACACCTTCCAATACGGAGGTTTTTAGGGAAATTATAGCGCTAAGTAACCCCCGGAATATTATTTTAAATTTCAGTGTTCTGCCGGATTACTCTTTTAAAGGCTTTGTTACCAATCTTTTGGGCCTTATTAAGTACATAGTTTCAAAGGAGAAGGGAATGGCTTATATTGAGTCAATTGCTATAAAGCTTGGTGTGGAGGAAAGTATTGTAAAATCGGGGCTGAAATTTTTGAAAGCTGCCGGTAAAATTGACTATATTTTAAGCGAAGATGAAGTGATGGTGTTTTTGTCTAAAGGCAGTGGCATGACCGACAACAGCATGTTTTTGGCGGAAAAGCGGTTGAGAAACGCACTTATGGAGAAGAATGCTTACCAGCAGTTTATTTTAAAAACTGAACCTGAAAATTTCAGGGAATATTTAAAATAAGCATTGCAGTTTTTTGCAATGTAAAAGTTTGGAACGGCATGTTGAAACTATGCCACATCAATAATCTTCACAACCAAAGCAGTTACATTGTCTTTTCCTCCATTGCCCAATGCCAGATCCACCAGGTCTTTACATATTGATGCACTGCTGTTGCCGACAGAAAGGTGAAATTTTAATTCCTCGTCGGTTAATGAACCGGAAAGACCATCGCTGCAGATAAGATAAGTATCCCCTTTCAAAACGGTCAGTTCATCGGAGTAATCGGCTTCCATTGTGCCATTGGCGGGATTTGCACCGAGGTATCTTGTGAGGATGTTTTTGCTCTTATGAAATTTTGCCGTATAGCTGTTTAAGACGCCAAGGCGTACAAGCCTTTGGGCTTCGGTGTGTTCGGTGGTAAGCTTTATCAGATTTGAATTCCGCAACAGATATACGCTGCTGTCACCGACGTTAAAAGCAATTGCTTTGTCCCGGCAGAATAAAATTGCCGCTATAGTTGTACCCATTTTTTTGCTCAATGTCAAAGAATGCTCATATATTTTTTGATTGGTTTGGCTGATATAACTGTCCATATACTTCTTTAAATCTGCTATTGTGTTAAAAAGTTGAAAATAGGAAATATAAAACTCATGCAACGACAGAATTGCCAAATGGGAAGCTTCTTCACCTAATTGTTCGCCTCCCATACCGTCGCATACAGCAAAAATATATTTTTTGTCGGAGCTGTTAAGAGATAAGCTCAGAGGATCGATAATAGAATTTTTTTCCTTAAAAGTACCGTTAAAATAAAAGCTGTCTTCATTTTTATCCCGAACATTTCCTTTGCTTGTTAAAACCGAAGCGTCAATTTTAAGTTTTGTTTCCATAAAACACCACCTTTAGATGTAAATCCATTCATCGTCATTATCGTCATTTATATATATTTTACTTTTGCAAGAGCCGTTTGTCTGAATTTTATAAATATTGTTCCGATCGCTTTTATTGCAGTAGTAGATAGAATCACCGACTATGTTTATATAGTCGGAATAATCGTCATTGAGCTTTTCTCTTTCGGAACCGTCGCAACGGATTCTGTATATTTTGCTCATATCCCCTTTATTGCAGTAGTAAATCCAGTTATTGTGTACGTTTATATTGGTTGCCGTATCACTGCAAATTTTTTCGGTTTTTAATACCGAAATATCTATTTTGTAAATACTCATATTGTCACTTTTATTGCTGAAATAAATGTAATCATTGTAAATACAGAAACAGCTTGCTTCAAAATTTGTTATTTTAATTATTTCTTTTCCGTCAATATTTATTCTGTAAAGTCTGTTTCTGTCGCTTCGGTTGCAGTAATAAAGGAAACCTTTGTACAGTATGGGATTGTAACATTTGGCGTTTACCAGCTTTATCTTTTCGGATCCGTCGGTTTTGACTTTATAGATACTGTAGCCGTCAGTTTCACTGCAGTAATACATCCATTCCATATATACATATAAATACCAACACTTGTCATCAATGACTTTTATTCTGCCGTTTCCGTCAGCATTTATGCAGTATATGCTCTCATTGTCAGAGGAATTGCAATAGTATATCTTGTTTCCCGATATGTTGATAAACCATGCTTCGTCGGAAGTAAGTTTAAGTACATTGCTTTCATCGGGACTAATTTTATAAATACCGTACCGATTGCCGGGACAGGATATAAAAATCCCTTCTCCGTTCGAGCAGACAAGACCTCCGTTTACTATGTTACCTGGGGAATTGGCAGTTGAGCTTGAAACAGAGGGGTTTTGGAGTTTGTTTTCATTTCTGTCTGAATGAGGTTGTCGACAACCGGTTGACGGTACTGAGAGGGCTAATATTTCGGCGGGATTTAATAAAACTGTTTCGGGAATGCTTGCAGGAATTGAAGAATTTGCTTTTTTTCCCGATGAAAGAATCTTTTGTCTTTCTGTTGGAGATATATCCCGGTTTACTTCGATTAGGGCCTCTTTTAATTTTTCAGGCGATGGAAATCGGTTTTCAGGCTTATATTCGCACAGCTTCAATATTATATTGCCAAGCTTTTCAGGAGCATTGCACGGAGGTGTTATGGGTTCGCCCGACAGGCGCTTTTCCACAGCAGTTTCACTGTCTTTAATGCGAAGTTCTGTTGGGAAAGGCGGCATAAAAGGAAATCTGCCGTTATTGAAGAGTTTGTAAAGCAAAATCCCCAATGAATAGAGATCGGCTCTTGTGTCATAGGGCTCACCTTTAAATACTTCCGGTGCCATATAGAGCGGTGTACCGCGGATTGAAGACGAAAAGCTTTTCGAAAGTTCCCGTGCAATTCCAAAGTCTCCTAATTTGTAACGATTGTCTTTTGATACAAATATGTTTTCATCCTTTATATCTCTGTGAACAATGCCTTTTTTATAACAAATCTCCAAAGCAGCACATATATCAAGTCCTATGTTTATTGCGTCGGCTATGCATAAATCTTTTTCTTCGAGATATTTGTTGAGTGGAGTCAGATATTCCATGCGGATTAGGATATCCCATGAAATATCATCCTGGTGTTCTATTACCATATGGTCTTCATAGCTTACTATGTTGCTGTTGCCTCTAAGGTTGTAAAGCATTACAATCTCATTTATTATGTTTTTTACCGCATCTTCAAAATATCGTTTCAAGAGTTTTTCATTATTTCCTAAAGTTGATACGGCTTCATGATATTGTTCTCTTGTGGGAATGCTTACAATTTTTAATGCAGATTCATATTTATAACCCCATTCTTCTTTTGAAAGTTTAAAGACTTTACCGTAACTGCCCTGACCTAAGAATTTTTCTATGTACCAGCTGCCCCAAAAGGGTTCGTACTTTTTGACGTGGTCTTCCTTCAAATAATCCATTGACAAAAATACCTCCTAAGAATGTTAAGATGAGATAAAGCTTGATACATAAATTACAATTACAGGGTCTGTAAAGTTACAAACAAGATAACAAATTCAAAGAACAGCAATTAATGATGTAAATAAGAACATATCAGAAAAGAAATGATTTATGTATTTTGCTAAGTATATTTTACCATATGAGCTTTATTTGAGTCAATTTTTTATCTACAGCAATAAATAAGAAGACAATTGGTTATAAATTTTTGAATAGATAAATAATTATATATTAAATAATTAATTATATTATGTTATAGCAAAAAATAGTTGTTGCGTTTATCAATAAATTATGATAATATTTGGGTAACCGGTTTAGTAAACCGGTTACATGTAGTAGGTATATACATATTATGGAAACGTAATGAATTGGCAGTTTTAATGAATACAACACAGATAATCAAGTATCATTGAAATTTGCAAAGTTGGGAGGATATCTTTTTTCTAAGCAACAGTTACTCTTAATTTCGGCAATTTATATTGTTTTAGCTTCTCGATAAAATTTAGCTTATATGTAATTAGTTCTTGCTATTTGGTTTCCTGTTCTTTAATAATAGAAAATTAAATATTTGTTTATATTGCAATAATAAGTGATTTATACACAATTGTATATTTAATAATATAAATACTACATTTTTAATGAGGTGATTGAGAAATGCCAGAAAGTGTTAACATTACACCAGATGCTAACGTTGTAGCGGAAACTGCGCCTAATAAGAAACCTATATGGAAAAGGTCGAAATTTTTAAAAGAACTGTCCACAAATAAGGCGTTGTTTCTAATGATGTTGCCACCTTTCCTATTAATATTTGTCAACTATTATTTACCGATGTTTGGTGTAATTATTGCCTTTAAGAATTTCAACTACGTTGATGGTTTCCTTCGAAGTCCATGGGCAGGATTACAGAATTTCAGGTTTTTGTTCATGTCTGATGCTGCGTGGAGGATTACTCGAAACACGATTTTGTACAATCTTGCATTCATTGCACTAGGATTGATTTTCGCACTTCTTTTTGCTTTAGCTCTCAATGAATTGACAAGCAGGCTTGCAGCAAAGTTTTATCAGTCAGTAATATTTTTACCTTACTTCCTTTCTTGGGTAGTTGTAGCATATTTAGTCCTGGCATTTCTGGATCCAAACGGTTTCTATAATAAAACCCTCACAAAGATATTACATTTACCAACGGTAGATTGGTATGCATCACCGCAATATTGGCCGTTTATACTGGTAATAGTAAATCTTTGGAAAAACGTTGGTTACGGTATTGTAATATATACATCCGGTATTGCAGGAATTGACCCGGAATATTATGAAGCTGCCGTATTGGATGGTGCTACTAAATTGCAGCAGATCAGATATATTACAATTCCTTTCCTGGTACCGTTTATGATTGTAACTACCATTATTAATCTCGGTAATATCTTCAGGTCGGATTTCGGACTCTTTTATCAGGTTCCAATGCAACAGGGGCTTTTGGCGCCGACAACGGAAGTTTTGGATACTTATATATATAAAGCATTAATTATGACCGGAGATTTGGGTATGTCTTCCGCTGCCGGATTATATCAATCTGTTGTTGGATTCTTTACTGTCTTATTTGCCAACTGGGCAGTAAGTAAAATCAGTCCTGAAAACAGGATATTCTAATTTTGGTGAATGACTAATTATTGTCTGAAATATACAAAAATTTGACATTGAATTGAGGGAGAAAGTATGAAATTAGGAAAGAAGAAATCATCAACTTTAAGAATTAATTCTGTTTCACCTTCTGTGAATTTGGCACTTAATATATTCTTTTCTGTTTATTGTCTAATGTGTATAGCACCGTTGGTTTTGATATTCATGGTCTCCATTACGGATCAGACTTCACTTGCTATCAATGGATATTCGTTTTTCCCAAGTAAGATCAGTTTTGATGCTTATAAGTATTTGTTTAGCGATTTGGGAAAACTGTTTAGGTCTTATGGTATTACAATTTTTACATGTGTTGTAGGTACATTCTTCTGCGTTCTTTTTACTATGCTGTATGCGTATCCGATATCAAGGAAATCTTTTAAGTACAGAAATTTCTTTTCCTTCTTTATATTCTTTACAATGCTGTTCCAGGGAGGTTTAGTACCTTGGTATATACTTTATACCAAATACCTGCGTTTACAGAATAATCTTATCGCATTGATTATGCCGGCGGTAATGAATGCATTTTATGTGTTAGTTACCAAGACATTTTTCTCAATCAATATACCCGATTCGGTACTGGAGGCGGCTAGAATCGACGGGGCCAGTGAATTCAGAATATTCTGGCAGATTGTTATTCCAATGTCCACACCGGTTATTGCTACAATAGCATTGTTTTCATCTCTGAATTACTGGAACGATTGGTATCTGTGTTTGCTGTATATCAACGATCCTAAGTACTATAATCTTCAATATTCGATGTATCAAGCGCTGCGCTCTCTGCAATTCCTGACTTCTTCATTGGCATCGGCTTCGGGTAATGTTTCGAGTTCATTGGCAAATGTACCGGGAGAGACCTTGCGTATGGCTATGGCCATATTAGGTATAGGACCTATTGTATTTGCATATCCTTTCTTCCAAAGGTATTTTATCAAAGGTCTTACTATTGGTGCAGTCAAAGGCTGATTTCGGCATAGGCAAAGGTTTGAGATTTTGTCTTTGCTGATTCAATGTATCATAGACTCATAATTAGAGGAGGTATAATAATGTTGTTAAAAAAGAAAAAATTGGGAAAAGCTATTGTTGCCGCTATTTTATCATCATGTTTGCTACTTTCGGGATGCGGCGGCAAGAGTAATCCACAGCCTAATACTGGCGCGACAAATGATCCCAATAATGCCGGTAATAACGGTTCAGCATCAAATTTGGAACCCTATGAGCTCAATGCGTATTTTCTCGCACCTCAGTGTAAAGACTTACCTCTAATACAGGAAGAATTGAACAAACTGCTTAAAGAGAAAATCAATGCCACAATCAAGCTGAACTACTTCTGGTGGGACAGCTATTATGAAAAACAACAGCTGGCAGTATCATCCGGTGAAAAGATAGATATAATGTTTTCACCTAGCTGGTGGGGATTCAACGACTATGTGGCAAAACAGGCTTGGCTGCCATTGGATGATTTGCTCCAGCAATACGGTCAGGATATTATTGCCAACATACATCCGTCATATTTGAAAGCACCGGTTGTAAACGGAAAACTTTATGCAATTCCTACAGCTAAGGATATGTACGGTACAGGTGGATTTATATTTAATAAGGCCCTTGTTGACAAATACAAATTTGATATTAACTCTATTACTAAGCCAGAGGATATTGAACCATGGTTAGAAATTATTAAACAAAATGAACCTGATGTAATTCCGTTCTTATCTACAAAAGGTGACCAACAGGCATATTTGGTACAGGATTGGCATGTTAATGTGGGAGACGTAAATGTTCCGGTTGGTTATAGGAAAACAGATGGGGATGTTAAGATTATAAATCTTTTGGAAACTGATATTTCACAAAGAATATTTAAATTAAGCCGCAGTTGGTATCTGAAAGGTTATATAAACAAAGACGTTGCAACATTGCAGGATGGTACTCCAATTAAAAAAGCCGGAAAAGTGTTTGCATGGACAGAACAGTTGAAGCCTGGAAAAGCTGAGGAATTGACAGCACAGTATGGATATGAACTTGTTCAGGCCGATGCTTGGAAGGGTATTGAATATTATACTACTACTCCTGACTTGACAAACTCACAGTTAGTTATTCCTAGAACTTCTAAAGACCCGGCAAGAGCAATGATGTTCATCAACCTGCTCTTTAAAGACAAAGAAATTAAAAATCTTCTCAGCTGGGGTATTGAAGGTAAGCATTACAAGAAAGTTAGCGAAAATCAGATAGATTTTGCTGATGGTGTTAATGCCGATAACTCCGGTTACTATGGAATTGCACAGTGGGCAATGGGCGGTAACCAGTTCCTTGATTACTTGTGGATAAGCGAAAGTCCGGATAAATGGCAGAAGATGGATGAGTTCAATAAAATTGCGAAGCCAATGAAGATTCTTGGTTGGACTTATGACTCATCCAACGTGAAATCAGAAATAGCAGCGCTTGCTACAGTAGGTCAGAACGAAGTTCAGCCACTTAGCCAGGGATTGGTAGATTACGATACTTATTATCCGAAAGTTAAGCAGTCTCTTGAAAAGGCAGGAATTCAGAAAGTTATCGATGACTGCCAGAGATCAGTGGATGAATTCATAAAATCACAAAATAAATAAACGAATTCATGACACTGTAAACAGTGGATATTTGAATAAAGTATCGTAGAAAATTGAATACTTTTGTTCCCATAATATAAATTCAGCACACCCTATTGAAAAGTTTATTATAAATCAATAGGGTGTGCTTTTTTGCTGGATAGATATTTAAAAGGTGTTGGGAAGCTTTCATGTTATTGCCTTATGCTTTTAGGATTAAAACAAGGCTTTTGTTTTATTTATTTTTTTTGTATAATAACAAGTATACAATAATTATTGGTATTAGAGGTAATGTTGAAAATTCATATACCGATTTATTTTGGAGTTTACCGTAACGTTGCGGAAAATTTTAATATAAGTTAAAGGAGAATATAAATGGGCAGAATATCAATGTTTGATTGCTTTGAAGGCGAGCCTAAGACAAGTTTGAAAGAGTGTCTGCAGTTATATTGGGGATATAGACTTCTTGAACTTGCACAAATTCACGGTCTGCAAGTGGATGAAGGGACTTCCGATTCCGATATTATCGAACAATTGATTCCGAAAATGCTTGATAATTTTCCAAGTGACGTGGAATATCTGAATGAGACCGAATGGTTGTTTTTAAACAAGGTTAAGCAAAATCCCAATGAAGAAATGAATGATATAGAGAAAAAACAATATGCCACATTGAAATGGTTAGGGTATGTCTATTTGTTTAATCATAATGGACATATATATCCTGTTATTCCAAAAGACTTGTTAAATCTTTTGCCCCAATCATACAGCGAGGAATTTGAGCGTAGGGTTGAACATAAGCAAAAGTTGTTTACATATACATTGGCTTTGGTAAATCTGTATGGAGTATATAGAATCGAACAACTGGTTGACGTTTGGAATATGTACAATAAAGAAAAGGTAACTGTTGAAGAGGCCCAAAAATATGTAAATGAAATAGATAAGCGTCAGGGGTATTTTTGGTATAACAAGGGATATATTGTTTCAAATCTTATAGAAAATGAGATACAGTATCTTGCTCTATTAAAAAATTCCTACAGATGTCCCTATTTTTTGCCTACAAAGAGTGATATAGCTTTTTACTCAGATATTGAACAACTTTTGTCATCGAGCTACATAAAAAAAATTGAAGAATTTATTGGAAGCAAAGACAATCTGGATGAAAATGAAAAGGAAGACTTGCTTTACGACATTTTTGGTGTGTTTCAATTGGATCTTTCACTGGAAGTAGTTATTGATATGCTGAAAGATATGGGAATAGAATTTAATGATGAAGATGAAACCGAAGAGTTTATGCGATTATTAAGAGTTGCTTCGGACAATACCAGAAAGTGGGGATTGCGTGGACATATGCCGGTGGAATTGGGCAAAAGCAGGGCAAAAGTCCCGATCGACAGACCACAGCTTCAAAAGCCCCAACCTAGAACAGTTAAGAAAATTGGAAGAAATGATCCCTGTTATTGCGGAAGTGGAAAAAAATACAAACATTGTTGCGGAAAAATATGATTTAATTAATATCTTTGGGTAAATAAAGTTTGGTAGACAAACATCCAAGATTGAATTGTGTACATGCTGTTTAATCGTGGATGTTTGTTTTCATTTAAAGGTGTCTTACTGTTATAGCAACTTACAGCTGTATTTGGCATTTTTGTTTAAGAAGTAAAATAGCAATATTAATCACAGAGTAAATTTAAAGGGAAAAGAGCAATATGAGAAGAATGAGTGTGAAAAAGAATAAAAGAATTTGCTTTTCTATTCTAGCCATTTTTATTTTATTTATTATTGAAATATTGAGAAGTAACTTTGTTATAACTACAAACTTATACAATATAACAAAGGAAAATATACCTGTTTCTTTTGATGGATATAAGATAGTCCTGATTTCAGATTTGCATAGCAGAGAGTTTGGAGATAACAACCAACGTTTGATTAATGAGATAGACGAACAATCCCCGGATATTGTTATAATGGCAGGAGATATGATATCTACAGTGGATAAGGATTGGGAAGTTTTTTTAAGATTATCCGGAAAACTGGCTGAAAAATATAAAACTTTTTATGTTGTGGGAAATCATGAACAGAATTTAACCGACGAACAATTGGAAGACTTGATCGAAAAGATTAAGAAAACAGGAGTTATTGTACTGAATAATGAAAAAACTATGATTGAAAAGAACAATGAAAAGATTAATTTATATGGACTTTGGTTTTATTTAAGGTACTATAGAGATTTAAGAAATAAATATCAAAAGGAAAATTACTTTGGGATTGAAGCAATTGAGAAAATACTGGGTACATCCGATAAAGAAGAGTTTAACATACTTATAACCCATAACCCTGTATATTACAATACTTATTCCCAATGGGGAAGTGATTTGACTCTGAGTGGTCATATGCACGGAGGAATGATAAGAATTCCCTTTATAGGCGGATTGTTTTCACCGGAAAAAGACCTTTTTCCTAAATTGGATGCGGGAATTTTTTACGATAATAATAGTTTTTTAGTAGTGAGCAGAGGATTGGGAAATGGAAATTTGGGATTTAGGTTTTTTAATTGTCCTGAAGTGACAGTCATTAATCTTAGCAAATAACAACTTATGTAACATATTATTATAATTATACATATTTTAGTGTAGGGAAAAAGTTTTGTTCTAAGCTGAAAAGAGTATAAATAATTTATACACATAACCAATTGGAGGATCAATTTATGAAAGATAAATATATATCATTAAATAAATTGCCTATTGGGAAAAAAGCCCGGGTAAAATTGCTTACTTCTAATGGAATGACCAGAAGAAGAATGCTGGATTTAGGCCTGATTTCCGATACTGTGGTAGAAGCGCTGCAAAAAAGTCCGTCGGGAGACCCTGTAGCTTATTATATTAGAGGTGCCGTTATTGCTTTACGCTCGGAAGAAGCAGCTGAAATACTGGTTGAAGCCTTATAAAGGTTATGTTTGGAGGTTAATTTTATTCCAAAAATACTTGATTTTAAAAATTCAATTAAGTATAATAAACCTTGCAATTTGGATAAAACTTTTATTATATATTATACTTGATTATTTGGTCAATAAAAAAATGAACGGGAGATAATAAACATGGGAAAAAGGTTTTTAGTAACTGGAGGAGCAGGTTTTTTAGGTATCAACCTTATAAGATTTTTGTTAAATAAGGGCTGTGAAGTAACTTCCCTGGATATTGCCGAGTTTGATTATGATGATGTTAAAGATAAAGTTAGGATTATCAGAGGTGATATCAGGGACAGAAAAACTGTCGACCAGGCAATGGAACAAGTGGATATTGTGGTTCATGCTGCGGCAGCTTTGCCTTTGTATAAAAAAGAAGATATTTTTTCAACCGATGTGGACGGAACCAGGAATGTAGTCGATTCGGCATATACACATGGAGTGGAGAGGGTAATACACATATCTTCAACAGCTGTTTATGGTATTCCGGATCATCATCCATTAATGGAGGATGACAAACTTGATGGAGTTGGTCCTTATGGACAGGCAAAGATAAAGGCTGAAGAAGTATGTTTGGAATATAGAAAAAAAGGTATGTGCATACCGATAATTCGTCCGAAGTCTTTTATCGGACCGGAAAGGCTTGGAGTTTTCGCTCTTTTGTATGATTGGGCGAAAGATGGCAAGAATTTTCCTATGATAGGAAGTGGAAACAACAGATATCAGCTTTTGGACGTGGAGGATTTGTGCGAGGCAATATATCTTGCTGCTGAAGGCCCTAAGGATAAGGTAAACGATACTTTTAATATAGGAGCAAAAGAGTTTACTACTATGAAGGAAGATTATCAGGCTGTACTGGATTATGCAGGATTTGGCAAGAAAATTATAGGTTTTCCTGCAAAACCGGTGATTCTTGCCTTGAGGATATTGGAGTTCTTAAAGCTGTCACCTCTATATAAATGGGTTTATGAGACAGCTTGTGAAGACTCATTTGTATCCATAGAAAAAGCAGAAAAAATATTGGGCTTCAAACCTAAATATTCAAACAAAGATGCTTTGATCAGAAACTATAAATGGTATTTGGAAAATTTAGATAAATTTCAAGGCAAAACGGGAATATCCCATAGAGTGCCGTGGAAGCAGGGCATCCTCAAGGTGGCAAAATTCTTCTTCTAAACAATAGAACAGTAGAACATAGAACAGGGGACGGTTCGAAACCACTGAAAAACACCAAATAAAAAAT
>ENA-UPAD01000328-UPAD01000328.1-bioreactor-metagenome-genome-assembly--contig:-NODE-328-length-70124-cov-523.515820_pt1 | contig 70124 bp, 56 predicted proteins | sample MGYA00238179_ERZ772710 | MGnify/ENA primary metagenome ERZ772710 (study PRJEB29004, sample SAMN07631245) | bioreactor metagenome | isolation source: Switchgrass digestor | place: USA: Dartmouth...
TCCATACTAACTTATTTTGGCCGTTTTGTCTGTCTTAATTTCTGGTATCATTATACAGTACAAATCCTCGACAAATTCGTATATGCGTGAGAAATCCACCGCGTTATCGATTTTCCGAAGCAAATGGTCCTGCGGAACAAACATATCGGTGTTTATCATTTCTACTGCTGATCTGTTGCATCTTTCTCTTTCAAGCATATTTATCACCCTTGGTAATTTTACCATAATATGCCGAAAAAGTCCAGTAAAACTGGACTTTTTCGACAGGCTGTGACTTCGATATTCCATCGGAGTCAGTTTGGTTTTTAACTGAATTCGTTGGTAGTTGTAGAAGTGAATGTATTCATCTATGAGGAGGCGAGCCTCCTCATAGGTTTTGAGTTTTGTGCGGTAAATACACTCGGTTTTGAGTATGGAGAAAAAATTCTCTGCTAATGCGTTATCATATGGATTGCCCCGTCTTGACATTGACGGCGTTATGCCGTATGATTGAGTTAGCTTGAAATACCCGTGTGAAGTGTATTGAAAGCCTTGGTCACTGTGGAGTTGCACCTCTGTGGTGACCTTCTCTTTTTTCTTGGCAGCTCTAATTGTTTGCAGTACAAGGTTAATGTTCTGTTCGGTGCCGGTTTTATGCGACACAATGCTATTGTCATACAAATCACGAATCATGGAAAGATACAATACGCCTTGGCTTGTTTGAATGTACGAAATATCCGTTACCCACTTTTGATTCGGCCTGTCTGCGTGGAAGTCTCTATTTAGCAAGTTTGGATATTTGTGCAATGCCTGACTGTAATTACGGTACTTCTTTCTTCTGATTGCTGAAAGCAGATTGTATTTCTGCATTATTCTTAGCACGGTTTTGGGATTGCGGTGAATTTCTTTGTGTTCAAGCCATAATGCCACCCTGCGATAGCCATAAGATTGTTTGCCTTCTCTTTGACATTCCCGAATCATTTCCGCAAGCGGCAAATCTCGATCCGGCAGCGCCATACGAGAAACAAAACCGTAATATCCACTACGAGATACTTTGAAGAACCGACACATTTCACTGATTCCGTATTTATCTTTGTGACGATAGATTACCCTATACTTAACGCTTGTCCTCACTTCCTTTCGGTGTGCGAGAGAAAATCCCGCATCAGTTCGTTTTCCATTTCCAACGATTTAATTTTGGCATCTTTGCGAGCAAGCATGTATTTCAGTTCTGCAACTTTATCCTGCTTACTGACAATAGATTTCTTTGTCGGTCTACCTTTGCGTTTCAAAGCAATACCAGCAGCAAGTTTTCTCTGGATTATATTGTAACGATGAAAAAATTCTTTTACTTGATTTTTTGTAAATCCAAGTTGCTCGCCGATTTCACGCTGAGTTTTGCCTTGCTTTTTTAATGCCAGTATTTCTGTTTCATATTGTTGGATGTGTCTGTAACTTCTCGACATAAAAATTCCTCCTATGGTAATTTCTTTTATTCTACCATAGGAGGGTGTTTTTTTCATTGTCCGTTTTTTACGGACTTGTGCAATAACCGTTGGGTGCTTTGCGCTTATGAACATAATGAAATTAGGCGCTAAACATTATCAATAAGCCGAATTTTTGCATCTTCTGGAATATTCAAATCGTCCGGTATATAGTCACTTGGAAATCCTTTAAGTACCAATAACTCCTTTGAAGTTAAAGTTTTAAATGTTAGTTTTTGCGAAGCAAGGTATTCGTCTAAATTTATATCGAATTTTGCCTTAACTTCTTTAATAAATGTTGAACTCACAATTTTAAGTATGAGATTGAAAACAGCTTCCGAAATTAGATCATATAACAAAATAGCAGTATCATTTTCGGTTAGAGGCCATAATGTTTCATTTTCATCCTTTTTAATAACAAAATAAATTGCACATATATTAGCATGCGCATACAGGTTTCTAATTTTCCTTAATGAAAAATCATCTGTATTGACAAAGCTGTATTCTGTTTCCGTTAAAATATTCTGTTCTTTTAACATTAAATGATGATGAATCATAGTCATTAACAACCGATTTACATATGCTTTCAAAACATGAAAATAAAGCTAAAACAGCAACGTGTCCTCGGTTTTCTCTAAACAATTCTTCACATTCATATAGACGAGTAGCGTAAAAATGTGAATGGCACCATAGATAATCAAGAACTACATGTTTATTGAAAACACTTCCGCTCATTTTTTCCTCCATCATTACATATTATTGAGAGCATTGGCTTATTAACTGACAAATATCCATCTGGCCACACAATTTCAGCAAAAGTCGGAATAGCATATATAGTCTGACCACGTAATCCATACCCCGTGAATTCCATTTTACATCATCTGAAAGTGCGCCAATGCATCCCTGATTAGTTCTACTTTTACTTCCGGGCACTGCGGTTGTCTGGCATTATCAGATTTCGGCTTGTTATAGCTTTCTCCCACATCTAAGCCGCATTGACGCTTGATCTGTGAAATGTATAGAGAAGAAACCTTTACATTGTGCTTTTCATAAATGTAGTCTTTGATCCTGATAGGTTGCTTCCGTCTCGGCAGAGGTAATATCCATTTCTGTCATATCCAGCTCCACCTGGATTCTATCCTTCGGCCGTTGGTGGGACAAAAGTACTACCGTCTCAACGTGGCTTGAGCCGCTTGGATTGATGTCTTGGGCTTATTTTTTGAACCTCACGTTTACGGGAACATATCAATGGGTTTTCAGCTGTTTTTAGTAAAGTATCTGTTCATGGAAACATGTCAATATCGTATGAAAGTGGAGCCGCTGATTGTAAACGAACAAGGCACTCTACGAAACTACAACATAGAGTGCCTTGTTGCTGAAACACAAATATTAAGCCATAATTTTGACACAAAAAGTACAAATACGTTTTAATTTACTTTATCAACTTTTTCGCCGGAACAGCTGCCCGTGCTCCTGTTTCAGGTTCGGCGCCCATCCCCAGATATGGCGCATCATCAGATTTTTCCCACCCGAAACGTTCAAATGGGTAATTTGCAATAGCCTCATTCACAATCCCGATCGCTATAGGAAAATTGTTTGGATCTCCAAACGGCATACCGTTAAAGTACAGATAAGTGCAGGGTGGCAATTCTGCTATTTCATATCCATCAGGGATAGGCTTACAGAAATCCAATGGAACCTCAACGAAAAATGCGTGACCATTTGTATTCGGTCGGATTAAGAATTTTGGTAAGCGACCTCCAGCAGCGGTGTCAAACTTCTCGGGAATGCTGTTGAAAAATCCCTCCCATTCACAACCGACTTCTTCGCATGCGGAGAAATAGTCAGTTGCATTGTGACGCAGAAAAATCAGCTTCCTTGCTGGTCTTTCCACCACAGTAACCGTAACAGTTCGTGATACTTTTTCATTCAACACAGGCTTTATGCCTCCTTTAAGGATGTAGTAGGCTTCAATGGGATAATGGACAAACCATTTTATCGGTGGGGTTTCCATGTGATATTTTTGCGGGGTAAGCCCAAATTGCTGAAAAAACGCCCTGGTAAATCCGTCATGTGAATTAAAACCGCTGCTTATTGCCACATCCACAACTTTTTCATTAAAAGACTGCAAGGTCTGTGCCGCTTTAGTAAGCCGAAGAGCGCGGATGGTTTCAAAAAGTGTCCTGCCCGTTAATTCTTTAAAAATCCGTGCGGCATGGTATTTACTGTAACCGGCAACTTTTGCAATGTCATCCAGCGTGATGCTTTCGTCCAAATGCGCGATGATATAATACTGCATCCTGCTAACAGCTTTGATTTTGTCCGATAATCCCATTTCCCACCTCCGGCTTCCAGTATAGCAAAAGCGACGGTAAGCTGCTCGACCAAAATTGCTAAGTTATTGTTCAGTAATTCTGCTTCGGGTTTTTTTATAAATTGATATTCTTCTTTGTATCATTTTTTCATTTATCATCTCTCCTCGTACAGCATAGCTGTTCTCCTTTAATTATAAATTACCTCCTGGTTTTCCACAGAGCCATAGGATGATTTTCTATTCGCTTTATAATCTCTGGATCTTCAAATAATAACTGAGGTATATATACTTTCTTTTCAAAGTGATCAAGGAATTCTTTCTCTGAAGGTGTTAAAACCAGTAATTCGTTGAGATAATCCTTTACCACCTTCTTCGCTGTTTCCAAATCAAAAGAATCCCGTTTAGTCAATACCGGAAGCAAATCCGTCTTTATTTTATGATTTGTCAAGCTATCAATGGCTGCAGTGCTGAAGTCTTTGTTAATTTCCTTTACAGAAACGGCCGCATAAAATACTACACATTTTCTGAGTAGTTCTTCTTCCATTTCATCAAACAATTTAAATCTTATCATGTTATATGTATCATATAAATCTCTTGCTGCAGCACGATTCAAAAGGGCATTAATCTTGCTTCCAAATATCTCAATTGCATTAAGGCAGTTTAATTTGTACTCGCTTTCAAAATGTTCCGTTACTATTCGCATTTCTTGTGCCGGAAATACATGTGCTCGCAAGGAATAATTAATTTCGATTTTAATATTATCCTTGTTTCCCCCCAAATTCATATATTCATAAACCCACGAATCCAGACTATGTGGCTTTTTTGATTTTGGGCTCAGATTATAGCCACTGAGTTCCATAAATCTTGCAAGGGCTGTATTAATTATTTCCCTATTGCGAAGCATTTCTTCCCTGCTGTCATTAACTAAATAATCAAGGTCAATGTCCACAGATAACCTCGGAAGGTTAAATATGGTTAGATTAATTGCTGTTCCACCCTTTAACGCTAAATTGCCTTTCAACTTTGGTTCGGTGTTTAAAAATTCAAGAATATCTGCCAAACGATAAACCTTTTCCAAAGTGTCACGAGCAAATCCAAATTCAGAAGCTCTTTTTGAAATATAGCTTTTATCATATTTAAACAAGAGTGGAGCCTCCCTGCTCAGTTATTTGAAAAAGATATTCCGGAACCACTAATCTCCATTCATTCAAATACTTTGTACTATCCTTCGTCAGATAACGTGTGCTTTTCCCGATTTTATTCCTGCAATAGGATATAAATTCATCAGATAGCTGGAATTGGTCTTTATAATGTTCCATTAGAAAACCAGTCTTCTGATATAAAAACTGCAGATTATATGCATCCAAATACTTGATTAATTCATTTTCGCTCAAGTATGGTATAGATTCTATGCAATTCAGCAGTTCTTCAAGACCTCCGACTTTTTCGAAGTCTTTTATACTGTCAACTACTGTACGTTCCAGTGTGGTGACTCGAATTCCTTGTGTATTTCTAGGCTTTATAACTCCACTTGATAGTTTCGATGAAACGTATTTATAGGTTATTCCATTGAATTCAAAATCATCGAAGCGGCTTTCAGAAGAAACATAAATCTCATAAAACACCTGATTTGATATACCCATATATTCAAAAGCTGAATGATGCGAAAGATAAGCAGTATTATTGATGGCACAAGCTATGTGGTATTTAGTTGCCACAGGCTGCCCATCGGCTACATTGATACATGTATATAAATTATTTCTGATTTTCTTCACCAAACCTTTTTTTGACAAACGAAGAACAAGGGAAGATGCAGTCTTTTTGTTCCCAACAAGCTTGTATACATCATCCATTCTAAAGGTGTTTAGTTTTACGAGTTGAGTATATCCTACCATTACAGATACCTCTTTAATTTGCGCTATAATTTCTTTAATTATAAAGTTATTTTCTCATGTTATGAAGTCTATTTTTATTATTGCTTTAATTATATCGAATTATTCTTCATATGTAAAGGAATTCCTTCGAAAAATAAAGTGTAAAAAATGAAAAAACACTATCCTTAATTAGGACAGTACTTTCATTCTCATAATCTTAATAGATTGTTATCAACCTCTAATTCTGATTTTAATTCTACAAGAAGAAGTCACATCAATTGAATTCAGGCCTCAGTATGGAACTAAGTTTATCATCCATTCTGTCTCCTCAACCCTATCAAAAATTCCCGTTATCTATTCTGTCAACTCAACTCTTCCTATTTTGGGTTCAAATTCCCCCCCAAAATACCTCTTCGATATGTTTCCGTGTACGTATTTTACCTCATTAGGTCGAGTAGATAACTTGGATGTAATTTTTGAAACCCGCTTAAATAAACACTTACAGCTTTGTAATCAATACCACGCACTCCACGTGGCACAAGTTGATGGGATTGATGTCAATGGGCCAGTTTTTATAGTATCTGTTCGCGGGAACATATCTATATACGTGTCTATTTAACCTTTATAAAGTTATAAATATATCCTTTTTTACATCCTCAAATTTTAAACTATCGTTATGTATTTTCCATTGATAGGGACTGATCAAGTTCCAGCGAATCGCTTCGCGTAGATCAGCTATCTGCATTGCAGAAGTCGGAGCATTTACAACATAATTCATATGTCAATTCTCCCTATATACAAAATGTTTAACACCTTCATTAATGTGCCCCATCAGTTCACCGGCATTGCTTGGATATACTTCTACATTTTTAACTTTATCAAGAGGAATCCAATAGAATTCAATATCAAAATCTCGTTCTTCAATGTGCTCATGAGCAATGAATCTTCCATCAAGCGGTATCTGCGTCTCATCTGTAAGTTCAATTGTGTAATAAAGACAAATTTGATGGCAGTGTTTATTGCCCCATGGGAAGAATATTTCAGCAACCCACTTGATTTCCTTTACCCTAATGTCTGCACCGATTTCCTCTTTGAATTCACGAATTAAAGTTTCTTCATTTGTTTCACCAAATTCTACATGCCCGCCGGGAAAAGCATATCCTGTGTCATTGGTTGGTTTTTGCAGCAGTACCTTGCCATTATGGATAAGAATTCCGGCAACGCGGTAGCTGAACACGTAATTCTCTGTTTTGAAAATAATATCGGACATATTACTCAACCTCACTTTCAACTATGGAAAAATGAATTTTTTTATTCAAGTACAAAACCTATTAAACTAGATTTAACTCATTATTTTTCCTATCTCCTCAACCCTCTCAAAAATGCCCGTTATCTATTCTGTCAACTCAACTCTACCCATTTTCGGCCTCATATTTTATCCACAAATACACCTTCGATATGTTCCCGTGTACGCATTTTACCTCATTAGGTCGAGTAGATAACTTGGATGTAATTCCTGAAACTCGCTTAAATAAATACTTACAGCTTTGTAATCAATACTACACACTCCACGTGTCCTGGTCATCGTCACATATCAATATGCTATATTCCAAAAACTCACCCCGTTACAACTACGATATACCCGCTTGTGTTATCTGACGAGGCCTTGCATGTTTTATCCGCCGGAATATCGATGGAACCGGCGTTTTCAGTTGCATAATATACAGTATAGCTTGTTTTGTCAATAGACATGGAGTAACTGCCGCCGTTTTTCAGAAAGCTGATATATTCCTCGAGGCACAGATTGTTTTCATAGCAGTAATATGAATGTGGAATGCCGATATATCGATAATGCCATGGCTCATAACTGATTTTCGTTATATCGGTCTTATTTTCAGGGTATCTCAAAATGAAACCGTATTTATGTGCGTTTTCAAAAAGCCATTTCCCCTGGGGTGATTTCCCGAATGCTTCGCCGCTCAGCCCGATATATGCTATATCGACGGCATATCCCGTCTGATGCTCGCTGGCGCCTGGCTCCTGCACATAACTTTTGTCTTCTGCACTGTCGTATATCTCTTTCTGCTTCTGAAAAGATCTGTACCCGCTATTGACGAAAAAGTCTTTATACCCCATTTTTTCTGCTTCCGCGAACAATTTACCGACCGCTTCCAGGACAGTACCGTTTATTTTTATATCACTTGTTGACAGCGGGATCATCCTGTATGCCGAAGACATATCGGCAGCAAAATCTTCATCGAGCTTGTAATCGGAGTTTACAAGCATGAGTTCATCCGATATATCGATATCAGATATGTGGACTCCCCTGTATTCGGTATCTATATGTTTCCCAGCCGGCATTTCATGATTCGGGATAGACTCTCCGGCACTTTTCACGCTGCTGCCGGCTGAAAACCGGTATACGGCAGCAATAGCTATGACTGCAAGGATCAATACCGTATACCTGGTCCTTCGTTTCATTCTTTGTCCTGGTCTTCTGTTGTTCCGCAACATATAAACACACCTCTTCGTTGGTTTTATTACATTATGAAGAGGTGTGTCGAAGTTGAAGGTTATAAAAAGTTAAGAATTTTCAAATATTTCTGTCGTCCATCACAGGTTTTCATTCCGCAGCGCGTCTATGATATTTTCATTTTTCAGTTTGTTCGTGGAGTAAAGCATTGTTGCAAAGACGACCGCAAACACGCTGAACACGGCAACAGCGATGGATACCCATGGGATATAGAAGTTCGTCACATAGCCTGCATTTATGCTCCGGTAAATCAGATAAGTGACTCCAACTGCCGCAGGCAGCCCCCACAGCAAAGATTTTGCGCCGTACATCAGGCATTCGTAATCCATCATCTTATGGAAGCCCTTCTGTGTCATGCCCACGGATTTGAGCATGGCAAATTCGCGCCGCCGCAGGTTTATACCGGTCGATATAGTGTTGAACACATTTGCGGCCGCTATCAGCGAGATCAGGACTATGAAGCCATAAGCAAAAACGTTAATTATAAACATCAAATTCCTGTTTGTTTCTTCACGATCTGCAGCATCATACAGGTTTCCCGACGGCAGGCCATGCTCGTCCAGAGTGGCCGTAAGTTTGTCCGCCAGGGCCGCATGGTCCTTGCCTTTAAAGAAGTAATAAGCCGCCGGCATATCAATGTCTGCAAAATATTTGGAGATATAGCGTTCCGGAACCATTACCGTAACATTGCTCCCGAAGTACATCCCATTAACACCAAATGGCAAAGAATCAACAACTGCTTCAATATCAATAGCTGTCCTTTTATACATCGGCGCTTCCAGTTCTTCCTCTGTCAGGCCGTCAGGGATAGGTCCACTGCTTGCCTGATATGTCTGGAAATCCAGTACGGGCAATGTGTCACGTAATATCTCTGTCTTCGTGTATTTGCTCGTCGCTGCGTCGATTCCCTCCACATATGCCATGACCATTGCACCTGTGCCGCTTAGCCCCTCATCGGATACATATTCGTCAAAAACCTCGTCCGGCACGATGAATATACACGCAGGTATTTCATACGTATCACCGGCTTCTTCACTATTTTCTGCACTGGCGGCTGCTCCGCCAAAGCGCTCCTTAAACTCGTCCACAATGTACTCCTCATTTACGATCGCACTGCCGGTTTTGACGAAGCTATAAACAGAGTTTGTCAGTCCATCTGTCTGGGCCAATATCTCATACACCTGGCGCGGAGTCATCTCCGTATAGGTTCTGGTATCATATTCCCAACTAATGTCATAATCCCTGGGTCCCAATACTTCCGTTACACTATCCTTCACATAGGAAGAGAATGAACTTGCTGATATAAACAGCACTATGCTCATGAACAGGGATACTACGGTGGTCCGGTATCTCCTCCTGTTTCGCCTGAAATGCTTACTGGCAAGCATACCTTCAAGGCCGAATAACCTGTAGGTGAGCTTTGATGTGCGTACATCCTTCGCTTTTACATTAATATCCTTAGTCTGCCGGATCGCTTCTATGGCTGTTATGCGAGTTGCACGCCTTGCAGGGATCCACGCGGAAATCAGGACAGTTACCATTGCCAGCAGCACTGCTGAAACTATCGTCCAGATATTGACATGGAGCGAAAGCTTATATGGCGCGTATCCGCTGTAAATCGTTGCCAGCCTTTGTCCGACTATGGACAGGGTTATGCCTATACCGGCCAATCCCGAAAGTATACCGATCGGTATCCCTATTGCACTGACAAACATGGCCTCATACAGTATACATTTCCTGATCTGCTTATGAGTTGCGCCCACTGATGACAGGAGCCCGATCTGCTTCGTCCTTTCACTCACAGAGATGGAAAAGGCGTTGTAAATAAGGGAAACTGATCCGGCCATGATCAGTATGATCAGGATTGACGACAGGCTGTAAAGGACAGTATAGAAACCGGAGTATTTCGATACGCCGATGTACATAAGCAAATCATCGTTGTATGAGCTGCCGGCATAGCCTTCCTTTTGCTCTTCCTCCCTCATAAAATCATATATGCCGGCGGGTTTTTTAAGCTTGAAATATACATCGAAGGTTTCGCCTTCCCTCACAGTGCCGTCCATTACTGTGATGGCAGTATATCCCGGAGACGTGAAGGACTCAAAACTCGGACGTTCATAAAAACCGACTATGGTGAAGCTGCGGGTTTCCCGTATGACAAGCTCCTCACGCGCCGTACCATCTTCATTAGCTGTGAAGGCATATTGTTGACTGAGTATCCTATTATCATACATCCGCACACCGATATCCAGGGTTATCCTTTCTCCGATTGAAAACTCTGTTCCTCCGTTTTTAAGCAGATGAACGGGCAATATGATCTCGTCGGTATCTTCCGGGAGTCTGCCCTTTGTAATATGGACAGGCATCATCGAATTGAAGTTGCTGTCTGCGCCAATGACAAAAATGTAGGGCGAAGACCCGAATTTTGGATTGGGCAGGGCGGAATAGCCGATATTCTCGCATGCCGCAACCCGCAGTATTCCAGGGTCATCCTTCAGTTCCGAGATTTTATTCGGCCCAACATCATAAAGGCATCCATGCCAGTCTCCTTCCTCATATACCCCCACATCGATCATAAATTCCTGAAGGCTTGTAACAAAGGATGTCACAGCGGTCAGCATCGCCGCGGACAAAATAATGCCGATTATTGTGACGAGGGTGCGCGTTTTGTTCCTTGACAGCGTTTTTAACGTGACCTGCAGAAAAATATTCATTTCCTTATCACCTCGTCGCGTATGATCCTGCCGTCTTCGAGCGCAATTATGCGGTCAGCCTGCAATGCTATATTCTCATCGTGGGTAATTATGATAAGTGTCTGGTTGTACTTCTTATTCGACATTTTCAGCAGTTCAACTATCTCGTGGCTGTTTTTGGAGTCAAGGTTTCCAGTCGGTTCGTCTGCCAGGACAACAGCCGGCGCGTTCATCAGCGCCCTGCCAATGGAAACACGCTGCTGCTGTCCCCCGGAAAGCTGGTTGGGAAGATGTTTTTCCCTGCCTTTCAGGCCAAGAAATGTTATAAGCTCATCCAGGCGTTCTTCATTGACTTTTTTGCCGTCCATCAGCACCGGCAGCGTTATGTTCTCCCGGACATCCAAAACGGGGATGAGATTGTAAAACTGGTAGATCAGCCCGACCTGCCTGCGGCGGAAGATCGCAAGCTGCTCGTCATTCTGGGCATATATATCCTGTCCGTCCATGTATACCTTCCCGGACGTCGGCTTGTCCACTCCGCCGATTATATGCAACAGGGTGGATTTGCCCGATCCCGAGGGTCCGACTATGGCGATGAATTCGCCCTTTTTCACTGAAAAGCTCACATTGTCAAGCGCCTTTACCATGTTGTCAGCAGTTCCGTAAATTTTGGTAAGATTCTCGATCTTCAATATATCCATCTTTATCCTCCTCTGCGTTTATGGATATATCATATCGCTGCCAGGTGACACTGTCGTGACTTTATTATTACAAAAACGTCACCTGGGCTTGCCTTACGATCGCCACCCGGGCTTGTTTAGCTCATGCAATATAAATCCCGGTCAACGCTTGGGATAAGTCTGCGCTTAAGCCTCTGAAACTTGGACTGCGCCCCTGGCCTTATACTACGCTTTTATAAAACCTGACTGTGAATCTCGCACCGCCGCCGGCCGCATTTTCAGCCTTTATAGTGCCGTTTTGCTCAGATATGATCAGGCGCGCCAGTGCCAGCCCGATCCCATAATTCTGGCCGGAAGCGTTTTTCCCGCGATAGAAGCGTTCGAAAATATGCGGCAGGTCGTCCCTGTCTATCCCGCTGCCGCTGTCAGATATGACTATTTCAGTAAACAGGGCATTCTCAGAAGCGTCGATTTTGATTACGCCGCCTTCAGGCGTATGCTCCATGCAATTTTTCAATATGTTGCCGACTGCCTCGGCAGTCCATGCAAGGTCACCGGAGAAACTCGCGTTGCCGTTTATGTTTACACAAAGCTGCTGGTTCCTCAGTTCCATTGGTACCAGGAACGGTTCCGAAGCTTTGCTTATAAGGTCCGCTACAGAAACGGTTTCCTTTTTAAGCTCTACCGTCCCGGCATCGAATTTCGAAAGCTTAAGAATAACGGTAACAAGATGGTCAATATGCTCCAGCAGTTTCATCATATCCTGTGTAAGCTGCAGGCGGCGTTCATACGTCAAGTCCGGCTTCTGGAGCAACGTGGCGATCAGGTTCACAGAAGTGAGCGGCGTTCTTATCTGATGCGAGATATTCGCCATGGAATCGGCAAGATACTGCTTGTCTTTCTCCAGGAGCTCCGCCTGTTCCCTCATGCGGACCGTCATCTTGTAGATCTCGCTGCTTAGGATCGACAGTTCCCCTTCGGCATACTCATTGATATCAATGTTATGCCGGGAATGAAGGATCTTGTTTATTTCATCACTTAACTCGGAAATTTTCAGGTATCTCTTCCGATCGGACAAATAGTGGATCAGGGTAAACAGTAAGCTCAGGCACAGAGCCAGTATGCCGCATACCGTTCCGATCAAAAATCCGGTTACAGTTGCCGCCGCTCCAAGTGCAAGATGTATCAGCACATTCTTTTTGACCCAGGGGTTCCGAAAAATGTCCATTTATTCGCCTGCCTTCATTCGTCTGTCCTGATCAGCCGTCTGTTTATGCCAGAAGCCGTTACACACACTGTCCTGATCAGTCACCCGCCTTATGCCCGATGCCCCTATTCACATGTACTGATCAGTCGCCTGTCTGATACCCGATGTCCTTACTCAACTGTACGATCAGTCGCCTACCTTATACCCGATACCGCGGACCGTTTTTATGATTTTGGGGTTCTGCGGGTCATCCTCGATTTTTTCACGCAGTCTTTTTATATACACGGTCAGCGTATTGTCGTTGACGAATTCCCCGGCGATATCCCAGATATTCTCAAGAAGCTTGCTCCTGGAAAGAACGGCGCCCCTGTTGTTGAGAAACACCAGCAACAGGCGGTATTCAAGCGCTGAGAGAAAGATTTCGGAACCGTTTTTCGTTACTGTTCCTTTTACCGTATCTACCCGAAGGCCTTCGAGTTCTATGACAGACTGCGCTCTTCCCGAATGCCGGAGGGCGTTTTTTATACGTGACACCAGTTCCCGGGGCCTGAACGGTTTTGCTATATAGTCGTCGGCCCCCATATCCAGACCGGTAACTACACTGTATTCATCGCCGGAAGCGGTAAGAAAGATCACTGGGATACCCGTATTGGCCTTGGCGGCCGCGCATACGGCAAATCCGTTTCCATCCGCCAGCGATATGTCGACAAGCAGCAGGTCGTAGCTGTTATCCTCGATTTTCCGGATCGCAGCGGCCTGCCCGCTGACTGATTCCACTGAAAAGCCTTCGCTTTTGAGGAATTCGGTCAGATTGTCGACTATGCTTTTATCATCTTCAACAAGCAATATCCTTGTCATCGGTCACCTCGTCCATATTGAACGTTAAACTCTGTATTAAAACTATAATTCCGTAATGTGCTTGGATGCAAGGAAAACAGTTCTTAGTTGTCTAAACTATTAATTATACGAAAAACTATACCATTCTTCTAAAATGTTACGCAAATCAACGTCGAGGTACGTAAGTGCCCTGTTTTTAATATCTTCCGGCACGCCATAGTAAGCTTCCGCAATAGAACCGGCAATGACGGCAATCGTATCGCTGTCGCCGCCAACTGAGACAGCCGTCCTTATGGCGTCTTCAAAGGACTCGGCCTCCAGGAAAGCTTCGATCGCCTGTGGAACGGTATTTTGACAGGTCTCATTGAATTCGTATGTGCTCCTGATTTCATCGATCGTGAAGTCCAGTGCATAATAGTCTTTTACGATCCTGTCGCGGATCTCTTTTTTGGTGCATCCTTTCCTTGCCATGAAAATGGCCATGGCGACTGCTTCGGCACCTTTGATCCCTTCAGGGTGGTTATGGGTCACCGCGGTAACAGCCCTGGATAGCCGAACCACCTCTTCTTCGGTTTCAGCAGCGAACCCAACAGGACTTATGCGCATGGCCGCTCCGTTTCCGAAGCTGTTGTACGGCTGGGGCGTATCGCTGAAGACCCAATGGATGAACCTGCCGCCGTAGCCGCAATTTGGATACTTCCGTCCGATCTGCTGCATGTATTTGACAGCCAGCCTTTCGGCAGCGACGTAGTATTCACTGTCGCAGCCATCCGGTGCGCTCTCCCTGATGCGCCTGGCTTCCATGACAGCTTTGGCAACAGCAAGTGTCATTATACTGTCATCAGTTACTTTGCAGTCGTCCGTGAACAACTCAAAGTCCTTATTACGATAATTATTGAATTCAAAGCGCGAACCGACAATATCGCCGACAATCGCTCCGATCATTTTTCCTGTCCTCGTCCATATTATTGATTTCCACAGTAACGATACTGTAGTTTTAACGTATACGACACACGACAGTTTTGGCTATTTTATCTCCAAGCCGCTGGTTTAAAGGTGATTAATAAATGATAACAGCACCTACCAGATTAAAAAATATGCCATCTACCAATCTTACGAGATTCCTTATCACAGACTGCTTTAGCGTTATTTTTCCTCCATCGGGATCCCTTACCCTGATGCCTGCAATAAGCTTTCCCTTCAGGCAAGATCTAGCCGGCATGCCTGAAACCCAGCACTTCTTCCAGCACTTTAACATACTCCTGGGGATATTTCTCGTTTTCAGTTTTTAAGTGCAATATAACTGCTTCCATCGGCTGTGCCTGCATGCCGGGTCTGGCAGAACTGATATCATCAACGACATTGGCAACGATCGCTATTTTTGCGTTCCGACTAATTTCGTCCCCTTTCAATCCGTTCGGATATCCGCTTCCGTCAAGCCTTTCATGATGCTGAGCAACAACATCCAGGTATTTTCTCGGAAAACCGATGCTCACAAGTGAACTCATGCCCAGTTCACAATGCTGTTTCAGTAATGCTGTTTCCGTGTCTGTCAAAATTTCAGATTTCAGAATGATTGACTTTGGCACAAGCAGCTTACCTACGTCATGCAATAACGTGCCGATCCCCAACCAGGAAAGTTCTTCTTCAGTATATCCTATCTCAGCGGCCATCATTACTGAAATAATTGCAACATCAATTGAGTGTGTGTATATCCAGCCTACATAGTTACTTAAAGCATTGACGAAAATCCACCATGGTTGCGACCTGGACTCAAAAATTATGTTGCTCATTATATCGTTTGCTTTCCTGAAAATGCGTTCATTGCGGATATTTAGCCTGTTTTTCAGTTCTTCCGTTATCTGATAAAGGTCGGAATTCTGCCCGTCATATGTTTGAGGCGCTGAACATAGATTGTTTACCGGTTGGCTTAGTGTTTCATGTTCATATATCCCAAACCTGATTAGTCTTTTTTTGACACTGGGTGTTACTCTTTGGCCTTTGCCTAACAGCAGTACTCCATTTTGGTCAAATATGTCTCTTGCAGCAAAATATTCGCTTCCCTTTCTGATAAAGTATTCTGCCACAGTAATAACCCCTTCCATTGATAGATCTCAGATTTAATACCGGGCACCTGCATTTTCTCAGCAAAAGCCGCATCCGATCCATAGCTCTCGGATGCGACTTTTAACCCCGGCAATTCCATCCAGACATAATCCCTGGATCATTTTCTGGTTCAATAATTCCGCGTATAGGGCACAAATATTTAGTTCTGTATATCTTCTTTGCTTCGGGATCCCTGTTCAGAACCCAAATAAATATATTATAAAGTAACCAATCAACCATTACAAGTGTAAACCGGTTCGGTTTGCAGTCTGCATCGTATATACAATATTGTCAACGCCGGAATGTTTATGGCCAAAAAAATCAATTATACCTCGGCAGTGACGCCGCACGATCATCATACCAGGTAATCATTTCAGTTCCTTAAGTTGATTCTCCATTTCTTCCAAAGTATATTTATCTTTTATTTTTACACATTGATTTAAAGGTCCTTTATTATCAACTGAAAGATTAATGATGTAATACCACTCACCGCGTTTGTAATACTGCCCGTCCTTTTTTGACTGTCCCAAAGTACTTCGTTATTTTGTCGGTTGGATTTGATAGATAATGTAGCTATTGGTAGAGTTAGTGTCAGGTGATATTGTTACACAAAAAGGAGAAGGGACTTCAAACGAAGTCCCTTCTTCCTGTTGTTAGGTAACCCAGGTTATAACCTAGGGGGTTTCACTTTTCTTCCGGTCCTGCAGTGCGATCCAGGCCTTTTCCTGCATTGCCCTGACCAGGTTCTTCAGAAGGTTTTGCATCATCTGCGCGATCTCTGCCCTGGTAGCCGTGCTGAGCGGATCGATCCTGCCGCTGCTTCCGTTTACAATACCTGCTTTCACCAGCGCTGCGACCGCTTCCCTTGCCCAGTCCGCAACCTGGTCCGCATCAGCAAAGTCCGCCAGCGTTCTGCCGGAGTCGGCCTGCAGAGGTCTGTCGAGCGTCTTCAATATATTGTACAGCAGCGTGAACATCTCCTGGCGGGTTATCTCCTTTTCGGGCGCGAACATGTTGTTCCCGACGCCGTTTGAAATGCCAAGTCTCTTTGCTGCGGTCAGGTAACCGGTATACCAGGTGTTGCCGGCATCAGCGAAGTTGTCCTTCGGATTTGTATCAGGCTTCATTTCGAACGCCCTCATAAGCATGACGATGAACTGCGCTCTCGTCACTTTCCCATCCGGGCTGTAATTGCCGTGTCCGGTACCTATGGTGATCTCCCTTGCCGCTATGAAGTTCACCGCTTTGCTGTACCAGGCCCCGGGTGCCACATCCTTGAAGGTCACTTTATTGTAACCCGCCGTGTAATAGCTGAAATGCGAGGTAATGAACGTCATCATGCCCTTTTCGGGGTCGTAAAGCCCTATGGGTATGCCGGTCACATTGCCGTTTCCGTCAACGAACCATGCCACGATTCTTTCATGGTCGGCCAGTTCTTCGGGAGAAGGCTTGTAAGGTATCGACACCAACACAGGAGCCTTCAGATTATACCAGTTGACCTGCCTGCCGTCGACGGACAGCGAGAGCTGCACCAGTGGCCTGTCTCCGACCTTGTTCCTGACATCTTCCGGCAGGTTTTTCTTGTCGACTGTCCCTATGGTGATTTGTGCCGTTTTCCCGTTTGAACCTCCAACACCCGTCAGCATATTGGACGTGAATGTTACACTGCCGATATCGGTTTTCAGGGTCAGCATTCCCCTGGCATTTTCAGTTGAGAGGCTCGAAACAGGCAACTTCACCGCATATTTGCCGACATCGGGTACGGACGGCATTATGACGGCAGCCACCTCCGGGATCACTTCAGGCAGGTCCGATTCGACGAATACGATCCCGTCCTCCACCTCTGCCGGTATCCTGGATTCAAAATCGGCGCTCTCTCTGTATATTGCCTCCAAACCCAACGATGGCGAGGCCAACGGAACCAGGGGAGGATCGATGACAACACCGTCATCGCCGCCATCACCGGTACCGGCAGATGCAGATACCCATTTGGCGTACAGGTCCGTGTCCCCTGTTATGATCGTATTCCTTGTGTATTCGGCTCCTGTGCCATTCTGCCCGGTGAACCATCCGGCAAAGGTATATCCTGCTTTCACAGGATTTGCCGGCCAGCCGTCTCCGACAGCCTGGTTTTCCAGCACCGTCACTTCGTCGTAAACCTCGTCGTCGATGAAGAACCTTACCCTGTAGCTGACCGGATCGACCACGGTCACATCAACGGTTACATCTTCGCCGGTATAGCCGCCGCCGCTGAATGAAACGGTCAGTGTCGTTCTGCCTGCTGATACGCCGGTAACTGTGACAGCCTGATTGGTAGTGTTGACAACCGACGGGGAGACCGAAGCAACAGTCGTATCATTGCTGGTCACTGTCGCCATTTTGGCAGCCGATTCGCCTGCCCCCAGGTAAATACGGACCGTTTTGCTTTCACCCACAGGTATTACCAGGCTCAGAGGTACAACTACCGGACCTGAATCCACAGATAATGTGTCAAAGGCGATCTGTGCAATATTGGAAATATTCTTCTGGCTATCTTCCACGATAATATATGCAATATACGACTTTGCAGGTTCCAGGCCTGTCACTGATATGCTGTTCTCTCCAATTGCAGCCACGCCTTTCCCTTTGGCTGCGCAATCGCTGCCCTGGGCCTTGATTTTCTCCGCGTCGGGAGGCGTAGAGATAAGACCGGACTCAAATACAAGATAGTAATATGTGCCGGGTTTGTTCGATTTGAAACTCAGCTCGGCAGACGAATCATCCATCGATATACATGCTGCATCTCTCAGGACCGGCTTGATCTCAGTTTCCCATATCAGGAACGGGTAACCTTTATTGTAATCAGAACTGATATCCCAGGTCGCAGCAAAATCCCAATCCACGTCCTGGTCCCCGTATTGTTTTTTGTATGTGTTTGTGTCCTTCATGTTTGCAGAGTCCGACTTTATGCCGTAGTATGAGGCGCTATGTCCCGAAGTGTCAACGTTCCAGAAACTGCCCCATATCTCCGTTTCGGAATCACTGTAGCCAATAAACGGACCTACGTTGGGGCTGTCATTACCTGCTATGTTACCGATCGAATAACAGTTATAAACATCGCCCTCGTTATAACCTATCAGGCCGCCGGCGAAATCGTCCGCTTCCACATCGTCCCATGCATAGGAGTCACGGACTCTTCCGGTGTTATAGCCAACCAGGCCGCCGAAATACAAATAGGTTGCGTCCTGGTCACCGGTATTCATTACATCGCCCTACCCATTTGATCATAAAGAGACCTCACTCCTTTTAACAGAAAAGACATTTACTTTTAGGGCAAAGAGATCATATGAAAGTGATGCAAATATTTTATAAATACGGCAGTCCTAAAGATAGTTCGAATATGATCAAAAATAGTGCTAAAAATCTTTTTTAGAAAAATAAACCAGGCTCGTGTTTTGAGCCCGGTTTATGGATGATGTGCGGGGAGGCAGGTGCTTGTTTCACCTGCCTCCTGTTCGTTTGTCCCATATGATTCCTTTATTGAATATGTCAGGGTGTGTGAGTGTACGCGTCATCCTAGCACGGCTTCGACAAACCTTTGTATAATAGCCACCGGCAGCCAGATAGTTATCGCATAGTCGGGCGCGGGCTTTGTTTTTTCGCTCGTGCCCCTGACGTAGATGGAGATATAAAAGGGATAGACCTCATCCCCGGCGCCGAGCCCGAAGCTTGCAGCATCTTCCTGCGTATTGGTCACCCTGACCTCAACGGAGTGCGAAAAGGCATTTTCCATTCATCATGTATTGCCAAACTTTTTATCAAATTCCGGCTTATAAAGACGAAAAAGGCTAAAGCTCCTGACTCCTTCAAATTGCTTCAGTTCTGTCTTTCGTATACCAACATTAAGAAAATAATCATAGACATACCGTTAGGATAAGGCTCTTCATGAAAAAAAGCTGTCCCCTCAATGGGACAGCTTTTTTATTTATTAGATATGACTTACATTATCAAAAAATTCGAATAAGTTAAATCTTAACCTCCAAAAATCCATCCCCTATCACTGCTCGGAAAACAGCGGTGTCGACAGGTAGCGCTCGCCGGTGTCGGGCAGGATCGCGACTATGACCTTGCCGGCATTCTCAGGACGCTTTGCGAGTTCGGTCGCTGCCCAGGTAGCCGCTCCGGAAGAAATTCCGACCAGGAGCCCTTCGGTCCGCGCCAGCTCGCGTCCGGTCTCAAACGCATCCTCGTTCTTCACCCGGATGATCTCGTCATATACATTTGTGTTCAGAACTGCCGGAACAAAGCCTGCCCCGATGCCCTGGATCTTATGAGGCCCCGGGTTGCCGCCCGACAATACCGGAGAAGCGTCCGGTTCTACTGCTACTATTTTGATATTCGGGTTCTTCGACCTGAGGTACTCGCCTGCGCCGGTAATCGTACCGCCGGTGCCTACGCCGGCAACGAATATGTCTACTTTCCCGTCCGTGTCTTCCCAGATCTCGGGACCCGTAGTCTCCCTGTGGATCCGCGGGTTGGCCGGGTTGTCGAACTGGCCGGGGATAAAGGAATTCGGGATCTCCGCCGCGAGCTCCTTTGCCTTTGCGATGGCGCCGGGCATGCCCTTGGAACCCTCGGTAAGTACCAGCTCAGCGCCGTATGCCTTCAGCAGGTTCCTGCGCTCAATGCTCATCGTCTCAGGCATCGTGAGTATAATACGGTAACCGCGCGCTGCAGCGACTGACGCAAGTCCGATACCTGTATTCCCGCTTGTCGGCTCGATAATGACCGAATCAGGCTTCAGCAGCCCTCTCTTTTCGGCATCGTCGATCATCGCCCAGGCGATCCTGTCCTTCACGCTGCCAGCCGGATTGTAGTATTCCAGCTTTCCTATGACTGTCGCTCCAAGCTTATGCTTCTTCCCATAGTTGGTGAGTTCCAGCAAAGGTGTCCTTCCGATAAGATCAGTAAGATTCCTGTAAATTTTCGACATAACACATCCTCCTTAACCTCAACGTATCCTTATATAAATATCATTGCTTCCTGGTCAACATCGTTCCGCTTTCTTTAAATACGTCCTCATTGATAATCGCCTCGATTCATGATTTCGCTTCAACCTAACCTGTGTTGTTTCTTCCTGGTTTAGTCAATCGAACATATAATTCATATATGTTTAGTATGCTATAATGATACAGCACGTCAAAATATTTGTCAATAGTTTTATCGGAAAAATATATAAAAAATATATGAATTGTATGCTATTGACAAACACAGCATTTTAGCCTATCATATTTAATACATACTAATTATATATGAAATGAGGAGTTTGCCATGAGAATCTCCGCCAAAGGGCGCTATGCGCTGGCAGCCGTAATAATTATGGCGCAGCAATACGACAGCGGTGAGTGTATCACGGTCATCAGCATTTCGGAAAGGCTGGGCATCTCAAAAATCTACCTCGAGCAGGTCTTCTCAATGTTGAAGCGCGGCGACATCGTCAGATCGGTCAAAGGTGCGCAGGGCGGCTATCAGCTCGTCCGTCCGCCGGAACAGATAACCGTGCTGGATGTGCTGTCTGCCGTCGAAACCTCTTTATTCGAAGCAGTGGAAGACACCGTACCGGAAAAAGCTCCGGAAATCGAGGCGGTAATGCGGTCGTCCGTATTCGAGGCCATGGACAGATCGCTGAGCGATGCGCTGTCCCGTATCACCCTGGAGGATCTGGTCACAGAAGCTGAAAAATACAGTGGTGGACAATCGGTTATGTATTATATATGAAGCTTATATATGATGAAGGGTACGAGGTAAGAGATATTCAGCAAGAAGTAATCAGCGAAGGGTGGGCAAAAACTTGGTAACAAGATATAAGACTTAGATAGAAGGCAATAGGTAAAAGGTAAAGGCAGAAAACGAATGATATGAAACATGAAACATGAAACACGACATATGCAATATACTGCCTGAGCCTTAAGATATGACACATAAATTTGAAATTTATGATTTGAGATATGAGATATGACGTAAGAGGGGTATGTTTATGGAATTCGAAACTTTATGCATCCACGGAAACGATGCAAGATATGATTCCACCGGAGCGGTCAGTGTCCCTATCTTCCAGTCCGCCACCTTCGCCCACCCCGGCGTCGGGCTGAGCACGGGATACGATTATTCCAGGCTGCAGAACCCGACGCGGGAGCACCTGGAGAAAACCATTGCAAAACTCGAAAACGGCGTCGACGCCATGGCTTTTTCCACGGGAATGGCAGCCGTCGCAGCGCTTATGGAACTCTTCAGCCCCGGGGACCATTTCATTGCCTCGGATGACCTTTACGGAGGTTCCCACCGGCTGTTCTGCCACATATCGAGGAAAAACGGGCTCTCATTCGATTTTGCCGATACCTCGGATATAGAAAAGGTATCTTCGCTTATCAGGCCGGAGACAAAAGCCGTCTTTGTCGAAACGCCTACCAACCCGATGATGCAGGTCACGGACATTGCAGCCGTCTCGAAGCTCTGTAAGGAGCGCGGCCTTTTGCTGATCGTGGACAACACTTTCCTGACGCCGTATTTCCAGAGGCCCCTGGATCTCGGCGCCGATATAGTGGTCCACAGCGGCACGAAATACCTCGGCGGGCATAACGACACTCTGGCAGGATTCCTGGTGGTGGCGGAAACGGCTCTGTCCGAGCGGCTGCGCTTCATATACAAGACGACGGGCGCTTGCCTTTCGCCTTTCGACAGCTGGCTCATGATACGCGGCGTCAAAACGCTGGCTGTCCGATTGGAACGGCAGCAGGAAAACGCGATGAAAATCGCCCAATGGCTCTGTACTCATAAAAAGATCAAAAAGGTATATTATGTCGGGCTCCCGTCCCATCCACAGTATGAGATATCGAAAAAGCAAACGACAGGTTTCGGAGCGATGATCTCATTTGAAACGGACAGCGAGAAAACAACCCTGGAACTCCTGCAGCGGGTGAAGGTCATACAGTATGCAGAAAGTCTCGGCGGCGTGGAAAGCCTCGTCACATACCCGATGCTGCAGACCCACGCCGACATACCAAAGGAAGTGCGCGATGCCAAAGGCATAAATGAACGTTTGCTGCGCCTCTCCGTCGGGCTTGAATCCGCGGGGGACCTTATCGCAGACCTGGAGCAGGCATTGGGTGATTAGCCGATACAGCTTATGTAGAAGCGGAACTTTCCGAGAAACAAGCATGGGATTACCAACTTATACTTCGCACCGGAGGCTGACCAGATATGACATACTCGTTCGATAAGATAATCGACCGTCACGGAACTGACTCGCTGAAGTATGATCTTGCGGCAAAAAGGGGGCTGCCGGAAGATATCCTCCCGTTATGGGTGGCCGACATGGATTTCCCTTCACCGCCGGAAGTATTGGAAGCGCTCGTTGAAAAAAGCCTCCACGGCATTTTCGGATACAGCGACGCCATAAATGACGACTACTACAACGCATTGGCCGATTGGTACGCCAGCCGGTTCGGCTGGCATCTTTCACCCAAATGGCTTGTAAAAACACCCGGCGTCGTTTTCGCTGTCTGCACTGCGATCCGTGCATTGACGAATGAAGGCGACGCTGTCCTTATCCAGCAGCCGGTCTACCATCCATTCGCAGGATCTGTCCTCGATAACAACCGCAAACTGGTCGTAAATGAACTGGTATATCATGACGGTAAGTATTCGATAGATTTTGACGACTTCGAAGACAAAATAGTCAAAAACAACGTAAAGCTCTTTATCCTCTGCAGCCCGCACAATCCGGTCGGACGCGTATGGACGGCGGACGAGCTTGCCGCTATGGGAGAAATTTGCTTAAAACACGGCGTAAAGGTGATTGCGGACGAAATCCACGCCGATTTCGTCTATCCCGGATACCGCCACCACGTTTTCGAAACCGTAAGGCCGGAGTTTTCCGATATTACAGTTACCTGCACCGCGCCGACCAAGACATTCAACCTGGCAGGCCTGCAGATTTCGAATGTTTTTATATCGAACACAAACATGCGCAGGCTTTTCAAGCAGGAACTCGAAAGGACCGGTTACAGCCAGCCCAATATTATGGGGCTTGTGGCGTGCAGGGCTGCATATAAGTATGGGGCTCAATGGCTGGATGATCTTATACGCTACCTCGTCTCGAACCTGGACCTGCTCCGGGACTTCCTCAGGCATGAGCTTCCGTCCGTCCGGCTTGTAGAGCCGGAGGGCACATACCTGGTCTGGCTCGACTTCCGTGCACTGGGCATTCCGGACAAGGAACTGAATGATCTGATCGTGCATAAGGCAGGCCTGTGGCTGAATGCCGGAACCATGTTCGGCGCAGGCGGAGAGGGCTTCCAGCGCATTAACATCGGATGCCCCGCGACTATTCTCCAGGAAGCTCTCGAGAGGCTTAAAAAAGCTTTCCTCTGACAGTTGATATCCGGTAAAAAACAAACCTTTTTACTATCGGCCGGCCGGCTCTCCGGTCATGCCCTGCAGGAACCTCAGGTTCATTATGATAATGTGGGCCTTCCACCAGTTCCTGGCGACATGCCAGTGTTCTTCGTAACCTTCCCAGTTCCAGTTTACGGACCAGGTGCCGTCCGGCTGCTGCCCGTTCCTTATAAATTCGCATTCATATTTTGCCAGTTCCGCAAAGTGCCGGTACAGGCAGTTATCCCTGTCCATAAAGAAGTTCGAAGGCTTGCACACATATTTCGTTTTCCATGACTCCGTGTCCCATGTCATGACCTTGTTTATCCTTTGCGCCAGGACCTCTTCAAGTTCCCCGATATCCAGTTCATCAGCAAGGCCGGCTTTGCGGCAGCACTCGGCCAGCCTCACATAACAGGCCAGTGTGTGCATTTCATCGCACTTGTCCGTTTCCTTCAGATAACGGACCGCTTCCTTCGCGATTTCGCAGCATTTCCTGTACAGGCCGCTGTCCCGGGACGCAAACATCAGCGCAAATCCTGCCAGTGCGGCGGTCGGGTTGTAAGTGACGGCGTCATAGGTATGGCTGTCATAAGTCCACCATGGCGCACGGGGGTAGTCATTGTTTGACGGCACGGTATAAAGCCAGCATTTTCCGTTGAAATCCCTGCCGCTGTCCAGGTATGCCAGGATCCCCCGTACTATCGGATGATCCTCCTCAAGCCCGATTTCATGCAGGATCTCTGTCGCTGCCCAGGTCTGTATCGGGGATGAGTCCGGATTAAAACAGTCCGCTTCCAGGGCATGCCCGAAACCTCCGTCTTCATTCTGGTACTCCGCCAACGCTGACAATACTGCCTCCCTGCTTCCGTTCCCGAACAAATAATCGAACCGTGCTTTGTCCAGCGGCCTGGCATTCAGGCAGATCCATTTCCTTGCTTTATCAAAAACACAGTTATCCATCCTGATTTCCCCTTTATGCTTTTTATATATAACGTACAGAGATATCGGAAAATCGTCCTGTCTTTTTTTCCCGGATAGTGTACTCAAAAGTGCAGTTTATGCTAAAATAAAATTACCCGTAACAATATTATACCGCACCCTGAAGCATATATAAAGAATGGCGGGCTGCATCGGCCGTTACGGGCAAACTTTTTGCAGAAAGAGGAAAATGTATGGATATTAGGATCACCGATCTGTTTGATCTGAATGAATGCTTTGAAAGAGAAATTTTCGACGGCCTGGAGTATCCGTGGGAAGCGCTGCCGAGAATAAAAACGTTCCTTTTGGAGTTTGCGAAAACGCTGCCTTCTGATTTCGAGCAGATAAGCGAAAACGTGTGGGTCGGCAAGGGCACGACTATCGAAAGGACAGTGACGATAAAGGGGCCGGCTATCATCGGGTACAACTGCGAACTCAGGCAATGCGCATACATAAGGGAGAACGTGATCATAGGCAACGAATGCGTTATAGGCAACTCCACGGAACTGAAGAACGCGCTGCTGTTCAATAAGGTCCAGGTACCGCATTTCAACTATGTGGGAGATTCGATCCTTGGATATAAGGCACATACCGGGGCAGGCGTCATCTGCTCGAACCTGAAATCCTATGGCACGAATGTCAAGGTGACCGACGGGTACAGAACGATAGAAACAGGCCTGCGGAAATTTGGCGCCATGATCGGCGACAACTCGGAAGTAGGCTGCAACAGCGTGCTGAATCCGGGAACGGTCATCGGAAAGAACTGCATAGTCTATCCCCTGACCTCTGTCAGGGGTTATGTGCCTTCAAATCATATACTGAAAGGCAACGGCGTAATGGTGATCAAGACCTGAGCGGCTATGCGTACATAAGCAGCTGCTCATTCAAAATGCAGGAGACAGTATATTCGGTACTAAACCATACTGAAAACGAAAACAACACATGCAAAAAGCCTCGGTTGAGGTCCACATCCTCAGCCGAGGCTTTTCCGTCAAATTATTATACCGGTGTCATTTTATCCCGGCCGCTCTTCTCCCGGATCAGCCGAGCCTTTCTTCGATCACTGCGACCAGTTCCGAAGCTCTTTTTGCTATGTACTCCCTGTCCTTGCCTTCGATCATGACACGCACGAGCGGTTCCGTACCCGAAGGCCTGATCAGCACCCTGCCTTCGCCCTTGAACTCATCTTCCAGTTCACGGCAGAGTTTTGCAACCAGTTCGTCCTCCATGTACCTGTGCTTGTTTTCATTTTTGACTTTTGCATTCTTCAGGACCTGGGGCAGCACCTGCATCACGCCTGCAAGGTCAGACAGCCTGCGGCCGGTCGACCTCATCACCTTCAGAAGCTGCAGAGCCGTAAGCAGGCCGTCACCGGTGGTGCTGTGCTTCAGGAAGATTATGTGTCCTGATTGCTCGCCGCCCAGTACGTATCCCTTGTCCAGCATCTCCTCGAGCACATACCTGTCGCCCACTTTGGTCTTGACAAGGTTGATGCCGTTTTCGCGCGCCATCATGTCCAGGCCGATATTGCTCATGACCGTGACCACTATCGTATCGTGTGCAAGCTGTCCCGCTTTTTTCAGTTCCAGTCCGACTATCGCCATTATCTTGTCGCCGTCCACCAGTTCGCCGTTTTCGTCCACGGCAAGCACCCTGTCCGCATCACCGTCAAATGCAAGGCCGACATCGGCGCCGCACTCTTTGACGTATTCCTTGAGCCGCGATATGTGGGTCGAACCGCAGTCACGGTTTATGTTCAGTCCGTCAGGGCAGTTGTTTATCGGGAATACCTGGGCTCCCAGTTCTTCCATAAGCATCGGGGCCGCTTTGTATGAAGCGCCGTTGGCACAGTCCAATGCTATTTTCAGGCCCTTCAGGTCGTGATCTATGGTGCTCTTCAGGAAATCGACATAATCACGCAGAGTGTTTTCGGCTGTCTTTCTCCTGCCTACTCCGGCCCCTGACGGGAGCATCGGGTTGTCGAACCCGTTTCTGACCAGTTCTTCGATTTTATCTTCCGTAGCATCCGGCAGCTTGTATCCTCTCGAGTCGAAAAACTTGATGCCGTTGAATTCGAAGGGATTGTGGGAAGCTGAAATAACTACGCCGGCATCAGCCTTATAGTATCTCGTAAGATATGCAACCGCAGGTGTCGGTATGACGCCCAGGCATACCGCCTCCGCTCCGACTGAGCAGATACCTGCCACAAGGGCGGATTCGAGCATGCATCCGGATATCCTCGTATCCATTCCCACCAATATCTTCGGAGTGTGATGAGTTTCGGATGTGAGAACATATGCTCCAGCCTGCCCCAACTTATATACAAGCTCCGCCGTAAGCTCCGTGTTTGCTACTCCTCTGACGCCATCTGTTCCAAAAAGTCTTGCCATAAATTTCCCCCTGATGAATAGATTTAAATAATAACACCAATATGATATTGCAATTCATACCTGTATTTCAATGCATCAGCATGAATTTTTTTGCATTTTTTGCACTTTATTGCATCGCCGTGCACGGAACGGCCGTATCAGTCAGGATGGAGCCGTCTCCCGTGATTTACGGATTCGCCGGAGGCTTCTCTTCTGACTGCTGTTCGCCGGACTGGTTCTCTTCCGGCGGCGTTTCCGGAGTCCTGGATATCCTGACCTCGACATAGACCCTTTGCACAAGGCTGCCTGTCTGGGGCAGGTTCATGTTCAGCTGCAGCCTGTGGGTGCCTTCCGCCAGGTCGCCTACATCCACCGCAGGCCTCAGCGATGAGGGAACGATACTGTTCAGATCTGTCTGCAATCCTCTGAACTGCGCCAGGACCCTGTCTGTGAGGATCTCGTATACGAGCGTTCCGTCATTCCTTGCATTCAGTATCGCAATATCATCTTTCGTGAATTCAAAACTCCTGACGACAAGTTCCTCTATATCCATGGAAACCCTGACTTCTCCGGGCGAATTCACAAGCTCAGCTCCTTCAGGGACCACCAGCGGGACTGTGGTGCTGAGGTCCTTATCCAGCCCGTCGATATCGACCTGCTCAGTCTTGATCTCCTTCAGGTTTTCAAGCATTTCGGGAGAGCCTTTCACCAGTACCCTGGAAGGCTCTATCACCCTGTTGCCCGGGATCTCGATGTGGTTGGCGGCAAGCCTGCCTCTTGTGACAAGGGACACGGGCACTTCCTTGGCCGTTTCCACAGTGACATTGACCTTCATCAGCCCGACATTCGGTATCTCGTTGCCGTTCTTGTCGAACGCCTTGCACTGTACCTGCTGCACCTCGATGTCCCTGTCGACGTCGGACAGTTCAATGAACGCCTTTACAGAGGCAATGCTGTCGACGACCGCTTCTTCCTGGTATACCGGGATCTCCGCGGATGAGACCGTAGTGCCGAGCAGTACGTAACCTGGCTTCATCGTTATGTTGGGAACGACTTCCACTTCAAAATATTCTGATTTGTACCTGGTAAGCTGGATATCGACTTCCTTGGGATTGTATGACTCTATCGTCACGTTTTTGAACAGGCATACCGGTTCCGAAAGCGTAAGCTTTTTGTCGCTGACCGATTTGATCTGCGAGTAGTCCATATAGACCTCGAAATCTGTCGACCTGATCTTTTCCACCACATCCTGGCGTCCCCGTACGGTTATGTCGATAAATGTTCTCGGCTGGTTTTTCAGTTTATAGTCGTTCTCGTCAAGATAGTCCTTGTTTACTTCATTCACAGGCACATTATATATGGTCACCGTTTTGAAAGGGTTGGTCACGTTCGAAACATAAAGCCAGAACAGCAGTGCTATAAAAAAGGCCAGGACCTTTATTTTTATGTCTTTCTTGAACCAGTCTGCGATTCTCACTTGGTTTTGCCCCTCCACAGTATAAGTTTTTTGGAATTTGCCTCACGCTCCGGGAGCAGGTTCTTGTTCAGGGCTTTCCTCAGCGTATCAGCGGTGAGGTTCCTTGTAAGCCCGCCGTTAAGGGCAAAGGATATCTTTCCGGATTCTTCGGAAACGACTATCGCGATACTGTCCGATACCTCCGTGATCCCCAGCGCCGACCTGTGCCTCATGCCAAGCTCCTTGCTCAGGCTCGGGTTGTCGGTCAGCGGCAGCAGGCAGGCTGCGGCTTTTATCTTGTTGTTGCGTATTACCACCGCTCCGTCATGCAGCGGAGTATCGGGGGTGAAAATATTGATGAGCAGCTCGCTTGATACATGAGAATCAAGCTCTATCCCGCTGTTGATGATCTCGCCGATCTTCACGTCTCTCTCTATTACGATAAGGGCGCCTATGTACCTGGATGAAAGGAAAGTACACGTTTTTACTATTTCCTCGATGACTGCCGTCGTCTGGACCCTGAGGCTGGACGCCTCGTCGAAGTTCAGCAGATCCTTGAACCTGCTCCTGCCAATTTTCTCAAGAGCCCTCCTCAGTTCGGGCTGGAAAAGGACGATGGCGCCTATTGCCAATACCGACAGCACCGACCTGAGCAGGTAGTTGATCGTTTTAAGTTCGAGGAAGCCGCTCATCTCAGTCGCAATTATGATGAGAAGGAGACCTTTTATCAACTGCCAGGCACGTGTTTCGCGGACCAGTATGATGAGCTTGTATACGACCCATGTTACAATGCCGATGTCCAATAAGGCGCGGATTATATACAAAGGATTGTCAAATCCCATGTAGCCGACGAAATTATTGAACAGGTCGCGCAGGTTTATGTTGCTGAACAGGTCCAAAAATATCCACACCCCTGTTTGTGTAAATCTGTTGTATCTCTCATATGAATTATACCTTTTTTATCTTATATTTGTTAAGAAGTTTTCAACAAATATATAAAATATTTGATGGAAGAGTTGTATGCATTATACAAAACAAATAAGCCTATGTCAGACATTGCCGAGATAAACATGCCTCAGATGCTCCTGGGCGCTCTTTTTCGCCGTTTCAAGAGTTTCCAGGGGCGTAGGCCCGATGTGGAGCATTTTATAGTTCGGGAAGAAGCGCGACAGATGCAGTACGATATCCCTGTCGATGGCGGAAAGCCAGCGTGCAAGTTCCCCTATTTCCCACGGTGAATCGTTCAGGCCGGGTATCACGAGTGTCGTGACCTCCACATGGCAGCATTGCGCCGATCTTTCCACTATCCTTTTGACATGTTCCAGGCTTCCCTTGCAGTATCTGCCGTAGAAGTCCCCGGTGAACGCTTTGACGTCTATGTTCATTGCGTCGATATACGGAAGGAGTTCTTCGAGAGGCTCTTCATTGATGAATCCGTTGGTGACCAGTACGTTCGCCAGGCCTTTTTCCCTAACGAGCTTTGCAGTATCCATTACGAACTCGTACCATACTGTCGGCTCATTGTATGTATATGCAACGCCGATATTGCCGCGGCCGATATATTTCTCAGCCAGGCTTGCCAGCCTTTCAGGCGTAAGCTCGGCCAGCATGACGCCCCTGTGGTTCCAGGCGTGGGCTTGCTCTTCTTCATCTTCGGGAAACCGGACGTTTTCATGTTCGGATAACTGTCTGTCCCCATTACCGCTGCCGACCGATTGCCCCTTTTCACTGTCCGGAACCCGACTGTCTCTCTGATCCGGAAATTTATCTTCCACGCGTGAAGCCGGCTGGTCTTCCCCATGGGCTATAGACCAGTTCTGGCACCATCTGCATTTGAAGTTGCATCCGAATGTGCCTGCCGATAGTATGTAACTTCCGGGATGGAAGTGGTACAACGGCTTTTTCTCTATCGGATCGAGCGCCACTGAAGCGACGTACCCGTAATTCAGCGAATACAGTTTGCCGTCGGTATTCCTGCGGGCACGGCACACGCCTGTTTTGCCCGGCTGCAGGAAGCACCGGTGCGGACAGAGCATGCAGCGGACGCTGCCGCTATCCAGTTTCTCGTAATATGCAGCTTCCCTCATGACCCACCCCATCATTAGTGTCTTGTTTTTCAATCGTATGTGCGGTATTGCTTTCAGCTACCTGTGCATTATTACTGCAAATCACCTTTGCAGTATCATTACAAATCGCCTGATTTAATAATCCTGATTACTTGTGCCGTACTACTTCAAAGCGTTCCATCGTATATTTCTCATCGGGCCGGATGCCTGCTTTCTGCAGGGCTATTGCGACCTGCTGCTGCGGAGTGTCTATGCCTTCCAGGTCTGGAAGCAGCAGCCCCGAGCGTCTGCCCGCCCTTACGATGACGCCGTACCTTTTGACATCCAGTTCTGCCATGGAACTGATCGGTTCCGGATCGCCGAGCACGTCCACCGAGTATACCAGATCGTCCAGATCATCCTCCGTGACAGGATCGAACCTCGGATCATGGACACCTGCACTGACTGCATTATGTATTATTTCTGCAGCGATATTCTCCCTTGTCGGCATTATGGTACCGATACAGCCCCTCAGCCTTCCGTGTTTCTTGATCGATACAAAGACCCCCGCCCGTCCTGACCGCATTTCTTCCGGCAACACTTCCGGAACGTCTATTATGGTGCCATTCAGTACATACATCTCGAGCGACTTTCTGGCAAGAGCGGTATACGGATCCTCAGAACCCCGTATCATGCTCATCTCTTCTATCTCTCTCCTGTCCAGCCTGTCAAGCAGGGTCTCTCCCTCTATCCTTGATACCGGAGTGAATTCCGCCACTGCATAGCCTACGCCGAAAGGACCTTCGTATGAATATACTTCAGGTTTGATCTCAAACTCATCCAGGGCGCCGAACATCATTATGAATGACCGCAGTCCGCATTCCCCGGCCTCTTCGAGGAATCCCTCGTCGAATCCCAGTATCGCTTCGCGGTCGGGCACCTTCAGGTAATCCACCAGCCTTCCGTCGAATTCAGGGCCGCATTCGTTGAACCCGTAAGGGCCGTCAGGCGCGAGCCTGTGGGACAGGTCGCCGCTTGCCAGGAATACCGCTTCTTCGTCCGACTGTTCGACCGCTTTGGCAATACACCGGCCAAACCTGTACAGTTCCTTGAAGGGCATTGCCGCTATGGAGATTTTGACGACTTTGAAATCACTGTACAACTTGTTGATATAGTACAGCGGCACCATTGCTCCATGGTCCAGGTCTTCGGATACCTGGAATCTCCTGACCAGGTTTAGATCGAGTCCGCCGCAGGGTATGCCCTGGCTGCCGGCCAGCCTGGTTATTTCCCTGGCCAGTTTCAGGTTGTTTTCATAGCGCAGCTTCACTTCAGCGGCGCCAAACCTTCTGAAATCGCCTGACAGAACGTCATTGTGGTTGACGAAAATGTAATCCTGGAATACGGGCCCATGCGGCGTGGTGACAATGATCGTTGAAGGCTTTATCTTCGCTACCTCCCGCGCAAGCCTCTCAAGCGCTTCTATAGTAGCGGCAGCCTTCTTTTCTTCGCCCTTGCCCACCTCGTGTATCACGATCGGCGGATGCGGCGAGATGAACGCTTTCTTTATCACTCCCATATGTCCACGACCTTTCCGCTGTTATTATACCTCTTTATATGCAGTCGCCTTTATATGAAGTCGCCGATTATATCTCTTTTCTTCTGTTGCCGGCTGTTTCTCATTTTATTATCTCATTATCTCACTACTTAACTGTCTCATCATCTTATTATTTGCTTTCCGCTGTCACTAATCTTTTAATATTTTTTTCCAACCGTCGGACAGCTGTTAACTTCCGCTGCCGAACAGCAGCATATATGCCAGGAAGCTGAAAGATGTCAGTAAAAAACCCAGTGTGATTATTATTGCTATCCATCTGATTATCTTTTTATCCATGTAAATTCAACCTCGGTGTTCGACCTCGTTGCTGCGGTACTGATACGCCAGTCATACTTATTCGCCGTTTCAATTATAGTACTATTATAACTGATTCAACAACATGTCCTGTTTATCCTTCCAGGGAAGATGAAATTTCTGTAATTTGCACATCACTTCACGGCATGGCCTTTAGCTGCAGCTGATCACCAACCGACCCGTACACGTAGAAGCTGAAGTTTTGCTCATTCAGGAGCTATCGCCAATTTTCCTATTGTATTTGACAAAATGTCATGTTATAATAACACATGCGCATGTAAATAGAAAACGCCGCGGCCCATTGGTCAAGCGGTTAAGACACCGCCCTCTCACGGCGGTAACAGGGGTTCGAATCCCCTATGGGTCACCAGAAAAACACCTTGGTAAATCCAAGGTGTTTTTATTTTAGGTCAAAAGGGATTCGAACAAGGGGACATTTCTGCCAATGGATCTCGCAGAAGTGTCCCCTGTCCTTATTCTCCATGCTTTAAAAGGTTGAGGCTCGCATTCCTCACATGTTCTGTCATCAGCTTCTCCGCCCTGTCGGCGTCCCTGTCGATGATGGCCTGCATGATCGCCTTGTGTTCCTCCAGTGCCGCCGCTGCCCTCTCCGGGCTGCTCATCGAAATTTTCCTGGCTTTCTGGACGTAACTGTGGAACGTGCTCAGCGTATGCATCAGTGGCATGCTCTTGCTGGCCTTGAAAATTATGTCATGGAACCGTGTGTCGAACTGCAGCAGGTTGCTGTAGTTGTGCTTCACAGTGTAAAACTCCTCCAGGTCGACCGCTTCCTTCAGTTCCTCCATCTCCTCGGGCGTGATCTTTTCCGCGGCCCACCTTGCCGCAAGCCCTTCTATCATCATCCTTATAGTGTAAATATCCTGTATGTCCTGCTGAGAAATGCCCCTGACGGTAACTCCCCTGTTTGGCACGGACTGTACCAGCCCTTCAAGTTCCAGCTGCCTGAGTGCTTCACGCACCGGAGTCCGGCTTACGCCAAGTTCCTCTGACAGCTTCAACTCGACCAGGCTCTCTCCGGGTTCATAAACGCCGTTCAGGATATCGTTCCTGATCTGGTTGTAAACTCTGCTGTGCAGGGAATTTGACTGCTGACCGGTATCACCGAAATCAACTTTCACAATGTTCACTCCCTAATACTGCTGCATCCGCAGCATGTTATGCCCGACGTTACATTCGTATTGCATGCATTCTTTTTGCGTTGCCGTGGATTTAGCCCAAATCAAATGCGGAGACTTATGAAGCTCCTGCTGCTAACCCTGTTGCTGCTGTCCCTGTTTCTTCGTATAATTCAGCAGTCCGCCCGCCAGCATGATATCCTTCTGCCTGTCAGACAATGCGATCTTCACCTTTATCGTCGTGTCGGCAGTCTTGTTTACCAACGTAAGTTCATCCCCTGCTTTTATCTGCTCCCTTGCATTTTCGAGCACAAGCACGTCTCCGTCCCTGATCCTGTCGTAATCAGCCTCGTCGGCAAATGTCATGGGCAGTATGCCTGAGTTTATCAGGTTGGCCATATGGATCCTTGCAAAGGATTTGGCCAGTACGCCCCTGACTCCCAGCTGCAGCGGAGCAAGAGCGGCATGCTCTCGGCTTGAGCCCTGTCCGTAGTTCGATCCTCCTACGATGAAACCTCCTCCGTTTTCCTTCGCCCGCTTCGGGAAGTCAGGATCGCACGGAGTCAGGCAGTGTTCAGCCAGGTAGGGCACATTGGATCTGAACGGCAGAAGTTTTGCATTGGATGGCATGATATGGTCTGTGGTAATATTGTCCCCCACCTTTATGAGCACAGTGCCCTCCACTTTGTCAGGCAGCTCTTTGTTCACCGGGAACGGCTTGATGTTGGGGCCCCTTACCACTTCGACCTCTTCTCCTTCGGGCGCCGGCGGAACGATCATATTGTCGTTTATATAGAAGCTGTCCGGCATTGAAACTTCCGGTGCTTCGCCCAACGTGCGCGGATCGGTGAGCACGCCGGTGACGGCGCTTGCCGCCGCTGTTTCCGGGCTGACCAGGTATACCTTTGCCGATTTTGTGCCGCTTCTTCCTTCAAAGTTCCTGTTGAACGTCCTCAGCGAGACAGCGTCCGTTGCCGGAGCCTGCCCCATGCCTATGCACGGGCCGCATGCCGATTCCAGAATCCTTGCGCCTGCCGCGACAAGGTCGGCCAGTGCCCCTTCCTTTGCCAGCATCGTCAGCACTTGCTTTGATCCGGGAGCTATAACAAGGCTCACGTTCGGATGCACGGTCTTCCCTTTCAGTATCTTTGCAACCTTTATCATATCCATATAGGATGAGTTGGTGCAGCTTCCTATAGCCACCTGGTCGACTCTGATCGGCCCGATGGAGGAAACCTTCTCAACGTTGTCCGGGCTGTGCGGCTTCGCAGCCAGCGGTTCAAGGCTTCCCAGATCTATGATGATCTCTTCGTCATATTCCGCGTCAGGGTCAGGCAGAAGCTCGATCCAGTCGTTCTCTCTCCCCTGTGCCCTCAGGAATGCCCTGGTCACATCATCGCTGGGGAAGATCGACGTGGTTGCTCCGAGCTCAGCGCCCATATTCGTTATCGTCGCCCTCTCGGGAACAGTCAGCGTTTTTATGCCGTCGCCTGCGTATTCGATGATCTTGCCGACTCCGCCCTTGACGGACATTATGCGCAGCACCTCAAGGATAATATCCTTTGCCGATACCCACGGTCTGAGTTTACCTTTGAGTGTAACCCTGCAGACCTTCGGCATCATCAGGTAATACGGGCCGCCGCCCATAGCCACTGCCACATCCAGGCCGCCCGCACCGATCGCCAGCATGCCGAGGCCGCCTCCTGTCGGCGTATGGCTGTCAGAGCCGAGCAATGTCATCCCTGGCACGCCGAAGCGTTCCAGGTGGACCTGGTGGCAAATGCCGTTGCCGGGCCTCGAGAAGTATATCCCGTGCTTCGATGCGACTGTCTGTATATATTTATGGTCGTCCGCATTTTCAAATCCTGTCTGAAGTGTATTGTGGTCAATATAAGCTACTGATTTTTTCGTCTTTACCCGCGGTATCCCGATGGCCTCAAACTGCAGGTAAGCCATCGTTCCCGTGGAATCCTGCGTCAGCGTCTGGTCTATACGTATCGCTATTTCCTTTCCGGGAACCATTTCGCCGTTTACCAGATGTTCCCTGATTATCTTTTGTGCCAGATTCAATCCCATTTCAATCCACCTTCCTCCCACTTGTTATCATCGCCTGATGGCCGGCAATCAAATATCCTGCCGGTCATCAGGTTTGTGTAAACTTCCGGATATTATTTCGGTACACAGCATGCACATATTGGTGCGCATGATGCAACCACGGTACAGGGTCAGGCAGCCGCATAAATATCTGCATCACCTGCCGCATCAATAATTATAACACATGCAATACCAATCACAGTATCACAGGCCGCATCTGCCTATACCTCTGTCACCGTATCATTTACCGCACCACTGGACTCATCATGCCATGTCCAGTATCTCCGGGGCCAGTTCCCCTACCGCTCTTTCAAGTTCCATGTCGCTGATGCACGTTACCCTGCCGTTTTTGTACTGCTCATCGACCCATTCCTTTATCCTCAGGACTTTTTCGTCCCTCTTGTTTATCTTCCTGTCACCGGTGAGCCCGAAGTAACTGTTGATCCAGTGCGCTATCCCGGCAGTTCCCGAGGTCTGGTTGATGGCAACGCCGACAGGCCTGTTGAGCAGCTTTTCGGTATTGAATATATTGTAGATTTCCTCGTCCTTCAGCAGTCCGTCGGCATGGATGCCTGCCTGGGTAACATTGAAATGCTTCCCGACGAACGGGGTCCTCGACGGTATCTCATATCCGAGTTCCTTCTCGTAATACTCTGCAATCTCGGTGATAACGGTAGTGTCCATACCGTCAGTGGTACCCCTGAGCTGCGCATATTCGATGACCATTGCCTCAAGGGGCGTATTGCCCGTCCTCTCTCCGATGCCGAGCAGTGAACAGTTGACTGACGAAGCGCCGTACAGCCATGCGGAAGCGGAATTCACGACCGCCTTGTAGAAGTCGTTATGCCCGTGCCATTCGATCAGTTCGCTTGGGAAGCCCGCATGGTGCCTGAGGCCGTAAATGATGCCCGGAACGCTCCTGGGAAGCGCGACTCCCGGGTATGGCACTCCATATCCCAGCGTGTCACAGGCCCTTATTTTTATCGGCACACCGCTTTCCTCGCTCAGTTTGCGCAGTTCCAGCGCGAAGGGAACGACGAAGCCGTAAAAGTCAGCACGGGTTATGTCTTCGAAATGGCAGCGAGGTTTGATGCCGACTTCGATGGCAGACTTTATGATCCCGAGATAGTGGTCAAGAGCCTGTTTCCTTGTCATGTTGAGTTTCTTGAAGATGTGGTAATCAGAGCAGCTGACGAGGATGCCGCTTTCCTTTACCCCCATGTCCTTTGCCAGCTGAAAGTCGCTTTTGGTAGCCCTGATCCAGCTTGTCACTTCAGGGTACTCATAGCCAAGCTCCTGGCATCTGTACACGGCTTCCTTGTCCCTGCCGCTGTACAGGAAGAACTCGCACTGGCGTATGATGCCCTTGGGACCGCCAAGCCTGTGCAGCATTTTATATAGTGTCACTATCTGTTCAACGGTATAAGGTTCCCTCGACTGCTGCCCGTCCCTGAAAGTGGTGTCGGTGATCCATATCTCGTCCGCCGGGAACATCGGCACCCTTCTGTGGTTGAACGCGCACTTCGGTATCTCGTCATAGGTGTATATTTCCCTGTACAGATTCGGAGTCGGGACATCCTGCAGTTCGTAGCGGTACAGAGTCTGCTCCAGCGTATTCGTTTTCTTGTTGAATATCAGCATAACAACACCTGTCTCTTTATTAGATTTGATTTTGTATAATTGTATACAATTGTACAATCGCTGTCAACACTTTCTTGCCGGCAATTTTCTGCATCGATGTAGAAACAAGGAGGATTTTAGCAGTTAATATCGAAATAGATATTATCCGTATTATCTCAGGGGGGATGAATATGGCAGTTAAGAAAAAGGAGAAAGCAAAATCAATTGCTGAACAGGTATCCAGCCAGGGAAAGATCTACTTACTCACATCGGTCGCGGTCGGGCTTGTAATGAGCGCCGTATACGTACTGATAACAGGCAGATATGTAGAAGCTCTTCTGGTACTGGCCACAGCCATAATAACTTCCCAGGTCATGCGAATTGCAAATGGCATCATGATACGCAGGATCTCACGGAAATTTGAAGAAGAGCTTAATGTCATAAAACAGGGAGATTATTCCAGGTTCCTGGATCCGAATTCTTTCGGCGTGCTGTCCGGTATAGGTTCATCGCTCAACTCCGTGCTGAGCGACATAAGGTCGCTGATCGACAGCTTCTTCTCGCTGTCCCATTCGATCATCCAGGCATCGAGGAAGGTCGGATCGACAGCGGAACAGGCAGTCGCCGCCATTACCGAAATTTCCAAAACAGTGGACGAGATCGCAAAAGGCGCGTCAGACCAGGCAGTCGACGCGCAGGAGGGCGTCCAGCTTGTTGACAAGCTCTCCGAGCAGATCGATTTCGTCTACAAAAGCTACAGCGACGTGATGGATGAAACGAACAACATCCACAGGCTCAACGAGGCAGGACTTGAATCGGTCCAGATCCTCCGTGAGAGGTCTGAGCAGAGTTACAACTCTACCGAAAAGATTTTCTCCGTTGTTGAAAACCTGACAAACACCACAAAAGATATAGGCGCTTTCGTGCAGTCCATCGAGGATATCGCCGAGCAGACCAACATGCTCGCGCTGAACGCCGCTATAGAGGCCGCAAGGGCAGGTGAAGCCGGCAAAGGCTTTGCAGTAGTCGCCGAAGAAGTCAGGCAGCTTGCTGACCAGAGCAGGCGCTTCACTGAAGAGATCATTAACCTGATGGACAATATAAACGTAGAATCCCAGCAGGCCATACAGGCCATGGAAATGATGAGGAAGGTCTCGAAAGAGCAGAATGAGGCCGTTGACAGCACAAACAAGGCTTTTGGGAATATAGCGGAAGGCATAGTCGTGATCGTGGACAAAATAAAGGCTGTGAACGATGCGGTACTGGCAATGCAGAAGGGCAAGGACAACGTTATATCAGCAATCGAAAACATCTCGTCGGTTTCCGAGGAAACGGCCGCATCGAGCGAGCAGGTCGCCGCAACGACAGAACAGCAGCTTAAGGAAATAGACGAAATGAAAGTGGCTGCCGAACAGCTTGACGAGCTTGTCCAGGAACTCGACAAGAAGCTGAAAAAGTTCAAGATCAGGTAAAATGCCGGTTGACGCTGGAAAAACGATCCCCGCTTCCGATATGGAGCGGGGATTTTCAGTTTCTTATATCTTATACTCTTTCATTACGATCGCTGTTTCAGCGTTCGGGAAATTGACGGCGGCTTCTTCGGCCACGTCTTTCAGATCGTAGTCGGGCCAGATATGGGTGAGCAGCAGCTTTTTGGCCCCCGCCATCGCCGCGGCGGTACCGCACTGGGCAGCCGTCATGTGCGGCGCGCCCTCCGCCCAGTCCTTCTCCAGGAAACCTGCATCAAGCATCAGCAGATCCGCGCCCTTTGCGAAAGTGACCAGTCCGTCGGTCCAGGACGTATCTCCCGAGTAAACGAACTTCCTGCCCGCGCATTCCGCCGATACCGCATAATCCGTATATGGATGCTTCATCCGCGAGAAGCTGAACTTAATGTCTCCTATGACCAGCTGAGTGTCGTCTGTAATGGTCCAGAGTTCGAAGGCGTCCTTTACATCGAGCCGCTCGTATTCCTCCAATGGTTCCGCGGGAGCATAGACCCTGAGCAGCTTATCGTACAGTCCCCGTTTCCTTCTGAGCTGGATGGCGTATTTCAGCACATGCATGTCAGATACGTGGTCGCCGTGAAGATGGGTCAGGATAACGGCGTCGAGTTTATCGATACTTATGATTTTCTGCATGTTGGACAACACACCGTTGCCGCAGTCGATCAGTACGTTCGTGGTCCCGCTCTGCAGCAGGTAACCCGAGCACGCGCTTCCTGCAGCCGGATATGGTCCGTTGTTTCCAAGCACGGTCAGTTTCACGTTTCACTCCTCCTTTGCGGAAACGATCCTTATAGATGATACAGCATTCACAGGAAAAAAAGCAATCATATTATATCCATCATCTATCGGTTGCACCGGCTAAAATCACTGTCCTGCCTGTTTGTCCAGGTGCGTCTTATTGAATATCAGTACCAGAACATACCCAAGTACGGCACTGAATATACCCTGCAGCGTATTGGGCAGCAGTTCCGCGGCAGCCGCGGTCAGTCCGAAAGCTTCATCGAACATGCCGAGCAGAAATGCCTCGGCAAGGAAGTATCCGACGATCATCACAGCAGCTCCCGCCGCTGTGGAGATGATCAGCCTGCCGTGCTTCAAAGCGCCGCTTTTACGGATCTTCGAAGTAAGCAGCCCGACCACGAGTCCTTCAAGCCCCTTTACCACGAACGTTATCGGAGCAAACAGCAGCGCCGCTGCTGCAATATCCGCCAGTGCGGATCCCACCGCTCCGGCGGCCAGACCTCCTGCCGGTCCAAGCAATACTGACGCAAGTATGATCACAGCGTCACCGAGATTGAAATATCCGCCCGGCAGTATCATTGTAGGTATGCGCGTGAAATATGTTGCAAGGAAAACAAGCGCGGTCATCAGGCCGTTCATTATCAGTTTCTTTAATGTATTGTCCCGCATGATATCTCCCCCGTCATGCCAACATCCGCTGAAAATCCTCAACTGCGGTTTCTTGAACAAACGCACAACATGTATCGATAGATTATTGGAATAATTTTACGTGTGTGTAATTATTCTGTCAAGCCATGGATCATTTCAACAGGAAATGCAGCTCCCCAAACCGATCACATTTGTTATGCATGAATCAGGCTGTACCGTATGAGTGCCCGCAGCTGCATTGCATGTTTTCATGGATCGAAGCAATATATTCGCCGGGACGTCACAGCACTTCATGCAGCCTTGCGGATTCCACCACAACTGCCTTCTTCTTAAGTTCGTTGTATATTTCCAGCGCCCTGCCTCCTGTGTAGTCACGGCTCTGGGGGTCGCTGTCCTCTATGATGACCAGTTCCGAAGCATACCTGGCTGCTTCAAGGTTCCTTATATTCTGGGAGCCGAATGGCATGTCGCACAATATGGTCATATCTGCGGCCTTCACCAGCTCCGTGTTCTCCCTGAAACTGTCGTCGTCTATCTCGCTGAACGGCCTGCATGTCACCGTCCTGGCACCGAATATGCCGGCACACGCCAGGTCGCTGTCGCCGTGGGAAAACACGCCGGCCGTTATCCTGCAGCCGAGTTCGAAAAGCTGGCGTATGACGCCGGATGCGGAACCTCCCCCGCCTATGACATGGACGCTGATATCTTTCCTGCTTTGTCTTTCCCCGGATATATGGAAATCCACCAGGCCGGTCACCCTGTTCCTGTACACGATGGCGTCAACGCCATACGACAGTCTCAGGTTTTCCCGGGTAATGACCGATTCGGGGCTTCCGTCGGCTATTATCCTGCCGTCTTTCATCATTATGAGCCTGGTACAATAGCGAACGGCGATCTTCAGATCATGTACCGCCGCAATGACCGCTTTCCCGCCTTCGCTCAGTTCGCGCGCATTTTTGAAAAGCTGCTCCTCATAGGCTATATCGAGGCTGGCAGACGGTTCGTCAAGGAGTATAAGGTCGGTCTCCTGCGCAAGCACCCTGGCGAAAAGCGCCCTCTGCCTCTCTCCTCCGGAAAGGGTGTTTATTGCCCTGCTTTCCAGTTTCAGCGTGTCGGTGTACTCCATGCACCTGCGCGCCGCCGCATAGTCCTCGGGCGTTTCCGGCCTGAATCGGCCGAGCTTGTGGTATCTTCCCGTCAAAACGACATCAAGCACCGTAAACGGGAACGCAACGGCAGTATCCTGGTGCAGCATTGCGACCATCGAAGCGATCTGCCTGCTGCTCATCGTCCTTATGTCCCTGCCGCCGAGCTCTACGAGCCCGGTGCCCCTGTTGATGCCGTTGATGCATTTCAAAAGCGTGGTCTTTCCGGCCCCGTTCGGCCCTATAAGTCCGATGAATTCCCCTTTTTCAGCTTCAAACGAAATGTCTTTAAGGATATGGACGCCGTCCGTATGGTAATTCAGATTATCAACCCTGAGCAGTTTGGAATCCTGGCCGCTGCTGCCGGACCTGCCGCCGTCATATCCGGATCTTTCGCCGTTCAAAACGCAGCACCGCCCTTCCTCGTTCTGATCAGCAGGTACAGGAAATAAGGCGCGCCGAGCATCGCCGTTATTATACCTACGTGTATCTCGCCGTTTGCAGGCATACGGCCAAGTATGTCGCATCCGGTAAGGAATATGGCCCCGCCGAGGGCACTGGCGGGTATGAGCAGGCGATGGTCCGGACCAACTGCCAGCCTCATTATGTGCGGAACTATCAGGCCTACGAAGCTTACGGGGCCGCATACGGATATCGTCACAGCAGTTATGAGCGATGTTATGAGAAGCAGCAGCTTCCTTGTGCGGGAAGGCTCAAGCCCCAGGGACTGGGCCTCCTCATCGCCAAGCTGCAGCAGGTTCAGGTCGCGTGAAAACATCATCAGCGCGGCCAGCAGCACAAGCACGGGGAAAGTGACGAGCCTTACCTGCTCCCACATCATGCCGCTGAGGCCGCCCATGGTCCAGAAAACGTACCTGCGCACTTCGTATGTGTTGCTTTTGATAAGGATGAACTGCGTTACCGCGCCTATGAAAGTACTGACAGCTATTCCCGACAATATCAGGGTCAGCGGCGCGATCCTGCCCCTGCGCAATGACAGCAGGTAAATGACTGCAACGGCGCCAAGCGCCCCAACCGCCGCGAACATCGGCATCGTGTATATGCTCCTGGCAGCGAGCCCTGTCGTTATCGAGATGATAGCGCCAAGTCCTGCGCCGCTGGACACTCCAAGCACACCGGGATCAGCCATGGGGTTCCTGAAGAGTCCCTGCATGACCGCACCGCATACCGACAGCGCCGCACCGGCGACACACGCAACGATGACGCGCGGGAGCCTTACCATGCAGATGATGGAAACCTGATCCCCGGGAAGCGTCGGATCGTCTATCAGGCCGATATTGTCAAGGATTATCCTGAATGACCTGCCAAGGGGCACGTATACCGCGCCCAGGGCCACCGCAAGTATTACCGTGAACACCAGCAGCGCCGCCAATACCGGCAGGACCAAGCCCATTTTTTTATATACAGTGAAATTGCCCGTTTTCAGCATCTTATAATTTCTCCACCGCCATTTTCTTATTCGAACAATTCAGGATAGGCCGCCTTTGCCACATCCTCCACCGCCAGCACGACATAATGCGATATCGCGCTTATGTGGGGATTCGGAACGGAAATGATCCTGTTGTTTTTGATGGCGCTGACGGTCTGCAGGCTCGGGTCATTCACCAGTGAATCCCTCATGCTCTCGAACGTATTGCCGGCGTCATAATACCAGGACGGCAAAATTATGATATCGGGATTGAATTCGATGATCTTTTCCTTGGAGATCACAGGCCAGCCTTCTATGCCGGCGCGCGATACGACATTTATCAGCCCTGCCCGGGTCACAATGTCGTCGAAGTTGGTTCCTTTGCCGCTGCTGCCAAGTTCGCCGTAATCCATTACTGTGAGCTTCTGCTCAGGCTTGAGGACTGAGAGTCTCTCTTCCACGGCCTTCAGTTTCTCATCCATCCAGTTTACCAGTTCCTGCCCTTTCCCGTCGGCACCGACCACATGCGCCAGTTCCGCGACGACGGCTCTCTGTTCGTCTATGTTGTTCGGCGTCCTGAAGGCATAGACGGTGATCCCTGAATCCCTCAGCTGCTTTATATAATTTATATCTGCCCAGGTATCCGTAATGACCAGGTCAGGTTCGAGGGCAATGATGTTCTCGATTTGATCCATAGTAGTCCTGACCCCGACACCTTTGGCTTCGGCGGCAATATTCGATATGCCTTCGTCATCCGCATACCTTGTCAGCGAAACGATCCTGCTCTTATCAACAAGGCTCAGAAGTATCTCGTCAGACCCGAGGGTCAGCGATATTATCCTTTTAGGCGGATTCTCGAGCGTCATGACATCCCCGTTGGCATCAGTCACCGTGAGCGGGAATTCCGAAGATGCATCTGTCCCGGCAACGGTCCCGTCTCCGCCGGCGCCGGTCTCAGAACGGCCGGAAGCATCCGTTGATCCTGCCGAAGTATTCCCCGATCCATCTCCGGATGCGCCGACAGTTCCGTTTCCGGGTACGGCATCTCCAGACCCGGCGCCAGACTGCAAACCGGCGTTTCCACTTACGCTGTCAGCCCGGTTTCGGCCGGAGCAGCCGGCAAGAACTGCAAACAGCATTATTGCAGCCACCAGGAGTACCATACCCCGCCTGACGGCAAACCTGCCGGCGAGATTCCTGTTTCCCCTGCAATCATCCTTTTTTCTGTCCTGCTTTGGATTTATATTATCGTTCTTCGCAAAACTCTTCACAAAACCCATTTTTTATCCTCCTTGCCAAATCTTCTTGTGTCTTCATCCAATTCCTTCTTCTAAAACTCAATGCCTTTTCTTGCATGTATGCCTTTTTCAGCCGGATGCTTCACAGCCGTGATCTCCGACACATAGTCGGCCAGCCCGACCAGTTCCGGGTCGGCATTCCTGCCGGTCAGCACAAGCTCCAGCCTGTCCGGCTTGTTTTGGATAAAGCCGACCAGCTGTTCTTTTTCGATCATACCGGCCGTAATCGCTCCCAAAATCTCATCCAGGATCAGAAGGTCGCATTCTCCGTTTCGGGCTGCATTGACCGCATAGCTGAAAATTGTCTGCTGCTCCGCTGCAGCCTGGGCTTTTTCGCTCTCGTCCATCTGCCAGGTGAACTTTTTGGATTCTGTGCCCCTGCAGAGTACGAAGTCCGGCTCAAGTGATTTCAGGCTGTACATCTCGCCTGTCGGAGCGCTTTTCAGGAACTGCGCCATCAGCACCTTCATCCCGCGGCCGCAGGCCCTGACTCCAAGACCTATGGCAGCAGTCGTTTTACCCTTGCCGTCACCCGTGTAGATATGTATCAAACCTTTCATATACTTTTTCCTTTCCTGACAATAATCGTTTCCTGTAATGAAAACAATGGGAGTACTTTTACGCAGACAGAAGTGCTCACAAAGACGGCAGCGCCGATCACGGCACCCGGCTGCCTGTCGCGTCCGGTCTGGTCCGCACCAGGCGCGTCCATACGTAGTAAAAGCCCCCCGACAAAAGGTCAGGAGGCTCTGATATACACGATCAGATGTTCTTTCGACATCCTGCACACCCCCTATCTCTCGTAGAGTTAACGGTGTTGACGTACAGGCAGGTCTTCTGGCTTAAGCGTCATCGCCCTGCCGCCCTTCCCGGTTTCCCAGTGGTAATGCGGCAGAACTCTTCTAATACAGCGGCGGGACCGCGTGGGATTCAAACCCAACTTCCCTGTTCGAGCCTGCGCTCTGCACCGGCCTGACGGCCGGATACCTGTACATGTATTAAGTTGTCCTGTTACACTATTAGTTTATATTAATGTGTCTGACATTTCAATGTTTATTTTTCCGGACATGACCAATTGCCCGTATCATTCCCGTTTCACAACCGCTGCAGCTTTTTCCGCCGTCCCGGCAGTTCACTGCTCCAGTATCCTTATGACATTTACGACCTCTTTTACAGACCTCGCCGACTTCAGTTCTCCGATCCTTTCCGAAAGGCTCGATTCTGTCATTTTCCCGGTCGTGAATGCAAGTTCGTCATCGATGCCTTTTATATCTGCACTGATATATTCCACCCTGCCGAATATCTTCTCGATATCAGCGGCAGCTTCGGTCCTGTTTTTTGCTGCGACCCTGACCAGGCACCTGGTCACGCTTTCGCCAAAGGGTACCATGTTGTCCGTTTCCCTCCGCTGCCATACGGATTTTGTGCTCTCGTTATGCTTTACTATATCGATAACGTCGGCCACGACAGCGCTCGCAGTAGGCAGCTTGCCTGCTCCTCTTCCGTAGAACATGGCGTCTCCGATGGCATCGCCGCTTACCACGATGGCGTTGAACACGTCCTCGACGCCGGCCAGGGGATGCTCCTTGCTGACGACCGCAGGCGATACGCGGGCAAACACCCTGTCCCCTTCCCTCCTGCTGACCGCTATCAGTTTTATTACGGAATCCATCGCTTCGGCATACAGCATGTCGGCAAGCGTGATGCGGGATATGCCTTCGGTATGGATCCTGCTGCAGTCCACATATTCATTGTAGGCAATGGATGAAAGTATGGCGATTTTCCTGCATGTGTCATGTCCTTCGATGTCGGCGGTGGGATCCGCTTCGGCATAGCCGTTCTTCTGGGCATTTTTCAGGGCTTCATCGAAGCTGCAGTTTTCTTTGCGCATTTTTGTGAGTATATAGTTGGTGGTGCCGTTCAGTATTCCCGTTATGCCGTTTATGATATTCGCGGCAAGGCACTGGCTCAGGGGCCTGATTATGGGTATGCCTCCGCCCACGCTTGCCTCGAAGAGATAGCTTACGCCGTTGTCGGCCGCCAGCTTCAGCAGTTCAGGGCCATGTACGGCGACAAGTTCCTTGTTCGACGTTACTACGTGTTTCCCTGCATTGAACGCCCTTTTCGTAAATTCCCTGGCAACGCCGGTGCCGCCTATAGTCTCTACGACGATTTTGATATCGGGGTCGCCGAAAATTTCTTCGGGATCCCTGGTCATGAGGTCACGGTCTGGGCTGTCCGGAAAATCCCTGATGTCAAGTATCTTCCTGACCCTGATCTTTTCCCCGCCGGCCCTGTCCGCTATGCTTTGGCCGTTTTTCCTTATTACTTCGGCTACGCCCGAGCCGACCACTCCGTATCCGAGTATCGCTATATCCATGATATCAGCCTCCTAAAGTCAGTCCCTCGCAAGTATCTGCTGTTTCCGGACGCCTTCTATCTCAGCAATGCTTTCCATGAGCTTATCAAGATCCATGGTCATACCGGCGGTGGAAATCGATATGGTAACATCCGCAAGGCCGTTTATCGGCACGTTCTGGTTTATAGTGATGATATTAGCCTTAGCCTCGGCGATCTTGTTGATGATCCTTGAAAGTATCCCGGAAAAATCCTCCACGGCAAAGTACAGCGTGATCACCCTGCCCCTTGAAGTCTCATAAAACGGGAACACGTGATCCCTGTACTTATAAAACGCGCTCCGGCTCAGGCCTGCTGCCGAAACCGCATCGTTCACCGTCCTGGCCTTTCCGGAACTCAGGAGTTTCTTGACCTCTATAACTTTTGTAAAAACTTCCGGCAGGATCGCACTGTCCACCAGCAGGTACATCGATTTGTTTTCCATATCCTCCACCCGCCACGCTGGGTATCTGCCACCTGTCCACGGTAGGCGCACATTTGTGTTCCATTTGTGTAATATTAGCACATATTTCACTTAAAATCAATATGGAAAATAAAAAAGGACAGGCTAAATTCCAGGCATGAACCTGGCCTGCTCCATCCTGGGCCCGGAACATGTCTCATTCCGGGGCATTTCGGAAAACCGGGCAATATCCCGGACAGATCCGGTTCAATACCAACTCCCTGTCAGTCCGGTACCGATCAAAGCTCAATCCTGTACAACTTCACTGTCATCGGTCCCGTTAAAAACTTCGCGCGTATCATTGTTCCTGATGAATGATTGCTCCCACCTGGATACGTACTCGCCCATGCACCACTCAGCCATTATCACGGCGCTGCCTTCCTCAAGCCGGATCTTCGCCAGCGGCTCGTCCGCAAGTTTCCTTCCATTGATCGCATAAAGCAGGATATGGCTCCTTGTCAGGATGACAGCCAGGTCCCTGTTCGGCGACGTGTATATGTCTATCGCGTTGGGAAGCTTGTCCTTCATTTCCTTCCACGGCACATGGAGCACATCATAGGCCACCATGTTCGACGGCGGGATGAGGTTAAGGTTGAAATCCATGTAAGGCAGGTTGCCCTGGCGGTCCGGGTCGATCCTGCCCTTGAAGAACCAATGGCCTGTTTTCCTGTAAAGAGCGAAATTCTTCTGCTGCTCGTCATCATCAAGGATAACGATGCCCTCGTATCCTGAATTGACCAGCACTTCAGTTATTGCGTTTTCCATTGCCATGGTCCCGTTTTCCCCTGCCATGTCGGATATCTTTATGCCGTCGACGTTCATCAGGTTATCAACGGGCAATGTCCTCAGGGTTTTTTCATAAATCGCTCCCGTATTGTCACTGTCCGTATCGTATATGGTATTTTCGACACAGGCGTAATCATTTCCCACATAAATGATCGCCCGGCGCACCCTGGTCTCCATTCTGTCCGACACATTATCAGGACTGACCGCAGAAGGCTTATCGACGGCTTTATTGGAAGTGTTCGTGACCTTGAAGGCGCGCAGTGTGTCAACAAGGCCTGAAGGGTCGGGCCTCTTTTCCACCATCAGTTTCCAGAAGCCGTCCATCCTCGGCAGGTATATATCGTCAGCATACAGTACAGGCTTTATCTCGCCGTTGATGCATGATATCCAGTATGTTCCGTATTTGTAATCGCCCAGCCCGTCGGAAGTCTGGACGGGATAGCGCACACCCATCAGCAGTCCTGAGCGCAGAGGCTGTTTCTGCGCAATGACATCTTCCATGTCTGACTCCGGCGTATCATGTGCGGTTATCTCCTGTTCGCCGCTGACATCATCAGATACCTTTCTCATCACATATAAACGGTCGTCGATAACGGCTATTTTTTCATCATTCGAATCGATTATGAATTCAAACAGGAAGCTGTCCTTCGAATATACGTTGACAACGAGTATCTCATTGTTTTCATAGTTCAGCTTTTTCAGGATATCCCTGTTTTTATGAAGGAAGTACTCGTATACATTGACGCGTTTTATCTTGTAGCTTATATCGGTGAAGACCTGTCCGGCGTAAAACATGGTGTTCTGAGTGAACCCGACCTTCTCCCCGGTCAGGCTGTCATCCACATCCGATATGTCGGTTATTTCATCTGTAAGTCGTCTTTCCAGCACCCATGTGCCTGCGGCAGGCACCGCCATGTTGGCAGGGCTGATTATCCTGTCCGTGCTCTCCGGCACCGCCTGCGTACATGCGGACAGCGTCAGCGCGAGCGCCAACAGCAGCATGAAGATGCGGCGCAGTCTTCCGCAATGCTGTTTTTTCATCATGCCGCACCTCCTTCCATGATACAGGGTATCCGTATCACTACTTTGGTGCCTTTGCCTTCCCTGCTGTATATGTTGATGCTGCCGCCCATCATCTTGATTATTTCATCGCAGATGGACAGACCCAAACCGCTGCCAAGCTTGCTGTTCCTCCCTTTGAAGAATTTCTCCTTTATATACGGCAGTTCATCCTCCGGTATCCCGCAGCCCGTATCGCTCACGGTAAAAATCACCTCGCCGCCGCTGGCCACGGTCTTGAACAGGACGCTCCCGCCTGCCGGGGTGAATCTGAACGCGTTGTCGAGCACGTTGATTATGACCTGTTTCAGCCTGTTGCCATCCGTCACGATCTCAGGCAGTTCTCCTTCCACCTCGACGCTGAAATGGAGCCCGTCCCTTGAAGCCCTCGGCGTCAGCTGCCTGCCGACCGTGTCGACGAATTCCTCCAGCTGCACGTTTTCCTTTTTTATCGTAAGCTTGCCCGAAACCAGCCTTGAGAAATCCAGCAGTTCCTCCACCATCGCCGTGAGCCTGTCGCACTCGTTTTCGATTATATCCAGTCCGTTCTCGTGCAGTTCCCTGTCTTCGCTTCCGACTTCCTTCAGCGTGACGGCCCAGCCCTTGATCGACGTGAGGGGCGTCCTCAGTTCATGGGAGATGGAGGATATGAATTCATTCTTCATCCTGTCCCTTTTTTCGACCTCCTCGGCAAGGTAATTCAATGTGTCGGACAGCTTGCCGATCTCGTCGTTATATGTTTTGACGCTCCTGGCATGAATATCTCCGGATGCCATTCGCGCAGCCGCATTAGTCACCTTTTTCAGCGGATTGACGATAGTGCTCGAAAGCAGCAGGCTCAGCAGCATGGACATGACCGCCACCACGGCCCCTATTACTATGAATATCCTTGAGACCGACCTTACGTCCTCGTCCACACCCCTGAGCGAACTTATGAAGCGCAGCACTCCGACCGTTTTTCCGTCTGCCGTGAGCGAAGCCGACACGGCCATCACACCGTAGCTGTCGTACGGCACTTTCCCGGTCCATGACCCTCTTCCCGTTTCGAGAGCTTTCTCCACATCGGGCATCTTCGCATCATCTTCCGGCATGTAACCGATGGAGTCCATGAGCACCCTGCCGTCGGTGTCGATGATCTGGACCTGGGCCGACGTCTGTCTCCAGAACGTATCCACGTTGTTCATTACGTTTTCGGAAAGGGAAGCATCGGAAAAATACCTGGAATACATCTCGCACGCGATCTTAAGCTGGTTATAGAGGCCCGCTTCAAGGTTGTTGTAGTAATTGACGCGTACGATGTTGATTATGAGCGCTTCCATCACAAGGACCGTCAGCAATATGATCAATATGAAACCAAAAGTCATCCTGCTCCTGATACCAAGGCTCATGCTGAATTCTCCCCGGGATCCGTCATCTGTCGCACCATCTGTAGCCATATCCCCATACGGTCTCGATATATTTAGGTTTCGAAGGATTGTCCTCTATTTTCTCCCTGATCCTTCTTATGTAAACGTCCAGCGTTTTCAGGTCGCCGAAATAGTTCTTCCCCCATACGGCGTTGAAAAGTTCGTTTCGGCTCAGCGCCCTTCCGACATTCGACATAAACATCTTAAGAACGGCGAATTCCGTCGGCGTCAGTTCTATCTCCGTATTGTCCTTGTAAAACTTCTGGGACTTCAGGTCCATAACGAGATTTTTATAAACAAGCGGCTCCTCGTCCGGCATCTTCATACGCTCGATCCTCCTGCGCACGCTGTTTATCCTTGCCGTCAGTTCCCTCGGGTTGAACGGCTTGACCATATAATCGTCGGCGCCTATTTCAAGGCCTGCGATCCTGTCGATATCCTGGCCCCTGGCAGTCAGCATGATAATGATGAGCTCCGGCATCTCGTCACGGAGCTTTTTGCACACCTCAAAGCCGTCGATACCGGGAAGCATTACATCAAGCACCATTATCTCCGGCTTGTATGCCCTGGCCATTTCCAGCCCCTTTTCGCCTGTTTCGGCCTCAAGCACCGTAAAGCCGCTTCTTTCAAGATTTATTACTATGAATTTTCTGATCGGCGCTTCATCTTCAACTACCAGTACCTTTGTTTTTGCCTCGCTCATTATGATGACCCCGTTTGCGTGATTGCAGATAAACAAAGTGACACCCTTATTCTACAATATTTTTGGCTCTTGTGCCATTGGATCGTCGATAACTCCGTTCTATACAGATTTTGCAGAAACTGGAACATTGTCCGCGGTTCCCGGATGCCAGGGCCGCCGGCTCAGGAAATCATTTTGGATGCGCTGTCCTGCTGCCGGAGGATCTCTCCGGCCGTCCGGTATATATATGAAAACAGATCGCTTTCAATGGCGTTTGAGGTAAGTTTTTCGAAAACTTTGACAAAGACGTCCTGCGTAAGCCGGCTTGCCTCATATTCATTTGCGCAGTTGATCAGAAAGTAATTGTAAACATTGCGCTGATGTTGAGCCGTCAGCTCTTCAAATGCTTTGACGCCGCCTTTTCTGGCCATTTTCAGGAGTCGTCTTTCGTGTTCGCTCATAATCCCGCATCCTCCATAAATAATCATACGATTTTATCAAAGACAATAAATTAATAATTGGTTAAAATTTTCATTTATTACAAATCAAATAATACGTTAAAATTTTGTTTAATTCCGCGGCTATATTGTGTTATTATAGGTAATAATGCAAAATAACAATGTCTCAAAATGCGCTGGGAGGGATAGATTTGTCAGAAAAGATAAAAGAAATGGCGGATCGTATCAGGGAGATAAGAGAAGTGTCCGGGATATCGGCCGAATCTCTGGCCAAAAAGCTCAATATTCCGACGGACTTGTACAAGCGTTATGAAAACGCCGAGGAAGGCGTGCCCATATCGACGCTGTACCAGATAGCGGGCATACTGAAGGTAGATATGACGGAACTGCTGACAGGAAGCACTCCCCGGCTGCAGAGCTATTGCCATGTCAAAAAAGGTGAGGCCCCTTTTATAGAGCGTTACAAGGGATACAAGTTCCAGAGCCTCGCGTACAGTTTCATGAACAGGAAGATCGAACCGCTTCTCGTTACGATAGACCCGGAGGAAAATAACAAAAATATGTCTCTTGTGACCCATCCCGGGCAGGAGTTCAACTTTGCCCTTGAAGGCCGGATAAAGGTCATACTCGGAGGCAAGGAGATAATACTTGAACCCGGTGATTCGCTGTATTTCGATCCTACCATCCCCCACGGCCAGACCGCGGCGGACGACAAGCCGTGCATGTTCCTGACGGTCATCCTTAACGATAAGCTGTGAAAGAGACATGAGTATATAAACAAAAGGAGTTCAGATACAAATGCTTGATAAATTTTTGCCCAGACAGGATTTCAGCTCATATGAAGATTTCAAGGAAAACTACAGGGTAAATCTTCCTGACAACTTCAATTTCGCTTATGATGTCGTAGACGAATGGGCCGCCCGACAGCCCGGCAAGACTGCAATGGTATGGTGCAACGATCACGGCTGCGAGCGTATTTTCACATTTGCCGACATGAAGAGGCTCAGCGACAGGGGCGCCAACTTTTTCAGAAAGTACGGGATCAAAAAGGGCGACACCGTAATGCTTCTGCTCAAAAGGCACTGGCTTTACTGGGTATGTACGCTGGCCCTGGAAAAGATAGGAGCCATATCTATCCCTGCAACGATCCAGCTTACCAAAAAAGATATCATATACAGGTGTAACGCAGCCTCTGTCAAAATGATCATTTCAGCAATAGACCACGAGATCGTCTCGTACATAGAGGAAGCGGCGGCCGAATCCCCCACCGTCATGTACAAGGCCCTGGTGGGCGAAAAAAGAGAAGGCTGGATAGATATCGAAACCGAAATTGAAAATGCGCCTGATGAGTGGACAAGGCCTGTCGGAAGCGAAGATGCCGGAGGCCGGGACAATATGCTGATGTATTTCACATCCGGGACCACGGGCATGCCCAAGATAGTCGTACACGACTTCTATTACCCGCTGGGCCATATCGTGACCGCCCACTACTGGCAGCGCCTCGGAAGCGAAGGTCTGCATCTTACGGTATCCGAGACAGGATGGGCAAAATGCGCATGGGGCAAGATATACGGCCAGTGGATCTGCGGTGTCGCAGTATTTGTTTATGACATGGACAAGTTCGTACCTGTGAATCTTCTCAAAATGATGGAAAAGTACAGGATCACTTCTTTTTGCGCGCCGCCGACCATATACCGCTTCCTGATCAGGGAAGACCTCTCGAAATACGACCTTTCAAGCATAAAAACAGCGTGTACGGCCGGAGAGCCGTTGAACCCCGAAGTGTACAACCAGTTCAAAAATGCGACCGGACTGGATATAATAGAAGGTTTCGGCCAGACAGAGGCAACCGTGCTCTGTGCCAACTTTGAATGGATAAAACCGAAGCCCGGCTCAATGGGCAAACCGTCTCCGCTTTACAATATCGACATAGTGGATGACAACGGCAACACCTGTCCTCCAGGCGTCGAAGGCAGGATAGTGATAAAAGGCCTGGACAGGGAAGTTCCTCCCGGGCTGTTCAAAGGTTATTACAGGGATGAGGAATCTACTTCACGAGTCTGGCACGACGGCATGTATGACACCGGGGACGTGGCATGGCGGGATGAAGACGGGTATTTCTGGTTCGTCGGGCGCTCGGACGATGTAATAAAATGTTCCGGCTACAGGATCGGCCCCTTCGAAGTTGAAAGCGCGCTGATGGAGCATCCGTCAGTCCTCGAATGCGCGGTCACGGCAGTGCCTGACCCTGTCAGGGGACAGGTCGTGAAAGCGACCATCGTGCCGGCAAAGGGATGGCATCCCAGCGACGAACTCATAAAGGAACTGCAGGACCACGTAAAGAGAGTGACTGCTCCGTATAAATACCCGAGGATCATCGAATTTGTGGACGAGCTTCCCAAGACGATAAGCGGCAAGATAAAGAGAAAGGAAATCAGGCAGCACGATCTTGACAGGTATTGATGAAATACTGATACAGTCTTATTTAAGCCTGATGATGTACCGATGATGTTCAATCAAGTATGGAAAAGGGGGATTCGTGTCCCCCTTTTCCGCATTTATTACTTATCCTGATCCTCTTTTTCGTTTTTCGTGTGCACTTGTCCTGCCTGAGTTTTATCCTTACTCTGTCCTGATAGCCTCCAGCGCGCTAAGCTTCATTGCACGCCTTGCCGGCATGAAGCCTGATATGATGCCGACGAGCGTTGCAAAGACCAGTGCTGCCAGGGCAAGCCATGGCGGTATCAGCGAAACGATGCTTTCCGAAGGATCACCATAATAGTATCCGCCTCCGAACAGGCCTCCCGCATAGCGGTTCAGGAGCACTGAAACGCCGTAGCTGAAGCCTATACCGAGTAAGCCGCCTATAAACCCTATCAGCGCAGCTTCAAAGAGGAACAGGTTCCTTATGTCGCCGAGCATGCAGCCGAGAACTTTCATGACGCCGATTTCCCTTGTCCTTTCATATATGGACATGACCATGGTGTTCGTGATACCAATCGCTGCTATCAACAGCGATATTGCTCCAATGCCGCCGAGTACGGTCTGCATCGTCGCCGCCGTTTCCTGCATGCTTTTCAGGATGTCGAGCAGGCTGTAGGTACCATAGCCCATACTCTTGATTTCCTCCTGTACCCTTTCAACATCCTTCATATCTTTTACCTTGACCTTTACCTGCCAGTAGCCATCGTCCATACTGCTGGAGCCACGTCCGCCCTGGGCCCGTTGGTTTTCCTTTATGATTTTCTTCAGATAATCCTTGTTAACGAATACCGCGTAGGATTTTTCATCCTGGGAAGGTTCCAGTATACCGACGCCGCTGACTTTGTACAGTTTTGGCTGCCTGCCGCCTGTCTGGCCGCCCCCGCCGGGTATCCGCTCTCCGTAGCTGTAATCGAAGGTCATCACCATCTTGTCGTTCAGGACGTCCACATCAGGCTCAGGCCTTTCACCGTCCACGCTCCCGCCAAAGTAATAATATCCTTCGAAGTTGTTCCTGGACCGCGGGTTGTAAAACTGGTAAGGAGTATCGGAGCCGAAGAGGAGCGCCGTCGTATCCTCCTCGGTAAGCAGCCTTCCCTTTGCAACTTTGAAATCAAAGGCCTCCTGTATCTTGGGGTCGATGCCCATTATATTTGCGTACATCATGTATTTGCCGGAAACCAGTTTCAGCGACGTCTGGAATATCGGCATGACGGCCTCCACGCCTTCAATGGCCTCAAACTTCGCCACGGCATTGTCATCGAGCACACTCTCCCTCGAATAGCCGCCGCCTTTGCCGTCCTCTTCAAAATACCAGCGGTTCACCTCGATGACATTGAGGCTGCCCATCTTGCTGAGCTGCCGCCTGAAGCTCTCATTCATCCCTATGCCGAGCGACACCATGACAACTATGGCGGCCGTACCTATGAGAACGCCGAGTATCGTCAGGACGGACCTGGTCTTCCTTCTCATGAAGTTTCTGAAAGCAAGCCTTATAATGTCCCTTTTACTCATCGAGACTCAGTTCCTTTCTTCTTACAGCCCTCTTCCTGAGGACGATCACAACCACGACTGCCGCTATGACGACCGCTGCACCGATACCAATGTATATCCATATGCTCACTTTCGAAGATCCTTTTTCCATGCCCGGCATTTCCATACCCGGTATGTTGCCCGGACTTTCGAACGAAGGCTCCGGCATCGCCATTTCCATGACATTCAGTTCGAATTCTTTCCGTATCTCTGTGGTTTTCCCGTTTGCATCTTCAAAAGTAAACAGTATCGCGCCCTTCTGCATTCCCGGGTTCATCGGGGTGAAAGAAGCGTCGAAGTAATCGGTCCTGCCCGGTTCGAAGTTGCCTACATAATAGCTCAGGCCCTGTCCCTGGAAATCCCCCTCGACACTGACCATAAGGTTGTAGAGCGTGGATTTGCCCATATTGTAGAAATCCAGGTAGACTGATACAGGCTGTCCTACGAATGTTTCAGTCATCATGCTGATGTCGCCTGTCACGAGCCTCGGGCTCTGGAGCACCCTTACGCTTATGGATTCCTTTGCGGTGTACGGGTTCCCTTTTTCATCCTCATATTCAAAATTGACTGTCAGCATATATGACTTCTGCTCCGCGTCAGGTTTTGCCTGGAGCACCAGTTCACGTTCGACGTTCTGCGTCCGTGGTATGTTTTCTATATAGAACGTATTGCCCGATTCAGTCGGGGTAAAGGTACCATCTTCAGATGTGACCGTTACCTTTATGTTGGATACGTCAACAGTCTTGTTGGTGTTGAGGAACGACATTTTCAGGCTGAATTCGCCGCCGGCGCTCACCGGGAAAGGATCTATGGTGTAATTGTCTATGATGATCCTCGGGACCGTCTTGCCCGCGTCATTTTCCACGAACACGCCTATATACTGCGTCGCGGTGAATTTATTTCCGAAGGCGTCCTCGTATTCCACGTTCATCGATATCGGGTAGTTCTTCGTTGCAGCATCATCGGCAGTATACAACGTGAACGTGACTTTCTGCGATTTGTTGCCTTCGATCCTGTCAAAGTAGACCGGGTTCATGGATCTGACCACGATGCCCGTTTCTGTGTTCAAAGTGACTTTTACATTCCTGGCTGACGCTCCGCCGTTGTTCTTCAGATCGAAGCTCACATTGAATTCCTGCCCTGCTGTGAGAGCCCCACGAGGCGCCGATATCTGGCTGAATGCCAGGTTAGGTCTTGCGCCTTCGCCTTCCTCCGCAGGGACGAATATTTTGTACTGTTCATTGTATTTACTGCCGGCTGAATCCTTGTACTCGAACGATACGGTCAGTTCATTGCTGCCCGCCGCCCCCGACGCAGGCGGCAGCAGGTCATAAGATACCGTCGCAGAACTGCTTCCGTATATCCTGTCGATAAATTTCACGTCGGTGGAGTTATATGCGGTAAATCCTCCGCTTTTCAGTCCTCCGAGAGTCACCTTCACGTCGTCCGCCCTGAGAGTGCCGAGGTTCCTGAGTTTCAGTTCAAGGATAACGGTACCCGCAGAGTTCCCGGACTGTTTCAGATTTATGTCTTCCACCGTGATCTTCGGACTTGTGTTGTCATTAACTACCTTGACATAGACAGTGCTCTGGCCTGAGAAGGACTTGCCCGACGCGTTCTCGTATTCATACTTCAGGGTAAACGGGTAGATGCCTTCAGGCGCGGTGGAATTCGCAGTGACAGTAAATTCTACATCGGCAGATGCGTTTGCGTTGATAGCAGTTATCGCCTGCCTCAGGTCGTAATTCTGCAAAACCAGGGGAGCTTTCGAAGGATCAGCCATTTCCAGGGAAACGACTATATTTCTTGCCTGGTAGTAGCTCAGGTTTTTAATCGTATATTTCAGTTTTTGAGACTTACCCGCAAACACCGCTGGCGTATCGCCCGCATTGTCCGTCACCAGTTTCGGCGTCGGTTCAGGGGCAGGTGTCGATGAACCACCGCCGTGGTCAGTTGGTACTGCTTCTTTTATGTAGAGTGTATGTGTTTCTGTATATTCTTTATCAACTGATCCTTCTGTTACTTTATATTTAAATGTCAGCGTTAACGTATTTCCGGAGCCTTTGTATACAAGCCTATTGCTGCCATATTCCAATGTCTGTGGTTTATTGCTTTTGGTTATAGAGGCAAGATGGTAGAAGCTCGTATAAGTAGGATACCCATAAAAGGATGAAGATTGATCTATATCAACATCGATGTTTTTTAATTCTACCCCATCTTTCTTACAGTTAATACTAACCGATAACTCAAAAGGATCTCCCTCAAAAATCTTGGGTTTATCAACAGCATCATATCCCTCAATTTTTATATTGTCGCCTGTTTCAACGGTCGTTGCAGTGCCGCCACCGCTTTCAGCACCATATGCCACTGTGCAGCTAAACACCTGCAGGCACAGGATCAGTACTGCTAATGTTATTGTTGTCAGCTTCTTCATTTGAACCCCCCCTGGTATTATTGATCTCGATTTTCTCTATATTGCCGTCCAGTATGTGGACTATCCTGTCGGCATAACCGGCGATCTGCAGATCGTGGGTCACTATGACCAGCGTCTGGTTGTGCTCCCTCGCCAACCGGGTAATCAGTTCCATTATCTCCCTTGTCGTCTTTGAGTCCAGATTGCCCGTAGGCTCGTCAGCGAACACTATTTCAGGCATCGCCACGAAGGCTCTCGCTATACCGACCCTCTGCTGCTGGCCGCCGCTCATCTGCGACGGCTTGTGCTTCTCATGGGTCGACAGGCCGACTGCCTTCAGCATCTCCCTGGCTCTCTTGTCTCTCTTTGCCCTGGGCACTCCCTTAAAAATCAGCGGCAGGCTGACATTTTCAAGGGCGGTGAGCATAGGCAGCAGGTTGTATGACTGGAAAACAAAGCCAAGATGCTCCTGGCGGAACTTCGCCAGCTTTTTCTCGCTCATTTTTTCTATTGCCTCGCCCTTGATCCGTATAGTACCCCGCGTAGGCTTTTCAAGACCCGCCATGAGATTGAGGAGAGTTGACTTGCCCGAACCCGACGTACCCAAAAGACAGCAGAATTCGCCTCTTTTGATATCCAGGCTGATATCGTCCAGCGCTACCACTTTCTCATCGCCGACCCTGTACACTTTTCTGAGGTTCCTCAGTTCTATTATGTTTTCCGAACTGCCGTCACTTTTCTTCCTGGTTTCCAAGTCGCTCTCATGCTCCTTCTCCGTTGTGATCCGGACCGCAAAAGGTCCACAAATAATAATACGCGGTAAAACCCGCAGTCCTGAAATGATTAGACTGCGGTAAACTGCATAATGTTCCCTCTTATGAGAATTATTTTTTACTGGTTCCTGAACTGTATGTCGCACAGATGCCTGTACACACCATTATACGCATAAAGTTCGTTATGGTTTCCTGATTCGACGATCCTGCCGTCCTCTATCACGAGGATCGTATCGGCCTTTTTGACTGTTGAGAGCCTGTGTGCTACGACAATAATGGTCCGGTTTTCGGTGAGTTCCTGGATCGCCTGCTGTATCTTGGCTTCCGTTTCCACGTCTACAGCAGCGGTGGCTTCGTCCAGTATGAGTATCGGAGTGTTGCGCAGTACGGCCCTTGCGATCGAAAGCCTTTGCTTCTGCCCGCCTGACAGCTTCAGTCCCCTTTCGCCTATGACCGTGTCGTAACCCTCCGGCATTTCCATTATGAACTCATGCGCCCTGGCAGTTTTGGCCGCCCTGATTATATCCTCCATGCTGGCGTCTTTGCTGCCATACGCGATGTTCTCGGCCACAGTGCCATTAAAGAGGAAGATATCCTGGAGGACGATACTGATCTGGTTCCTCAGCGACGACAACGTGATCTCCCTCAGATCCTTCCCGTCCAGCCGGATGCTGCCTGAATCAGGATCGTAAAAGCGGGCGATGAGGCTTATGATCGTGGTCTTGCCTACTCCCGTAGGGCCCACCAGCGCCACCATCTTGCCCGGCTCCGCCCTGAAGCTGATATTGCGCAGCACCGGCACGTTGTCTATGTAACTGAAACTAACATCGTCAAACTCGATCTCGCCCCTGCATTCCGTTATGTTCACGGCGTCTGGACTGTCTTTTATGTCCGGTTCGGTGTCCAGTACCTCGAATACCCTGTCAGAACCGGCTATGGCCTGCTGGAGGTCTTCCGTGACTCTTGCCAGGTTGCTTATGGGCTGGTAGAAAAGGTTGAGGTACAGCATGAACCCGACTATGTCGCCCACCGAAAGTTTGCCGTCCAGTGCCAGCAGACCGCCGAACAGCACCACGATGACAGTGCCCATTGAGCTTACCGCCTCGACGGTGGGATGGAATACAGCGCTCAGCTTCAGCGCATGCAGTATGGCCTGCGCGTAGCTGCCGGCTTTTGCTTTGACGCGGTCCTTTTCCTTGCGCTGCTGGTTGAAAACCTGTATCTCCTTCATACCTGAAATATTGTCCTGCAGAGTGGCATTGAGTTCTGCAAGGTTCCCCTGGGCGGCGCGGAAATTGGGCCTTACCTTGTTTGCGAAAACCCAGCTTCCGTAAAGCAGGAACGGAATCGGTATCAGCGTCAGCAGGGCAAGCTGCACATTGGTGAAGAACAATACGGCCGCCACGCCTATGACAACAAGGATATTCCCGAACAGTTCCGGTACCACATGCGCGATAAGCATCTCGAATGTGGCCGTATCGTTGGTGGTCCTGGACATGAGCTGTCCGGTCTGCTTATCCTGGTAGAACCTCAGCGACAGCTTCTGGAGATGGTCATACACCCTGACCCTCATGTCAGCGACAAGATTCCACGCGGCTTTGTGGCTGAGATAGCTGTTCAGGTACCTGAAAAGTATCTTCAGTATGTACGTCGCCGTCAATGCCAGCGCTATCGTCCTGACATCTCCAAGCGAATCACTGCTGAATCCGCTGGTGAGTATATCTATCAGCCATGTGATCAGCCTCGGGCCGACCAGGTTGAGCACGGTAATGGCGATGATGCTGAGAGCCGATATCACAAGCAGGTGCCAGTATGGTTTTGCATATTTGACAAGTCTGATTATGTTTTTCATATTACCTCTCCATTTTTGTACTTTGCATTTTTTATTGTTGTATCCTGGTTCGAAAATTACTGTTATGAATATTATAACGATGAATGTCATAATGCGCCAAAGAATTTTTCGATTGCATGGATTTTCCTTGCCTCAAAAAAATAAGGTGAAGCTTCTTCACCTTATTTTTGGAGAGATTTGAGATTATGCAGTTTCTGGCATGAGTCACACGGCCGGGACCCGTCAGCCGCATTTGCTGAATCCGCAATGCCTGCAGATCACGCAGCCGCCTTCATGTTCCACCGGGTTGCCGCAGTCTGGGCAGTGGGTCATATGCAGCGTCTCACTCAGGCTGTACCCGCTGTCGCTTTCATTGAGCGCAGCCATACTGCTCAGACGTTTTTCATCATATTCGGGATAACTGCCTGTCGGCCTCGGTATATAGTCAGTCCTTCCGGTATCTGACATGGACTTTTTGACTACATTCTGTATTATCTTTTTATCACCGTTGCTGAAGCCGTTCTCCTTGCCGTTCCCATTCCCGTTCCCATTTCCGTTTCCGTTGCCGTTCTGGAGCTTCAGCACCTTTTCTATCAGCCGGCCGATCGCGTCGGGGCAGGACAATACTTTCAGATCTTTCTGCCTTATGGTCGACGGACACCTGATGCCTTTAAGCTGCTCCACGATGGATTTCGCATCGATTCCTGACCTGAGCGCAAGCGACACGAGTCTTGCCGTAGCTTCAGACTGAGACGGACATCCGCCTGCACGCCCGGTATTTGTAAACACTTCGCAAATGCCATGTTCGTCATAGTTAACAGTTATATAGAGGTTCCCGCAGCCGATCTTTACCTTTTCAGTGAATCCGGTGGTTATATCGGGACGCGGTCTTGGCGCGATCACCGGCATCGTCTGCTGCGGTACGACTTCAGTCCTGGCTTCGGATGCTTCGGCTTCGGTTTTCGTACCTTCTTTCCCTTTGACCTGGCCGATATTCAGTACCTGCATCTCCCGGCTGCCATCCCTGTAAATGGTAACGCCCTTGCAGTATGTTTTGTATGCCAGTTCGAACACCGCCCTGACATCGTCGCGGGTGGCATCATGGCTGAGGTTGACAGTCTTCGATACGGCATTGTCCGTGTATTTCTGGAACGATGCCTGCATCCTCACATGCCACTCGGGAGATATATCATGGGCTGTGACAAACACTTCCTTTATATGGGCCGGGATCTCCTCGAAGCCGCGGATCGAGCCTTCCTTGGCTATACGCCTCATGAGGCCGTCAGAATAGAAGCCTTCCTCTTCAGCAACCTCCCTGAAGATCGGGTTGACCTCGATCAGTTCGTCATTGTCCATTACGTTTCTGATATACGATATGGCAAATAACGGCTCGATGCCGCTGGAGCAGCCGGCGATTATGCTCAGGGTCCCTGTGGGAGCGATAGTTGTGGTCGTCGCATTGCGCACCCTTACGCCGAGATCCTTGTAAATGCTCTTTTCAAAGAACGGGAATACGCCTTTTTTCTCAGCCAGTTCAACGGACATCTTACGGGATTCATCCTGGATGAAGTGCATGACCTTCTCGGCAAGATCGATCGCCTGCTGGGAATTGTACGGTATACCGAGCTTGCAGAGCAGATCCGCCCAGCCCATGACGCCAAGGCCGATCTTCCTTGTCCCCCTTGTCATCGTGTCTATCTGGGGCAGAGGATAACGGTTCACATCTATGACATTGTCAAGGAAATGCACGGCTTTTCTGACTATATTCCTCAGTCTGTCAAAATCGACCTCAAACTTGCCGTCGCTTTCCTTCACCATAAGGCTCAGATTTATGGAGCCGAGATTGCAGGCCTCATACGGAAGCAGGGGCTGCTCACCACACGGATTGGTGCTTTCTATCTCGCCCAGTTCGGGAGTCACATTGTCCTTGTTGATCCTGTCGAGGAATATAATGCCGGGTTCTCCGTTATTCCACGCATTATCGACGATCATGTTGAATATTTCACGGGCGTTTTCCTTTTTGACCGGCTTATTTGTCTTTGGGTCTATCAGATCATACTCCAGGCCCTGTTCCGCCGCTTTCATGAACTCTTCCGTCAGTGCTACGCTTATATTGAAATTGGTGATGTCCTTGTTGTCCTGCTTGCATGTAATGAATTCACGTATGTCCGGGTGGTCTACCCTGAGTATGCCCATGTTGGCTCCTCTTCTCGTACCGCCCTGCTTCACCGCTTCAGTTGCCGCATTGAACACCTTCATGAAACTTATAGGGCCGCTGGCCACACCGCCTGTGGAGTTGACCGTCGCGCCTTTGGGCCTGAGCCTTGAAAAGCTGAACCCGGTGCCGCCGCCGCTTTTATGTATCAGTGCCGCATTCTTGATAGAATCGAATATGCCTTCCATCGTATCCTCGATGGGCAGCACAAAGCAGGCGCTCAACTGTCCAAGAGGCCTCCCAGCGTTCATCAGAGTCGGCGAATTTGGAAGGAATTCCAAATTTGCCATCATGTTAAAGAATTCCTTTTCGATTTTTTTCAATTCTGAGGAAGTCGCATAAGGCTTGTCTGCCGCCGCTATCGCTTTGGCTACGCGTTTGAACATCCCTTCGGGGTCTTCAAGAAGTTTACCAGTTTCGTCCTTTGCAAGATAGCGTTTCTCAAGGACCTTGATGGCATTCTCAGTTAATTTCATGGCTCGGCCTCCTTGAACGTGACACAATATTTTGTGGAACTGTATTTTTCCTGGCACTGTATATTGTATCACTTACGCAGATTTGTCGTCAAGATGAAAATGAGACAACGGGCGCCAAACAGGGAAGTGGTTCTCCTGTCAGGACATGGCGCCGCCACGGCCGGAGAAAAACCGTGCCAGGTACGATATACAGACACAAGATGCCGATTGCGCTTTAATATGTGTCTGCGTGTCGTGCCTGGCACCATATCCGAATCTCTTTAATCCTTCAGTAATGCCTCTTCATCGTAGGTGTTCCTTGCATCCCACAGTATCCACTCTTCGTAGCCTGCGTCATATACGGCCTGGATCTGCTGCCGTACCTGTTCGGGGCCGTATTCCTGGTAATACTTCTTCCCGGTTTTTTTATCTTTTAGCCATGTTGCGGTGAAATCCTGCAAATATGGCCGTACCTTCGCTTTGTAGCCCTCCACCTGATCAAGCCTGTTTCTGCATTTTACAAGAGAGTTGTAAACGACTTCATAGGGTTTAAGATCGGGCACATCGAACTTCACCTTGTTTACTATCTGTCCGAGAGCGTAGTGGGACGGATAGACCATCGGCGATATGTAGTCGATGTCCTTGCCGACGAGTTCCAGGTACTGGCCAATGTTCTCCGTATCGTTCGGACTTTCGAGAATGATGCCGAACACGTCCGCTGAAATGGGAACTTCCGTTATCTGCTGCTTCGCATATGCCAGGAACTCGTTTATAGCCTCATATTTTTCTTTATCTGTGCCTGAGAAATCTCCCGTCTTTTTTGTTCCGTCGGGGAACCTGACATAATCGAACTGTATTTCGTCAAATCCCAGAGCTACGGCTTCTTTAGCTATGCTGATGGTATAATCCCATGTTCCCCTGTTGTACGGGTTGAGCCATGTTATGCCGTCCTTGTCCTTCCACAGCCCTCCGTTCACATGCTTTATAGCCAGATCGGGCCTCTTCAGGGAATAGACCGGATCCTTGAACACGACTAATCTGCCGATCACATATATGCCATTGTCGTGGAATTCTTTCAATACTTTTTCGACATCATATTTCTTTTTCCACGTACCGTTTTCCCGGACCTCAGGCACCTGCGATTCATAGCCGACATAACCGTCGTCATCCTTTATGTCTACTACGTAGGCATTTATCTCGGTCGTATTTGCCAGTTCCACGTAATGTTCCAGTTTCTGCGAGCTGCCCGCCGTCCAGCCGGTCAAATAGAGCCCCTTGACCTTTATACGCTCTTCTTCTTTTTCCTCCGGTCCGTTTTGGGAACCCTCCGCATTTCCAGAGACTTCAGCCTCTCCCTGGTTCGGACCGTTCCCTTCAGCCTGCTCTCCCGGATCAACAGTTACCGATCCCTGCTCAGAAGCTTCTGCATCGCTGTTTTCCGTTTCGCCGGCAGGATCATTGCCTTCCGTTCCCGCCGTATTTCCGGCATCTCCTGTATACTGCTGCAGTTTTTGCGCCGCGCATCCTGTGACCAGTATCATCAGGACCAACAACATCGAGACCAGCCTGGCCGGTTTCCTGAATTTCATGATTATGCCCCCTATATTATCCTTTATGCAGCCTTCAGTATTTTATGTACACTTGCAAATTTTATTATAGGTATTTATTAGACATGACACTTTACTCTAAGTTACTACATAATACCACATATTATAACACAAACCCATTAACAAAAAGTAAATAAAATGAGAGGCAGATCCTGTTTTGCCGAATGTACTGCATTCTTCTGCATTATAGCTTTAGTTTATTATAGGTTATATATTATTGGAAGACAGATATAGCAAAAAACATTACTGAAAATAATGCAGAAGCGCTGAGTTGCGGGCGCCGTACCAGGAATCGTAATACTATGGTCCGTCAGGCAAATTTACCTACAGATCGCAGCATATCGTCAAATTATCACATTGACAAAGCCCATTATGAAACCAAGCAGTCCGCCCAGCCAGATCAGGGCGTTCAGTTCTTTCCTCATCAATGTCGTGACAAGGTTTTCAAGCTCCAAAAGCTCAAAATCGTTGATCTTGTTGCTGACTATTTCCGCAATGCCCACCGTATCCAGGACGCCCTCAAGCTTTTTTGTGATTATGTCCGTATATACGTTCCATAAATATTCTTTTACTCCAGGTAACCTGTCCTGGTATTTGGTTATGATATCTTTCAGCGGCGTATTGATTATCTCATCTGCCTCATCGTCGAGGAAATTCTCTATCAGCGGCTTCGACCTGCCGGCGATCAGATCGTTTATCCTGCTGGCGAAAGGCTTTTTCATGGAATTGAGCGCGCTGGCGGTTATCGATTTGAGTATCGGCTTCGTCTTTGACATGATCTCTTCGTACGCGTAGTCGACTATGGTCCTGCCTATATCCTTTTCGATAGCCCGCCTCGCTATGGTCTGTGCCAGGACATCCTTTGCATTGTCCAGCTTTTCCTGCATTTTCTCCTTCTCGAAGAACTTTTCTGCAATCGAGCCGACCGTATCGCCGGAGTTCCTGTATTTGCCGATGATCTCGTCCAGTTTTGCGCTGAATTGCTCCTTCATCGATTCGGACAGCAAAGTTGCCTTTAGAGTGTCCTTGTTGATCAGTTCCCTGCTTATCACTTCGCCTATGGATTTTGCAAGCCTTTCCCTCTCTTTCGGGATCAGGCCCGGAGTAAAGGGCAGCCTGAACCTGCCTATATATACGGGTTTTAGGGGACGGAACATCATCCTTATCGCCAGTCCGTTCGTTATCAGCCCTATAAGCCCTCCAACAACCGGAGCAGTAATTATCTGTATGTCCATATAAATTCCTTTCTCTTAACAATTTAGTTCTTGTATCAGTATTATTGTATCGTTTTTTCTGTATGGTTGCTGCTGAATAAGCTATCGATACGGTTGCGGCCGCAAACGCCGGTAACCTCCGGACCGGGCCAAAAACCTTCGAAGCAGCCTGCACTAAACATTCATTCGGCAAATGTGCCGCACATTCATTAATATTAACGAAATAGTGCGGTTTTTGTCTTGTGCTGATCCAGGCAAATAAGTTCTTTTGCTGAGGATGTAAGTTTATTTTTTGGCAGTTTCGGCTGTTTTACTGCGAATATCGATATTACGGATACTTAACCTGTCTGCCGTGTATAGAAGCCCTATGTAGGTCGAAGTGTTGAAGCATTATTCAGACTCAGGAATGCGGCGTTTCCCTTTAAAATCGTATTCTTATATGGCCGTTAAGTTTCATCATATTTGTGGTATTATAGGGATTGACAGGCGACTTTTCTTCAAACCGCGACATGCAGCGGTACATTTTTTCTGAACAGCTCGGCGCCTGGCTGCAGTGCCTTATTTACAACTTTATATCTGTATCAACAAAAGTTCCGGCAATTGCTTTCAGACTGTTGAGCTGTAAATCCTGCTGCATAGCCGGAGATAATAAGCACATTAATTCTGACCGCAAGAATCAATGAATCGAAAGGAGACCGTTATGATCAGCGTAAAGGGGAAATGGGCATTTATTACCGGAGCTGCAAGAGGTATCGGATATCTCACGGCGATATCCATGGCCCGGCAGGGATGCAACCTGGTACTGCACAGCAGGTCAAGAGAACATACGAAAAAGATACTCGCCGAAGTAAGGGCGCTGGGCGTCGAAGCATATGATGTGGAAGCAGAATTGACTGACGCTGCAGCCATTGAGAGAATGCTCGACGAGATAGACAAAAAAGGCACCCAGGTTGACATCGTACTGAATAATGCGGGATTACAGCCGGGCTATCGCACGGACTATTTCGCTACGCCTGTTTCGGATTTCACGTCGGCATTTTGGGTCAACACTATCGCACCTGCCATGATCTGCTACAGGTTCATGCCCAGGATGATAGAACGCGGTTTCGGACGGATCGTCAACACTACGAGCGGCATCCGCAACGAACCGCAGCAGGCCGGTTACTCCGCCGCAAAAGCGGCACTTGACAAGTTCACCACGGATCTCGCAGCAACAGTGGATGGGACTGATGTAATTATCAGCCTTACCGACCCGGGATGGTGCAGGACCGATATGGGCGGCCAGCATGCCCCCAACTCGCCTGAAAGCGCATTGCCGGGCGTAATCGTAGGCGTTTTCGTCAACGACGGGAAAAGCGGAAGGCTGTTCAGGGCACAGGACTTCACAGGCATGACGCTGGAAGAAGCCGTAATAAAAGCAGAGAAAACAAACGCGTGACATTCCTCGTCTTCCAAGGGACATTCCTCTACCATAAAGGAATACATCTTGCGAAGGAGTGTCCCTTTACCTCTTTCAAGGAGTGTCACCGCACCTTTAACCCAAAAACCCCGCCTTTTGAGCGGGGTTTTTGCATGGCTCCTCAAGTAGGACTCGAACCTACGACCCTGCGGTTAACAGCCGCATGCTCTACCGACTGAGCTATTGAGGAATATAATTCTGGCGGAGACCTATTTTCCCAGGCCGTCTCCAGCCAAGTATCGTCGGCACTGAGAAGCTTAACTTCCGTGTTCGGGATGGGAACGGGTGTGTCCTTCTCGTTATTTCCACCAGAAACATATAAACTTTTCAAGTTCAGCCGGTCTTATACCACACGCGTGACATTCCTCAGCGAGTGTCACCTGACCTTTGTCCGTTTGCACCCTCAAAACTATATAATGCTCAGCGACCGGAAAACATGATGTTCTACTCCTTGACGCCAAAGACTCCTTTTTTCTGCCTGTTTCTTTGGTCAAGCCCTCGACCTATTAGTATCAGTTAGCTCAATGCATTGCTGCACTTACACCCCTGACCTATCAACCACGTCTTCTCCATGGGGTCTTACCCATTGCTGGTGGGATATCTCATCTTGGGGTTAGTTTCACGCTTAGATGCTTTCAGCGTTTATCTATTCCCGACTTGGCTATCCAGCCGTGCCATTGGCATGACAACTGGTGCACCAGAGGTCGGTCCATCCCGGTCCTCTCGTACTAGGGACAGATCCCCTCAAATATCCTACGCCCGCGACAGATAGGGACCGAACTGTCTCACGACGTTCTGAACCCAGCTCGCGTACCGCTTTAATTGGCGAACAGCCAAACCCTTGGAACCTACTTCAGCTCCAGGATGCGATGAGCCGACATCGAGGTGCCAAACCTCCCCGTCGATGTGGACTCTTGGGGGAGATCAGCCTGTTATCCCCAGGGTAGCTTTTATCCGTTGAGCGATGGCAATTCCACTTTCATACCACCGGATCACTAAGCCCTACTTTCGTACCTGCTCGAGATGTACCTCTCACAGTCAGGCTACCTTATGCCTTTGCACTCGATGCGCGATTTCCAACCGCGCTGAGGTAACCTTTGGACGCCTCCGTTACCTTTTGGGAGGCGACCGCCCCAGTCAAACTGCCCACCTGACAGTGTCCCAAGCCTGGTTCACAGACTCTGGTTAGAGCCTCAGTACTTTTAGAGTGGTATCCCAACGACGACTCCACGTAAGCTGGCGCCCACGCTTCTCAGTCTCCCACCTATCCTGTACAAAAAATACCGAAACCCAGTATCAGGCTGCAGTAAAGCTCCATGGGGTCTTTCCGTCTTGTCGCGGGTAACTCGCATCTTCACGAGTACTACAATTTCACCGGGTGCGTTGTTGAGACAGTGCCCAAGTCATTACGCCATTCGTGCGGGTCGGAACTTACCCGACAAGGAATTTCGCTACCTTAGGACCGTTATAGTTACGGCCGCCGTTTACTGGGGCTTAAGTTCACTGCTTCGCTTGCGCTAACAGATCCCCGTAACCTTCCAGCACCGGGCAGGCGTCAGCCCCTATACGTCATCTTTCGATTTAGCAGAGACCTGTGTTTTTGCTAAACAGTTGCTTGGGCCGTTTCACTGCGGCCTCTCTCGAGGCACCCCTTCTCGCGAACTTACGGGGTCAATTTGCCGAGTTCCTTAACAACGCTTCTCCCGCTCGTCTTAGGATTCTCTCCTCACCTACCTGTGTCGGTTTGCGGTACGGGTACCTTTACTCTCGATAGTGGCTTTTCTCGTCAGTGCGGAAATCGTTACTTCGGTACTCTAATTTCCCTCCCCATCGGGCCTTCGAAACATCCGGCGGATTTGCCTGCCGGACTATCTATCTCCCTTGGACGAGCTCTTCCAGTCGCTCGCTTAACTATTCCCCCTGCGTCCCCACTTCTCTCAAGCGAGTAACGGTAGTACAGGAATATCAACCTGTTGTCCATCACCTACGCCTTTCGGCCTCGGCTTAGGTCCCGACTTACCCTGGGTGGACGAACCTTCCCCAGGAAACCTTAGGCTTTCGACGGTAAAGATTCTCACTTTACTCTCGCTACTTATTCCGGCATTCTCACTACTGCTTCGTCCAGCCGTCCTCTCGGTCGACCTTCAGCCTGTTGCAGTAAGCTCCCCTACCACGCGTGTGTATTTACTGCTGAATCTGATCCGTACACGTTTCAGCCTTTGAGAAAATTTCTCGGAAAGCTTCTTTTCTGCTATCCTATTCATTAAGGTAGCTTTCCTGCTAAATTATCTCGCTTCTAATATACGATCAGTTCCACCAGTAAATACACACGCATCCACAGCTTCGGTACACGGTTTAGCCCCGATAATTTTCGGCGCAGGCTCACTC
>ENA-UPAD01000338-UPAD01000338.1-bioreactor-metagenome-genome-assembly--contig:-NODE-338-length-68583-cov-608.050782_pt1 | contig 68583 bp, 59 predicted proteins | sample MGYA00238179_ERZ772710 | MGnify/ENA primary metagenome ERZ772710 (study PRJEB29004, sample SAMN07631245) | bioreactor metagenome | isolation source: Switchgrass digestor | place: USA: Dartmouth...
TCCATACTAACTTATTTTGGCCGTTTTGTCTGTCTTAATTTCTGGTATCATTATAGAAGTTCCCTTCAAAGGATCCGCTCCATTCCTGTTTCAATACATCTAATGTTAAGGTTCAAGACCTTCATTGATATATAAGTAAGGAGTTGATGTTAGTTTCAATACATCTAATGTTAAGGTTCAAGTATTCCATCAGAAGGATATTTCGAAACATTTGCGAAGTTTCAATACATCTAATGTTAAGGTTCAAGATAACTGCTACTCCTGTTATGACATTAGCTGAAACATAGTTTCAATACATCTAATGTTAAGGTTCAAGATGAACTTGGTGCTAAATGGGATGGTTTAACAAAAAAGTTTCAATACATCTAATGTTAAGGTTCAAGTAAACTGATCGAATGCAGCATGAAGCAAATAGAATCGTTTCAATACATCTAATGTTAAGGTTCAAGTTATGGATGACGTTACGCCCTGCCAGGTGTCCTCCATGTTTCAATACATCTAATGTTAAGGTTCAAGTATCACGTTTCAATACCTCTGGGCTGCCCCGGGCTTGTTTCAATACATCTAATGTTAAGGTTCAAGGAGGGTAGAGGAGTGAATTGGCATCCCACGTGAAAGTTTCAATACATCTAATGTTAAGGTTCAAGCTTGGCTTCTTCGGCAAGTACAATATTTTCAACTGGGTTTCAATACATCTAATGTTAAGGTTCAAGCAGGTGCCTTCATACTTGTCATACTTGATGTCATAGAGTTTCAATACATCTAATGTTAAGGTTCAAGAACAGAGTTGTGCCTGTCTGCCTGTGCATATGCAAGTTTCAATACATCTAATGTTAAGGTTCAAGTTTCGAATATTTCAGTTTCTTTTGGAGACGGAACATGTTTCAATACATCTAATGTTAAGGTTCAAGATAGCTTCCAGATCTCATATGCTACGGCGCTAATCAGTTTCAATACATCTAATGTTAAGGTTCAAGCATCGTTTTTTGAGGAATCCCACCATAGATAACTCTCTGTTTCAATACATCTAATGTTAAGGTTCAAGAGGATTCAGCATGTAAGAGCAGCTGGCCAGGAACAGTTTCAATACATCTAATGTTAAGGTTCAAGCCAGTCCGTATTCTCCCTTTATCTCAGTTCCTTCAAGTTTCAATACATCTAATGTTAAGGTTCAAGGAAGTTTCAATGCCCAGCTTGCTTGGAAAAATTCGAGTTTCAATACATCTAATGTTAAGGTTCAAGCAACTCCCCCGGCCTGGATCTGTGTTGCCAGGACATGTTTCAATACATCTAATGTTAAGGTTCAAGTCAGAGTTTCACAACATACAGGATCTATCTCGTAGTTTCAATACATCTAATGTTAAGGTTCAAGTTTTGGCCAGGGGGTACTACCCTCCCCCTGTTAAGTTTCAATACATCTAATGTTAAGGTTCAAGTCTGCCGGGTTATGCCCCTTTAAGTACCCGCTTAAGTTTCAATACATCTAATGTTAAGGTTCAAGTAGACCAAAAATGAAAACATAAGCAGATAGCAGAGGTTTCAATACATCTAATGTTAAGGTTCAAGCAGATGTCAACGCAGCCGATCTGTTCCTGCGCAATAAGTTTCAATACATCTAATGTTAAGGTTCAAGTTAATTCAGAGGTTATGGGATGCATTACCGTTCACAGTTTCAATACATCTAATGTTAAGGTTCAAGTAATATCACTTAACCACACCCCCTTAATAAATTATTGTTTCAATACATCTAATGTTAAGGTTCAAGTACAGATGCAGATTTCAAGGTAATTTCCGATTCCTGAGTTTCAATACATCTAATGTTAAGGTTCAAGAATAGCCCACGAACATATACGGGAGGAAATGAAAAGTTTCAATACATCTAATGTTAAGGTTCAAGGATAGTAGGTAATACACAATAGGGGGGCGTGACTAGTTTCAATACATCTAATGTTAAGGTTCAAGTTTAATGAACCTGACCAAGTAAAAGTTAGGACTAAGTTTCAATACATCTAATGTTAAGGTTCAAGATTACTTCGTCCTTCTACATCGGAGAGATACAGCAGTTTCAATACATCTAATGTTAAGGTTCAAGTGTTCCATTTGTTTTCTCCTTTCTGCCTGGGCTTGGTTTCAATACATCTAATGTTAAGGTTCAAGTATGTTGCTTGCTCTCGTATCGGCTTTGCTATCCTGTTTCAATACATCTAATGTTAAGGTTCAAGATATTATTTGAGGCAATCTTCTATAAAGTTTTATAAGTTTCAATACATCTAATGTTAAGGTTCAAGCGTCATGGATGGACCAGCCAGGGCAAGAAGTTCTGGTTTCAATACATCTAATGTTAAGGTTCAAGGGCGTAAAAATGCGGGTTTTGAAGTATATATATTTTAGCAAAAATATTTATGTTATATATAAAACCGAACCCTTTTTTCCAACTATAACATCAACATTATTCATTTTTCAAAGATCCTTGCAGAATTAAGAATATATCATAATTATATAATATTTTAATAAAAGAAGCTTGGAAAATTTTATATGAAAATTGATTCATTATTATTTGCTTTACCGAGGCTCTCTTCTTCGAAACAATGCTCGTTAAGTAGTTTGAAAATAGAAATAAAATCTTCATTTTTCTTTATAACTCGGCAAAGATCGTTTTTTAAAGCTATTAAATTAGCCGGTGTTATATGTCCACGAAAAACTGATTTCTGATGCGGTTTTAGATATCTTTTGCATATTTTAAATACCTTGTTAACTCTTTTTTCCCCAACATCATAAAACAATAAGGCATAATTATAATTATATTCTTTCTTCATTCTTTCTCCTCCATATTAAATGGGGTAAACTCCTTACCTTCCATTATGTATTTGATCAGCTTGTACGCGTCTATTCTTATTGCCTGTTTGAATGATACTTTCCTTTTAAGCCGTGGGTGCTCGAATGTTTGGTTTAATCTGTCTTCAAATTCATTGATAAATATCTTTTTACCGGCTTCATTTAGCAATGCATAATTGAGTTTTTTATCGAAGTGCTTGGCAACAGTTATTTTTCTATTATTCACGCAGTCAAATATTGTTTTATATACTAAAATGGGCTTAAAAACTTCAGAAAGATCCAGGCTTAATGAAAAGCGCCGTTCAGTTGGCTCATGTAAAAATGAAATAGTCTGATTCAAATGAGTGTTATATATCTGCGTTATAGTTTTTGTGTAAAGAAGAGTATTACCAAATGATATCAAAGCATTTATAGGATTATCGGGAGGGCGTTTTACTCTTTTATTCATTGTGAATTCTTCAGGTAATATAAATTTGAAGCTGTTATAGAATCTCGTCCATATCTCTCCTTCAACAGAGCGAAGCTGATTTATATTCTTTGTTGATTCAATTAATTGGGGTAAACCATCTTTTAACCAATTAAGAAAAGGTTTCAGTTCCTTTTTACCATGCCTGTAATAGTGATATAGTACGAATCTTATATTTGCCCCAATTCCATTAACAATGGCCTTCGCAATTGGTAATCGGTTGACTTCATAAGTTAATGCCTGTTTTACAACCAACCTTCCGCTGAGTAAGTAGTCTTTTGGATAAAAAGTCCCTATATAATTTTCATAATAACCAAAGAAATGAACAACTATTCCAGCTTTTGCAAAAAGTGATAACAGTTTTGTAGTAAGAGTTATTTCGTTAAAACAATATATTTCTTTTGTATCCTTGATTGGAATGTAATAATTCCCTTTTTCATTTTTAAAACATATAGATAAATCTTTCTGGAAAAGATCTCCTGTTGAAAATATATACCTTGTTTCCTCTTTCATGGTCGCTTATCTCCTTTCCCCCTAAATAAAACAATAGTCATAATATGCACATCTCTTACACTTCTTGGTGAGAACAGCCTCCGGAAGGGGAGAGTATTGCAGAAATCTTTCAATATCTTCATATAGTTTTTCTTTTACTGCAAGGTCTTTTTCATCTATTTCAATGATATGTATTTTTTTATCTTGATTATTCTTTTCAATACACTCCAATCGCCCTTTTCGTTCAATTCCTTTTTTGCGTAACGTATAAAGGTAAAAAATCAGTTGTTCCTTCGCAGCTGTCATATCTGCATCCGATTTTTTAATCTCAACTATATATTCATTGGTTATTTTATCGATCCTTATGTTATCAATAGATTCCGGAGCTTCTTCATTTTTTATTTCATGCAGCACTCTTCCAATCCTGACATCTTCCGAATTGTCCTCCAGGTTGATTTTGTTGTAAAAAAGCCAACATTGCCTCTTACAGTGATGATAATAGTTGACCAGAGTCCCGGTAATCATAGGAATCTCCCCTTATAAAAAGCATTAAAAGCTTTTCTGTCAAACTTGCCATTTGCAATGAATCGTTCCCCGTCCTCAACAAAGTAGATTCCGTTGAACTCTTCCAACTGTAATCCGATTGCTTCGTCTTCTGTGTTTACCAGGTTAAATATGAAAGGTTCCATTTTTGCCCTGATGGCTGAAAGTTGAACTTTCTTTTCCGCATAATCGCAAGATGCTGAACATAAAGATTTGAACTCTTCCCAAAGTGTATAGCCATTGTACTTTTCTCCTCTTTCTGTTTTAAAAACATAAGGTATATAGATTTGCATTGAAGGGCTAATCAATTGCATTTTTTCTTCGAGTTTTTTAAATTTCAGCATCTGGCAAAGTAAAATGCTTTCCTGGATGTTTTGCGAGTTCTTCTGTCCTCTTTTTACTTTCAAATCATTAAGTATATGAGAATAAATTCCCATAAAATCTTTTTCCTTAAGATACTCTAAAATTTCATTATTATTAATACTGTGGTTAACACGGCAATCACATTTATAGATTACTTCAGGTTTTGTTTTATTAAAAAAGAACGCCGTGCTACCTCTTTTTAAACATGATCTGTTTATTCTCCCCAAGAATTGCTCTTCTGAATCAGGCAAAGAAATCTCTTTATATCCAATATCCATATCGATGTCGATACCTGCTTCAATAACCTGGGTCGCGACTAATACTACAGGCACATCTTCTTTTACTTTTTCAATAATTTCTTTTCTGTTTAATGAACAGTCATCACCGGTTAATTCAAACACTCTGACATTTCTCATACCTTTTTGATTTATCTTATCAGATATAATATTAAAAAAATCACGAGCACCCGTTTTAGTTATAAATTCCACCAGTACTTTTTTGTCAGCGTTATTAATTACATGGTCAGCCAAAGCATCAAGATCAATATCGCTGTTATCCATCAGGCTTGCATCGATTTTTACCCTGTCTTTGAAAACAGGATGCTTATAATACTTACTGCTGTCTGCTAATAATTCCGCAAAGGCAATGTCGTTAACATCAAATACGCGATCAATACGCGGCAGAGTGGCCGACATAATGATAATGCGCATATTCAGCAATTCTGCGTAATTGCTCAGAAATATGATAATTTCAGGCCATATTTTGTTCCTGTAGCTTTGAATCTCGTCAATTATTATGACACTGTTGCACAGCTTAATAAGCGGGAAAACCTGCTCTTTATCTGTCCCAAATAGGGCATCAAAAAAATTGACATGCGTTGTTACCACCAACTGATAGTTATTGAACAATCTGTTTAACCATAATGAGTCATAGTCTATTTCTTCATCTTTTTCTCTTCCTGTTTGGCTGTTATAAATTGGAGAGATAGAATTCACGATCGCCATCTCTTCGTCAGTGAAATAATTACTTAATGTTTTTGCGGTTTGCTCTACCAGAGTATTGAACGGAAATACATAAAAAATATTATTAAGAGTCCTGTCATTTTCTATCAGCTTTAATGCCAGATTAATTGATGTGTTCGTTTTACCGCTTCCTGTTGGAGCCTCCAGGTAAAATACTCTCGCGTCCTGATTTTTTATTAATAAGTCTTCTGCCTCCAGGAATATCTCTGCTCTTAATGAGTCGATGGTGTTCAGGCTATTAATATCACTGCTCCTATTATAACTCTTTATTTTCCTGAGCAACTCACTATCATAGTATTTTTTACTGAATGCTTCAATGTCCACAATTGTATTCACTGTGTGCTTTGTCCCATTCATGAACTCCGTCGTTGCACAGAAATCGCATGCCGTCATAATTGCAAACAAAAGCCTTAATAACACGAAAAACGCAATAGATTCGGGCCCAATAAAAAGCTGTGCCATTTTTAGAGAACCTAAGCCAACACTTTTCGGATTATCAAGGGCATCCTTCATATTGAAATAATAGAAACCGTTTTCAGAAAAAGTTGTAAGATTGTCCTCAAAGTCTGCTGGTGAAGTCAGGCAGCCGTGATGACATGAAATCACGTATGCAAAAGCTAGCATTGTCATAAAGCATTTCCTGTTCATACTCGGATATGCTTTCAATGCCTCGGCTATATAAATTATCGATGAGTATATAGAATGCACTGTGCCTATTCCTATTGTCCTGAAATATTCATTGTGCATCTTGATCCTTTGATAGTCAGGATTGATTTTACCGATATCGTGCAGATAAATTGCGTTGATAAACAAATCCTTAATTATTACTGATTCATTTTCATCGAATCCTGTTTTTAATATCAGCGATTCGATAGTAGCCATGATATTTTTCTTATCGCAGTATAAAGTAAAATACTTCATCGTTAATCGCATATGGTCGATAAGCGGTTCTTTCCGGTTGTCTCGTAAATGAGCAAAATATGGCTTTTCCTTAATCAGGTAATCAACATTCAGGAGATTAAACACAAAAACACCTCCCAATAAACTATAACGCCACATTTCTGCGGCGTTATAGTTATTATAATTAAATGAACGCGAGGTTTAACTGTCTGTGTGTAAATAACTCCATAGGTTCTTTTACCATGCAGTTAGTATATATGGTCCTCGAGTAGATATATATATTGTGTTCAGGTTGGAGACCTGTTGGCAGGTATTCGGTAAAAATGTAAGGTGAACGATTGTCCCTTGTTTCGTCATCTCTAAGAGAATCCACTTCACCGATAAAGATTGAATCTGCAAAATGCGATTTGCATGTTTCCAGTATAACTGTTGCGACTTCGCTTATATTGGCTGGAAAATCGTTTTTGCCCAGATAGGGAATATATACCGTTTTTCTTTTAAGCAGGTATTCAGACAAACGTTCCCACAACTCGTCCTTTACGCCGTCATTTTTCAGGTATATGATCCACCTTGGATTTTCCAGCCATTGCTCGAAAACCTGCAGATTTCCTCCCTGCTCCTTAGAAGCATAACCAACACTATTGTTAAAATACTGTACCTTTTTTGGAAAATATCCTTTCGCCGGGGCAACAGGTACAACAGATACAGAAATATTTCTAAGCTCCTTATAGAATTCAGGAAACTCCTGGTCTGCCTCCCCGAATAATTCGTTATTTCTCCAACCCTTTAAGCCAATGACCGAGCCCAGCAAACCCAATAATGCTACCTTATGTATATTATTATAAGTAAAATATACTTTCTCATTAACATCCGGCTTTTTGAAAAATGCATTTTTACCGCTTAGTTCAAATCTTATAGCTTCATACATTACCAAAGCCTCCTCAGTACAGACCTTTTTCAATGCATTCCAGTCCGCCGGAAATAAACTCGACTTCAGATTTATTATAAAAAACTTCAATTTTCTCAACTTGATCCATTGAATCCTTCAGATGTTCTTTCAACCTGGATGTATCTATCACGTTCTTGCTTTCCTTCTTGGAAAAATCGATATAGCTATCCAGGTTGGCAAGGAACAACTGGCTGCCAGGCTTGCAATACAGGAACAGTGCGAATTCATTCTCACATCCTGCCTTGCTGTTGGTATTGAATGCAGTCGCTGCTACCAAACAGGCTTGCTTGAATTGTTCAAAAGCCTCAACAGTATACCCTTCAAACCCTTCAATGCCCAGGCTCAAATAATCATCATAATTTGCTGGATTCACAGAAAAGGGATAGAAATAGTGGGCTTCCTGGGTAACTATTTTTTTGCCCATACTGGTCGCCTGTGCACTCTCGCTTCTCTCATTGGGATTACGGAAGGGAGACAATATATCTATCACTTCTATGTTCGTTTTGTCATATTTGTTATAGCCCTGTCCAACTTGTACGGCTCCTGTAATGCTGATGTTCTGCTTTTTTTCCGCAAATGTTGCTCCGAAATTCATCACATCTATAGCGGAAAACAGGTTTTTCAGCACTTCTTTTGAAGGCGTTTTATCATCGAGTTTTCCAAAGAGTTCTTCGTAACGTTCATTAAGATCTTTTGGTTGCAGTTTATCATCGTCGATCTTGTATGATTTTATATATAGAACTTTTTTCCCTTGCAACTGCCACATTCTTTTGATTGGATATTTGAATGCTTTATCGCTCCCAAATATTTCTCCAGTCAATAATGTTTTAGGGTTTCCTGTCATATCAGCATTCCAGTTTGACATAATGCTCCTTATCCCCACAACTCCATATACGCGCTGATTCATTCTCATTTTATTTCTCCTCCTTACTGTTTACTTTGATAATAAATTGGGGGCTGTGAATCCTGCGAGTATCAGATCCACTTTATTCAAATTGTCTGCGCAATCATAGCTGGTAATAAGAAACAGCAAATTCTCAAACGGACTCCTGTAATCGCCGCCATATACTACTCTGTCATATCCATACTTATTAAGCAAAGAAATCAGTTCTTCTTTGACTTTTGCACTGTTTTTAGCCCTCAACAGCGGCGTGATAAAGCTATATTTCACTGCCTGTGCTTTACTCAGACTTACAAGATACCGTGCGAGCTGGCCTGCAGCAAAATAATAAAGTTCATCGCTATCGCATGACAGAGGCTTCTCCGGCCTGCTGACCTGCAATAACTCATTAAGTTTTTCATACAGATTATTAATCGTGCTTCCCAACTCTTCCTTACCTCCTATCTCAAAATATTCGAGTAATGCGAATCTTAAATTGAGAGCTTTTGCAAAATAGGTTTCTTCCATCCTCGTATAATCGTATTGGTTCAGCTTCTCCAGTATCATTTCAAGCGAAATTCTGTCGACCATCCCTGCCAAAGCAGTTTTGTTTGATTTTCTAAAGTAGCTTAAAAATGCGTTTTTTGAAATCTGTATTATTGCTGTCTGTCTGGCTGATAAAGGATATTTCATAACAGGAACCGGATCGTCGTAATAGCTTTTAACCAGGTAGTAGTTAAACAGCACTTCATCGATCAGCTTTTCCAACTGACGCATTTCGGTTATTATCCGTTCCTCGTAATCTGGAAGGTTTAAATAGTTTTTAGGTCTGAATGGCTTGTCCAAATCTTTCTGAGTATAAGGCAGAGTTTCATAATCATCGATGACTACGCCGGTTTTTCCCCTTGTCATATGTAAGAACTGCGAAGGCGTATTCCTTGTAACGTCATCAAGCAGCGAATAATTATTTGTTTTTTCAAGAGGGAGATACCCCAGGCTTTTCGGCCTGCCATTATCCTCCTGGGAATCCAGCCACATAAGCAGTCTGTAGGAATCAAGCGCTTCTGAAAGTGTTATCCTGTAAGGAACTTTGTATTTTGTCGTTTTATGGACGAGGTACGGTTTTTTGGCATTCAGTCCCATATTGGCATTGGACAAGCCAAATATCTCCCCGCTGATTTCAATGTTGTAGTCATTGTTGTTGAATACTTTGGGTAGCAAATATAGGTCACTTGCCTCTTTGTATTTATCAATCGGTTCATTGATAAAAAGCTTAATGTACTTTCCATGCTTGAGATCATATTTTCGCACTAACTCTGCAAGCACAGGCATGAAGCTGGTAAATATTTCTTTGCACTTCTTTGACTCATTTTTATCCACCGGCTTGATTGTAGTCTTTTTTAATACTATTCTGTTCTCGTTGTACCAATTATCAAGTGCTTTAAAATACCGGTCAATGTGTTCATTTACGCTTTCCGAGTAAATGTTTATCGGATTCTTTTTAGCTTCATCTTTGCTTGCCTTCTGGGGATCGAAGTACTTAAATGTAAATGAATAAATATTATTGCTATGTATCTTCTTCTTCCCGTCGACAGGTTTATTCATTTCTATCAAGGAACTGTAAAAATCTCTTGCCCTAATGGACTCATACAGTTCGCCGGTAAGCTCATTATCCTTCTCTGCAAGAAGTTCCCTGTAGCATTTTCCGTCCGCATCAATAAGAATGTAAAGTCCCTCTTTTAAAGAATGGTTGGCAATAGCGAGTTCATCGGGATTTCCCATTTGTCTCAGGGATGTAAGCAAATCACGGATCAATTCTCTGCCCTCCTTTCCTAATAATTATTTGGCAATGCAAAAGCCAAAACCAATGGAATTTTTTTCCAACATTCCTGCCCCCATGATCGTATAGGCTAGCATCTGGGAACGCTTGTCCACTTTAACAAGCAAACGCAGTTTTGCCCCAAGCAGTTTTGTATTCTTGTATTTCATGGATATAGGCACTTTATTAAGCTGTATAATGCCTTCAATGAAATTTTCCGCAGGTTCTTCGAAATCCTTGAAAATAGCTTTTGCCTTTTTGCAGGCATTGGAAAAAATCCTGTCACGAAGAACTATGATTCCGTCATCATTAACCCAGTATCTACCTTTTGATATGGTACATACTACGGGGGTCAATGTTGTAAGCTCGGTTATATAATTATAAGGCTTTGGTGTTATATGCACTGAAAGGACTTTCATCCCACAGTCTTCATTCATCAATGCTGATCTGACCCCCAGCAAGAACCTCAGGTCAAAACTTCTCAGTCTTACAACATAAGCACGACCGGAGTAATATATCTTCGATGGTTCGAGAGGGCGAGGCAAATCGTAAACTGTCAATTTAAAACCTGTTTCTTTATGTTTCTTCTTTAACTCTTCGTCAAACAGCATAGCCTTTGCAAAGACACGGGACAGCCATTCGTTGCAGGAATCAAAGGGCACGTCTTCATTGGTAGTATAGGTCAATGTCATTTCATGGTATGTTCTTCCAATCAATTGCGCATCACCTCCTTGGAAATATTTTCTTGTAATCAAGATTAATATATAATGCTTAATAAGTCAAGTGTTTTAATGTATTTTTTTAGATTTTTTCCAATAAAGTCGATTGATTTGTTCTGTCGCCATATATTTCTTGTTGATTAATACTGAGTTTTCTCATAAAATTACAATAACCTTAATGCATGGGCATATTGAAACAGATTTATATACTATGCGGGTATTTGCTTAGCGAACCTTAACATGTGATGTATTGTACGACAGGCCTGTTTGATTGCTTTATCAACAGGTCTGTATTAATATTTAGCATATTATCTGCCAAATATAGTTCAGTCTATTTATGCATCCAAAGGATCCCTTTCCCAATAAACAGGAAAAGTATAGAATAAGGGTAAACCATATTAAATGTCTTACGTCTAATATGGTGAAATACTCTTTCTGATCAGGGAGGTAATAGTTATGTGGAAGAGGTATGTCGCACTTACTTTGATACTTGTTTTATGTGTTTCGTTCTTATGGTTCGCGGATCCCATACCGGTAACGAAAGCCATGGCTGATACATACAGAAGCGGATTTTCTGTTGTGCCTGAAAAAGAGGATGATACGGGAATCGCGTTGGACACCGGATTTATTCTAAGCTCGCAGTCAAAGATAGATCTTGATTTCGTTAAAGAGAACGTTTCATTCCGCGGCGGAGAGATGTTCACCATCACACCCACAAATGACGGAAAGTTCATACTTAAGCCCGCAGAGCCCTTGGTACAGAATAAGGTTTATTTCATAGACATAAAAGCGCCGGACGGAAATACTGTCAGTTTCGCATTCCAGACAAAACGAGATTTTACCGTCCTTGGAAGCCTTCCTGAGAACATGTCAACCTATGTTCCTGTTGATACGGGCATCGAAATGTATTTCTCATATCCTGACGTTGAGAACCTTGAGGAATATTTCGAGATCAGCCCCAGGGTTGAAGGCCGATTCGAAACCAACGGATACACTGTGGTGTTCATTCCGAAGAAACTTGAAGCAGGCACCATTTACACGGTGACAATTAAGAAGGGACTTTCAGCAAGGAACGGTGCGGCCGTTCTGGCAGAGGACTATGTATTTTCCTTCGAAACCTCCCCTGATGAAAACAGCACCGCTGATCCTTATACAGGATATCTTTATATTAACAGCAACTGGTTAGAATTCGGCACCGATGAGAAACCAGCTGTTGCCTTTGAACTGTATATGAGACAAAGGCTTGAATCCGCCGATGTAACCCTTAACCTTTACAGGTTCAGGACTTTGGACCAGTTCATCGACGCTCTCAGGAAAAAGGATGAGGTTCCATACTGGGCTTCTTATTCCTCCAGCAAGTACAGGGTCGACACCTCCGAACTCGAGAAGGTGCTGGAACTTACTCAGAAATTTGATCTTACTCAATACTACCAGAAATACATGCTGCTTCCTGAGCCCCTCGAATTTGGCTACTACCTGGTGGAACTGACGACAGGGGAACTGTCTGCCCAGGCATTCATGCAGATTTCGGACATCACCGCATATACGATTTCCGACAAGGACAGAATGCTGTTCTGGCTTAATGATCTGAAGTCAAATGCTCCTGTCAAAGGCGCGGAGATATATGATTACAATGCAGGGAAAGGCCATGTGACCGATGTAAATGGATTGGCTGTGCTGCCGCGTGTAAAAAAGACAGGCAACGGCAATAACCCGACTCTCGACCTGTACAGGGTTACGACTTCCGATGGCAAGGTCAGCATCATAAACGGCGGATATTCCTATGATTATGATTCTTCCTCAAGGTATTACAATCAGGGCAGTCTGTACTGGCGTTATTTCCAGACAGACAGGACCCTGTACAAACCCAATGATACAGTGGAATTCTGGGGCTTCCTGAAAAGCCGTATAGACGGCTCTGCGCCGGAGAACATAACCGTTGAGCTTGCCGGCGGCGGATACTATTACCCGATGAGATCCTCCCTCATTGGATACTTCTGGCCTTTCCTTACAAACCCCCTGGAGATAATAAACCTTGAGACAGAAGGCGGGTTCTTTGAAGGAAGGCTCGAGCTTCCCGCTCTGGATCCCGGCTCCTATACCCTGACTGTCAAGGATGGGGACAATGTTCTGACAAGCGGCTATTTCAGAGTAGAGAACTATGTCAAGCCTCAATACAGGATTGAGATCATCTCTGATAAAAAGGCTGTGTTTACAGGAGAACAGATCACATTCACAGCCAAAGCGACCTTCTATGACGGAACTCCTGTCGCCAATGTCTCTCTCAACTACTATATTGACGGATATATGGACAGTTATTCGGGCAATGGAGTGACTGACAAAAACGGGAACCTTGAGATAAAATATACGCCCAAATACCATGAGAACATGCAGGACGATTATTACTGGACCATAAGTGTCACCGCCCAGTTCCCCGAAACCGGAGAAATCAGCAAATATTATGCTTTCCGGGTATTCGCCAATGATATAAGCTTCCGGGCCAATGGAGAAATCAAAAATAATAGCGGTGTCATAAACATAGCAGTAAACAAGGTCGTACTGGATACCTTAAATGACGATGACTATACCAACGACAATTACCTCGGCGATCCAGTCGCAGGCCAGAAATTTAACCTTAACATCGTTCACCGTACATGGGAAAGGTACGAGACCGGTGAAACATATGATTATATCAATAAAGTAGTAAGAAAAACATACGAATACCGCGAAAAGGTAACTCCCGTCGGTTCGGCGACCGTTGTAACGTCAGGCGACGGAACTGCTAAATATTACTTTACTGTCGATCAGGCCAGGGACGGTTATTATGTCGCTGAAGTCACTACAGTGGACGGCAAGGGCCGCGGCATGAAGCAAAATGTCTGGATCTACAAGGGTTCTTCGGCCATAATGTATCCCGATGCTTACGAGTACTATTACCTGGAAACCGACAAGGAGATGTACAAAGCGGACGAAACCGTCAATGTCCGGATCGTGAACAATAAGGAAGAACCTCTTAAAGACATGCGCACGCTCTTCGTCAATGCAAGGAATGGCATACAGTCGTATAAAGTAAGCGCTCGGCCTGCCTTTAGCACGACTTTCCCTGAAAAATACGCTCCCAACTTTACGATGTACGCTATCGCCTTCAACGGTAAAACATATATCCGAACAAGCAAAGCCATTTACTATGATTACAATGAAAAGAAGCTCATCCTTGAAATTGAGGCCGACAAGGACGCCTACAGGCCCGGAGAAAATGCTACCATCAACGTGACGGCAAAGGATAAGGACGGAAATCCTGTGGCAGCCAGGGTCAATATTTCCCTTGTGGACGAAGCCCTTCTTGATCTTTCCGGGCAGTACATCGATCCTCTTGCCGAGCTGTACAGCTGGATCGGCGACGGGATCATAAGCTCCCAGAGCAGTCGTGACGATGGCTTCAGGATCGTTTACGGGGCTGTCCCCACACAAGCAAACGCGGTCTCAGATCAGGCTGCCGCTGAAACCAAGGCGGATGGTCCCGTTCCTGTTCCTTCGGCTGCCCCGACAGGAGCTGCTGCTGGCGGCAGTGTTACTGTCAGGTCCGAATTCAAGGACACGGCATTGTTCAAAACAGTGGCATTGGACGCCGATGGCAAGGGAAACTATACCTTCAAGCTTCCCGACAATATAACATCCTTCAGCCTGGCCGCTGCTGCTGTTTCATCGGATCTGCACGCAGGTTCCGAGATCCAGTCAGTCAGGGTCACCATGCCGTTCTTTATAAATGATTCATTAAGCTATGACTACCTGGCGGGCGACAAGCCATGGATCGGTCTTACCGCCTACGGCGACGGCCTTGACGAAAATGAGGATGTGTCTTTCGAGCTTACAATAAAAGAACTTCCTGAATATAAGCAGACTGCCAACGCAAAGATATACGAGCGCGTAAATCTGCCCCTTCCCGCCCTTGATGAGGGAACCTACACGCTGGTCATGACAGCAAGGTCCGCTTCGGGCAAAGCCGATGCTTTAAGCCGAACCATCACAGTCCATCCTTCCTTCAGGACGATCGAGACGATCAAACAGAGCAAGGTCAAGGCCGGAATGAAGCCTGAAGGCGGAAAGAGCGGCATTACCACCCTGATTTTCGCTGACACGGGCCGCGGAAGCATTATCAACGCAGTACACAGCCTGGCATGGGGCTATGGCAACCGCCTTGACCAGAAGCTTGTGGCCAATTACGCCAGAACGCTTCTGAAGGAACTTATAAATGACGAGGATTACTATATCGACCCTGTTGAGGTCAATCCGGCCGATTATAAAAACGATGACGGCGGTTATGGGATCCTTCCCTACGCGGGCAGCGACATGGAGTTCACCGCCCTTATAACCCCGCTGCTGAAGGATGTCACAGACACCTCTTCTCTGAAGATGTATTTCTACAATGCAGTGATGTCAAATGAAGGAGTCCAGGCTGCGGCGCTGTTCGGGCTTGCCGAACTTGCGGAACCCGTGCTGCTGGATCTTAACAGGGCTGCCCAGGTGAAAAACCTGAGCCTTAAGGATTACATCTATCTCGGATTGGCGTATGAAGCGCTGGGCGATATTAACAAGGCATATGAGATCTACCAGGAAAGGGTCGTTCCCGAGCTTGAGCGCAAGGATCCGTATATAAGGGTGAAAATCAGGAAGAACGATACCGACACAGCGTATAAGCTGACAGCCATGGCAGCCGCTTTCGCCGCAAGGATCAACAGTCCTGACGCTTCGAAGCTCTACTCCTACGTGGCGAACAACTACTCAAAGACCCAGTATGTGGGCGTGGAAAAGGTGCTGTGCCTGGTGGAAATGGCCCGGACGCTCCCTGATGTGAAGGCTTCTGTGGAATACGTCATGAACGGAAAGACCTACACTGCCAGGCTCGAGGACGGCTTATGCGAAGTTGTGAAGGTGCCGTCGGTCAATCTCGACAAGTTCAGGATCACGAAGGTTTCGGGCGATGTTTCGGTATTGTCCATGTTCACAGGACCGTTTGCCGAAAATGTCGCCAACGATTCTGGAATCACCCTCACCCGCAAATACTATGACGCGGTAACCGGTGAAGAAAAGACCACCTTCAGGGCCAATGACTTAGTTAAGGTAGAGATCACCTATACCATTGACAAGACCGCCATAGACAACACCTACGAGATCAGCGATTACGCGCCGGCAGGCTTAAAGCCCCTGGAAAATCCGTGGAACTACGGCGTGAAGAACCTGATTGGCTGCTGGTACCGCCAGTTCGACGGGCAGAAGGTGACATTTGTGGTCGGCAAGTATGACGAGAAAAATCCGCCGAAGCCGCTGGTTTACTATGCGAGAGTCGCAAGCCCCGGCGAGTATACCGCCGAAGGCACGGTAGCCCAGGGAATGATAGTAAAATCAAGCATGGTCACTATAAACAGCACGAAGATTGTGATCGAGAAATAACTGATATCGGCGCATTTTTAGCAGCTGAAGCGCACAGGAGGAAAGTTCCCCTGTGCGCTTTTTATTTATCATCTGAATAAAACACAGTGAATTGAATCATCCCGGGTATTCTTTGCGTGTGCGGATCTACGATAAGGAAATATAACTAAACAGGTTCCAGGGATATGTATCAGGAGGGGAGGATGTAAAGGTCATCCTCTCCTTTGTTGTCGGATGGAATATTGAAAGCTTATGGGACCATAGGGCCAGTTGATGCCCCCTGTCGCCGGCATAGCCATACTTGGTGTCGCCGAATAGCGGCGTCCCGTTGTTGGACATCTGAACGCGCACCTGGTGGCTCCTGCCTGTAATCAGGTTAACCCTGACCAGGCTCAGGCCATCTCTTTGCGCCATTACCTCATATTCCAGGACTGCCGGTTTCGATCCCGGCGTTCCCGGTTCAACTACCTTTACCACGTTTTCTTTTTCGTCTTTCAGAAGGTGATCGCTGAGACGCCCTTTCAGTTCTTTCGGACAGCCCTGGGTCACGCAGAGGTATATCTTTTCCGTCTCGTGCTTGCGGACCTGCTCCGAAAGCCGTGAAGCGGCCTTGGACGTCCTGGCGAATACCATAACCCCTCCCACGGGCCGGTCGAGCCTGTGGACCAGGCCGAGGAAGACGTTTCCCGGCTTGTTGTACCGTTTTTTTATATCAGCCTTCAGGAGGGTAAGAAGGTCCATATCCCCGCTGATGTCCCCCTGTACGGGCATATTCGGGGGTTTGACCACGACAAGCAGATGATTGTCCTCGTAAAGAATCCTAATATCCATTTTAATGGCCTTCCGGTGATATTTTGTTAGTTAATTGTATCATTGATATAAAGCCTGTACAAGGGAAAGGTTGAGATCCTTCGCTGCGCTCAGGAAGACAAAAAAATGTGCCACCAAGACCGTCCCCCATGGCACATATGTGTCAACAGAACCGTCCCTGTGGCACACTCAGAACAGGCGGCTTATGAGCTCGGCCAGCCTGATTCTTGAGTTCTCGACCAGCTCGATGATACGGAATTTTATCCTGACCGGGATGTTTCCCTTGTCATGGTAATCGGTTATAAGCCTGTAATTGTCATCTCCCAGTTCCCGTCTTAATTGTCCCATAGCGTCCTCATCCATATTGAGGCTGCTGGCGTCGGCAACGCAAAGCGGAGGGAACATGATGCACCACCAGTTCTGACCTTTCGCCTCGCCCAGCTCTACACGCACTGCCTCATACATTCCGGCCGGGAGGGTAAGGCCGTCGTATTCCCTGGTCGGGAAGGCGTAAACGCCGTACTTTACATTCACCGGTTTATCCGAGCCGTTTTCCCTCATCACGCCTGTCGCTATCCGCCTTATCTCAGGAAGGCTGTTTTTCAGGTATTCCGCAGCCTCGTCCCTGTCCGCGCCATCCGGGTATTTCTCCTGCATATGCGTTAGTATGGCGTCACGGACCTTCAGTTTCAGTTCCTGGTCAGCCGGGTCGTCACTGTTGGCGATTATATGAAGTCTTACGACACTACCTGCAATCTTTCCCTGTGTAGTTCCACCGTATAAGACACATAAAAGCAAAACAGCCAGCAGAAACCTTGAAGCGGCGGATAAAAACTGTATTATGCTTCCTGTATTATCCAGAAAAGCAAATATCTTTTTCCCGTTGATTTTCATAAATACCTCCTCACAAAATATCCCATTCACCGCTTTGCGGTTTCAATCTTTCTGTCCTATTTCAATTATTCTCAAAAATCACAATTTCGATTCAAACGGGTGAATTTCCCATGACCACTTATATTATTGAAGTGTGTTTTAAAAAGGTTGATTCATAAAATCGCAGGAAATACATTTTAATTTAATATCCTATTGCAGATACCGGATTTTTTCACTCTATCAATGGCATTTTTAATCCGATATAATCATATAGAGGAGATAAGCCATGAATATACCAAAGATGCCTGACGTTTCGGCATTGTTAGCACAGAAGATATCCGAGATACAAAGCCGTCTGCCTGTTAAAATGAAAGGCTCCGCCAGCATAAGCAGCATCAGTTTCAGCGAGGAGCTTTCAAGCTCGCTTGCTTCTTCATCCGGCACGGCCGAATCCGCTGCGCCTGTTATAGACGCATCGCTGCTGACAGCGGATGTCAAAAACAGCCGCCAAACCAGGTTCCCGCTTGTCTCCGGTTCATATGAATCAGTCTATCCGAGGCTTTCCCAGGTACAGATCCAGGAGCTGATGCCAAGGATCAATTCTGCTATCGAAACATATTCCAAAACCTTCGGGCTCGATCCTGAACTGGTCCGCGCGGTCATCCAGGTAGAATCGGGATTCCAGCCATTTGCGCTTTCAACTTCAGGCGCGATGGGTCTGATGCAGCTGATGCCGGAAACTGCGGCAGGATTAGGCGTAACCGACGCATACAATATCGAGCAGAACATCCTGGGAGGCACCCAGTACCTGTATTACCAGCTGAAGACATTCGATAACGACCTTTCCCTTGCCCTGGCCGCTTACAATGCGGGTCCCAACGCTGTTAAGAAGTACAACGGCATACCGCCTTACGAGCAGACCCAGAACTATGTAAAGAAGGTCCTGAGTACATACGAGATGTACAAAGCCCTGAAAGGCGATTAACAGGCTTATCCACACAATCCACAAGGTTATCCACAAATAAAACGGGCAATATAAGCTGTTTTTATGAATATTTCCACAGCGAATATCAATAATGTGGACAAACATGTCCACATTTTTCTGTTGATTATATGTATTTATTGTCGTACACGGGCAAAAGAAGAACCTTCGCTGTACTCAGAATGACAGAAATGTGCAATGGGGACGGAGATTTTTACTCATTTTCTCTTTCTGTCGGAAAACAAGTAAAAGTCGCCGTCCCCGTTAACTCATCGGGCAAGATGTTTTGGAGATTCTTCGCTTCGCTCAGAATGACATTTTCAGATTTTTCCGGGAAGACAATCAGGGTTTATGGCCTTCGCCGACCTGGAGATATGGTACCGCGTTAAGGGTCATGTCCGAATACTCGCCTGCAATATATGAGTAATAACCGGCGGATGCGATCATAGCAGCATTATCGGTGCAAAGCACCGGCGGAGGATACAGGCACTTCAATCCGGCCTTTTTCGCCTTTTTCTCAAGCTGCTGCCTCAGCAGCGAGTTGGACGCCACTCCGCCCGCCAGAGCAATTGTCTTTACTTTTTCAGACCTGGCGGCTTTTATCGTGTGGTCCACCAGTACATCCACGACCGCCTGCTGGAATGACGCGCAGATATCTGGTATATTCAGTTCCTCGCCGATCTGCCGGGCATGGTTTACGTAATTGATCACAGCGGTCTTTAACCCCGAGAACGAGAAATCAAGGGATTCTCCCGGGAAGTTGACCCTCGGGAAATGGATGGCTTCCGGGTTCCCCAGCCTTGCCTGCTTATCGATGGCCGGCCCGCCCGGATAACCCAGGCCAAGAACCCTGGCTATTTTGTCAAAAGCTTCTCCGGCCGCGTCATCCCTGGTCCTGCCCAGGATCTTAAAATCAAGGTAGTCCTTTACCAGTACGATATGGCTGTGACCTCCCGAGGCGACCAGGCAGACATATGGCGGCTCCAGGTCAGGGTGGGCAATGTAGTTCGCTGCTATATGTCCCTCTATATGATGAACCCTGATAAGAGGCTTGTCCAATGCGGCGGCCAAGGCTTTCGCAGCCGAAACGCCTACCAGGAGGGCTCCCACAAGCCCAGGCCCGTAGGTTACGGCTATACCGTCCATGTCATCCAGTTTCACGCCTGCCTTTGACAGGGCCGAATCAATTACCGGAAGGATAAGTTCGACGTGCCTTCTCGAGGCTATTTCAGGAACGACTCCCCCGTATTCGGCATGAAGATCGACCTGGGATGATATTATGTTCGATAAAACTTCGCGGCCGTTTTTTACGACCGCAGCCGATGTTTCGTCACAGCTTGTTTCTATTCCTAGGATCAGGATGTCTTTCATTTGGGTTTATCACGCTCTTGTTCAGTTATTTAATCCATGCCTCTGTATAAAGATCCTTCGCTGCGCTCAGGATGACACTTGTCGCATCCTGCTTCTCACACTGCACATCGCTCGTTCCGTTAATTTTCAGGTAAAAATGCCTCTTCCACGTACTGGTTCCGGGCATTCCAGAAAATCCACTCGTTATAACCGGCGTCATAAACGGCCTGGATCTGCGCCCTGTACTCATTGACGCCATATTTCATCCAGTATCCGTCAGGAAGGGTATCCAGCGTAAAGCCCTGGATATATGGCCTGACGTTAAGGTTATAGCCTTCTTTTTTGGCGATCCTGTCCTTGCCTACCAGGAGCGTGTTATAAACCACTTCATAGGGCTTCAGGTCCGGGTGGGTGAATTTTATGCCGTTTATGGTCTGCCCTACCCCGTTGCTCATCAATCCCTTTGGAGCCGCGTTCGCAAAGTGCGAGGGATAGATCATGGGGCACACATAGTCAAGGCTGTTGCCGATGGTCTCAAGCACCTGGCCGATCTCGCCGTAGTCTTTCAGCGAAATCATGGGCATACCGAATATATCGGCTGACAATACCGTTTCCGGAGGAAGGTTCATCCTGATATAGCGGATGAAGTTCTCTATGGCTCCCGTACGGCTCTGGCCGGGGGCCAGGTCCAGTTGATAGGTATACAGGCTCGTTTCAGGGAAACGGATATAGTCGAACTGTATTTCATCGAATCCGAAGTTGACCGCTTCCTGGGCTATGCTCAGTATATAATCCCAGGACTCTTTCTTGGCCGGATTCAGCCATCTCGTGCCCTGCTCCCAGACCTTGCCGTCAGCAGTCTTTATCGCAAGGTCGGGATTGTATTTCGTCATGACCGAATCCTTGAAAGTCACCATTCTTGCTATCACATAGATGCCGTTGTCATGGAGCTTCCTGGTCACGGTCCTTATATCGAATCCCGGCGTATCCGCCTTGGCCTTGTTCACGATATCTATATCGGAATCATACATGATGGTGCCGCTGTCATTCTTGATATCTATGACATACGCATTGATCTCTGTCCTGTTGGCCAGGTCTATATAGTGGTCCAGGTTGTTCCTTACCGACGTGGAGTTAAGGTACAGCGCCTTGATAGGAGGCATATTCCTGGTGGCCGTGCTGCGGCGGTCCTCGGTAAGTTCCGGATATGGTGTTATCCTGGTCACCGGATCGGGAGTCGGATCAGGTACCGGTGTAGGTGTAGGAGTCGGTTCCGGTGTTTTTTCAGGCGTAGGTTCCGGAGCCGGCTCAGTCGTCGGAACAGGCGTTGCTGTTGACGTTTCGGAAGGTGTTGACGTCGGCGAAGGTGTCGGTGTCAGTACGGGTGGTTTTGTATCCGAATACCTTTTAAACAACGCAAAAGCAACAGCAACAATAAGTATGGTAAGCACCACTGCTGTTATTGTCAGGGCAGTTTCTCCTCTGTTCCTCTTTGATCTTCCGCTCATCGGTTTTCTCCTCCGTAATGAATAAATAAGCCTTCCGGGCTATGCCAGTCTAATTATAATACCACATTTTAAAATTTAAAAAAAGATAGAGTGAAACGAACGCAGTGAAGGACCCTCCAAAGGTTCCTCCGCTGCGTATCGTTCAGTCAGGAATTATAAACAGTCTGTATAAGGGGGTCCGGACTGTCATTGCACTATAATAGACGTTATGACTTTATTCTTGGTTTACTGATGATGGCCATAATATATCCGAAAGTCACAGCGGCTGTGATACCGGCTGCCGCCGATTTCACCCCTCCGGTGAACACACCGAGGAAACCCTGTTCCTCAATCTCCTTTATGACTCCTTTTGCAAGCAAATTGCCAAAACCGGTCAAGGGCACGGTCGCCCCGGCTCCTCCCCATTCCACGAGCGGCTGGTACAGGCCAAAGAGTCCCAGGACAACGCCGGTGACCACAAAAATGACCATAATCCTCGCGGGGGTCAGTTTTGTAAGGTCAACCAAAAGCTGTCCTATTATGCATATACACCCTCCCAGCAAAAAGGCTTTCATAACATCGACGACCATGATAATCCCTCCTATTCACGCTTCTACCAGGACTGCATGGGCGATCCCCGGTATGGTCTCTCCCTGCTGCATCCTGGTGGGGCTCAGCAAAGCGCCCGTGGCAATGAAGAGTATTCTTTTCACGATACCCTGCCTGAACATATCAAGGATATATGTGGAGAACACGGCCGCGCTGCAGCCGCATCCGCTTCCGCCGCAGTCCACGTCCTGGGTTTCAAGGTCAAAGATCAGCATGCCGCAGTCTTTGTGCTTATTTTTCAGGTCGAAGTTGTTTCTCCGCATAAGGTCCCTGAGCATCTCGGACCCGAACTTGCCCAGGTCACCGGTAAGAATCATGTCAAATTCGTCTACCGACCTTCCCGTATCCATCAGGTGCCTGGTTATGGTGTCACAGGCCGCAGGGGCCATGGCCGCGCCCATGTTGTTTGAATCCTTGATTCCCTGGTCCAGTATCTTTCCTGGAGTTATGGCAGTTATTTTCGGCCCCTGTCCATCCTTGCCCAGAATGACCGCGCCTGCGCCGGTAACGGTCCACTGGGATGTGGGAGTCCTCTGGTTCCCATACTCGAGAGGAAACCTGAATTGCCGCTCCGCCGAACAGAAATGGCTCGACGCGGCGCAGACCGCGTAATCGACCGAACCGCCGTCGATAAGCATTGCGGCAAGGGCCATCGATTCGGTCATGGTGGAGCAGGCGCCGAACAGGCCCATGTAAGGCGTATTGACATCCCTGAAAGCATAGCTTGCTGCTGTGCATTGGTTGAGCAGGTCCCCCGACAGGATGAGGTTAATGTCGGTCGGGGATTTTCCGCTTTTCTCAAGGGCTTTTACATAAGCATCCATCAGGATGCGCGATTCTGCCGCTTCAAAGGTTTTTTCCCCTGCGTATTCATCATCGATGACATTGTCGAAATACCTGGCAAGGGGACCGTCGCCTTCCTTTTTGCCTACTATTCCGGCTCCGCCCAGAATGATGGCAGGCTTATCCAACACAACTGTCTGCTGTCCAAGTCGGTTTGCCATTCACATCACCTGCTTCCAGATGAAATATACTAACCCGGCGACCACCGACGCGAATATCCCGTAAACGAGAACGGGTCCGGCAATCAGGAACATTTTAGCTCCCACTCCCATAACATAGCCTTCTTTTTTAAACTCCATCGCCGGAGATACGATTGAATTGGAAAACCCGGTTATGGGAACTGAAGCGCCCGCTCCGCCAAAACTGGCGATATTGTCGTAAATGTTGATGCCTGTCAGGAACGCCCCGAGGAATATCATTACAATACTTGTCGATGCAGCCGCCGTTTCCTTGTCGGCTTTCAGAACCTGCTCAAATATGATCAATACTATCTGCCCGACTGCGCAGATGGCTCCGCCCGTTATGAAAGCGGCAAGCAGGTTCCTGATGATTTGAGAACCGGGAGCTTTTTGCTCCACCATCTTCTGGTACTCGTGTTTTGACAGTTTATTGCTAATAGCTCGGCACCTCCCCTCTGTATTCGATAACATAGGTTCCCTTGGATGGTGTTTTGTTTTTCTTGTTGCTAAGGAGATAATAGACGCCGAATGCCACCGCGGCTACCAGGATTACGGTAATTATGATGTAGACAGAGATCCGGCCTTTCTGTACCGACATAAAAACACCCCGCAAAATGATTTCAAACCTATGTTTTCATCACTGCGGGGTTTTTATTCTTTTTTATATTATGAGCGGGGTGTCTGCATGTCTCCGTCCGCAATTACACATTTATCTCTTCAGGGCGGAGTTGAGGACCGGGAGATCCACGACTATCATGGATATCCTGTCGTTCTCGGCGGAAACATGGACTGCACTGCCTTTCCTGATCTTGCCTGACAGGAACAGCTCGGACAGTTCATCCTCCACGTGCCTCTGTATAGTCTTCCTGAGCGGCCTTGCGCCGTACTTCGAATCGAAGCCTTTCTCGATAAGGAATTCTTTTGCCTTGTCGTCGAAGGTAACTGTTATGCCTTTCTCCTTCACGTCTTTTATTACCTTTTCGAGCATTATGTCAAGGATCTTGCCGATCTGTTCCCTGGTAAGCTCTTCGAATACGATTATCTCGTCGACCCTGTTCAGGAACTCCGGCCTGAATAATTCCCTGATGGCGTTGTTGACCTTCTTCTCAAGGGCATCATAACTGTCCCTGTTAAAGCCGATGCCATTGGCCCTCAGGCTGGTTCCGGCATTGGAAGTCATTATGAGTATGGTGTTTTCAAAATTAACGGTCCTGCCGTTGTTGTCAGTCAGGCGCCCGTCCTCCATTATCTGGAGCAGTATGTTGAACACGTCGGGATGGGCTTTTTCGATCTCGTCAAGCAGGATGACCGAATAGGGCTTTCTTCTTACCTTCTCGGTGAGCTGGCCGCCCTGGTCGAACCCGATATATCCCGGAGGCGCTCCGATCAGCTTCGAAACAGTGTGTTTCTCCATGTATTCGGACATGTCGAGCCTTATCAGCGCGTCTTCATTGCCGAAAAGCTCTTCGGCAAGGGCTTTGGCAAGCTCGGTCTTGCCCACGCCGGTAGGTCCTGCGAATATAAAGCTTGCAGGCCTTCTCTTCCTTGTAAGGTCGGAACGGGTCCTCCTGATGGCTCTCGCCAGGCCGGAAACTCCTCTCTCCTGGCCCACCACTCTCTTATGGAGACGTTCCTCAAGTTTGAGAAGCTTCGTGGCCTCGGTCTCCGAAACGCGCTGAACGGGAATTCCTGTCCATCTTTCGATCACGTATGCTATGTCATCCACTGTCACGTCGAGGGTGCCGACTTCCTGCTCAAGGACTTTTATCTTCTCAAGAAGCTGGCACTCCTCAACCTTGTAGGTGGCTGCTTTCTGGTAATCGTCTATGTTGGCCGCCTGCTCCTTGAGTTCCTGTATCTTTTTCAGCTGAGCCCTGCATTTCTCAAGTTCAAGGGACCCGGTATTCTTAAGGTTCACCCTCGAACCGGCCTCGTCGATAACATCGATGGCCTTGTCGGGCAGGAACCTGTCATGGATATATCTTGCCGAAAGGACAACGCTGGCTTCTATGACCTCGTCGGAATAGCGTACCTGGTGGAAGTTTTCGTAGTATTCCTTAATTCCCTTGAGGATTTCTATGCTTTCCTCGATGGTAGGCTCATTTACCGTTACCGGCTGGAACCTTCTTTCGAGGGCCGAATCCTTTTCGATATACTTCCTGTAATCCTCCAGGGTCGTGGCACCTATGATCTGGACATCGCCGCGGGCAAGCGCGGGCTTCAGGATATTGGCGGCATTCATGGCCCCGCCCTCGGCTTCACCGGCGCCTACTATGTTATGGACCTCGTCGATAACGAGGATAACGTTTTTCTGGGCTTTCGCCTCTTCTATAATGGCCTTCATCCTTGCTTCGAACTGGCCCCTGAACTGGGTCCCCGCGACTATAGCCGCAAGGTCAAGGAGATATATCTCCTTATCCAAAAGTTTTGCCGGAACCTCATGGTTTACGATCCTCATGGCCAACCCTTCGGCTATTGCAGTTTTCCCGACCCCGGGCTCGCCTAACAGTATCGGGTTGTTTTTCGTCCTGCGGTTAAGTATCTGGACTACGCGTTCGATCTCCCTGTCCCTTCCTATAATGCGGTCTATCTCCCCGGCCATAGCCTTCTCGTTGAGATTTGTCCCGAAAGTATTGAGATTCTTCCTCCCGGGTTTGCTGAACTTCTGTTCCGTATTCCTGACCTGTTTTCCTGTCGTCCTGTCGTCATTATGTTTGTGATTGTCCCCATGGGGTCCGAACCTGGAAAAAGTATTGTTCAGGAACCGGAGCATTGAATTGCCGTCCGGTATGCTGTTCTTATCATTTTCATTTGGCAGGGACTGAATGAATTCGTCCATGTTAATGTTTCCAAACATCTCGGACATCTGGTTGCTCAGGTTCTCGAGGTCCTCCTGGGTCATTCCCGTCTGCATAATCATCTGCTGCAGAGGAGCCAGCCCCTGCTTCTGGGCGCATGACATGCAAAGTCCCATCGGTTCAGCTTTTCCATCTATGACACGGGTTATGAAAACAACCGCTACATTTTCTTTACATATTGAGCATTTCATCATATCTCATCATCTCCTGTCCATCCGGATTCAAGATCCTGCCGCCCTTTGATGCCGCATAACCATTTACTGATAATCCTTTCAGTTATAGTATAGCACAAGCCGGGGTGTTGAACAATGTAAGAGTTTGTCCTTCCCTTACCTTCAGCCGGCAAAGATCCCGTTTATCATAATATATACCGTTCATGGATATATTTTCATCATTTTTCCCCATAATTAAGCAAAAACCCGGCAACGCCGGGAAATACAACAAATATCAGGGGTTCATCAGATTTTTTTCAATACTGTCACGCAGTTTCCCGCAGTATTGAACTCGATTTTGTCACACAGCTCGTTGACTATGCACAAACCTCTTCCCGACTCGTCCATGTTGACCGGATCACCGTCAAGATGGTAATAGAGCTCCTGTCTTGTGGGCGGAGTAAATCCGTTTCCCTGGTCCCTGACAGTGATGCCCAGTACCCTGGTGGCGTTGTTGATCCATAAATCAAGATGTATTTTTTTATTTAAATCAAAATCATTGCCATGTTTTATGGCATTCTGAAGCAATTCGCACAGAATGACCTTGATATCGAAACATTGCTCGTGATCAAGCGAATACTTTTCCTTCAGCATGTTTACTATATTCTTAACTTCCATGCATACTTCATAAGCGCTGGTATTTATATCTTCGCCGTAGAGCTTTTCAGTCTGGCTGTAGTCGATTTCCATAATCATTGCGGACCTCCATTAGGGTAAAAGCATTCGTGAGTTCGTGTCACGGTTAAGCTTTCTAATAGAGTATATACCCAGTTTTATTTCTTCAGTATCATTCTAAATTTTTCAAGAGTTCTTTTTTCAAGTCGTGATATGTACATCTGCGAGACATGAAAGTAGTTGGCTATTTCCTTCTGAGTCTTGTTCTCAAAGAAGCGAAGCTTTATGAAAAGTTTTTCGGTCGAATCGAAGTTATCCATAGCTTTTTCAAGAAAATCACGGTTGTTGATTTTCTCGAAGGTATCGTCTTCCTCGCCGACCGTTTCGTGCAGTTCAAGGTTGTCCTCGTCATAGACCGTCTGGTCGAAAGACTGGATATTGTAAACGTTCCAGGATTCAATGATTTCAAGGATAGTTTCTTCCTTCATATTCAGGTAGTCGGCTATTTCATCTATCCTGGGCGCTCTTTTCAGGTTCTGCATCAGGTATTCCCTTGCCTGGTTGACTTTCTGGTAAACCTCGTATATCCTCCTCGGAATACGTATGACAGAAGCCTTGTCCCTGAAATACCTCTTGATTTCCCCGATTATTGTAGGCGTGGCAAAACTGACGAACTTAACCTCTTCATTGACGTTGAATCTCTCGACAGCGTTAATCAGGGCGACACATGCCACCTGGTATATGTCGTCGCACTCTACTCCGCGGTTAACAAACTTCTTGGATATGATGTCGGCCAGGTACAGGTATTTCGAGACAATCTGGTTTCGCACGCTTATGTCCCTGGTCCTGCTGTATAGTTCGAATAATTCTTTCTCAGACTGATCGATTACATTCTCAACATCCGGCTTTTTGCCCATTTCAGACTGCCTTTCCCAGTTTTTTAACCATAGTGATGACAATATGATCCTGCCTGATCATTTCCATGTCGTCCATCAGCGATTTTATAATCGCCAGGGCAAACTTGTCTTCCTCGTTATTAAAAAGGTCAGGAATGCTTTCCGGTATATCGATGTTTACACTGATACCGTCACCCTGTAACACAAAATCAATATTGATCCTGTCGATGGAGGGCTGATTTTCTATTATTTTCCCCAAAACTTCAGAGAGAGCCACTTTAATGTCCTCTATGCTGTCAATGTCAAAGCCCGCCCTGCTGGCAACCCCTGAAGCCGTAAGCCTGACAACGCTGACATACTCGGCCTTTAAAGGGATACATAAAGACACTGTATCTGCCGATTTCATGATCAGACCTCCTCGATTACAAATGCCTTATCGAGCCCGGTTATTTTGAACAGTTTGCGCACGGTATTCCTCGGATTTCTGATGATCATGTTGCAGCCTTTTTCCCTGACGCGCTTAAGCACGCCTACAAGGATGCCAAGCCCCATGCTGTCAATGTATGTCAGACCGCTGCAGTCAAGGACGATGTCCTGGTTAACGTCGCAGATTGACTGGTACAGGCTTTCCTTAAAGCTGGGCGCTGAATAAATGTCAACCTCACCTTTCACTGCAATGACATATTTGCTGTCATCATTGATCCCCGTACTCAACTCAAACATCCTATAACCTCCATCCGGCCTCACAGGCCATAAATGCTTTATATTTCAACATATATTCTATTACTTTATCCGGATACAGTCCAGCAAATCCGGTCCATGTACCGTCTTCACGGCCTCACCTTGAGCATCATTTCGGCAAAAGCGGCTGCGTTCTCCCGGTTCTCTCCCGTTGCGCCAAAAGCCATTATCATCCGTTCGGCTACCGCTCCCGCGTCCTGCAGGTACTTGTTGTCGGTGACATCTATCCCGTATAGCTCTGGCTCGTATGTAATCCCGTCCTCGGGGTCCATGGCCACGATAAGGTCTTCGTTGAGCTTTTCATCGATTCCGAAGGCATCCGGATCCCCGATGAACTCCCTTACAGGTATGAAAGCTCCCTGCCTGGCCAGCATGAAATATTTCTCTTCATCTATAATAAAAATATCGTTATTCCCGGCTGCAAGCTCAACGGTGAATTTCGTCTGGTAAGCGATATCAGCCTCGGTATTGATCTCTCCGGTCAGGTATATGTTCTGTACATGGGCTTCCTTGACGGTCTCTATTTCTTCTTCCGCTTTTTGGGCAAGCAGCTCGGTGTTTTCAACATATATCCTGCCGGCTATCAGCACCTTTAGGTCCGGATCATCCCGGTTCACCACCGACAGTATAAAGCAGACGGCAATAGCGATTACGGCAATGATGGCGAGCGCATACCACTTATAGTAATAGATAAAGTTCCGGGCTTTTTCTTCGTCTATTCTAAGCAGCTTGAACAAAGGGTTCGGATGCTCCCTGCGATAACGCTTCCTGGCTTCTTCTTCAGGATCCGAAAAAGCTATTCCCTTAAGCATCCTGTAGGCATCATCGATATCCCTGAAGGTGAACCCTCTTTCATCCTTTTCGATATTCCTGAATTTCCTGAAAAGCACCTGTATTCTTTTTTCAACATCCTCGATGGTGGCGTCCTCAGGCAGTTCAAGTATTTCAAGCGCTTTTTTTCTGTCCATGGCAATCATCCGTCGATTCTTTTCTTAGGCTGTTAGTATAAGTAAGTTCCTGTCTTTTTTAATAATATTAGACCGCAAGAGCGGAAGATTTTCAAGAGGAAAACAGGGAACATTACCAGGGTAGCATGGTTTCCAAATTAAACAGCGGTTGAAATAGTAAAATCCCAACCGCCTTATAATCTAGTATAAAAATTGATTTCAACGCCCTATTTTTCAATTGGCTTCATTGTAGGGAAGAGCAATACATCCCTTATGGATGCCGAATCGGTAAGCAGCATCACGAGCCTGTCGATTCCTATACCCAGGCCGCCGGTGGGCGGAAGTCCGTGTTCAAGGGCAGTGATGAAATCCTCGTCCATCATGTTGGCCTCTTCGTCCCCAGCCTCCCTTTTCCTGACCTGGTCCAGGAAACGCTCTTTCTGGTCGATGGGATCATTGAGCTCAGAATACGCGTTGCCGAACTCGCGCCCGGTTATGAAAATCTCGAAGCGTTCGGTGAACTCCGGCTTGTTCGGCTTACGCTTGGTAAGCGGCGATACCTCCACAGGGTAATCCAGGACAAACGTAGGCTGGATCAGGTGTGGTTCTGCGAATTCTTCGAAAAGCAGGCTTAAAATTTCACCCCTTACCGGGCTGCCCTCGATTTCCAGGCCTTTGGCTTTTGCTGCTTCCCTGGCTTCCTCGTCGGTTTTGATTTTGTCGAAGTCAACTTCTGCGTATTTCAGGACCGCATCCTGCATGGTGATCCTGGTCCATGGAGGCGTCAGGTCGATCTCCTGGCCCTGGTAGGTAACTTTCATGGTTCCGAGCACTTCCTGGGCGACGGTGGAGATCAGGTTTTCAGCCAGTTCCATCATGCCGTGGTAATCGGTGAACGCCTGGTAGACCTCCATCATGGTGAACTCAGGATTATGCTTGATGGATATCCCCTCGTTGCGGAACATGCGTCCCAGCTCATAAACCCGTTCGAGCCCGCCGACTATAAGCCTCTTAAGATAAAGCTCCGGGGCGATCCTCAAATACATGTCTATGTCGAGAGCGTTGTGATGGGTTATGAATGGCCGCGCCGCGGCTCCGCCGGGTATGGTGTTGAGGATGGGAGTCTCGACTTCAAGGAAGTCCCGCGCGTCAAGGAATTTCCTGATTGCCGCTATTATCCGGCTCCTGGTTATAAAGGTGTTTTTGACATCGGGATTCACAATAAGGTCCAGGTAGCGCTGGCGGTACCTGGTGTCTGTATCCTTAAGGCCATGGAATTTTTCCGGCAGGGGCCTTAAGGATTTTGAAAGCAGGGTATAGCTGTCGACATGGATCGAGATCTCTCCCATGCGGGTCTTGAACACCTTGCCAGTGACCCCGATTATATCGCCTATATCAAGCTTTTTGAACTCTTCGTAATTTTCCTCGCCAATGTCGTTGATCCTGACATAAATCTGGATCCTTCCGTCCCTGTCCTGGATATCGCAGAATGTCGATTTCCCCATTCCACGCTTGCTCATAAGCCTGCCGGCCAGGGATACGTTCATGTTCTCAAACGCTTCAAAATTGGCCTTTATTTCTCCTGACCTGTGGGTAACATCATACTTTACAATTTTAAAAGGATCCTTTCCCGATTTCTGGAGTTCGGCAAGCTTGCCGCGCCTGACCCTGAGAATCTCGTTAAGGTCAGCAAGTTCCTGGTTAAGCTCCTGGTTAAGTTTCTGGTTGTTTCCTGCAATATCTGGCATGTTAACCTCCCATAACAATAAAAAGAAAACAGCTTACATATTTTATGTAAACTGTTGTTATCGAGACATAATTATACCCCAAATCAAAAATTCAAACAAGAACAATTAAAGAACAATTACTTATAGATATTTACGATTTTATACCTGATCTTGCCTCCGGGAACTTCGACATCAATGGTGTCTCCCACCTTGTGGCCCAGCAAGGCGCTGCCTACGGGAGATTCGTTGGAGATCCTGCTGGACGCCGGATCGGCCTCGGTGGACCCGACTATCTGGTAGTCGAACTCCTCCTTCGTCTTGATATCCCGTATTTTCACCTTTGCTCCAAGATTTACTACCTTTGTGTCCACCTCGTCCTCGTCGATGATCGTGGCGTTCTTCAGCATCGCCTCCAGCTGCATTATTCTGCTTTCATTCTGTGCCTGCTCATTTTTAGCCTCATCATATTCCGAGTTCTCTGAAATATCTCCGAAGGCAAGTGCCTGTTTGATTCTTTCTGCTATCTCTTTTCTTCTCTCACCCTTGAGGAATTCAAGTTCCTCTTCGAGTTTTTTAAGACCTTCATAGGTAAGAAGGACTTCCTTTTTGCTCATTTTTTTCTCCCCTTTTCAGTACCGCGCCGCCCCCGATAAGGCGCGACACCGTGCTATTCTGATATAGTTTCTATGCATTACGATAAATTATAGTTCAGGGTACCTGGTATGTCAAGATTTAAAAGAAAGCCTGATACCAAGCATCGAAGAGGCCTCAGGGACCATGATGTTCCAGGCTTCCGCGCATGCGGCGACTATAAAACTTTCCAGTACTCCTTTCTCCAGCGAATTTAATATTTGCTGTCCTATTCTTCTCTTGATTCTGTCTGAAAATTCTATGTTAATGCTGTATATTTTTCTTAATTTTGTATCTATCAGCTTCATGGAGCCGAAATCGACTATCGTTCCGGTAAATTTTCCGGGCAGCTCATCGAAGCTTTCGTGGTCGCCGGGATACCTGAGCCATAGCCTTACACGGCGCACTATATCGAAATCGGTGGTTATATGGACTGGTATCCCCGTTTCAGCGAAAGCCTTTTCAGCTTCGGCGGGCTCGCTTTCCCCTTCCGGTATAAGTATATTCAGGGTCTTCACTTTTGTTATAAATTTCTCGATGGCTTGTTCAAGATACGCCGGCCGGCCTGTCACCAGGATCTCCTGGCTGGCCAGGTTCCCCAGCCCCCTGATGCTGCCGACGACTTCATCGGCGCGGGAAATGGCGACTTTCTGCGTGATGCTGTCGTAACTGCTGTCACCGGCCTGGTAAAATCCGCCCAGGTCCGGGTGCTCAAGTACGGGCCAGACGTTTCCTTCTTCCAGTATCCTGTCAAGCCTGGCCCTGAGCCGTTTTACAGCTCCGGCACGGAAAAAGGAACCTGCTTCCGGGCAGGATATATAACAGACTATCAGGTCGATGCCATCCGTGATATTGATGGAACAGAATTTGAGCGAAGCGGATTCCCATCTCTTTTTCCTGGCAGGCAGAAGAAGACCTATATTCATTATGGATCCCCGGGCTTTGTTCCTGCTAAATAATATTGAGTTGATCCCATAATGATAACAGCAAAATGACAGGCTTATACCTGTACGCTGTAATTCGGCGCTTCCTTGGTTATATAGATATCGTGGGGATGGCTTTCCTTGAGTCCCGCGCTGGTTATGCGGATAAAGCTGGTATTTTCCTGGAGCTCTTTTATGGTTCTCGTTCCGCAGTATCCCATTGCGTGCTTCAGTCCTTCTACAAGCTGGAAAACCGTTTCTGAAAGAGGTCCTTTGTATGGCACGCGTCCTTCCACGCCTTCAGGCACAAGCTTCGTGGTGCCTTCCTGGAAGTAGCGGTCCTTGCTTCCCTTGCTCATGGCGCCCAGCGAACCCATACCCCTGTAAACCTTGAACCTTCTTCCCTGGTATATCTCGGACTCCCCGGGACTCTCCTCGGTTCCTGCAAACAGGTTTCCTATCATAACCGTGCTGGCGCCCGCGGCTATGGCCTTGGGTATGTCACCGCTGTATTTTATCCCGCCGTCTCCGATTATGTGTATGCCAAATTTCCTTGCTTCGATGCCGCAGTCGTAGATGGCCGTTATCTGGGGAACGCCTATTCCCGCCACCACACGTGTGGTGCATATGGACCCTGGACCAATTCCTACTTTAACTGCGTCCGCTCCTGCTTCCGCCAGGGCCCTTACCCCTTCGGCCGTGGCAACGTTGCCCGCAATGACCTGCAGGTCGGGATATGCGTCCTTTATTTGTCTTACGGCGTTTATCACGTTCCTGGAATGGCCATGGGCCGAATCTATGGCTATGACATCCACGTTGGCCTTTACAAGCGCTTCCACCCTTTCCATCATATCGGCCGTCACTCCCACGGCTGCGCCTACCAGGAGCCTTCCGTTCTTATCCTTGGCCGAATTCGGGTACTGGATGGCTTTTTCTATATCCTTTATTGTTATAAGTCCTTTAAGGTATCCGTTCGCATCCACAAGGGGAAGTTTCTCGATCTTATGCCTGCGAAGTATTTCCTTGGCTTCGGCAAGCGTGGTGCCGACCGGCGCTGTGACAAGGTTTTCCCTGGTCATGACATCGCCGATTCTCTGGCTGTAATCTGTAAGGAAACGAAGATCCCTGTTCGTGATTATTCCTACGAGACGGCCGTTCTCGGTGATAGGCACTCCAGAAATCCTGTATTTTGCCATCAATTCATTCGCATCTTCTATGCTGTGGTCAGGTGAAAGGGAGAAAGGATTCACTATTACCCCATGCTCGGACCGTTTTACCCTGTCTACCTCAGTTGCCTGCTGTTCAATCGGCATGTTTTTGTGGATGATCCCGATGCCGCCTTCGCGGGCGATCGCTATCGCCAGCCTCGCTTCTGTTACGGTATCCATCGCTGAGCTTACAAGCGGGATATTGAGCTTTATTTCGTTTGTCAGGCATGTCGAAACGTCAACGTCCCTTGGAAGCACTTCCGAGTACCGAGGCACCAGCAGTACGTCGTCAAATGTTAGTCCGAGTTTTTCAAACCTGTCCATCATGATCAATCCTCCATCAATACCAGAATCAGCGTAATCGATTTGTATACAAAATACAGAATTGATGCGGCCGTAAAATTATTATACCCATTATACTGTATACGGTTTTAAAAATCAATCAAGTTGCTTTCACGCTTTCCGGAAACATCATGGTTCCCTGTGAAAATTCTTGCATTTTTTATACTTTATTTTATTATTAGGTCGTGCTATTATATATTATAATTTCCAAAGTCAAACATCCGCTTGAAGTCCGACACCCCAGTTCTATGTATTGGCGGAAAATCTACAAAAGATACGTGTTTGCCAAAATCCTAAGAATCAGCTGTTGAGTACAAATGATTTATAATCCAAAACATTTATGCTGGTGATTATCATGGATAATCTTAGAGCAAGTGTCGACAACCTGCTCAATGCCTGCGACCGTGAAGCGGACCTTGGCACGGGCAGGGATCTGGAACTTGCGCAAAAAGCGTTGGAATTGTCAAAATCCATTCATTGCGACACCTGCATATACGAAAGTCTTATTCGTATTGCGCGGGCATTGGTGACGCTCAGGAAAAACGAAAAAGCCATAGAGCATCTGAACACCTGCTATTCAATAGCCAACAGCATGAACGATACCGCAAGGATGGCAAAGGTCTCCAATCTGTTCGGTATAGCCTATTACAAGATGGGGGTAATCTCAAAAAGCCTTGAATATTTTCTTGAAGCCCTTGAGTTAGCCAAGTCCAACGGCTGTGTCAATCTGGAATGCCAGATTTACAACAACATGTGCAGTATAATGACCGAGCTTGGCGATTATGAAACCGCCCTCAGCTGCCTGAATGTCCTTATGGAAAAGGTAGACAAGGATCAGAACGTTTTTCCCAGGTCCTTCGTTTACCGTAACATGGCCTATACGCTGTACCGCATGAACAGGGTGGAAGAGGCTGAGAAGTACGCGCAAAAGGCCCTCGATGAGGCTGCAGGGCAGGGAAGAACCCAGATCGTATGCGAAAGCTATTATACTCTTGGTGAAATACGCCTGAGCCAGAACAAGATCGAAGAAGCAAGTGAACTGATGCTGAAAGCATTGTCGCTTGCGGAGGAATTATCCAACGATTACTACCAGGTACAGATACGCATAGACCTCAGCAAGCTGTATTGTGCCGTCAAAAATTATGATGAAGCATACCGGGTTATTTCTGAAGCCTACAATTACGCTTTGAAGCTCGATTACCCGGCCGTTAAGAGAAACGCTGCCCTGGCCATGGCAGAGGTATGCCAGTACACAGGCAACATGGCCATGCTGGTCGATGCCCTTACTACTTACAAGGATATAACCATAAAGCTGGAGGAAGATAATCTCCGGAAGCAGCAGGTGTTCATAAAAGCGCAGCTTATGCTTTACAATCTTAAGAAGGACAATGAGCGTCTGCGCGTTGAAATCGAGCGGGATCCCCTGACGGGATGCCTGAGCAGAAGGGCGTTCCCCGACCGGATAGCCCAGTCACTGTCGGCACATGGCAACAAGGGCGCCCTGGTATTCATTGACATCGATAACCTTAAAACCATTAATGATACATATGGCCATGACTGCGGCGACGATCTACTCAAATCCTTCGCAAAGGACCTGATAAAGGTGATGCCGAGGGAATCGCTGAAAATAAGAATATCCGGCGACGAATTCCTTGTCTTTATTCCGAACGCCGGCAGGGAAGAAGCCTCGGCGGCGCTCGACAAGCTGCTTGAGACCCTTGCGCAGCCGCGGAAGATAGGGCATATCATGCTCCCTGTCCTTGTCAGCGCAGGTATTGCCTTTTATCCCGATCATTCTACCGACCTGTTCAGCCTGAAGAAGATGGCCGATGCGGCAATGTATTCAGCAAAACAGGCCGGCCGCGGCGTTTACCGCATCTACAACGTGTCTTAGGAGACGGTTCTTTTGGCAGCTTGTTGTCACTGGGGACGGTCTTTGGGCATTACAGCTCACCCTAAGTGCCTTGCTGACGCTCAGCACCAGGGGTGAGCTGCAATTATCAACTTATTTATTAGCCGTTGTATCTGCTCATGGCGGCATCCACCGACGCGCAGATGATGGTGACAGCTGCCAGCGCAGCCCTTTCTATCGTGTGGTTGATGAGTTCTCTCTCTTCCTCTGTGAAACGGCTAAGTACAAAATCAGCCATATCCATTTTTTCAGGGGCTTTCCCGATACCTATGCGGATCCTGGGAAAGTCCTCGGTTTTTATATGGCTCAGTATGGAACGCATGCCGTTGTGGGTCCCGGCGCTGCCCTTTGCCCTGATCCTGAGTTTCCCCACGTCGATGTCGGCATCGTCGTATATGACGATAAGCTGTTCCGGGGGTATCTTGTAATAATCCAGGATCTCCCTTATCGCCTCGCCGCTGTTGTTCATATATGTCTGGGGCTTGACCAGCATGGTTCTCTGACCCTGTATGACACCATCGGCAATGAGCGACTTGTGCTTGTGTTTGAAATTGGTTATCCTGTATTTCACAGCGAGGAAATCAATAGTATCAAACCCGACGTTATGCCGGGTTCTCTCATATTGCGGGCCCATATTGCCCAAACCTGCCAATACGAACATAGTTACCTCGTCAATTAAGCTTTGTTGGGTAAACTGTCTTGTCCTTGTCTATTGCTGTGTAAACAGCGACGATATGGACATGTCGCCGTAGATCCTTTCGATGGCTTCGGCAAATACGTCCGCGACCGAAAGAACCGTGATCTTGCTGATTCTCTTTTCGTTCGGCAGCGGGATTGTGTTAAGGGTCACCAGTTCCTTTATGGCCGAGGTGCGTATCCTGTCGATGGCCGGGCCTGACAGCACGCCATGGGTACAGCAGGCATATATCTCAGTGGCCCCCATGTCTTTCAGCGCATTGGCCGCGTTTACTACCGTACCGGCGGTATCAATCAGGTCATCGACCAGGATGACACGCTTGTCCTTAACGTCGCCAATAATATTCATTATCTCGCAGACATTGGCCTTCGGCCTTCTTTTGTCTATTATCGCAAGGGGAACGTCAATTTTCTCCGCGAATTTTCTCGACCTTCCCACGCTTCCGATATCGGGTGATACTACCACGACATCATCGGTTTCCCCCTTGAATTTCTTATAAAAATACTGGGCTAAAATCGGTGTGCCCAACAGGTGGTCAACGGGAATATCGAAGAACCCCTGGAGCTGGGGCGCATGCAGATCCATGGTAAGGACCCTGTCCGCTCCTGCTACGGTGATAAGGTTGGCAACCAGCTTGGCTGAAATCGGGTCTCTCGCTTTAGCCTTCCTGTCCTGACGCGCGTATCCGAAATATGGCATAACAGCTGTGATGCGGCCTGCCGATGCCCTCTTTAGAGCATCGATAAGTATGAGCAGTTCAACAAGATTATCATTTACGGGAGAACATGTGGATTGCACAATAAACACATCAGAACCGCGCACGACTTCGTTTATGCTTATAGCAATCTCACCGTCGGAAAATTTTGATACAACAGACGCCCCCAGTGGCAACCCGACCTTTTGGGCAATTTCTTCTGCCAGCGCCCTGTTGGAATTGCCGGCAAAAATCTTTATGTCCTTACCATGAAGATTCATAAGGCAAAACACCCTCCAGATATAATGAAATCATTTTTTATCCAATCCTTTTCTCTTTACCCAATCATTTATTATAGTCTGCCTGCTCCTGGCAATGGCCAGCGCGTATTCGGGCACTTCTTCGGTAATAGTCGAACCTGCGGCTATATAAGCGTTATCCTTCACTACCACCGGGGAAACAAGGTTGACGTTGCAGCCCACGAAAGCATGGTCGCCGACAACAGTCCTGTGCTTGACTTTCCCGTCATAGTTAACGATGATGGCTCCGCAGCCTATATTAACTCCCTTTCCGATATCGGCGTCACCTACGTAGGAAAGGTGCGGCACCTTTGTATTGTCGCCTATTACCGAGTTCTTTATCTCAACAAAATCGCCTATCTTGATATTGCTGCCGATCCTTGAGCCCGGCCGTATATATGCGAATGGCCCCACCTTAGTATTATCGCCTATTTGCGACTGGGTCATGACAGAATTCATGAAACTCACATCATTGCCCACGATACTGTCCTCTATGCGGGAATAAGGCCCAATAACGCATCTCTCTCCGATTACGGTATTCCCTTCAAGGATGGTGCCCGGCATTATCACGGTATCCCTGCCGATTTTTACCCTGGCGTGTATATAACATGTTTCGGGCAAATGGAAGGTAACGCCGTTTTCCATATGCTTTCTTATTATCCTTCCAAGGATGACCCGCTCCGCTTTATCAAGGCCGATCCTGTCGTCGACCCTCAAAAGTTCTTCGCCATCCGACAGGGAATACCCGCCCATTCTCATGTCCGCTTCTTTGATTGTACCCAGGATATCGCTTAAAGTTACCGGGTCTTCACCGGCTTCGCTTTTTGCTGCCTCAATCACTTTCCTGAGAGAATCGATCTTGAAAAAGCAAATGCTTGAAGGGTCGCCTTTATGGTTGGTCAGCACGGTTAACTGGTTGTTGTTACCGGTATGATACCTGTATGCTTCTGCCAGTGTCTCTCCCGATATAGCGGGGTAATCGGCGGGTAAAACAAGAAGCGTTCCGTCCATGCCGTCCAAAAGGTGTCTCTCCTGCCATATGGAATCCCATATGGTAGATTTGCCGGTCTGTAAAACAGTATGCTCGGGAAGTATCTCCTTAATCCTGTCGCTTCCCTGGCCGGATAAAACGGTTATTATCACGGCCCCGGCTTCAACAGCGGATTCTGCCGCATAGGAAATGATAGCCTGTCCGCATATCCTGTGGGTATATTTACTTTCAGACGATCTCATCCCGGCCCCTTCATCAAGAGCAAAAATCAAAGCCGAAAGATTGGTCATATGTCAGATCGACCTCCCGGATACACCGTATTACATACCCCATTTTCTCATTTTTACTTTTGCAATTCAATTGACATTTTATATATTTATATAAAACAAAGCAGGCACTTCTTGATAAGGAAGTGCCTAATCTCATAGGTTTTCATTGAAAATAATTATTCGTTATTGGTTGTTCCAGCGGCCTCTTCTTCAGCCAGCATGGTCTGGTATTTCTCCAATATTGCATTCTGGATTTTGCCTCTGGCTTCAGCATTGATAGGATGTGCGATGTCTCTGAACTCCCCTGCCGGTGTCTTGCGGCTTGGCATTGCAATGAACAATCCGCCCTGACTTTCGATTATTTTGATGTCATGAACAACAAATTCATTGTCAAAAGTGACAGACACCACAGCTTTCATTTTTCCTTCTGCTTCAACCTTGCGAATCCTAATGTCTGTAATCTCCATCTTAGCAGCCCACCTTCCGATATAACAATGTAGTATGTATTTTGATATTATAAATTCGCCAAAAATTCCAAAATTCCTTCTTTTTTAAAAATAATTTTTAATATTTTCCATAGCTAATATATGCAATAATTTTCAAATGCACTTTTTAAGCGTCTTTCCAGGGATTATTGCCCCGCTTTGCCCCCGCAGGAATAAAAATAAATTTTTTGGTAAAATTCTTCAGGGGAGGTCCCTGTTCCGGGGCTTCCGGGGGCAGACACATATATAAGACAACCGAATTGCGTTATTGCTTGTATATGATATATAATTCTATCTGAATTATAATCTGAATACTGATGGCTGGAGTACCTGATGGATAATCAAAATATCGAATTTAAAAATGACGGCATGACGGTCCATATGATCGGGATCGGCGGCATCAGCATGAGCGGGCTGGCCGAGATACTGATGAACAGGAATGTAAAGATCACCGGGTCTGACCTCAATGAGACCGAGATAACAAAAAGGCTGCGCGCCATGGGAGCGGTCATAAGCATTGGTCACAGCGCTGATAACATTTCAGGGCAGGACCTGGTGGTATACACTGCAGCGGTGGAACAGGACAATCCCGAGCTTACCGAGGCAAGAAAGCGCAATATACCCGTGATTGACAGGTCGGAGCTTTTAGGCGCTATCATGGACCAGTACGAAAACTGCATCGCTGTATCCGGAACCCACGGAAAAACCACGACTACTTCCATGATAGCCTCGATACTCCTCGAAGCAGGCCTTGACCCAACCATACATGTGGGAGGCATTTTGAACCTGATCGGAGGCAATACACGGATTGGTTCAAGTTCGTACTTCATAGCCGAAGCCTGCGAATACAAGAACAGTTTTCTGCATTTCAGGCCTTCCCTCGCAGTGGTTCTTAATATAGAAGCCGACCACCTGGACTTCTTCAGGGATATAGAAGAAATAAAAAGCTCCTTTGCGTCATTCATCGCGAATGTGAGGACTCCGGGGCTGGTTGTTCTGAACATCGACGATCCGCACACGAAAAGTATCTGCAAAGTTCTCACCCGCCCGGTCATAACCTTCGGAGTCAATTCTCCCGATGCTGACTGGACCTGTGAGAACGTCACCATAAAGGATGGCTTTGCCGAGCTTTTGGTTATGTATAAAAAGGCCGTATGGGCGGAAATAAGGCTTTCAGTCCCCGGGATGCACAATGTCTCCAATGCCCTTGCAGCCATTGCGGCATGCCACGGGCTGGGAGTCCCCAAAGCAGCGATAATCAAAGGTATCGAAAGCTTCAGGGGAGCCTGCAGGCGCCTTGAACACAAGGGCAAAATAAACAATATCACGGTAATGGACGACTATGCCCATCATCCCACCGAGATCCAGGCAAGCCTGAAAGCCGCGAGGGTACTTACCTCCAGTCGTCTCATATGCGTTTTCCAGCCTCACACCTATTCCCGTACCCATGAGCTCCTGGACGATTTTTCAATGGCATTCGCCCTTGCTGACACGGTCATCGTCACCGATATTTATGCCGCACGGGAAAAGGATACGGGTCTTATACACTCCCGTACGCTTACCGAAAGAATCAACACGAACACCGGGAATGCCGTTTATATATCGGATTTTAGCGATATCGTGAAATACCTCCATGAAAATGCCGCCCCGGGGGACCTGGTAATTACCATGGGGGCGGGAGACGTCTTTAAAGTCGCCGACATGTTCCTGTCGGCTACCACAGTTTAGTTACAAGCACGGTCATATCGTCATGTTTTTCGCCGCTGCGGGCCAGGGCTTCCTGCAGTATGCTGTCGGCTATCTGCTGTGTATTGGACGAATCAAGTCCGTCTATGCAGTTTTGCAGGTCCATGATTTCCCCGTCCCTCGAAAACGCCTCCAAAACACCGTCGGAAAGCATGATCACCAGGTCGCCGGCCGAAAGATCCGCCGGGCTGTAATGGGCCGGGATGACATTGTCCGGGTCTGTACTCTCCGAGTTTATTTTATGGGTCCCCTGCCGGGTTTTTATAAACGAAGGAGATGCGCCGTACTTGTAAAATGATGTCGCTCCGCTCGACAGGTCGATGGCGCATATGTCCGCCGTGGCCAGCCTGTCATTTTCACCGCGGAGATTCAGGTACAGGTTCAGGAACCTGATGGCCAGGTTTACGTCTATCCCGTCTTCAAGCATGTTTTCAAGCATCTGGATGGCGGCGCGGCTGAATCTTTCAGCTCTCCTGCCGCTCCCCGAACCGTCGCTGACGGCGCTTACATGGAAACCCTGGCTGGTGATGAAGAATGCGAAATTGTCACCCGATACGCCCTGGTTATCCCTGCTTGCCCGGGCTATGCCGGTAATGGTTTTATATTTCGGTTTTTTCATGTAGCGTACCACCGAATACCCCATCAGGTCCCGCCTGCTCTCGCCTATGCGGATAAAGTTTTTCTGGACATTTTCCCGCACGAACTCGTCAAGGTCGTTGGCGCTTAGCTTGTTCTTAGCCTCGAATATAACTTCAAGGCAGGGTTTATCCCCGTCTCCCGGATAATACCTGAACCCTGATACCGGCAGGTTCCTGCTCTGGGCTGCGCAAAGCAGCTTTTCTTCGATCTCGGTGTCCCGGCCCGTGCTTCCGTTGAGGCTTCGGGCAAACGCCATGATTCCACCCGAGACAATCGCTGCCTGCCTGCCGAGCAGCATGCGGCTCTCGCCAAGTTTCTGCCTCCAGAACCTGTCGGTTTTGTATACCGAAAAAGCCGTTTCAAGGGCATCAAAGAACTTGTCCTGTTTCGTGCACAGGCTCCTGAACCAGCCCGGAACTTCGGGCTGCCCTGTTTCATCGGTTTTGGGGTTTGAAATGGTATCTTCAACAAGCTTATATGTTTTATAAAAATGCGTGTTCCAGCATCTTTCGCACATGCTGCACCGATTGCAGACCTTTTCGGCAATGGCCTCTATTATCCACTGGGTGATGGGATAATCGTCCTCCCGGTCGTTTTCCGCCGTCTCCTCGATGCTCCTGGCTACCCGTGCCAGGGCCTTGCTCAGGACATAAAGCCTGTCCGCGGCTTCATGGGTCCTGTCTGTGTCATAAACTTCCCGGCTCCCGATCCTGAGTTTTATACCGGCCAGCTGGTCGCTCAAAAACCCCAGGGCTTGCCCGGGTATGAGTAAAAACATGATTCCTGCCGCCAAAGCCTCATAATACTTGATTATCAGCTTTCCGTCCAGGACCGAAAGCCCGGAAAAGAATATGACGGTCAGTGTCCACAGCAGGGAGCTTACAACCCGGTTTTTTACCGGAAGTCCCGCCATCGCCCCGGCCAGCGCGAACATCCCTGGAACCTGCAGTGAAGCCGGCAAATTGAAAAGGGCGATCACCATGCCCAGCGCGGTGCCCGCCAATGCGCCCGCGCCGCTTCCCCTTCGCCTGGCGATAATCAGGATTGCCAGTCCTGCCAGGACAGTTCCCAGTTCGCAGCTTCCCAGCATAACCCCCTCAAGGCTGATGATGGCGACGCTGACAAGGACGGTCCTGGAAAAAAAGGCCTTGCCGTCAATTATGAATCTTGGATTTGTATCCTCAAACATTTCAGCCGAATGTGAAAGGACTATCGAAAAGGAAAATACCAGTGTCCCGCACAGGACCGATGCGATTAGGTCATAAATATGGAAACCCTGTACGGCTCCCCTAAGAATCCCCGTGAACCCGATGATTGCGCCGGAAAGGACGGACCTTGAAAACGCGGTCTCGTTCCTGGTCCCGGTTTTGAACACGAGGTTGGACAACAGTTCGAACAAAACAAGGGACAGGGTCTGCCTGATAGTTTCATAGATGTTTGAAAAAAGCAGGTTCCCAATGGTAATCGAAATGATCGCGAATACTTTCGAGATGCCGCTGTACCAGGCCGCAGTATAGAACGCAGCGGCAAAAGGCCTTATTACGCCAAGCAGGTTAGCCCTTGTAAAAACAAGGCAAAACGCAAATGATACAAGGCGGGGGATGCCAATGTTGGATATACTGAAAATAAGGCTTTTAAGTGGTTTTCTTTCCGACTTGAGTACAGATACGTTTTCCATTTGCTCCTGTGTTCCTCCCGTATTTTTTCATTGGTAAAACAGAACACTATGATTATATGAGAGGAGGAGCCCAATTATTATTTCCTTCCCAACCTCCGGGAAATAAAATGAGTATCGGGGACGGGTACCTTCACTCATTTTGAGTATCGGGGACGGGTACTTTTACTCATTTTGAGTGAGGGGGACAGGTCTCTCTTAAGTATCATACAAGGTGCTTGTAATAGTATATGGCCAGTTGGGTCCTGTCACGCAGGTCCAGCTTGTCGAGGATTGTGCTGATATAGTTCCTGACCGTGCCCTCCCCAAGGAACATTTTTTCTGCGATTTCCCTGTTGGAAAGGCCATTGGCCACATGCCCGACTATCTCCAGTTCCTTTTCGGTCAGATTATGATCAGGCTTTTTCGTTCTTTTCCCGCCGGCGCTTATAAGTGCGGGTATCCTCTCCATGATCTCGTCGCCGAATACCCTCTGGCCCGAGAACACCGCCTTGAGCGCCGGGTTTATGCTCTCGAAGTCCTGCTTAATGATATAGCCTTTAGCCCCGATCATGAAAGCCTGGGCGATATATTCATCATCAGAGAAAGTAGTCAGGAAAAGTATCCTGGCCGAACTGTCCTTCTCAATTATGGCTTTAGCAGCGTCAATGCCGGTCTTCCCTTTCATCCTGATATCCATAAGCAGGATATCAGGCTTTAAAGCGTCGTACAGTTCGACAGCTTCATCGGCGCAGTATCCTGTGCCCGCGACTTCTATGCTGCCGTCCGCTTCCAGTATGGTCTTCAGGGATTCCACCACCAGCCTGTCATCGTCGATAATCAGGACTCTCATCTTTCATTACCTCCCTGGGTATGGAAATGAATATCTCAAAGCCATTGTCAGTCGATATGTTTATGTTGCCGTTCAGTGAGCGGACCCTTTCGATCATGCTCCTGATGCCAAGGCCGTCGTTGGGATCGAATTTTTTCACTTTACCGTTGTCCTTGACTATCAGCTGGTACATGGCAGGATGCTCATTAAGCGCTACTTTCACTTCGGTTGCGTCCGAGTGGTTCATTACGTTGGTCAGGGCTTCCTGCAGGATTGATATGAAAGCATACTTGATCTTCTTGCCCGGATTGCCGTCAATGTTATAATTATAAACCACATCACAGAAAGTAAATTTACTGATGATCTCCCTGAGTCTCGCGTCCAGGTCGATCGATTCGTCATACAGCTCATGGACGCTTTTTCTTATATTGTTCATGGCCTGGGTAAGCGTTTCGTGCAGGGATTGTATATTGTAGTTCAGCCTGTCGTCCCTGTTCAGGGTCTTCAGCGCCCCGGCCTGAAGAATGGCGCTGGACAGCAGGTGACCAACGTTGTCGTGGATCTCCCTTGCTATACGGTTTCGTTCGTTCAGCGCGGCAAGGGTCAAGTCATTGTCCTGTTTTTCCATGAGCTCCTCTTTCTGTTTTTCCAGTTGAATGGACATTTCCCTTGCGTTATCGCTCAGCTCCCTGTACCTGCTTTCCATTTTCCGCGCCGTCTCAGTCCTGATCCTTAACAATACTGATAAAACGATCATTATGCAGACTATCGCAGGCAAAATGACGCTCTTTCCAATAAAAAAACTGATTGTTGGCACAACGGCAAGCAGATTCCAGGCCTGGAACCTGTGGAAAAGCATATCGAACGAAATCAGCGGAAGGAAAAACACGAACTCTTCAAAGAAAATCGAGAGGACGGCAAATCCAACCGTAAGGAATGTTTTTGTCACGCAGTCGTCGAAATAGCTCAGAAGGCAGCCAATTATGAAGCTGATAAGCACTGACGCGGCATGGACCTCCAGTTCCTGCTGGATAAAACATACGGTCAGGCAGCATATGAACAGGATCAGCTTATCGATCAAACCGGCGTATTTTTGCAATAATAATCTCCCTGCCATGGCCAGATTCCCTTTAAGTAGGGCATGGTATATTTGTACAACGCTGTATATCAATCACTGAAAATGCTTTAACCTCAACAAGCCCAAAGCCGTGCCGTTCATAGAAATCGCATTCTTATCTGTCGTTTGTCGGTACAGACTGTAATCATACAATAACATATACGATCCAGGGTTTACAACATCCCGATCACCTGTCCCCTATACTCAAAATGAGCAAAAACCTCCGTCCCCAATACTCATTCTCATTCATTTTGTGACATTTGTCATGGTGAGGTTGTGATTCATTACACTAATAAGCCGGTCGTACAGCAGGTATCATAAACGTAGGAAAAATAGCGGAGGTTTTCATATGGTGGTTAAAGTAAGCAACCTGGTAAAACGATACGGCGATCTTATAGCGCTGGACCATCTTTCATTTTCCATAAAAGAAGGAGAGATATTCGGTCTTTTGGGCCCCAACGGCTCGGGCAAGACCACCGCGATCAACTGTATCCTTGCGCTGCTTAAGTATGACAAGGGCGAGATCGAAGTGTTCGGCGAACCCATGACCCCGGAATCCTACCATATTAAGCAGGATATCGGGATAGTCATGCAGAACGTGGCTGTCTACAACGAGCTGACCGTTTACGAGAATATCGACTATTTCTGCGGGCTTTACATAAAAGACAAGGCTCTTAAGAAAAAATACGTCGAAGAGGCCATAGAGTTCGTGGACCTGGGCGAATACAGGAATTTCCGCCCCAAAAAACTAAGCGGCGGCCTTCTGAGAAGGCTGAACATAGCATGCGGCATCGCCCATAAGCCAAAGCTGATAATACTGGACGAACCCACGGTGGCCGTCGATCCCCAGAGCCGCAACAGGATCCTTGAAGGAATTAAAGAACTTAACAGCAATGGCGCCACTGTCATATACACTTCCCATTACATGGAGGAAGTGGAGCAGATCTGCAGCCGCATCATGATCATCGACAAGGGCAAGGCAATAGCCACGGGAACCAAGGAAGAACTGAAAGCGATGATCTCGCTTGGCGAAAAGATTACCGTGGAATCCTACGATGTTTCGGAGCAACAGCTCGCAAGGCTGAGGGAGCTTCCGAACATCGTCTCGGTCGAGTATAACGAGCCGCTCATCGTAATCAAATCGAGCAAGGGAAAGAATAATCTCGAAAATGTCCTTGAATTCATCAAGAAGGAAAATATCCAGTTCGGGAAGATATACTCCGAGCTTCCCACGCTTAACGATGTTTTCCTTGAGATCACGGGCAAGGAATTAAGGGATTGAGAGGTGCAGGCCATGTTCGTTCATATATTCGCAAACAGGCTCAGATGCCTTCTTCGGGACAGGGAGACAATGTTCTGGACTTTTATGTTCCCTCTCGCCCTGGCCCTGTTTTTCTATATGTCATTGTCAAACGTCGGGAAAGGAGAGGCGTTCCAGGAAATAGACGTAGCCGTGGTGAACGACTCCTGGTATCAGGAGAATCAGTTTTTCAGAACGGCCCTTGAGGAAGCCTCAAGGGGCGATGACAGGTTGTTCAACCTCACACTGGCAACCGGGGAAGAAGCCAGAAAGCTCCTCGACGATGGCAAAATAAAAGGCTATATAATCGCCGGTGACCCGCCCCAGCTTATCGTAAATGAATCGGGCATATACCAGAGCATTATCAAAAGTTTCCTTGATAATTACACCCAGACTTTCAGAGCGGTGGAAAAAGTGCTTGAAAACGATCCCCGGATATACCAGGAAGTCTTTGATAGCCTTGGGAACAGGAAGAATTATGTAAAGGAAGCGCCCGCCGCAGGCGGAAAACCTGATAACCTGGTCTATTATTTCTACACCCTGATCGCAATGGCATGCATGTACGGCAGTTTCTTCGGGATGCGCGAAGCCACCGACATACAGGCTGACATTACTCCTCTGGCCGCGAGGATAAATATTGCCCCGGTCCATAAGCTGAAAGCATTCTTATCCAGCACGTGCGCGGCATTGCTGATCCATCTGTCCGAGATGATGATCCTGCTGGCATTTATCCGTTATGTCCTGAACATTGACTTCGGGCCAAGGGCCGGCTACGTGCTGCTGACGACAGTCATAGGTTCCATTACGGGAGTGTTCTTCGGCGCTTTCGTCAGCGCGGTGGTCAAAAAATCGGAAGGCATAAAAGTCGGTATCCTTATCGGCGTGACAATGATTGGCTCCTGCCTTGCGGGCATGATGTATATAGACATGAAATATATAATACTAAGCAAAAACCTGCCATTCCTCTACTGGACCAATCCTGTCAATTTGCTGTCCGACGCCTTTTACTGCCTGTACTACTTTGACAACCTTAACAGGTATGCTCTCAATATCGGAGCGCTGTCATGCATTACCGTTCTTTTCTGCGCATTGACCTACCTGTTCATAAGGAGGAGGAAATATGCAAGTCTATAAGCTGTGTTTGAAAATCATAAAAAAGAATATCCCGGTCATGCTGATTTATATCTTTATATACCTCAGCGTTTCGATAGTCGTGACCCTTTCTTCCTCAAGGCAAAATAACACGGGGAACGATTTCACGGATACAAAGGCAAATATCGCCTTCATCAGCGGGGAAGAGACTCCCCTAATCGAAGGGCTCAGGAAAGAGCTTGGCAGGCAGGCCAATTTCATCAACCTTCCTGACAAAAAGGAAGCCCAGCAGGATGCGCTGTTTTTCAGGGAAGTCGTATACATACTCCGTATACCTGAAGGATTTACACAAAAATTCATGGCAGGAGAAGAAGTGCACCTTGAAAAGAACAGCGTCCCCGACTCGGCAAAAGCCGCATACATTGACCTCGCGGTAGACCAATACCTCAATACTGCCAGGTTTTTTCTCAGCACCATGGGCGATGTAACACAGGAAAGCCTTGTCAAATACCTTGACGACGTTCTTTCGCAGGAAGCTGATGTAAAGCTGATGCCTGCTCCTGCCAAGACCGATGTGTACGGTTTAGTTTTTTCATATAACTACATGGCTTATTCGCTGAGTTCGATACTGGTCCTGGGCATGGCGGCCATTATGGCAGCCTTCAACAACAGGGATCTGAGGAACAGGGTTTCCTGCTCCCCGGTAAGGGAAACAGCGGCCAACCTGCAGATCTTCCTGGCAAGCCTGACATTTGCGGGCGTGGCATGGCTTACACAGATAGCATTTTGCTTCTTCTTCGACATCGAAAATGTGTTGACCATGAACACCGTGTATTTACTCCTGAATTCCCTGGTATTCACAGTTTGCGGAACTGCCATGGGATTCCTGATAGGAAGCGTGGTAAAAGGAAACGAGGCCATTTCTGCCGTTACCAACGTGGTGGTGCTGGGAAGCTGCTTCATAAGCGGTGTTTTTGTACCCGCCCAGCTCCTTGGGGAAACGACCCTGAGGATAGCAAGCTTCACACCGACCTACTGGTTCGTGAAAGCCAACAACCAGGCAGCCCAGCTGACGCAGTTTGATTTATCCAGTGTCAGGCTTGTTTTGTCGGACACCGCGGTCATCGTGTGCTTTGCCCTGGCTTTCTTCGCATTGTCACTCGTGATTAGGAAAGTGAGACGTTTCAGTTAATACCGCTCCGCAGCGATGTTTAACACCGCATGCAGGCATGCCGCTTTATTGACACCTTAACAGGCGAACGGTCAGCGCATGAGATCGCCAAGCTCGACCTTATCGAGATCTTCCTCGATGATCAGCGCAAGGTCTTCGTCGCTTACCGATTCCTTGGCCGCCAGCCTGTCCGCATGTATTGTCAGAAGCCTCTCAAAGAGGTTCCTGACAGTACGGGCGTTGGCAAAGCTGTCGGTGCGGGTCTCGTGCAGGAACTCGAGCATCTGTTTCATTTTTTCATGGGCGCCCTCGGTAAGCTTGTAGCCGTTTTTCTCGCACATCCTGTCAAATATGGCCACAAGCTCTTCGGGGGTGTAATCGTCGAAATTGATATACTTGTTGAACCGGGACTGAAGCCCTGGATTGGAATTGAGGAATTCCTCCATCTTGTCCGGGTATCCGGCGACAATCACAATCAGGTCGTCCCGGTAATCCTCCATGGCCTTGATCAGGGTATCCACAGCTTCGTAGCCGAAGTCGTTCTCGCCCCTGCGGGATACCAGGGAGTAGGCCTCATCTATGAACAGGACACCGCCCATGGCTTCCTTTACCACTTCCATAACCTGGGGAGCGGTCTGGCCCACGTATTTGGCTACCAGCCTTGACCTGTCAACTTCCACCAAATGGCCTTTTGAAAGGACCCCAATCTCCCTGTAGATACCTGCCAGAAGTCTTGCAACCGTCGTTTTCCCGGTCCCGGGATTGCCTGTGAACACGAGATGGAGGGACATGTCTACTTCAGGAAGCCCTCTTTCCTTTCGCATCTTCATTATTTTCACGGTATTGGCAAGGGATTTGACGTCTTCCTTGACCTTTTTGAGCCCCACCAGGCTGTTGAGCTCTTCCATGAGCTCTTCAAGGCTTTTCCGGGGAGTCTCTTCTTCAGGTTCCTTAAAGCGGTACTCGTCGCCCCCGGGATCGAACTGGGTATCCTGGCTGCCCGCCGCGGCGGATCCGGACGTATCGTCGATGATCGGAAGCCTTTCACCGCCGAAAAGGTCGTTATAGACATCTCTTAAGGGATTCTTCAGTGGATTTCTCCTTAAGATAATGTCCATTTCGTCCAGAAGATTATTCAGTTCATCTTTGTACTTTTTCCCGTATTTAAGGGGATCGCCGTTGTCGACCATAAACCTCTCCTGCTAATCAATTATTTCATCCAGATGTATATCACGCAATGACGTTACCACGTAATCAGCCATTGAAAGGTCCTGGTTGCCGGAATTGGGGTTTTTAAAGCCGATGCACTTCATCCCTGCCCTTTTGGCAGCCAGTACCCCGTAATAGGCGTCCTCGATCACCAGGCATTCCTCCGGCAAGACCCCGACAGCATCGGCAGCTTTCAGGAATACCTCAGGTTCGGGCTTGCCTCTGGATACTTCATCCGAAGTCACCAGGTCATCAAAAAAGACTGCCGCTTTTATAGCCTTCAGAATATATTTGGCGAAATACCTCGGCGAGGATGTGGCCAGCGCGATCGACAGACCCTTCCTTTTGGCCGCCCGTAACAGATCCAGCACCCCGTCGATAGGCGTCAGCTTGTTATTGAAGAATCTCTCGTGCTTATATGCTTTTTGCATGGCAAGAAGCTTTTCTGTCGGTTCTTCTATGCCATGGCGCTTTTTCATTGTTTCCCACATCTCTTCGTTCCGTACGCCGATAAAATCGTATACTTCGCTTTCCTGGGCAGTTACGCCTACATCCCTTAAGACGTCGACTACCACCTGGCTATGAATAGGCTCGCTGTCAATTAGCACACCGTCCAAATCAAAAATCAACGCTTTGATCATTGCCTCACCTATATCAATTATATTTTTTTAAGCTTCGCAAAACTTTCCATCAGCCGCTTCATGCCATACTGATCAAAAAGGACATCCAGCCTGTAATCGCCGCCCTCGTAGACCCTGGCTTTCACGGTTCCCTCGCCGAACTTTTTATGGAGAACCCTGTCCCCTACATTGACCGGGCCCTCGCTTCCGGCAGAGAGACGGTTGAATTCTTTTATCCTCGCCTTGATGTCCGACAGGTCAAGCACTTTTCCGGAAGGGAAAAGGTCGTCTGCCCTTCTGCCGGTGATTCCCTGCCGCATACTCAGGGAGTAGCCATCGTCCGACGATAAAAGCTCGTCGGGTATCTCGTCTATAAATCGGGATCCACGGTTATATGCGGTGCTTCCGAAGATCCTGCGGTATTTTGCGTTTGTAAGGTACAGCTCTTCCCGGGCCCGGGTTATGCCAACATAGCACAGCCTGCGCTCCTCTTCCAGTTCGTCTTCCTCGGAAACAGACCTGTGACTGGGGAATAATCCTTCCTCCATGCCCACCATGAAGACTACCGGGAACTCAAGGCCTTTCGCGCTGTGAAGAGTCATCATGACTATCCTGTTGCCCACTTCCTCATTATCATCTATATCGGCAACCAGCGATATATGGGCCAGGAAACCTTCAAGGTCAGGATTCTCCTCGGCCATGGCGACAAACTCCTGGGCCACCGAGATAAACTCCTTTATGTTCTCTATCCTTGTTATTGCCTCGGCGGTCCCCTCGGCTTCAAGTTCCTTTATTATACCGCATTTGTCTATCAGCGTTTCAATAAACTTGACCAGTTCGGTCTCCAGGGCCAGGGCCTTCATCTTTTCAACGAAATCATAAAAATCCTTCAGGTTCCTGTCTGTCCTGCCGAGGTCGGGATATTCGGAAGCCCTCGATATAATCCTGTACATGCTTGTTTCTTCGGCTGCCGCATACTGTTCTATTCTGTCGAGGGTGGTTTTCCCTATGCCTCTCTTTGGGACGTTGATTATTCTTTTCAGGCTGATGTCGTCATTTTCGTTCTGAACGACCCGGAGCCAGGCTATGACGTCCTTGATTTCCCTGCGGGCGTAGAATTTCAGCCCTCCATACATTTTATAAGGTATCCCGTGCTTCATCAACTCATCCTCGAAAACACGGGACTGGGCGTTGATCCTGTAGAGGATAGCTATGTCATTGTAGCTTCTGCCCGAACTGCAAAGGCTTTTTATGGTTTCGGCCACATAGCGGGCTTCGTCATGTTCGTCGTTTGCCGTATACCTTTTTACAGGGGTCCCTTTTGCGTTTTGGGTCCAGAGTCTCTTTGACTTGCGGCCCCTGTTGTTGCTTATGACATTGTTTGCCGCTTCAAGTATGGTCTTTGTGGACCTGTAGTTCTGCTCAAGCTTAATTACCGTGCAGTCGGGATAATCCTTTTCAAAATCGAGTATATTCCGGATGTTGGCTCCCCGCCAGCCATAAATCATCTGGTCGTCGTCCCCGACCACGCAAATATTGCCATGCACGCTGGCAAGCATGCTGACCAGCATGTATTGGGCAGTGTTGGTGTCCTGGTACTCGTCCACAAGTATGTATCGGAATTTACTGGCGTAATAATCACGGACTTCGGGAAACTCAGACAGTATTTTGATAGTCAGAAGGATTATATCATCAAAATCCAGCGCGTTATTAGCCTTCAGTCTTTTCTGGTACAGCTCGTAGATATCGGCTATTTTGCCCATCCTGTAATCGGAGGCATACAGCCTTTTAAACCTGTCGGGATATATCAGTTCGTCTTTTGCGCGGCTTATCTCGCCAAGGACCGAGTTTGGCGGGAAATTCTTCTCGTTTATGTTAAGTTGGTCGAGGCACGCCTTTAAAAGACTTTTCTGGTCGTCGGCATCATATATGACAAAGTTCCTGTCGTATCCGAGCCGGTCTATCTCACGCCTCAGGATCCTTACGCATGACGCGTGAAAGGTACCTACCCATATGTTAAGGGCTTCCGGCCCGATAAGGTTCTCAATTCTTTCCTTCATTTCACGGGCAGCCTTGTTGGTAAACGTTATGGCCAGGATGTTCCATGGCGGCACCATTTTTTCTTTAACCAGGTATGCTATCCTGTGGGTCAGAACCCTTGTTTTCCCGGACCCGGCTCCCGCAAGCACGAGAAGAGGGCCTTCTGTATGCAATACGGCCTGCTTCTGCTCGGGATTAAGTCCTTCCAAAATATCCATGTCTTCCTCCGCACGGGTTAAAGTCGAATCAATAATGTAAAATAACAATGTAAATTACATTATACCATAAGTTTCAGCATCAATTTGCCTCTATATGACGTAGTATACATTAATTTCGGTCCTGATGCAAACAAATGTTCGGAAATGTCATTATGTATATTTTATGATATAATTACATTGTTTCGCTAATAAATGCTCACACAGGAACAGTCAGCAGGCACGCCGCTCAGCAGTAATTAATGCATAAGTCTGCTGTAACCCTGGCGGCGAAGGAGGATAAAATGAAGAAGAACAGTTACGATACCATAATCATCGGATGCGGCACAGCAGGTATATATGCGGGATACGAACTCGATAAACTCATGCCCGGCATGAGTATCCTCATGCTTGAGCAGGGCAGGGATATATATCACAGGTTTTGTCCGATAGTCGAGAACAAGGTCCCTTCATGTATCAGCTGCAATACATGCGGTATCATGAACGGGTTTGGCGGGGCCGGCGCTTTTTCGGACGGCAAATATAATTTCACGACCCAGTTCGGCGGCTGGCTCAATGAATATCTCGATGACGAAAAGATAATGGAACTTATCGAGTATGTGGACTCCGTAAACGTGAGCTTCGGCGCTACATTGAAGCGTTTTTCAACCAATTCCCCCGAGGCCAGGGAAATATCGAAGAAAGCTCTTTCTTACGACCTTCATCTTTTGGAGGCCGAGGTAAAACACCTTGGAACCGAGAATAACAGGAAGATCCTTTCGAAAATATATGATTACCTCAACGAGCGGGTCGAGATCTCCTGTGAATCCGCCGTGGAATCCATAGACAGGAATGAAGGCGGATACACCATCACGCTTGCAAACGGCAAACAGGCAAGCTGCCGGTATCTTATAGCCGCTCCCGGCCGCTCCGGCGCCGAGTGGTTTGCGTCCCAGTGCCGCAAGCTTGGTCTGCAGCTCATCAACAACCAGGTTGACATAGGTGTCAGGGTCGAGCTTCCCGCGAGAATCTTCGAAGCGATAACCGATGTGGTCTATGAAGCCAAGTTTTTATACAGGACCAAGCAGTATGGCGACCTGGTACGGACTTTCTGCATGAACCCATACGGCTACGTGGTGAGCGAAAACGTGGACGGTATAATCACCGTAAACGGGCATAGCTATACCGATCCGGCATACAGGAGCGAAAACACCAACTTTGCCATCCTGGTCAGCAATCGTTTCACCAAGCCCTTCAACGAGCCTTACCAGTATGGCAAGCGCATTGCTTCCCTGTCCAACATGCTTGGCGGCGGCGTGCTGGTGCAGAGGTTCGGAGACCTGATCAAGGGCAAGCGCACCAATGAGCACAGACTGGCTCAGAGCTTCACAAGGCCTACTCTGAAAGCCACCCCAGGAGATTTGAGCCTGGTTCTGACCAAGAGGCACCTGGACAATATCATTGAAATGATAAACGCCCTTGACAAGATCGCGCCGGGAACAGCCAACTATGATACCCTGCTGTATGGCGTGGAAGTCAAGTTCTACAGTTCCAGGCTTCTTCTGGGCAGCGAGTTTGAGACCGAACTGCCCGGATTTTTCGCCATCGGCGACGGCGCCGGCATAACCCGCGGCCTGTCCCAGGCGGCTGCCAGCGGCGTGCACACGGCGCGGGCAATCGCAAACAGGGCAAAGTAATGGGACGGTATCTTTGACGTCCCTTTATAAATAAAGTAACTTCATCCTTTAGCTCATAGTGACAGGCATCCGTTTGCAGCCGAGGAAATAAGGCGGATACAAGGTTTCTCGCGGAGGAAAATTCGGCACGCTTCGCAGGAAATGACCGCCGAGCGATGAGTACGCTGGGAAAAAGGAGCGGCCTGTGAGAAAAAGACCACATGTAAGGGCATGGCGGAGCGAAAGCGATTGAAATAATTAAAGGGGGTTGTACCCCCTTTATTCCTGTTTTCCTTATTGCTCCATATGACGGCCAAGGAAGTTCGCCGCCGACTGCACCAGCTTGATCTCAACATCACCCATTTTTACCTTGGAATCCGTCGACAGCATTATGACCGCCCCGATGGCATCTCCTTCAGAAATGATAGGATATATGATCTGGTTGGTATATTTCGTGCTTCCCTTTTCATCCGAAACTATCGGGATACGGGGAGTTTCGGGCGACACTGCTATATATGTGTCACGGTTTTCGATTATCTTCTCGATATCCATGCTTATCGGCTTTTCAAGAAGCTCTTTCTTCAATCCGCCCGAGACGGCAATTATCGTATCCCTGTCCGCTACAGCGATGATGTGTCCGCTTGTATTGTGAAGAGATTCGGCATATGCTTCCGCAAAATCTCCCAGTTCGCCTATGGGAGAGTATTTTTTCAGGATAACTTCCCCTTCCCTGTCTGTGTAGATCTCAAGGGGGTCACCTTCTCTGATCCTCAAGGTCCTTCTGATCTCTTTCGGTATAACTACTCTTCCAAGGTCGTCGATTCTTCTTACAATACCAGTAGCTTTCAAAATAATTTACCTCCTTCCAAAGACCCGCTGTATAAATAGTTTCATACATAGTATTGGATATATTCCTTTATTTATGCAGAAAACTGTTGATAAGCGGTAATTTTCGGAGGATACTGGTTATCCGGCGGAGCAGCAGGACCGTCCCCACTGACAATAAGTTGCCAAAAGAACCGTCCCTATGACAACATTTTTTTGAGGATCGAGTTAACGGCGGCCGGGTCGGCCTTGCCCTGGGTTCTCTTCATGATCTGGCCCATGAAGAAGGATATGACTTTCTGATTGCCCGCTTTATACTCAAGGACGGATTTTTCGTTCGCGGCAATTACTTCCCTGACAAGGTCCTCAAGGTACCCCGTATCGGCTATCATGCCGAGCCTGTTTTCCCGCACATAAATTTCAGGATCCATATCTTCCCTGAACACAAGCTGCAGCACCTTTTTCCCGATGGTACGGTTGATGACCCTGTTTTCAACCATCTTAATCACTTTTCCGAACTTTTCGCAGTCTATCCTGATCTCGTCGCCGGGCACATTTTCTTCCCTTGCGATGCTTGCAAGGTCGCCGATTATCCAGTTGGCAACCTCTTTCGGGTTGTTTACGTATTCCATGGTCCGGTCAAAAATGTCGGAAATGTTCTTGCTTCCGGTAATCAGCTTGCTGTCGTAATCTGACAGGCCGTATTCTTTCGTCAGCCTTTCATACTTTTCATGGGGAAGCTCGGGTATGCCGCTCTTTACCTCGGAGATCCACTCTTCGCTTATGTGAACCGGCAGTATTTCAGGGTTAGGAAAATAGCGGTAATCGGTGGCATCCTCCTTGTTGCGCATCGGATAGGTTTCACCGCTGTTGTCATCCCATCGCCTGGTTTCCTGGACAAGCTCCTCGCACCCGGTCTCAATGGCCGATATATGCCGGTCCGTCTCATACTCAATGGCGCGGGCGATAGCCTTCAGGGAATTAAGGTTCTTTATCTCGGTCCGCACCCCCAGCTCCTTCGATCCGGCTTTTCTGACCGAAATGTTCACGTCGCATCTCATGGAACCTTCCTGCATCCTGCAGTCCGACACGCCCGCAAAGCTGAATAATGCGCGAAGTTTTTCAAGGTATGCGATCACTTCGTCGGAAGAGCGGAAATCAGGCTGGCTGACTATTTCTACGAGAGGAACGCCAGCCCTGTTGAAGTCCACCAGGGATGAGCCTGTCCTGTAGTCGTGGACCAGTTTCCCGGCATCCTCTTCGATATGTATCTGCTTTATGCGTATCTTCTTTTTCCCTGCCCCTGTTTCTATCTCCACGAAGCCATTACGGCAGATGGGAGCGTACAGCTGGGTTATCTGGTAGCCGGTGGGCAGGTCGGGATAGAAATAATTCTTCTTATCGAATGTTATGGTACGCGTGATCTCGCAGTTAGTAAGCAGCCCTGCGATGATCCCCAGTTCTATGGCCCTCTTGTTCACGGCAGGGAGCATACCGGGCATCCCGGCACAGGCGGGACATACGTTTTCATTGGCCTCCGCGCCGAATTTGGCCGAACATGAGCAGAACAGCTTGGATTCGGTAGCAAGCTCCACATGTACTTCCAGGCCCATCACAACTTCATATTCCATCTTTCACCGCCCCCTTGCATATGCCATACAGTATGTTTTCATTCCTTGCCTGCGCGATCAGCTGCAGTCCGCAGGAACCGAAAGGAATCGATACCGAAGGCAGCCCGCAGAGCGTCGCGAATGCGTATAGCGCCATGTTCCTGTACGGTTCGGGATCTTTCAGCCTGAGGGGCATGACGACGGCGTCAAAACGGCTGAAAAGCTCATCGGCGTGCTCCCTGAGCAGGCGCCGTATTTTCATGGATTTCAGGTAATAGGCCTCATAGTTCTTCTTTGACAAAACGAAAGCGCCAATTATGGTCGCAAGCTTCATATCGGGCCTGAACCCCTCGGTCCTCGTGTTGGTATAAAGGTCGTTAAGGCCTGAATAGTTTTCGGTGCGGTAACCGAACTTGATGCCGTCGTACCGTGAAGTATTGTTGCCGATCTCGGCGCATGACAGTATATACATGACCTGGGGAAGGACTTCAAAATACTTAAGTTCGAATTTCTCCGCGCCTAATCTTCCGGCAAACTCATTTACAGAGTTCCCGCTTTCTTCATCGGCAGCTTCCATGACATTTACAGGGATGCCAATCCTGAAAGGCCCTTCTTTTGGCGCATAGGAGTATGATTTTTCCGGGAATGTCGTAAAGTCTTTTTCATCGTGGCCGGCAATAATGCCGAGGACATTGAACCCGTCGTCTATATCCCTGCAGACAACGCCAAGCTGATCCATGGAAGAAACGGCCGGAACCAGTCCGAACCTGGATACCGTACCGTAGGTGGGATGAATGTAGTACAGCCCTTTTGCAGGCGCCTGGCGGCGGTTTTTCCCCGACACGTCATTGCACAGCGCTATTTTGCATAGTCCTTCCGATACGGCGCCTGCTGCCCCGGACAAAGTGGCGAATATATCCTCAGATACCGTGGGTATTGCAAGCTCGTCTATCTTTGTCTTGCCGGCCAGTTCCATACCGGCATCCAGGAGCCTGTCGACTACCGTGGCCTGGAGCGGTGATACAAAATTTTGAAGCATTTTTGAACCGGCGGTTGTAAGGCCGCCTCTTACCATTATGTTGTCGTCAAGGGCAAAAGAATTGTCCGTTTTGGTTTCATACCTTGATGCAAAAAACTCCCTGTCCAACTCGCCGCCTCCTATTCAATGGTCCTCGGAACCTGGAAATACCCGTCGTATTGGTCGGGTGAGTTCGCAAGTATTTCGTCCCTTGAAACCAGCCTGACGGACACATCCTCGCGAAGCGCCGAGTTGAAGTTTAGGACGGAGACAAGCGGTTCCACTCCGTCAGTGTCGACCTTTGAGAGCTCATTAAAGCTCTCTTCCAGCATGGAGGCCTTTTCTGCAATCCATTCGCGCTCAGACCCGGGCAGATTGAACTTTACCATGGCTTCGTATTCCATGACGGTTTTCAGATCCATGAGCAAACCTCCTATCTAAGCTTGATATGGACCTCCCTGAGCTGCTGCTCGGTCACAGGGCATGGAGCCCCCATCAGGAGATCCTGGGCATTGCTGTTCATCGGGAAAGCAACGACTTCCCTGATGCTTTCCTGGCCTGTCAGCAGCATTATTATCCTGTCCAAGCCAGGGGCCATGCCTGCATGGGGAGGAGCCCCGTAATGGAAAGCGTTATACAGCGCTGAAAACTTGGTTTCTATGTCTTTCTTCGTATAGCCTGCGATCTCGAATGCTTTTTCCATGATCTCGGGCTTGTGGTTGCGGACCGCGCCCGATGATAGCTCGACACCGTTGCAGACTATGTCATACTGCCATGCCTTAATGTCCAGGGGGTTCATGGTCTCAAGAGCTTCCATCTCGCCCTGGGGCATTGAGAAAGGATTATGGGTGAATTCTATCCTGCCTGTTTCTTCGCTTATCCCGTACATGGGGAAATCCACGACGAAGCAGAACTCGTATCTTGACTCATCGATAAGCTCAAGACGTTTTCCGAGCTCTGTGCGGATCTGGCCAGCCAGTTTGTCCACCAGCTTCGGCGCATCCGAAATGAAGAACAGTGTGTCGTTTTCTTTCAGCGAGAGTCTCCCGATAAGCTCCTTCTGCTTTTCTTCCGAAAGGTACTTCACTATGGGACCTTTCAGCTCCATCCCGTCTCCAACCGAAATATACCCGAGGCCTTTCATGCCTATCCCGGTGGCGAACTCAAGCATCTTATCGAAAAATGACCTGGGTCTCGCTGCGCAGTCGGAAGCAACAATTCCCCTTACCGGCCTTCCCTTGAACGGCATGAAGTCAACATCTTTGAAAAAGCCGCTCAGGTCCTCGATAACGAGAGGATTCCTCAGATCGGGCTTGTCGGTTCCGTACCTGAGCATGCTTTCGGCATAAGGGATGCGCCTGAAGGGCGGCGGGCTCACATACTTGTCTGAAAAGGCTGTAAACGTCTCATACAAAACCTTTTCCGCAACTTCGAACACATCCTCCTGTGTCGCGAAGGCCATTTCGAAGTCCAACTGGTAGAACTCGCCCGGGGAACGGTCGGCGCGGGCATCTTCGTCCCGGAAGCACGGGGCTATCTGGTAGTACCTGTCAAAACCTGATACCATCAGTAGCTGCTTGAACTGCTGGGGAGCCTGGGGAAGCGCGTAGAACATCCCTTTATGCTTCCTGCTCGGCACGATATAGTCACGGGCGCCTTCGGGCGACGATGCCGTCAGTATCGGGGTCTGTATCTCGATAAATCCCAGCTCCTCCATTTTCTTTCGCAGGAAGCTGATTACCCTGGATCTCAGGACGATATTTTCATGCAGTTTTGTATTGCGAAGATCCAGGAACCTGTATTTCAGGCGCAGCTCTTCCCTGGTCTGCAGGGAAGAATCAATCTCGAAGGGAAGCTGACGGAGAGATTGTCCCAGGACAGTGACCCTGTCCACCCTGACTTCCACTTCGCCAGTGCTTATTTTCAGATTGACGGTCTCCGGGTCCCTTTCGCAAAGTATCCCTTCGACTGATATGACATATTCACGTCCCAATGACTTTACCTGTTCCTGGTCGTTGAACACCAACTGGGTTTTCCCGTAATGATCCCTCAAATCGATAAATATAACCCCGCCGTGGTCCCTGATAGAGTCGATCCATCCTGCAAGCCTTACTCTCCGGTTTATGTGTTCTTTCCTCAATTCGCCGCAATTATGGGTCCTGTAAATGTTGCTCATACTCTTCACCTTCCGATAGGGTTATTTTTATATCAAAAAAGCCCCTCAAAAACATAAATGTTCTTGAGGGGCGAGAAATACTTCCCGCGGTGCCACCCACATTGGTGTTATCAGAATAACACCCGCTCTTTTATTAAGTTGCTTCGGAATGGCAAATAGTGTTGCCCAGCCTACTACTCACTCAAGCGAAACTTTCAGCCCACGATTTCGCCTCTCTGTTGAGCTTTCCACAAAGGTGGGGTCTATTTGCTTTACCGCATGCTATGGGCCCGGCATGGCCCTGACAGCGGTAAAACCGAAGTATGGCAAAATAATTTATTAGTAATATTACAATGGAATACTTACTTTGTCAACCTCTGATATTATGCGCAAACACAGGGCGAAGTAAACCGGGGACTTAACGGGCGGTTTCGTCCGGTCATGCCCTTTCCAGGTATTCGCCTGTCCTTGTGTCTATACGGATGATATCGCCCTGGTTGATGAACAGCGGGACCTTGACCTGAGCGCCTGTCTCGACGATGGCGGGCTTGGTCGTTCCGGTCGCGGTGTCTCCCTTGAACCCGGGCTCGGTATGGGTCACTTCAAGCTCGACAAACATGGGAGGCTCGATGCCTATTACGTTATCCTTATATGAAAGGACCTTGCAAACCATGTTTTCCTTGACGAAAACCAGGGAATCCTTGATCTGCGACATGTTTATGGGCAGCTGCTCATATGTCTCGGTATCCATGAAGTAAGCCAGATCCCCGTCGTTATAAAGATACTCCATGTCTCTCCTGTTGATTTGGGCCCTTTCAAACTTGTCTGTGGGGCTGAAGGTACGTTCAATTGTGGCGCCCGTGATAACGTTTCGTATCTTGGTCCTTACGAAAGCAGCGCCTTTTCCAGGCTTGACATGCTGGAACTCAATAACCTGATATACCTGACCTTCCATTTCAAAGGTTACGCCATTTTTAAAATCACCAGCTACTACCATACAAGTATACCTCTCTTACAGAAATTCGGTAAAATCTTTCTTTTTAATATTAAGACATATTACTCCCTTATGCAAGAACTAACTTAGATAATTATCATATCCTTGGGGCTTGTGGTGAAATTCCGGATTTTTCCGCCGACCAGCACCACCATGTCTTCAATCCTTACGCCGCCAAGGCCTTCAAGATAGATGCCCGGCTCCACCGAGAACACCATGCCGTCGGCAAGTATGTCCTTGCTCTTTACCGACAGCCTGGGCTCCTCGTGGATCTCCACGCCCACTCCATGGCCGAGGCTGTGCCCGAATGCGTCTCCATAGCCTGCTCTCGCAATGATGTCCCTGGCAATCCTGTCGGCATCCGAAGCCTTCATGCCTGAGCGGATCCCTGCGAGGGCCGCTTCCTGGGCTTCCCTTACTATGCCGTATATCCTTGTCAGCTCCTTGTCAGGCTCTCCAATAAATATTGTTCTCGTCATATCGGAACAATAATTGAGGTAAATTAATCCAAAATCCAGCACAACGGCATCGCCGCGCTTAATTACGTTATCGGTAGCGGTTCCGTGGCACATGGCCGACCTGTGGCCGGCCGCGACTATGGTTTCAAAGGACGGACCTTTTGCCCCCAGTTTCTTCATCATGTACTCGATCTCAGCCGATACCTCGGTCTCTTTCATACCGGGTTTAATAAATTTCACGATATGGTCGAAAACTTTGTCTCCAAGCAGTACCGCCTGCTGGATCAATTCAATCTCTTCCTCATCCTTGATCATCCTGAACCTGTCGAGCGCGTTTTCAAGGTTTACCAGGCTTTTGGCCTTTGTAAGGCTGATCTTCATTTTCTGGTACTCTGAAAATGTGAGAACGCTGCCTTCAAAGCCAATGCTTTCGATGGAGTTTTCGGAAATGATGCCGTTGATCGTTTTGTAAAAGCTCTCCTGCTGCTCGACTACCTCTATATCTTTAGTGACCTGGCCCCTGGCCTGTATGGTATACCTGAAGTCTGTCACCAGCCATGCTTTCTCCAGTCCTACAAGCAGCATGGAAGTGGACCCTGTAAAGCCTGAATAATAGATCGTATTCGGCCTTCCGGTGATAATACACGCGTCCAGATTCTTTTCCTCAAGCAGTTTCCTTACTTTCTGAAGTCTTTTGTCCATACTATTGCTTCCTTTCATATGTCATCCCTTGGACGAAACGAAACGGAGCGAACCAGGATTACATAAATCAATCATCGTGTTAGGATCTCCTCAGCTTTTTATGCAGCGCCAGCAGCGCCAGGGAATACCCGTCCGCCCCCAGGCCGCATATCTGCCCGATGCAGGCAGGAGCTACAACCGACTTTGACCTGAACTCCTCCCTGGCATGGATATTTGACAGGTGCACTTCAATGGCGGGCAGTTTTACAGCGCTGATGGCGTCGCGTATAGCATAGCTGTAATGGGTAAAAGCGCCCGGGTTTATTATAATCCCGTCAAAGCCCGCCGAAAGGGCGTCCTGTATTTTATCGACTATATCGCCTTCGTGGTTCGACTGGTAAAAATCCAGGACGATGCCTTGCTCCTTCGCTTCCTCCTCCAGTCTCCGCTGGATGTCCTGCAGACTCAGGCTGCCGTAGATTTCCGGCTCCCTTGTGCCCAGCAGGTTTAGATTGGGTCCGTTTATCACTCTTATCCTTATCATTGCCGACGCCCCTTTCATTTCCCGGCAGACAGCGAAAGAATTATGTCATGCCGCATGCCTGCCGGCGAACCAAAGAACAGTCTTCAACAATTAATTTTATCCGATTTGACTGAAACCATCAACAAACAGGGCATAATTTATACGTAACGGAAAAGAGAAACAGGATGCGTGAAAAGAAACATATGATATAATTATTGTCGATAAAACCGCATGGCCGGTTACGTATTACGACTGGTCAGGTATAATCTGTCCGTTGGGTGAATATGGATCATGAGCATAAAAAGTTTTTTGAAACTCGTTGAAATACAGACAAAAATAGCCAGCGTTACGCCTTTTGCATTCGGCGTAGTCTATACCCTTTTCAGGTACGGAACTTTTAATGTTCTGTCAGTACTGTTTTTCTTCATATCGATGCTCTGCTTCGATATGTTCACGACCGCCCTCAACAATTACAAGGACTACAAGAGGGCGATAAAAAGGGAAGGATACAACTACGAGCTCCACAACGCCATAAGCAAGTACAAGCTCAGGGAAAGCACCGTGATAATCACGATAATCACCCTCTTTACCCTTGCGACGGCATTCGGGGTGCTGACATTCATAAGAAGCGATATATGGATGCTGATCCTGGGCATGATGTGCTTCGGTATCGGTATCATATACTCGGCAGGACCTCTGCCTGTTTCCCGGACTCCGCTTGGCGAGATTTTTTCGGGCGGCACCATGGGATTGATGATCCCGTTCCTGGTGGTGTATGCGTCCATTTATGGCCAGAAGCCGATCAGCCTGGCCCTGGAAGGAGAAATAATCAACCTTTCGCTGAACTGGGCGCTGATCCTGCCCATACTGCTTTCATCACTTCCCGCGGTATTCTGTATAGCCAACATCATGCTTGCCAACAATATCTGCGACATAGAGGACGATTTCACCAACAAGCGCTATACCCTGCCTATCCTGATCGGAAGAAGAAAGGCCCTTTATTTGTTCGCCGCAATCTATATATTATCTTACCTGGATATCATACTGTGCGTTATCCTTGGTTATCTCCCACCGGTATCCCTGTTGACGCTGCTTGCGGCATACAAGGTATATAAAAATGTCAAGGCTTTCTTTGAGCTCCAGACAAAGAAGGACACTTTCGCTTTGTCGGTCATGAATCTTGTGCTGATCATGTTCCCGCTTATTGTGACCGTGCTTCTGGCCGTGATTTTTTAGCCAGTTCGGCGGCTTCCCTGAAAAAGATATTCTTCAGGGTCAGAGCGTCTTCGGCCATGGTTCCCCTCGATTCGCATATTATGACCGGCTCCAGGCCGAGTTTTAAAATAACCCTGGCAAGTGGGTCGAAATCAGGCCCGTATTCCGTGTCGGAATAGGACCAGTGTTTCTTTTCCCCGCCTTTTCCGTACTCGACGCGGCTGAAATGGATATGGACGTTTTTCAGCCTGTCTTTCCCAAGGTTTTTTCCGACTGTCTCGAAAACCTTTTCGAAGTCTTCCTCGGTGTTCATCCCGCCCTGGGTTAATGAATGCAGGTGGGCAAAGTCAAGGCAGGGGATCAGCCTTTTGTCAAGGCCGCAAAGCTCCATCACTTCCTCGAGCCTGCCAAGCTGGTTGTTCTTCCCCAGGACTTCAGGACACAGCGTTATATCGGAAAGGCCCTGTTCTTCAGCCTTATCGATGGATTCCTTAAGTGTGGCAAGGGCAAGTTCCACCGCGGTACTGCGGCTCGTTCCCGACACATATCCGGGATGGACTATGATACGTGACGCGCCCATTGTCCTGGCTATTCTCAGGGTATCCAGGATGTATCTTACCGAGTTGTCCCTTTTCTCCCTTTCAGTGCTCGAAAGGTTGATGTAGTACGGGGCATGGACGCTCAGGCGGACATTGCATTCCCTGGCTTTTTCGCCGATTTCTCCGGCTGTTTCAGGTTTTATGTTCACGCTCTTTGTGCACTGGTACTCGTAAGCATTTAGCCCCATGTCCCTGAGCCATTGGGGCATCTCCCACGAGTGGGCATGGCCCTGTTCGTAAAAGCTGTCTGAATTTCCCGCGGGTCCGAACCAAATCATAGCTTCATCTCCAGAGATATAAATGTAAAGCGGCGCGCCTATGGCAGCTCGATTACCTTGTTGTTTGCCGATTCCCTGTAAAGGACGAACTTATTCCCCATGACCGACACTATTTCGGCACCGAGAGCCCGGGCTATCTCCTCGCACGCTTCCCGCGCCGTATATTCCGAGTTCCTGAGCACGCTTGCCTTTACCAGTTCCCGTGCCTCAAGGGCTTCCTCGAACTGGCGCAGGACATTTTCGTCAATCCCGTATTTTCCTACCTGGAATATGGCCGGTATGCCATTGGCCAGGCTCTTTAAATAACTTCTCTGTTTTCCTGTCAGCATATCCTTCTCCTACGGTATATAATCAAATTCTATTTCGCCCATCCTGACGGTATCCCCTTCCCTGATGCCTTTTTCCGCAAGGGCTTCGATGACTCCCATGTTCCTGACGGCACGCTGGAAGTACTGGAGGGATTCCCTGTCATTCAAGTTGACCGATCCGAGCAGCTTGGTCACCCACGGACCTTCGACGACATAAACGTTGTTTTCCCGTCTAATCGTAAACGGTGGTTCTTCTTTAACGCCAGACCCGACATCCTGGTCAGGTTCGAAAATGACCACTTCAGGCAGTGTTTTCAGAAGCTCGTAAGTGTATCTCATCAGCTCGTCCACGCCCTGCCCGGTGGCCGCGGAAATCGCAAATACCCTGTATCCCCGCTTCTCCATCTCGGCTTTGAATTTTTCCAGCTTTTCTGTTTCATAGAGGGCGTCAATCTTATTGGCCGCGATGAGCTGGGGCCGTTTGGCCAGCTCGGGGTTGTACATCTCGAGTTCCCGGTTTATCACGTCCACATCCGAAACGGCATCCCGGCCGTCTGTTTCGGCAACGTCGACCACGTGGATCAGCAGCCTCGTTCTCTCAACATGTCTTAAAAACTTATGACCAAGCCCGGCTCCTTCATGGGCTCCTTCGACAAGACCGGGTATGTCGGCCATAACAAAGCTCTCGCCCTCGCCCATGGAAACCACGCCAAGGTTCGGGGACAGGGTCGTGAAAGGATAATTGGCTATTTTGGGCCGGGCGGAAGACACCATTGAAAGGAGGGTTGATTTTCCGGCATTCGGAAAACCAAGGAGTCCCACATCGGCGATAAGTTTCAGTTCAAGAATGGCCGTGAGCTCCTGCCCCGGGCTTCCTTTCCTGGCGAAGTTGGGGACCTGGCGCGTGGGGGTCGCGAAATGCTGGTTTCCCGCTCCTCCCCGTCCGCCGCGGGCTATGATCTCTCTCTGGCCCGGACGGGATATGTCGGCAATGATGCGTCCGGTTTCCTTGTCTTTTACTATCGTTCCCACCGGGACCTTGACTATAAGGTCCTCTCCGCCTCTTCCGCTTTTATTGCGGCCCGAGCCGTTTTCCCCCTTTTCGGCGATGTACTTTTTCTTGTAACGGAAATCCATCAATGTCCTTAAGCCGGTATCGGCCACGAAAACAACATTGCCACCGGCTCCTCCGTCGCCCCCGTCGGGACCTCCGTTAGGTATATATTTCTCACGCCTGAAGGAGACAGCCCCGTCACCGCCGTCTCCAGCCTTTATATATATTTCCGCATAGTCGACAAACATAATCCTGCCCTACCCGGTTCTGCGCAAAAAATGACCGGAACGTACGGGCTTGCCTCCTTTCGAATCAATTATAACTGTTTTTCCTGTAAACCTCTACCGAGGAAAAGAAAAGGGACGACTTCTTCGTCCCTTATTATGCCCATATATTGCTTCAATAAAGAACAACCCGATAAAACCTTCATACAGGCTTTATTACGGCTGCTCTCAGACAGCGTAAACACTGACCTTTTTTCTCTTCTTGTCGAGTCTTTCAAACTTAACTTTTCCATCTATAAGAGCGAACAGTGTATCGTCTCCGCCTTTCCCGACATTGTTTCCGGGATGGATCTTGGTGCCTCTCTGCCTTACGATGATATTGCCAGCCAGTACGAACTGACCATCGCCTCTCTTGACACCCAGTCTCTTGGACTCGCTGTCACGGCCGTTCTTTGTGCTGCCCATTCCCTTTTTATGAGCAAACATCTGCAGATTTATCCTGATCATGGCTACACCTCCTCAAAAACTACCTTTATATGCCTGCGGTACTGATTCTCGATTTGCATCAGTCCTATTGCCATGGTTTTCAATATCGTCTGGGCGTCGGCCCAAACCTTTGGCTCTGTATCTTCGGGCAATTCCATGGCGATATTGCCGTCTGATTCCCTGTAGGTATTGATCCTGCAAAGTTCGTCCAATCCGCCGAGAGCCGTATAGCATACAGCCGAGACGGCTGCGCAGATCATATCGAATTCACCCTTTTTCGCGGCTCCCGCATGGCCGTTTATATCAAAACCCTTGATATCGCCATTTTTCAGGCGGTAAAATACAGCCTTAATCATGATGATCAAACATTGATTTTTTCAATCTGTACCTTTGTAAACGGCTGCCTGTGACCTTGCTTTCTGCGGTAGCCCTTCTTGGGCTTATACTTGAAGACGATTATCTTCTTTCCCTTGCCATGGCCAAGTACTTTCGCAGTTACAGAAGCTCCGTCAACAGGATTGCCTGTCTTAAACTCGCCTTCCCTGGATACTGCAAGCACTCTGTCAAAAGTATAGCTTTCACCTTCAGAAGCTGAAAGTTTCTCGACAAAGATAACGTCGCCTTCCTGCACCTTGTACTGCTTGCCGCCAGTCTCGATGATAGCGTACATTAATCGCACCTCCTCCAACCAATCTCGCCTATAAGGGACGGCATGCGGGTTTAATGCGCATGGCCGATTTGGGGCCCTTTTTCGTGCGGTTGCCGTTATATTTTATCACAGCGGCTTTTCTCTGTCAAACAGTTGCTTTGTTATGATAGCGTCAGTTTACTGTAGGGAAAAGAAGAAAAGAATCATCCTGATGTTTTG
>ENA-UPAD01000340-UPAD01000340.1-bioreactor-metagenome-genome-assembly--contig:-NODE-340-length-68511-cov-664.618120_pt1 | contig 68511 bp, 58 predicted proteins | sample MGYA00238179_ERZ772710 | MGnify/ENA primary metagenome ERZ772710 (study PRJEB29004, sample SAMN07631245) | bioreactor metagenome | isolation source: Switchgrass digestor | place: USA: Dartmouth...
ACAGAAGTATATAATCAGCGGTCTGACCGAGGGGGCATTGAAGGAGTAAAACGCGTATATATTTGCTTTAAGGCTGTTAAGCTGATAAAATTAGTATTATAAGATTATTTTGAGCCCTGGTATGATATTTTGGCTGTTTGTTTATGCCAACGGTTTGCTTGTGCGAAACACGATGAGGAGTGGTCATATTTTTTCAAATGCGAAATTCCAGACGAAGCTTATAGTATCATTTTCGTTAATCATTGTGCTTATAATACTTAGTTTCATATTTTTCCTGTATAACAATATCTTTATAAAGATAAAGAATGATATCACCCATAACGACCAGCAACTCTGCATCAAAATCTCAGAGAATATGGATACCTATATTGAGAAGATTGATGATATAACAAAAAAGTTAATTTCCAACAACGTGGTTAAGAATATACTTGAGGAAGCCAATACGAGCCCGGCTTCGCTAAACAGTTATAAACGTCTTGTATATAACAGGGAACTTGCCGAAATAACCTCGGATACGATAACCCTGACATCCTTTCCCCTGCTGAACGTTTACATATTCAGCGAGAATGAAAACTACGTTTTTGTTTATAACCAGGATACAAGCAATCTTTCACTGATCCTGAACGATCCGGAGAGCAATAAACTGCTTAATGAAAAGCAAATGGTTATCTTTCCCGTAAACGGGCATCTTGAAGGTTATCACGGAGAGGAAACCATCTCCTTTGTCCGGGCGGTTTTTGATATCAATGGCAAAAAATACGGTTACGTCGAAGTGCAGGACGGGTATTCCGGTATCAACAAGATCTGCAATATCAATAATACCGGAGAAGTCATTGTAATCAACGACAGGAACCAGATAATATTCTCCAACCTTAAAGATTCGGATATCGGTAATTCCCTGATGGAAAAAAGCAGGGATCAGGCAAACGGAGTTTTTTATGATGATGACGGCAACATTTTCTTCTATGCTTGTTCTGAATATTCCGGGATGACGACTTTTATCAGGTATGACGCCAACGCGTTGTATTCTTCGCTTTTCCTGCTGGAAAAAGTGACGTATATCGTTCTTGGAATTGTAATGCTGGTATCCCTGGCGCTGGTTTATCTCTTTTCAAAGCTTCTTGTCAAGCCGCTCAGAAGTCTGAGGGACAGCGTGCTGCAGGTCAGCTACAAAAATATGGGACTGACCGCTGATTTCACAAAGAACGATGAAGTAATTATGCTCAGAGACGCTTTTCAGCATATTTTGGATGAACTGAAAATTGCGGTCGAAAAAGAGATAATATCCAGCAAAGCCGAAGCAAAAGCCCGGCTGATGGCGCTTCAGGCCCAGATCTCGCCGCATTTTATTCACAATGTATTATATACTATCAGCATATCTGCCCAGGAGAATCGGCCCCAGGATGTAGTCGACATGTGCAAACAACTCTCGGATATGCTGCGCTATACCGTGGATTCCAGGTATCAGACGGTCCGGCTGGAAGACGAGATAAAATGTACATCAAATTATTTGTCGCTTCAGGCTAAGAATTACGAAGATTTTTTGTTTTATGAAATTAATGTCGATGAAAAAACCAAAAAAGTTGCACTGCCCAGACTGTCGCTCCAGCCTTTTGTTGAAAATGCGATACAGCATGGATTCAAGGATAAAACGCCGCCCTATAAGGTTTCTTTGGTTACTGAAATGAAAGGACATCGCTGGTCTGTTTCGATCATTGATAACGGCAAAGGAATCGAAACAGATGTGGCTGATCAGATATATAAAAAGATCAATGACAATATAGCCGATATCAGTCTTATACCGGAAGAGAAACGCAATTCTCCGGGCATGTTCGGGATGGGAATAATCAACTCCGTCTTACGTCTGAAAATAATGTATGGAGACAGTTTCTCGTTCTTTATAGGCATCAATGATGAAGGAGGGACAACAGTCCGCCTTGAAGGCGATTATAACGAGGAATTGATGGTCTCCGGCATTTCAGGGGGGTAAAGAGAATGCTCAGGATAATGGTTGTAGAGGACAGCAAACCAATAATACGCGATATCGTATATAAGATAAAACAGTTTGAGCCTGATGAAACGGATGTCAGGATAGCCTATGACGGAGAAAAAGCTCTTGATATCATAAGGACATATCATCCGGATATTTTGCTTACCGATATCAAGATGCCTCTGATGGATGGGCTGACGTTGATACAGAAGGCAAAAAGTTTTTATCCTGCTTTGAAATGCGTTGTTATAAGCGGGTATGATGATTTTGAATTTGCCCGTAAAGCATTGAAGTTACAGGTTGAAGATTATATTCTGAAACCTGTCGATGCCGGGGAATTCCGAAAAATAATGACTAATCTTGCAACTGAAATCAACCGGAATAAACTTGCAAGGAAAGAGGAAATAATCTCGGGCATTCTAAATAAAAACAGGATAAATTATGATGAGGCGGATCTGCCTGACAATTATACGATTTCAGTCGTAAGGCTTGGCGTGGTGCCAAGATATTCCGGCAATTTGACTATAGATGAGATCCGGGAATCCCTTAATGAAACAAATGCTGATGGGGGAATATTGGTCGCCGGTACAAAATTCGTTTGTGAAAAAGTAATTCTCTATGACCTTAATCGTTATTCTGAAGCACAAATAAGGCAATATAATGAGACTGTTTTTCAGAAATTGACTGAAAGATATTCCCAGCTGAATATGATATGCTCGGACAAGCTGTCGGATATCGGCAGACTCTATGAGCAATATATAGATCTTTCAAACAGTCTCAGCAGCATGATGCTTTTGAATAAATCAGAGATTTATATCGGGAGTTCCTCTGCCACCAGCCATAGCCTGGCTAAATTAAATTCGGAAACAATTGTGCTTAAGAAGAAAGTGGAAAGTATAATCCGCAACAGGTCAATTACCAATGTCCATGCGGAAATAAGCAGGATCGTCCATGCCTGGGAAGAGAACAATTACCCGATAATCTTTATCAGGAAGTTCCTGGTTGCCGTCCTGGATGAAATCTCCCTGTTGTTGGGGAATGACAAACAGTTCCCGTTGGAGGATCCGAATTACCTGATTGACATGATATTGAGCGACTGCGGAAGTTACAGGGATTTGGAGGATAAAATCATTGAATACTATAATAAGTTTATCCAGGGCAGGAATGAAAGAACAGGGTCTCCCATGGCAATTGCTGAGAAAGTGGAAAAGTACCTGAGGGATAATATATATGGCAATATTACTATGCAGGACATTTCCGATGAGTTTAAAATTTCGTCGTCATATATCAGCAGACTGATGAAGATGTATTATGGCAATTCTCCGATGGATTATTACAATAAGCTGAAAATTGAAGAAGCCAGGAAGCTCCTGTCTGAGAATCATGATATGCTGGTGAAAGATATCGCGGAGATACTGGGCTTCAGTGACCAGCATTATTTCAGCAAGGTGTTCAAGATGCAGTATGGTATCAGCCCGGTTGATTATAAAAACAGAGTCGGTGATTCGGAGAAATAAAATCCTTACAGCAATTCCCAAAAAATTTCCCTTATCACCAATAAAAATTTCTTCATTCCGGCTCAATAACATTGCATAATTATTTTGTTTATTACAGTTTTGATTGCCGAGCAATTTATATATCTATTTATTATGATATTATTAAACTGTGGACAGTTGCTTGAACCGTTGAATAAAGAGGAGAAAAAAACAGGAAAATGCGTTTTTTGTTCTCATCGTTGAAGGAAATGTCCATTAGAACAAGGATATTTGTATTCTATGCAGCTATCCTGATGATTTCCCTGTCTATTTTTGCTTTTCTGGCTATTAAAACTTCCAATGAGGCAATTGTGACAAAAGCCACAAAAAATGCGGAAAGGGAACTGGCCCTGATCAGCAACAGCCTTCTTAATCTGACCAATAACTCCGAAGACTACATAAGGATCCTGAGCACTGACAACAGGCTTCAAAAGCAGCTTGAACGGCTGAGAGCGGGAGAACTTACTCCCCTTGATTACCTTGACGTTGAAAAAACCCTGTCGCTGGCCATAAGCAATGTGGTGCATCCAAACAGCTATATTGTCGCTGCAAGTATAATGTCAAATGATCACAAGCTGTTTGACATCGGTTATGTGGACAACACGAGCGTATATCCCGTGCTGACGAAAGAAGTAATAGAGTATGTCAGAAAAGAAAAAACTCCTACCTGGCTTGGCCTTGCCAATATTAAGTACAAGTTCAGCGGAGGGGAAGACAACGTATTTGTCATAGCGAAAACAATAATTGGCTTCGATACCGGCAATATTCTCGGTACGGCAATACTCTATCTCAATGAAAAAAATGTTGCCTCGATATATCTTGACAACATAGTGAACCAGGAAGACAAATTCTATATTGTTGATGAAGAAAAGAAAATAGTGTCTGCCAGGGACAAGAACGAGTTATTCGAAAAGTTTGACGAGAATAAGTACCTGGGTGAGTACAAGCTGGAAGAGCTGTCCGATACAAAAAGCATTATCAATGATGTTGAAGGAAAGCGCTCGCTGATTACGGTACAGGGCTTTGACAAACTAAAATGGAAAATCATAAGTATCATTCCCCTTGATGAAATTACATATGAGATCAAAGAGATTACCAAGCTTATCATTGTAATCGGAACCGCATGCCTGATATTCGCGTTCATTGCTTCGTACCTGGTTTCTTACAGCATATCAAGGCCCATACTTAAACTCGTCAGTATCATGAAAAAAATCAAATCCGGGAATATGAAACTGAGGGCCGATCTCAAAACAAAAGGCGAAATCGGTATGCTTGGAGACGGGTTTAACAGCCTTATGGATAAAATCAACGAATTGCTGGAGCAAATATACATCCAGCAGAAATCGGAACGGGAAAATGAGTTCAAACTCCTTCAGTCACAGATAAAACCCCATTTCCTGTACAATACCATCGAAACCATCATATCTTTTATCAAGCTTGATATGAAGGACAAGGCAATGCTTACCGCAAAGAACCTGGCCGGGTTCTACAGGATATCCCTGAGCAAGGGCAAGGATATAATCAGGATAGAAGAAGAAAAGAGCCTCATTGAGAACTACCTTTCAATACAGAAGCTCAGGTATATCGAGTACCTCGATTATGAGATTGAATTTGAAGACAGGATCCTGAAGTATCAAATACCCAAGCTTACCCTGCAGCCATTGGTTGAGAACTCAATTTATCATGGCTTGAAAGAAAAGGACGAAAAAGGTCATTTGATAATCAAGGGCAACTTTGAGGAAGGTGTCATAAAAATAGAGGTCTTTGATGACGGCGTAGGAATGACTGAGGAACAGATCCGGAAAGCCCTTTCCCAGCCTGACAGGGACAGCAAAAGCACGGAATTCGGGCTGCACAATGTCGATGCAAGGCTTAAGCTTCTTTACGGAGCTCAATATGGCATAACTATAGAGAGCAAAGCAGGAGAATACACAAAAGTCATTGTAAGCCTGCCGGCCATTGAGTATTAGGGGGAAGAACAATGCTTAAAGTAATGATAGTGGACGATGAGTTTTATTTCAGAGAGGCAATCAAAATATCACTGCCCTGGAATGAACTTGGATTCGAAATTTGCGGTGAAGCGAAGAACGGCAGGGATGCCCTTGAGAAAGCCGAAGCGCTTAACCCCGATATAATCATGGTGGATATCAATATGCCCATCATGGACGGCCTGGATTTCGTCCAGCATCTCAGGGAATCAAACGATGACATTAAAATTATAATTCTCACCGGTCACAGCGAATTCAATTATGCAAGACAGGCCGTTAAGCTTGGGGTCTTCAATTACCTGCTGAAACCTGTGGATGAAGAGGAACTGAAGAAGACTCTGCTGGATCTTAAAAATATTATTGAGAATGAAAACAGAATAAAGATGGAGATGGACAGGCTGAAAAAGCAGGTGAAGGACAGCATTCCCCTGCTTAGGGATAAATTCCTCAATGAGCTGCTCCGGGGGAACCTAAGCAAAAGGGACAGCGGCACCATTAAGAGAATGGAATATTTGAATATCAACTGTTCTTCGGACTATTACCTTGCAGTTACCATAGAGCTGGATACTGATGACCGATGGAATGATGAAGATAAACAGCTGTGGATGTTTGCCGTTTCCAACATCGCAGAAGAAATACTCTCCGAAAAGTTTGATTTTGACCGCTGCTATGACAACGACGACAGGATATGCATAATCATTGGCGTCAATGATAAAGGGGACAGAAACGAATTTGTCTCTGACCTGGAACTTAAACTGGAATGGATAAGGGCAATAGTGGATAGACATATGGACTTTACCGTTACCATTGGCGTCGGGGAAATAAGAAACGATCTGTTTGATATTTCCGAATCCTATAAAGAGTCGATAGTCGCTCTCAAGAATAAGGTCACGGTTGGCAATAACAAAGTTATCCTGTACAGTTCGGTGGCGGAGTCGGGCATAAAGGTCAACCTGATTTCCGTGGAACAGAGAAGCCAGCTTATGATGAGCATGCGCACGGGCAATGAAGAAGAAGTGAATATGTACATAACCCGGATCTTTGACAGGATGCGCTGTGAAAACATCCATTACGAACTGCTTTATGTGGTCTGCGTCGAACTGATATCGATATGCTTTGAGTTTATCATTGAGGTTGGCGCAAGCCTTAATGAAATCTTTCCTGGCAAACAGTTGAGCATTATCGAGCGTATCCAGCTGAAAACGTCCATAAGCGAAATGGAAGACTGGATCAGGGGAATTTACAAATATACGCTGGATGCCATTAAAAAGAAAAAGAATTCAAAAGCTGCAAAAATTATAGAGGACGTAAAGAGATATATCAGCAATAACTATAAAAACCCCGAGCTGAGCATAGATGAGATAGCCCGGAACCTGTATATAAATTACGCGCATCTTTGCTTTATTTTCAAAAGGGATACGGGTACGACCATAAATGAATATTTAACAGAGTTCAGGATCAGAAAAGCAAAGGAACTGTTTGACAACGGAAACACCCTTGTCTCTGATGTTGCGGACAAGGTTGGGTATGCAGATGCCAATTACTTTGGAAAATGTTTTAAAAAGTACTATGGCATACCACCAAGCAAATATATTGAAAACAAAATTCATAAGTAATAAATATATATTTTTATCGAATCCTATTTTTTTCCTTGCCGACTAAGAATATTCCCTTCAATGAAAATTATCCGGGTTATACAATTAATATGCCGGCAAAGAAATCTTTCGAAAGATTTCGTATTATCCAGATAATAAAGGAGGATGCCTTAGATGAATAAGTTTAAAAGACTTATTTCTATTGCTGTGGCTTTAATCATGGTGCTTTCACTGGCAGCATGCGGCGGAACGGCCCCCACTTCTCAAACACCTTCATCATCGACACAGACACAGGCTCCGGCTGCATCATCAGAAGCCCCCAAGACAGAAGAAAAGATTAAAATCAAGTTCCTGTCATTGAGCGCGGACGAAAACAGGAACAACATCCGTGAGAAGTACATAAAGGTAAATGCTCCCAAGGAATTCCCCAATGTTGAGATCGAATATGATCTGGGCGGCGGCGGACAAGACTATGCAAACAAACTGAAGGCCTATAACGCTTCCGGTGATATGCCCGACGTTTGGTTCTCTGAGCAGAATCTTTCTTCTGTTGTGGTTAAGGCAGGAAACGCTCTGGACCTGTATCCTTATGTAATTGAAACAGGTTTCGACAAGATGTTTACAATGCCTGAACTGGTTGCACCGGACAAAGACGGAAAACTGTATTGCGTCCAGCCCGGCGCAGACCAGTACTTCACTCCAAGACTATGGTATCACAAGGATATATTTGCTGCAAACAATATCCAGATTCCAAAGACCTTCGACGAACTTGTCGCCGTATGTGAAAAACTGAAGGCTGCCGGCTATATTCCGATTTCAATCGTTGGCAAGGACGGATGGACGCCTAACCTGCACATGGTTCAGACCATGATAATGGCTGAAGATCCCCAGGTGGCAATCGATATTTGCAACGGCACCACTGACTTTACAAACCCTGTTGTAAAGAATGCCCTTGAGAGGATCCAGAAGCTTGTCAAGGCAGGCGCCTTCGCACCCGGTGTCACAAATATAGACTACGGTCCTGCAATCGAGCTGTACACATCAGGCCAGGCAGCAATGCTGGCAATGTTCACATGGGAATTGGGGAATCTTGAAAAGGCTTCTCCGGATACAGATTTCTTCCCATGGCCGTCTGCAAGCGCCAATGTTGATCCCAATAACGTCATCCAGTACTGGGGAGCGCCTTTGAGCGGATACCTGGCATCGGCCAAGAGCAAGCATCCTGACGTAGCCGCCAAGTTTGCCATATTCTGTGCGATACAGGATGCCCTCTATTACAATATCGAGCAAAAGGCTCCCACAATGCTGCAGACAGGTGTTGAGATCGAAGGAATCTCGCCGCTCCTCCAGAAAAACCTGGATCAGTTCAATGCGGCGAAAATAAAGGTACCATCATTCTGGGCCGCTACGTTCAATGCCCAAATGTCGGCGGAATTTGCCACCCAGAACAGTATGCTCCTTACCGGAGAGTATTCACCGGATGATTACATAAAGGCAATCAACCCTGTATGGCTTGAGAACTTCAATTAATTTTCTTCGATTAATTTATATCTGATCAGGCAAATAGTTTTCCGGCATCCCTGCATGAGCCTGCGCTCTTCCGGGGATGCCGGTCAATAAGGTGATATCATGAAAAAGTATTTTGGCAACAAGCTGGCAATATTTCTGTTCGCTTTTCCCGCGCTGCTGTTATTTACAGTCTATGTGGTTTATCCTATAATTCCCGAGCTTAATATAAGCTTTCAAAAAAATGACGGCTTTAAAAACATGGGGTATGTTGGATTCGATAATTATGTGAAAGTACTGAAGGATCCAACATTCTGGAGATCGAACAGGAATACTTTTATCATGGTATTGGTCTCCCTGTTCGGGGGCTTGCCCATATCGCTGCTTTTCGCTCTTGTTATGGACAGGATGAGCGAAGGCTCCAGGAGATTCTTCAAATTCAGCAGTGTGTTGCCGGCCGTGCTGCAGGTAACCGTAATCTCGCAAATGTGGATTGCTATATACGAACCTCAGTGGGGCCTTGTCAACAGTATATTAAGGGCAGTGGGACTGGAAAAATACGCGATGGCGTGGCTCAGCGACAAAAAAACTGTTGTCCTGGCCATCACCGTTGCTTTCCTGTGGCAGTATTTAGGTCTGAACGCCCTGCTTTTCTATACGGGCATAAAAGCCATTCCAAGAACTTACTATGAGGCTGCCACCATCGACGGCGCCGGATTCTTCCGGATAAGCTTCAGCATAACTATTCCTCTCTTGCAGGATGTCATAAAGTACGTGCTGGTTCTTTCAACACTTGGCTGCATGTCTCAGTTCGCTCATGTCAGGGTTATGACAGCCGGCGGACCCGGAGACCTGTCAAGAACGGTAATTTATCAATTGTATTATAAGGCATTTTCAGCCTCCGATTACGGCCAGGCTTGCGCAATAGCCATTATTTTCGTAATAGAATGCCTTATATTGACGTTTTTCATCAACCGCTTCATGGCAAGAGAAAAAATAGAGTTCTAAGGACAGGATGGTGGATGGGACCGTGAAACATAAAATATTCAAAGCAATGGTTACAATTTTTATGATCATGATCGGAATAATTTTTCTTTTCCCGTTGTTCTGGATGCTGAACATATCATTTAAATCGAGAAGCGAAGTATATGTCAATCCTTTCGGCCTGCCGAAAGAATGGGTTTTCAATAACTATGGAGATGCCCTGGAAAAGTTCAATTTTCCAAGATACCTTGCAAACAGCGTCATTTATTCGGTAAGTACGATCATCATAACCGTTCTCCTTGGAAGCATGCTTGCGTACTGTATCAGCAGGATGAAGTGGAAATACAAGAATTTCGCGTTAAGTTACATATCCATGGGCCTGATAGTTCCCGTCCAGGTGGTTATAGTTCCAATACTTATCATGAATAACAAGTTGGGATTAAAGGGCACCCATATTGGGTTAATACTGCCCTATTCCGCGTTTGCGCTTTCTTCATGCGTGCTTATGCTTTACGCGTTTTTCAGGGGTTTGCCCGTTGAGCTTGAAGAAGCCGCCTGTATTGACGGATGCAATATTTTCCAGACATTTTTCAGAATTGTTTTGCCGGTTATAAGGCCGGCGATTGCGACTCAATGCGTTTTAATATTTATGAACACATATAATGAATTCTTCCTCGCTTTTATTTTGGGAGCGGAAGACAAGATCCGCCCGTTGACGGTAGGGCTGTTGAACTTCTTTGTCAGCATAGGAGTAAATCACTGGGGCCAGATCGGTGCCGCCATGATTATTACGAGCCTGCCTACGATTATTGTTTATACCTTCGGCAATGAACAGATCGAAAATGCGCTTACCGCAGGAGCGATCCTGAAATAGTCAGCCTGTTGAAATATATATGGAAAATGTATATTTCAGTTTATATGGAGATGCAAATGGGGGGTAAGCAATAATGGTACATTCAGAGACAAAAAAAGGCAAAAAGAAGCGAAATACTATTGAAAAACCCAGGGAACAGGGAAAATCACTGTTCCCCTCCCTGGAAGGAGCTTTAAGAAACACCAAAATACAGACAAGGCTTATAATATCATTCCTGATTATTTCTCTTGTACCGCTGGCCATAATCGGTATTATTGGATTCAGCAAGTCGAGCCAGGCCATAGAAAGCAAAATAAGGGCCTATTCCGATCAGATCACCGTACAATTGGGGAAAAATATACAGACGTCAGTTTCCCGGATTGAAGACATGGCAAATGATATAATCCTAAATAAAGATATTCAGAATGGTCTTGAAAAAATTGACTCCATCAACGAAATTGAAAAAATATCGCTTTCGCAAAAAATTAATTCCGCTATTGCCGCAAAATCGACCGTTGACATACGCGGAGTGGAGATTTATGTAAATGGAAACAGCATTTTTTCATATGGCGTGCAAAGCTCCGAGTTTTTTGCTGAAGAAATGAACAGGATAATTGAAGCGGCTGACAAGAATGGCGGCAGGACCTCCTGGAACTTCATCGGCAAAAAAAACGAGCCTGGTAAAAACATCGTGATGTCAAAGGGCATCAAATCTTTAAATACGGGAAACCAGATAGGATTTATCAATATATATGTTGGTACGGAGTACTTCCTTAAAAACATCCAGGGCATTGACCTCGGGGAAGGAGCTGGGATCATTGTCATCAATTCCCGCGGCGAGGTTATAGCGGATAAGGACTCTGTGATCGAACCCGGAGAGCATTTCGCGGAAGATTCGCTTTTATATGCAATTCTTGATCCGGGACAATCAACATCAGTAATTGAGCTGGATGGCCAGAAGCATCTGCTGTCTTATTCCGGGATCGGGGAAAGCGACTGGTTTGTTACGGCGATTATTCCCTATTCATATCTCAGGAAGGAATCAAAAGCCCTTGGTGACATGATCAGACTTTTAGCCATAGGCTGCCTTGTCATTGCCGTATTCATGTCTTATGTAATTACGGCCAGCATTGCGTCTCCTCTGAAAAAACTTGTTGACCTGATGCATCTGGCCAGGCAGGGCAACCTTGCTTTCGATGTGAAAGACAATAAAAAGGATGAATTGGCATCAGTCCTTTCCAATTTCGGGGAAATGGCCGGAAACATAAAAAGGCTTATATTAAAAAGCAGCAATTCGGCGGGCAGGGTTATAGAAACTGCTTCGGACATCGCGAGACTGTCAGGGCAAACCCATGAAAGTTCGGAGCAGATATCGGCCAGCATTACCGAAATCGCCAGGGGCTCATCCCAGCAGGCCAATGACATATCAACGGGAGTCAGGCAGCTTGCCGAACTTTCTGACAGTATAAACAAGGTTGGCGAGGATATCGGCAGCGTGGCGGAGGTGGTGTTTGACACTCAAAAACTGAGCCAGGCCGCCCTTGAAACAGTGAAATCTCTTAACGACAAGGCGCTGGAGACAAAATCCGTCTCAATGCAGATTATAGATGACATAAACAGCCTGAATGACGATATGAAGGAGATCAAGAAGATTACGGATTTAATTGCGGGTCTGTCCGAGCAAACCAACCTGCTTTCGCTTAATGCCGCAATTGAGGCTGCCAGGGCCGGGGAAGCGGGACGCGGTTTCGCCGTGGTCGCGGAAGAGGTCAAGAAGCTCGCTGATCAGTCAAAAGAAGCCTCGGAAATGATAAACAATATTATTCAAAGGATAATGACAAAAACCGAGATAACCGCGGATGCCGCAAACCGTTCAAGCCTGATAGTGGGGAAGCAGATGGAAGCGGTTTACGCTACCGATAATTCATTTAAAACCATCTATAATTCCATGGAATCTATTTCAGGAATGATAAAAGAAGTTGAAAATTCATTGAAAGTGGTATTGGATTCAAAGGAAATCGTCATGATGACCATGGAAAATATTTCGGCAGTTTCGGAAGAAGCGGCGGCAACATCCGAGGAGGTCGCCGCAAGCACCCAGGAGCAGATAGCGTCTTCACAGGTCTTGTCTGCCCTTGCGGAAGAACTGAGCGGCATGGCAAAGGAACTGGAGGAGTCCATATCACAGTTCAAAATTGCGTAGTACGGTCTTGCGCTTTTCCACACAGAATGTGCGGAAACCCTCTAAGCAATCGTACTTCGCTTTATGTTTCATCCAGGCACGCCGCTTTATAATTCAAGAATGATAGCTTTCGCACAGCCTGACGCTCTTAATTTGTGTTATACTATTTTATAATAAAAATAAGGAAAAGGTGACAGTAATATGCACAGGATTTTATCTGAGTATACGCTGTCCGACATGCTGGTCAGATACCTGACCGACGAGGACGGAAAAGTTGGATTTGAGATACTGCCGGCCGTTTTGAAAAATAAAGCGGGCGCAAAGAAGAACTACAGTGTGGACTCAATTGTCCAGGCTCACATCAGGGGCGACGGTTTCTCAAGCGGTTTTGCGAACGGCCATACCATGAGAAACGGACAAACCACTTTCGGGTTTAAGTATGACAGCCAGCATACGGAAAGCGATAATGGCTGTAAGAGGATAACCACAGTATTGAAGAATGACAGGGGACATTACATAGCCCATATATTGACGTATACATACGGGCTGGAAGCCTTTGAGGTTAAAACGGTATTCTCAAACAAATCCGACTGCCCGGTCGACATTGAAATGCTGTCCAGTTTCTCCCTCGGCGGGATTACTCCTTTTACCGACGGAGAAGCATCCGACCAGTTGGTCATCCACAGGATCCGCAGCTGCTGGAGCAGTGAGGGAAGGCTGATAACTGAGACCGTTGAAGACTTACAGCTTGAACCGTCCTGGTCACATCATGGAGTGAGGGTTGAAAAATTCGGACAGGTAGGTTCCATGCCGGTAAGAAAGTATTTCCCGTTTGCTGCCGTCGAAGATGTGGCCTCAGGAGTTGTCTGGGCGGTCCAGCTGGCATGTGCATCCTCCTGGCAGATCGAATTATACAGGCGTGATGACGCTTTGTGCGTGTCGGGAGGACTTGCTGACTATGACTTCGGCCACTGGATGAAGACATTGAAGCCCGGAGAGGAGTTTGAAACGCCTTCTGCCTACCTGACAGTCGGCTGCGGGAATATCGACGAGGTATCGCAAAGACTGCTGACCATACAAAAGGCGCATTTCAATAAAATCAACAAGTTTGAAAAATTGCCGGTTATATTCAACGAGTACTGTACTACATGGGGATATCCTTCCCATGAAAATATCAAAAAAATCCTCAATGTCATAAAAAACAGGGACGTAGACATTTTTGTAATCGATGCGGGCTGGAGCGCAGACAAAGAAAACGGCTGGGACACAACCGTCGGAGACTGGATTGTCAGTCCGGACCTGTTCCCCTGCGGGATTGAAGAAACGGTGAGCATGATAAAAGAAGCGGGCATGATCCCCGGCATATGGTTCGAGTTTGAAAACTGCTGTTCCAAGGCGAAATCCTATGAAGAACATGAGCATCTTCTGAAGAGAAACGGGAAGGTTATCACCTCGGGTGTCAGGCGTTTCTGGGATATGTGCGATCCCTGGGTCAATGATTACCTTTATGAAAGAGTAATCATGATGATGAAAAAAAACGGGTTTAAGTATATCAAGGTTGACTACAACGAAACCATCGGCGTAGGCTGCGACGGAGCCGAGTCTCTCGGAGAAGGCTTAAGGCAGAGAGTCCTTGCCAGCCAGGCGTTTTTCAGAAGGATAAGGGAGGAAATACCCGATGTCATTATTGAAAACTGTTCGTCGGGCGGCCATCGTCTTGAGCCGTCTATGATGGCATTATGCGATTTGGCTTCTTTTTCCGATGCCCATGAATGCAATGAAATACCCATCATTGCAGCCAACCTTCACAGGGTCATCAATCCATGCCAGTCCCAGATATGGGCGGTGCTCCATGGAACCGACAGCAGAAAGAGGATCGTATACTCCATTGCAAATACCTTCCTCGGTGTAATGTGCCTGTCCGGCGATATTTATAACCTTGACAAGGAGCAGTGGGATCTGGTGGATGAAGGGATAAGCTTTTACCGTTCGGTATCCGGCATTATTATGAACGGTTCGACCGCGTTTTACGGTTCAGGCATAACAAGTTACCGCAATCCAAAGGGATGGCAGGCCGTCGTCAGAAAGTCCGCAGACCAGAAGGAAGCTTTGGTAGTCCTTCATTCCTTCAACAGTGATTTCCCGCCTGAAATCGAAATACCTGTAGATGATTCATACAGGATACACAAGGTATACAGCGCCTTTGGCAATCCGGTCGCCATTAAGGACGGTATGCTGCGTATCAGTATCCGGGAGCCGATGGAGGCTGTTGCCGTCCATTTAAAATCGTAAACGGGTAAAACCTGTTCCCTTGTTATACCTTCGAACAATGGGGATACCTGTATCCCCATTGCTTATTTTTATTTAATATTATTCTATTGACTCATGATCCAATTGCTGATAAGATTAAATCAGAGCTAAACGTTTCGCGATTGAAGGTGTTCATATTGGCAGCTACCATAAAAGACGTAGCAAAATACACAGGACTATCCATCGCAACCATATCAAAGTATCTTAACGGCGGAAATGTTCTTGAAGAAAACAGAAAACTCATTGAAGAGGCCATCAGGGCGCTCGATTTCAAAGTTAACGAAATAGCCCGCGGCCTGAAAACAAACAAAACCATGACAATCGGGGTTCTTATTCCTGATTTCAACAACATATTCTTTACCACGATTGTTTCGAACATTGAGAATGTACTTATTAAAAACGGATACAGCACCATTCTTTGCGATTACAAAAATGATATCGAACTGGAAAAGGAAAAATTCAATTTTCTTGTGAACAAACAGGTCGACGGAATCATTATCATACCTCAGGGCGACATCGGCGGATACATTAAGGAGCAGCTTAAAAAGAATATACCTCTGGTGCTTGTCGACAGGGCTCTTGAAGACGTTGAATGCGACACCATACTGGTTGACAACATGAATGCGTCATATAACGCTGTGGAGCACCTTATAACAAGAGGGCACAGGAGAATCGGCATCATAAGAGGACCGGATAATATATTTACATCCATTGAACGCTTGAAAGGATATATTCGTGTTCACAAGGACTATTCAATGAAAATTGATGAGTCGCTTGTGAAAAAAGGCGACAATGATGTTGAGAGCGGCTACAGATGTCTCAACGAACTGATGGAAATGGATGTGCCACCGACGGCGGTTTATATAACCAATTATGAAATGACGCTGGGAGCTATAATGGCGATAAATGAAAGGAATGTTAAAGTGCCCGACGATCTGTCCGTTATCGGCTTCGACAACCTGCACATCGCCAGGATCGTCAAACCGCCCCTGACCATTGTTGTCCAGCCGATGGAGCAAATAGGAGAGGTGGCCGCCAACACAGTGCTGAAAAGAATAAAAGGTGACATGAGTAATTATCCTTCCATGGTAAGGCTGAAGACCGAACTGATGATAAACCAGTCGGTGAAAGATTTAAGGGGTTGAAAGACGTCATTCGGCGTCCACAATATTTTTTACGTCAGAGCGAAACGTTTCGCTTTAATTTGATAACAAACAGCAAAATGTTTATAAATCCAGCCACCATTTTTTATTGATTTGTGGAAAGGAGCGGCCATATGAAAAACCTTTTGTTGGGAATCGATATTGGCACATCGGCTTGCAAAGCCGCCGTCATTGATCTGGACGGCAGGGTCATAGCCCAGGCGACCAGTTCTTACCCGGTATACTACCCAGCTCCGGGTTATGTGGAGCAGAATCCCGAGGAGTGGTGGGAAGGCGTATGCGGAGCGATCCGGGAAATCCTTTCAACTGACAGGGTCAACCCTGATGATATTGCAGGAATAGGGCTCGACGGCCAAAGCTGGTCAGCGATCCCTGTCGACAGAAAAGGCAATGTGCTGCACAACACACCCATCTGGATGGATACCAGGGCCGCGGATATTTGCAGAAAAGTTACAGAAAGAGTAGGATTCGACCGTATTTTCAGCATTAGCGGCAATTCATTCGAACCATCATACACAACGCCAAAAATTCTCTGGTTCAGGGAAACCAAACCTGAAATCTATAAAAATACATATAAGTTTCTCCAGAGCAACAGCTATATAGCTTACAGGCTTACGGGCGCCATAACGCAGGACATCTCCCAGGGTTACGGGCTGCATATGTTCAACATGGAAAAAGGGACATATGATGACCAGCTGTGTGACGAACTGGGCGTTGACAGGGATAAGCTTCCGGACATCTACCCATGCCACCAGGTAATCGGCGAGGTAACACGGGATGCTGCCGAAATGACAGGACTCAGGCCGGGCATTCCTGTTGTGGCAGGAGGATTGGACGCGGCCTGCGGCACATTGGGCGCAGGCGTGTACAAAGTCGGCCAGACCCAGGAGCAGGGCGGCCAGGCAGGCGGAATGAGCATCTGCGTGGATCGGGCTCTTTCCCATCCAAAGCTCATCCTGAGCTTTCATGTCGTACCCGGTCTGTGGCTCCTCCAGGGAGGAACGGTGGGAGGAGGCGGCGCAATCAAATGGTTCAGCGAACAGCTATGCGCCGACGAAGCGGCACAGGCGAAACTCGAAGGAATAAGCGTCTTCAAGATCATGGATGATGAAGCGGCTGCCATTTCACCGGGTTCTGACGGACTGATTTTCCTTCCATATATGGCAGGGGAAAGATCCCCCCTGTGGGATAAAAACGCAAAGGGCGTATTCTTCGGGCTCGGATACGATAAAACAAGGGCCCATATGATACGGGCGGTTATGGAAGGGTGCGCCTATGCTCTTTACCATAATATGCAGACAGCCGAAGAAAGCGGCGTTAAATCAGACATACTCAACGCAATGGGAGGGGCAGCCAACAGCAGGTTATGGACCCAGATAAAAGCGGATGTCACCGCAACCCCCATACAGGTGCCGGCATCGGATACGGCCACTACCCTCGGAGCGGCAATTCTTGCGGGCATCGGGACAGGCGCGTACAGGAGTTTTGAGGAAGCCGTTGAAAGAACAATCCGGATCACAAGGATCCATGAACCGGATATGAAAGCCCATGAAAAATACATGAGATACTATGAGATCTATATTGAGCTGTATGAAAAATTGAAGGATTCCATGAGAAAAATCAGCGAGATCCAAAATTTTTAACATAAAAGAGGTGTACTGGCTAATGAAAGCAGCTGTTTTGCACGCTAAAGGGGATTTGAGATATGAAGAATATCCAACCCCGGTAATCGGCGACAATGAGGTTTTGGTAAAGGTAAAAGTCGCAGGCATCTGCGGCTCGGATATACCAAGGGTCAACCTGGGAACGGCACATTTTTTTCCTATTGTCCTGGGGCATGAATTTTCGGGTGAGGTTGTGGAAGTTGGCAAAGAAGTAACAACCTTAAAACCGGGAGACAGGGTATCTTGCGCCCCGCTTCTGCCCTGCATGAAGTGCGAGGACTGCCAGAAAGGCAATTATTCCCTGTGCAGGCACTACAGCTTTATCGGCTCCAGGGAACAGGGCGGATTTGCCGAGTATGTAAAACTTCCTGAAAAGAATGCCATAAAATTTTCAGACAATGTAAGCTTCGAACAGGGCGCTTTCTTTGAACCGTCAACCGTAGCGCTTCATGGCCTGAGACTGGCTGACTACAGGGGCGGAGAGGATGTCGCAATTCTTGGGGGAGGCACCATAGGCATATTTACCGCTCAATGGGCTAAGATCCTCGGAGCCAAAAGAGTCTTCGTGTTTGATATTGTCGGGGAAAGGCTTGAACTGGCAAAGAAGCTCGGGGCCGATGTCGTGATCAACACGGGAGATAAGGATTTCAGGGAAAAGGTCATGGAGATGACCGGGAACAGGGGCTTCGGCTTCGTTTATGAGACTGCCGGAGTTGAATTTACAGAGAAGCTGGCCTTCGAACTTGCCGGAAACAAATCCAGCGTTTGCTTTATCGGGACGCCAACCAGGGATCTTACGTTTACGCCCTCATTATTCGAGAACATGAACCGCAAAGAATTCAGGCTCACAGGTTCCTGGATGTCTTACAGCGCTCCTTTCCCGGGCAGCGAATGGTCCGATACGGCGTATTATTTTGCTACCGGGCAGCTTAAATTCGATGAGAGCCTTATATTTAAAAGACTTCCTATGTCAAGGGCAGCCGAAGGATTTGAGATGTATAAAACACCCGGCCTTGTAAAAGGCAAAATCTTGCTGATCAATGAATAGGAGAATGAAATATGAACGGTTTACATCCAATGAAAGAGATAGTTCGAAAGCAAAAGACAGGAACACCTGCAGGGATATATTCGGCCTGCAGCGCAAACGACCTGGTTCTGGAAGCGGTAATGGAACGGGCGAAAGCGGATAACGATGTTGTGCTGATCGAAGCTACCGCCAACCAGGTCAACCAGTACGGGGGATACACCGGGATGCTGCCTGCCGATTTTAAAAACTTTGTATACAAACTGGCCGACAAGGTTGGATTCCCTAAAGACAGAATTATTCTGGGAGGAGACCACCTGGGGCCCCTGACATGGAAAAACGAGCCTGCCCAAAGTGCCATGGAAAAAGCGAAGGAGCTTATCAGGCAGTTTGTGCTGGCGGGATTCACAAAAATACACATTGATACCAGCATGCATCTTGGAGACGATAACGCCAATGAGAAACTGGATACAAAAGTAATTGCCGAAAGAGGCGCAATCCTGGCAGAAGTTGCCGAGCAGGCTTTCAAAGAACTGAAGGCAAGCCGGCCTGACGCGGTACACCCGGTTTATGTGGTGGGAAGCGAGGTCCCCATTCCCGGCGGCAGCCAGGACGAAGAAGAAGGTCTCCAGGTAACCAGGGTTGCGGACTTTGAAGAAACCGTACAGGTATTTAAGGATGCGTTTGCTAAACGTAACCTTGAAAGCGCATGGGATAATGTTGTTGCTGTGGTGGTGCAGCCCGGGGTTGAGTTTGGCGACGAAAGCATCCATGAATACGACAGGGAAGCCGCAAAAGATCTGTGCAATGCATTGAAAAAATACCCCAATCTTGTGTTCGAAGGGCATTCGACAGACTATCAGACAAAATATGCTCTCCGTGAAATGGTCCGGGACGGGATAGCCATTCTGAAGGTGGGGCCTGCCCTGACATTCGCTCTCAGAGAAGCGCTTTTCAGCCTGGCATATATTGAGAACGAACTTATAACGGAAGACACCGGAAGAAAACCTTCAAGGTTCATCGAAGTGCTTGAAGAAGCAATGGTGAAAAATCCTGACAACTGGAAAAAGCATTATCATGGCAATGAACACAAGCTTAAGTTAGCCAGGAAATACAGCATGTCGGACAGATGCAGGTATTATCTGCCTTTGCCCGAGGTCCAGGAGGCCATTGACCGGTTGTTTGACAACCTCAGGTCCGTAAATATACCCCTGACCCTTATAAGCCAGTACATGCCTGTCCAATATACCAAGGTTCGGGAAGGAAAACTGAGTACTGACCCGGCAAGCCTGGCGAAAGACAGGGTGGTAAATTGCATCGACGAGTACCTTTTTGCCTGCAGGCAGTAAACAATATCAGGATTTTATTTTATATAAAAGAAAGGATTGATGATTATGCTGAAAGGAATCCCTCCGATTATCCCTCCTGAGCTTTTAAAAATTCTTATGGAAATGGGACATGGCGATGAAATTGTTATTGCTGACGGCAACTTCCCCGCCGCAAGTATTGCCCAGAGACTTGTAAGATGCGATGGCCACGGCATTCCTGAATTGTTGGACGCAATACTTAAGTTCTTCCCGCTGGACCTGTATGTGGATGCTCCTGTGGCGCTTATGCAGGTGGTACCCGGGGATCCGGTTGAAACCCCCATCTGGGATGTCTACAAGGAAATTGTCACAAAGCATGAACCAAAAAACAACAAGTTTGAAAACATCGAACGCTTCGCTTTTTATGAAAGGGCAAAGAAAGCCTATGCTGTTGTAGCCACGGGCGAGAAGGCGCTTTATGCCAACATAATCCTTAAAAAGGGCGTAGTTGTCGAATAATTAAAATATCTGAAAAGGAGAGATGAAAATGGCAGAACTGAAAAACGATTTTGTTGATCCAAAACTGGTTCCCCAAAGAACCCTTCGCGGCGGCGGGAAAATGCCTGCTATAGGTATGGGCACCTTCGGTTCGGACCGTTTCAGCGGAGAAGACATCGCTGCAGCGGTAAAGGGCGCGATTGAGGTAGGCTACAGGATGTTCGACTGCGCATCGGTATACGGAAATGAGCATTTGATAGGAGAAGTCCTTGAAGAAGCCATGAAATCCGGCATCAAGAGGGAAGAACTGTTCATTACCTCCAAGGTATGGAACGACATGCATGGCAAAGGGGACGTACTTCGTTCCTGCGCCCAGTCCCTCAAAGACCTCAGGCTGGACTACATAGATCTTTACTTTGTACACTGGCCGTTCCGGAACTTCCATCCGAAAGGGGCTCCGCCGGATTATCACAACAAGGATGCGAAACCTTACAACCATGAGGAATACATGGAAACATGGTACCAGATGGAGAGACTGGTCAAGGCCGGCTATGTCAGGTATATAGGCACATCCAACATGACAATACCAAAGCTGAAGCTTTTGATCCGTGACTGCACGATAATGCCTGCCGCCAATGAAATGGAACTTCATCCCTGCTTCCAGCAGCCTGAACTGTTCAACTTCTGCCTGGATATGGGAATCCAGCCTATCGGCTTCTGCCCCATCGGTTCACCGACACGTCCGGACAGGGACAAGACCCCTGATGACGTTGTTGATATCCAGGATCCGATAGTTGTCAAAATTGCACAGGCTCACAATGTGCATCCTGCAGTGATCTGCATTAAATGGGCCGTACAGCGCGGGCAGACTCCGATACCCTTCTCCATATACAGGCATGAATACCTCAGCAATCTCCGCTGCACAATAGAAGATCCGCTGACAGACGAAGAAATGAAGGAACTGGAAAAAGCAGACAAGAATTGTCGTTTAATCAAAGGGCAGGTATTCCTTTGGGATGGCGCAAAGGACTGGACAGACCTGTGGGATATTGACGGTGTGATTCCGCAGTAGCAGCTTTCCTCTACATCTTTATTCGGACCTGCTTATAAGGATTAAGCAGGTCCATATTTTATAGCCTTATGGCTGAAAGCAGAGGGTCAGGATGACAGAAGCCCAAAATAAGCTAAGCGTCAAGAGAGTTATTAAAAACGCATTTTACAGCGAAACGAACATATCTGAAGAAGATTTGCATAAAAGCAGGATATTATCGGTGTTTGAAGGTTCAACGGCGAGAACTGTCGCTGCCCTGACATCCGGTGTGTTTATTGCCGGTTACCTGAAATACCTTGGGGCGGATGACCGGCTCAATGGAATTATAGGAGCCATACCGGTCCTGGCCGGTATTGTTATGCTCCTGACACCCCTGTTTTTTGAGACCAGGTCCAGAAGGAAGGCCCCAATAGCAATCGGGGCCTTTATTGCCAGGATACTTTTAAGCTTTTTGATCCTTGTTCCGTTAATCATAAAAGACAGGGTTATCGGGCTGGTATACCTGACAGTGACCTATTTTCTTGCCCACCTTATCATTTCTTTCATTAATCCCCCTGCGTCCGCGTGGCAAATCAGTCTGGCGCCCGAAAGCATTCGCGGAAGATATTTCGGCATAAGAGAGTCAGTTGTGATTGGATGTGTGACAATAATCACCCTCGGAATGGGGAAAATACTTGATGTCTCGGAATTGAGGAGGCAGCAGGACAAGGGCTTCTTGGCCCTGTTTATCGCAGTTTTGATATTGACTATTATTAATTTTATTTTTGCATGTTCGATCAAGGAACCGGAAGTGGAGACTGCCTGCGGGCCGATTGCAAAATCTGATATTTTTAAACTCCCTGTAAAGGATAAAACTTATCGCAAGATTGTTGGCCTTGTATTGTTATGGAACCTTGGCTATCAGCTGAGTGCCCCTTTTACGTCAGTGTATATGGTGTCGGGACTGAATCTGAACTATACGTTTATTACATTGACAGGGATTTTCTCCGCTGCCGCCAGCGTAATTTGCGCAAGGATACTGGGAAGGACTGCCGATAGGAAATCATGGCTGTATACTTCCAGGGTATGCGCTGCATCCCAGATGGTCAGCCAGTTCCTGTGGTTTTTCGTAAACCGGGAAAACGCGCTTTACCTGATACCTTTCGCGCAGCTCCTGAGCGGCGCTGCATGGGGCGGAATCAACATTTCATTGATGAATATCCAATATAAATACTCACCCGACAGGATGAAGACCATTTATATCGGTTTTTCCTCCGCAGCAGGAGGATTGGTGGGTTTTGCAAGCTCTTTGCTCGGGTCCTTATTGATAACTGTAATGGGAGACATTAAAATAAAGCACTTCGGCTTTGAAGCGGGAAATATGCAGATACTCTTCGCTTTGTCCGGCATATTGATGGTTTTCTGCATGACATACGTCAACCTGTTGAAAAAGAGAATCAGGTAATCATTATATAACGGCTGTAGCGTCAATTCACGCAATTTCAGGCAGATCCCAAGGTTCTCGCTCGTACTCGCCGTTCGGTGGTCATTCCCTGCGAAGCGTTCCGAATTTGAGAAGTTTTATAGCTTAGGAGTTTTCGTACAGTCTGTCTTCCCTGGATAAAACAGCCGGCAGGATATCCTGCCGGCTGTTTTTTATGTAATTATATGAACCTTAGAGCTTATATTTCTTTATCTTGTTGTCAAGATCGATTACCAGGCTGGTAAGGCTCTTGGAGGCTTCCTGCAGTTCTGCGAATGACTTGATCTGCGATTCTGTGGTTGCGGACATTTCCTGGCTGGATGCCGCTGTTTCCTGGGAAACAGACGAGATATGCTCGATGGCCTGGATAACTTCGTTGTTATCCTCCTGCATCTTGGCAACTGATTCGTTGACCATCTTGAACTTGTCGACTATCGTATTGATTGCGTTAGCAATATCGTCAAACGCTTTCTTGGTGGTTTCAACCGACATAACCTGCTCTTCGGATGCCTTGCGCAGGCTTTCCATAACCTGTACGGCCATTTTTGACTCGTTGCTTATGCTTTCGGCAAGGTTGGAGATCTCGAGGTTAGAAGCCCTGCTCTGATCGGCAAGCTTCCTGACCTCGTCAGCGACTACTGCGAAGCCCAGGCCCGCTTCCCCGGCCCTTGCGGCTTCGATTGCAGCGTTAAGGGCAAGAAGGTTGGTCTGCTCGGTTATATTTTCAATTGTCGATGTAAATGAACTGATCTGCTGCGCGATATTTACGAGCTTCTCCATAACGGCGAAGATCTTTTCAGCAGCGCTGAAGTTTGACTCGGATTTTTCTCTGAGGACTTCGACGGCTTCGGCACCTGCTATATTGACCTGGCCTATCTTCTCGGTTTCCTTCGAGATATCACTGTAGCTTTCGTATACGTTATTTATCTGAACTGACAGTTTTTCAACCGATAAAACACCGTGCTGCGCTTCTTCCGCCTGGCTTGTGGCGCCCTGCGAGATATCATTGGCGGCTTTCGCAATGGAGTTGATTGCTTCGAAAGCGCCCTGCGCAACTTCATCTACGGTATAGGATGCGCTTTTGATTTGCCTTGACAATTTAAAGAAGCTGTCGACAAGATTCCTTATTTCGCTGAGGACTGAGTTGACTGTAGAGGCCACGCCACCAAGGATACCATAATCTTTTGGATTCAGGAAGACCGACAAGTCGCCTTCCTTGATTCTCTGCATTTCTTTTGAGAATTTGCCCGCTGATTTGTTGACTGAACTTTCAAGCGCTACTCTTACGGCTATATTGATTACAATACTGAAGACAGGGAACAGCGGCAGGAGTATCCAGTTAGATGTTACAATACTCATAATGATTCCGACAATGAGACCGACAATTGAGGTGGCAATCATGACAAGACTGTTGTAATCCATCTTTTTCTTTTCATCCATTTTTGAGACCCCCATTATCCTCATAACTATTCGATATTAAATTTCGTCATAACCAGTTAAAAACATAACCGATTATGAGCACTTATTAATTTTACAATACCGCTGCAGCATTTAAAACAGGATTTGACATTTTTCAATAACGGACAATATATATATACCCAAAAATTATATTATAATTGCTCTTTTTCATAATAGGGCTTAATTTTTTCTGTGATCATAGTTCCGATACCTTTGTTTGTGAATATTTCAAGCAGAATGCAATGGGGGATTCTTCCGTCAATGATATGGGCCCGCTGGACGCCGTTTTTTATGGCATATACACAGCCAAGGACTTTCGGGATCATGCCTCCGACTATAACGCCTTCATCGATAAGCTGGGTTACCTTGTCGGTAGTTATGGCATACAGGATGGAATCGTTGTCCCTGGAGTTCTTGACGCCTTCGACGTCGGTCAGCAGGATGAGCTTCTCGGCTTTGAGGGCGGCCGCAAGCTCCGCAGCGGCGGTATCGGCATTGATATTATAGCTCTGTCCGTTTTTGTCTGTTCCTATGGGGGCCACGACAGGAATATACTCGTCCTTTGTAAGTATTTCAATAACTCGTGTGTTGACCTTTGTTATCCTGCCCACATAACCAATGTCGACAGGCTTGTCGTCTATTATCTCATAATGCTTTTCGCATTCAAACAGCATACCGTCAATACCGCATATGCCAATGGCTTTCCCGCCCATCTGGTTCAGCATGGAAACGATTTCCTTGTTCGTTTTTCCCATGAGTACCATTTGGGCAATCTCCATGGTTTTTGCGTCGGTTTTTCTTAAACCGTTGATAAACTCGGACTGGATATTGAAAGACTTTAATGCGCTGGTGATGTCGGGTCCTCCGCCATGGACGACTACCGGGTTCAGCCCGATATATTTCAACAGGGTTATATCCTCCATTACCGAGTGCTTCAGATCATCGTTTATCATTGCGTTCCCGCCGTACTTGATGACCACGGTCTTGCCCGAAAGCGCCTGGATGTACGGCAGCGCCTCAACAAGTATACCAGCCTTTTTTATGATTTCCGAAATGTCAAACATGCTATGTTCCTCGCTTTCAAATGTGTATACGGGACGGATGCTTTTGCTAACTGAACGGAACGATGGTTGACAAATGGCGTACTTTATCAGCAATCTCGAACCATTCCCGTGACAATATTCGTCCCTATAAATACGGCCCCGGCGTCAAAAGGCCTTTGGTCTCATCAAAACCCGCCATGATATTTAGCGCCTGGACCGCCTGGCTGGCCGAGCCTTTTCCCAGGTTATCAAGCGCCGAATTTACAATAAGCTTTCCGGTACGTTTGTCGACATTCACGCTTATATCAACATAGTTTGAACCCACCACGGCCTTGGTCTGGGGAAGTTCTCCCGGGGGGAGTATCCGCACGAAGGGTTCGTTTTTATAATAATCGAGATAGACCGAGCGCGCTTCTTCAGCTGTCATGGAAGCATCTGAAAGGTCAAGGCAAATAGTCGCGAGCATTCCCCGTTTCATGGGAGCCAGGTGCGGCGTAAAGGATACGATGACTTTTTCGCCGCAGATCAGGGACAGTTCCTGCTCTATTTCGGGAGTATGCCTGTGGTTTGCCACCCCATATGCCTTGAAGTTTTCATCGGTTTCACAGAAAGAGTATGAGAGCTCCGATTTCCTTCCGGCGCCCGATACCCCGGAAACAGCGCTTATTACTATGTTCCTGCTTGAGACGATCCCTGCGGCGAGAGCCGGCGCGATGCCAAGAATGGAGCAGGTCGGGTAACAACCGGGATCGGCCACCAGGCCGGCATCCCTGATCTTATCCCTGTAGAGCTCGGGAAGCCCGTATACAGCCCTGCTTATAAGTTCGGGAGCTGTATGGGTGACCTTGTACCATTCCTCGTATACCTTTACATCCCTGAACCTGAAGTCTCCGCTGTGGTCAATCACCTTTCTGCCGTTTTCGATAAGCCTGGGTATGATAGTTGCTGAAACACCGTGAGGAAGTGCGGTGATAAAGAAATCAGCCTTATCGGATATTGTTTCAGGATCAAGGCTTTCGCAGGTTTTGTCAAATATGCCTCTCAGAGAGGGATATATTTCCGAAAAGGGCCGGCCCGCGAAGCTGTTTGAAACCACGACCGATATTTCTATATCATCCCTGGGGGCAATCAGACGAACGATTTCGGCTCCCACGTACCCGGTTGCGCCAATGATTCCCAGTCTCAGCATTCCTGATCCTCCCTGTATTTATTCATTTCTTAGTTGAAGTTATATAAAAACATACCACCCGGATTATTTATATCAAACAAAAAATACCTTGAATCGCTCTCATAATTATACACACGAATGTATAAAAATTCAATACATCATTTGCTTAATTATACTTTAATATCGGCTTTTGTGTATGTTTATATAGTAAAAGTATCTAAAAGGCTTTTTTTATTTTTGTTGATTTATAAGGTAGTTTTGCATCGGGGATTAATATTAACATTATTATTACGATTAATAAATGTTGCATTGAACGCAATATATCGGGAGGGAATTTAATGGCTGGAGTTGTTTTAAAAAACGTATATAAAACATATCCCGGCGGGGTTACCGCAGTAAGCGATTTTAATATCGAGATCGAAGACAAGGAGTTCATCATTCTTGTCGGGCCGTCGGGATGCGGTAAGACCACAACGCTGAGAATGATTGCAGGTCTTGAGGAGATCACGTCCGGCGAGTTGTACATAGGAGACAAGCTCTGCAACGACATAGCTCCCAAGGACAGAGATATAGCCATGGTTTTCCAGAACTATGCCCTGTATCCGCACATGACCGTTTTCGATAACATGGCGTTCGGTCTCAAGCTCAGGAAGACCCCGAAAGATGAGATCAAGAGAAGGGTCCATGAAGCTGCAAGAATCCTTTCCATCGAGCACCTGCTCGACAGGAAGCCGAAGGCTCTCTCGGGCGGTCAGAGACAGCGTGTCGCGCTGGGCCGCGCCATCGTTCGTGAACCGAAGGTATTCCTTATGGACGAGCCTCTCTCAAACCTTGACGCCAAGCTCAGGGTCCAGATGAGAACAGAGATCTCCAAGCTCCATCTCAAGCTGAACACGACATTCATTTACGTTACCCATGACCAGACAGAAGCTATGACCATGGGTACCAGGATCGTTGTTATGAAGGATGGTTTCATCCAGCAGATAGCAAGCCCGCAGGTGCTCTATGATGAACCTGTCAATGTTTTCGTCGCAGGATTCATCGGCAGCCCGCAGATGAACATGGCAAATGCCGTAGTTGTAAAACAGGGCGACAAGATATACCTCCAGTTCGGAGAATACATGCTGGAGCTTCCGCCTGAAAAGGCAAATGCCCTTGAGAAACAGGGATATGTCGGCAGCGAAGTCATATTCGGTATCCGTCCCGAAGATGTACACGAGGACGAGGCTTTTGTGAACAACGAAAACGCTACATTAATGAAGGCTTACGTGGAAGTTACAGAAAGACTGGGTTCCGAAACCCTGCTCTACCTGGTGATCAACGACATCAACTTTACAGCCCGTGTAAGCCCGAAGACCAAGACCCAGTCCGGCGACACCATCATGGTAGCATTCGATATGCCTCATATGCATATCTTTGACAAGGAAACCGAAAAAGCTATCGTCCATTAATGACCGGAACCGCAAAGGACTGTCTCCAGCGACTATATCGTTGGGCAGTCCTTTTTTGTGTGCCTCTGTCATCTGCCATATATTGTTTTTTACGCAGTAATTGTGGAATAATAATTATTGATGTACTTTATTTTTATATAATTAACAGTTTGGAGGACCACTTTGAGACTTGTTGCGTTTGTGGGAGAAAGCGGTTCCGGTAAAAGCCATCGCGCCCTGTTCGTTGCCAGGGAAAACAACCTGGATTATATAATAGACGATGGTCTGCTGATACATGAAAACACTATCGTTGCCGGGAAATCGGCCAAAAAAGCGCCTACGAGGATCGGTTCGATCAAGGTTGCGCTTTTTGTGGAGGAGGAACACAGGGAAGAAGTAAAGGCGGCTATAAGGAGGTGCAATCCTGAGGGCATACTTATTTTGGGCACTTCCGACGGCATGGTCGATAAGATCGCCGAAAACCTCGGTCTGGGCGAGTTTGACCAGCGCATTTATATTGAGGAAGTAGCAAGTCCCTATGAAATAGAGCAGGCCCGCAACACAAGGCTGAAGCAGGGAAAGCACGTCATCCCTGTTCCGGCCATGCAGCTTAAAAAACAGTTTTCCGGGTATTTCCTGGACCCTCTCCAGCTTTTCAGGCGAAAAGGGAAGGGAAAATTCCAGACCATTGGGGAAAAATCGGTCGTAAGGCCGACTTTCAGCTATTACGGCAATTATACCATATCGGACTATGCCATATACCAGCTTGTGAATTATAATATCGTAATCATGCCCGAGATGGAGAAAATCACCAGGTTCCGTACCAGTAACAGTCCTGAAGGGCTGTTCATAGATTTTGACGTTGTTATGGTATACGGTTACAATCTGATTGAAGCCCTGAAAAGAGCCAGGAACGTTATAGTACAGGAGCTTGACAGGTTCGCGGGGTTCAATGTTAACGTCATGAACATAACTGTAAAAAGCCTTACCATGAAGAAGACCCCGCCCGAGTATCCAATCGTGGAGGGAATCAAAAGTGACCCAGCCAAATGATAAAAAAATAGACTATACCAGGATGGATGACGAGGAGATACTTACATATATCCATGCAGGCTGCACGCGCGGGATGGAATACCTGATAGAGAAGTACAAGCCTCTTGTCAGGGCAAAGGCGCGGAGCTATTTCCTTGTGGGCGCCGACAGGGAAGACATCGTACAGGAAGGAATGATCGGCCTGTTCAAGGCTGTCCGGGATTACAGGGATGATAAAAGCATACCTTTCCGGGTGTTCGCCGAGATGTGCATAACCCGCCAGATAATAACGGCGGTGAAAACAGCCACAAGGCAGAAACATATCCCGCTGAATTCATATGTTTCACTCAACAGGAGGGTTTTCGACGAGGAGTCCGACAAGTTCCTGATTGAGGTCATCCAGGAGGTTTCTGTGGCAAATCCCGAGGAGCTTTTCATCAACAAGGAACGGTTCGCTGACATAGAAAACCTGGTGATGGAGCTTTTAAGCCCTTTCGAGAAAGAGGTCCTTTCAAAGTACCTGGCCGGTATAACCTACCAGGATATGGCAAGACAGCTGAACAAGCCGGTAAAATCGATCGACAATGCTCTACAGAGACTTAAAAGGAAGATAGAAAAAAGCATACGGCAGGTCAGGGAAGAGTATCTAAGGGACAATTGATAAATTTATCGACATATTTCGACAAAATGAAAGCCTGTCGTTTAACAGGCAAAAAAATAAAGAAACGTGCTAAAAAGGAGGTAAAAGTATGTTAAGGTATCAGTGTCATTCTAATTATAGTCGAAATATGTCGAATTTTCAAGGATACTTTTGTATATTACATGTGTAAATAATGCAGCAATAAATAATCTTGTGGGGGGTTATTTATGGTAATTAAATGGAAAGACGAATACAGCTGCTATGATCCGGTGATCGATGCCCAGCATGCCAAACTTATTGATCTGATCAATGAAATGAACGATGTGGCAAAGCTTGTCGAGGACGGTATTGACAGTTATGACGAACTGGTCAGCATTTTTAACGAACTGAAGGATTATGCCGTATACCATTTCAGCCACGAGGAAAAGATGTTCGAAGAGCATGGCTACGATTCCTTCAATATTAAAGTGCAGAAAATCGAACATGACAACTTCAAGAACAAGGTTTCTGCCATAAACATTTATGATCTCGACGAGAACCAGGATGAAACGGTAAGAAGCATACTGGATTTCCTGAGCAAGTGGCTGGATCACCACATCCTCAAGATCGATAAGAAATTCGGCGAATTCCTTCGTGACAAAAATGAGTAATGGGGACGAATGAGTAATGGGGACGGACACCTTTACTCATTTTGAGTATCGGGGACAGGCGGAATATATGTTTAACTTGACAAAATAATGTATAATAATAATTAAGTAAAGGCGGCCTAATGGTCGAAGTATTATACATAAGAGAAAAGTTTTGGGAGCTGATATCTTGGCTGAGAAAAATGCTGAGAAGAATAAGGTCACTGTTCGCATAGCGGGGAGCGAGTATGTAATAACCGGGAACGAGTCTCCGGAGTACATACAGAAAGTGGCCCTGTTCGTGGACAGAAAACTGATGGAAATAACCAGGAAGAATCATTTACTGAGCACATCCATGGCTTCAGTCCTCGCATCCATAAATATGGCCGATGAAGTGTTCCGCCTGAGGGAAGCTTTGAGAAGCAATGAAAGAGAACTGGAAGATCTCAGAAAGAAATACCAGGAACTGAAGGATGAATCGCAGAAAATTAAAATGGAAAACATTAAGCTCAAAGAACATGAATCTCAGCTTATGATAGAGCTCACCAAAAGGGAGACAGAGCTGAAGGAAGTAAGGAACACACTGAATTCATTGCAGAACACCGGGAAGAAAAATAATTGATCGGAGGTACCAGGTAATGTTCGATAAAATGATATCCTGGGGCGAACTGATAGTACTTGTTCTATTTGTCCTCGGTTCGATACTGTTGGCTTATCTTATCCTGGCAGTTGCAAACCTTCTGAAAGTGCTTAAAAACGTCAATCAAATAATAGAAAAAAACAAGGACAATATTGAGAAGACCATTGAAAAACTGCCGGAAATCACCGACAATGCTGCGAAAATAACCAAGACCGTCAATAAAAATATTGATGGGCTGGACAAGATCATAAGCGATGTGGGGAAGGTCACCGAAACCGTTAAAAAAGGCGCGGAGACCATACAGAAGGATATCCTTCTGAAGGCGAAATCCATAGTCGACATCATAGACGCAATAAAGAAATATTTTGAAAAAAGGAAAAAATCAAAGGCCAGCAAAAAAGGCGGTACGGTATACAGGTATAAGTACAGGGAAGGGCAGGACAAGCCCGAAGAAATAGAAATCATCAAATCCGATGACGGGCAGGACGATATTGTTCCTGATGATTATGAGAAAGTGGAGGAAGAAATCCCGGCAGAGGATGAAGTCACGGCTGCCGCTGATGATGAAACGGCCGGAGAAGAGGAATCGGCTGACGAATGACAGACAGAGTAGACAAACGGAACAGGCAGCGGCTGATCCGGTATATGAATCGTTGTTAATAATCCTGAAAGCAGGTTGGACATGAATGTTCAGAAAATAGAGCTGCTCGCGCCCGCGGGCAGCTTTGAATCTCTTAAGGCGGCTGCGGCGAACGGAGCCGACTCTGTATATCTTGGCGGCGGGAAGCACAACGCCAGGATAAATGCGGACAATTTTACGGATGAAAACCTCGTCGAAGCTATAGATTATGCCCATGAGCGCGGTATCAGGGTGTATGTGACCATAAATACCCTGCTTAAGGACCATGAGCTTCATGAAGGATTGAAACTGGCTGAAATGGTGCATAAGGAAGGCGCCGACGCGGTTATCGTACAGGATGCAGGTTTTGCAAAGCTTCTCAGGGAGTACTTTCCTGATCTCCATATCCATGCAAGCACTCAGATGACTGTGACCAACAGCGAATCTGTTAAATTCCTTGAAGAATGGGGCTTTAAAAGGATCGTTCTTGCCCGTGAACTGTCCATTGCTGAAATCAGGTCGATAAGGGAAAAATGCAACTCGGAGCTTGAAGTATTCGTTCATGGTGCCCTGTGCGTGTGTTACTCTGGTCAATGCCTCATGTCCAGTTTCATAGGCGGAAGGAGCGGCAACAGGGGTCTCTGCGCGCAGCCCTGCAGGCTTCCGTGGTCATTGTCCGGGGATGGTTCCGAATCAGGCAGATCGTCGTACCTGCTGAGCCCGAGGGACCTTATGGCCCTCGAACTTCTGCCGGAACTTAAAAGCGCCGGCGTTTCCTCCCTGAAGATCGAAGGACGCATGAAATCGCCCGAGTATGTGGCCATAGTCACATCAGTATACCGGAAATATATCGATTTGCTTGAGACAGAGGGCGAAAAAGCCTGTCACGTTGAAAACAGCGACAGGGTAAAACTGATGCAGGCTTTCAGCAGGGGTGGGTTTACCCGGGGTTATTTTGAGGGAAGCAGGGATTATAAAAAGCTTGTGTACCCGGAACATCCAAAGAACCAGGGGATACCGCTGGGGAAAGTCCTGGAAACCAGGCCGCTCTATATAAAGGTACGGTTGGAAAAATCAATAGACATGGGCGACGGTATCGAGATAATGGACCCGGACAGGGAAGTCCACAGCTTTACTGTCACATCGATCATTGAAAACGGAAGACAGGTCCGTTCCGCCGGTGCCGGCGCTGAGGTATGGATAGGAGATATAAAGACCGGGGTAAAGAAGGAAGGCAGGGTATTCAGGACCCTTTCCAAAAGCCTGTTCGACGAAGCCCGGAAGACCTTCGAAGGCAAAAAGCCGCATCTTGTGCCGCTTTACATGGAGTTTGCCATGAAAGCAGGCGAAAAGGCGGTCCTTAAAGTAACCGACCATGACGGCAACATTGCATGTACAGAATCGGCCGAGGCAGCCAAAAAAGCGCTGAATAAAGCCCTGACTCCGGAAAGGATCAGGGAGCAGCTTACAAAAACCGGAGATACTCCCTATAGGGTAGAAGATATAAGTATTGAAACCGACAATGACAGCGTATTGCCGATTTCAGCCCTGAATGCCATGAGGCGCGAAACCCTGGAAAAAATCAGGCAGCTTCGTATCAAAAAGTGGAAGAAAGATATACCGGGAACTATATATTACAGGGAAAAGACAGAGAAAATCCAGGCAGACATTACGCCGGAGCTTACTGCGTATTTTGCCGATGCGCCCGGCTCTGCCGCTGGGCTGAACGGCCTGGTAAAGCGAATCTATATCCCCGTCATGGAACGCAGCCTTCTGGAAAGGTTAAAAAATGAATATGACGGCGAGCTTTACTTATGGACTCCTTCCATACTGAAAGACAGCGAACTTGACATGATCACGGAACAGATCCGGAAAGTATGCGACCTGACAGACGGGATAACATACGGAAGTTTCGGGGCATACAAGGCTCTTAAGGAAGCCTTTCCCGGGCTTTCGCTGTGCGCCGGGCCTTCGATGAACGTTTTCAACAATGAGACCATATCGGTCCACGAGGAGCTGGGAGCCGGAACCATTGTTGTATCACCGGAGCTTAACCTGAAGGAGGCCAGGGGATTGGTTTCCCGGAAATCCAGGCTTGAGGCGGTTGTCTACGGACGGATACCCCTCATGACAATGGAGCATTGCCCGTCGTCCTTAGAGATGGGCTGCTCTGGCAAATGCGGCAAGTGCAGGGGCAGCCGGGGGTACCTGAAAGACAGGAAAGGCGAAATTTTTCCGTTCATCAGGGATCCGGTTCTGAAAAGGACCAGGATTTTCAACGCGCATCCCATGCTCATGGATGGACCGGAAGTCCTGAAAGGCTCCGCCATTAGCTTATACAGGCTTATTTTCACCGATGAGGACAGGGATACCCAAAAAGCGCTGGCAAAGTATTACCATGATAAAATAAACGGAACAGGCCTTACCGATGAGGTTTCCGATATTATTGAAAAACTGAAGAGCTCCGGGCACACAAGGGGTCACTGGTACCGGGGAGTGGAGTGAATGTAACAGCATGCTAAGAGCAAACTTATGAGACAGCCCACTGTATAATCTGCCCTCCGAATCTGACCGGGATATCCGGTACAAAGAACAATCCTGCAACTATAAGAAGCGCGCCTATGATGATTATGTAAACACAGAAAGCCCTTGCTTTCGTTATATTGTTGTATTTCCTGACCACCGGCGCTATCAGGTTTCTTGCTTCCAGTACCTTTAACAGTTGTAATTCCTTTGTTATGCTGATCTCAACCGTGTCGTTGTAAAAGATCTTTCGGACATATATTTTTGCACCGTTAGGCGCGGTAAAGCAGTTTGCTCTTTTCGCATGGACATACTCACTGGGCGGGAAACCAAGTTCGGCCAGTTCATCTTCCAGGGTATCAAGATCACAGTCAAGCCGGTATTTTAACCCGCCTATCGTGAAAAAGAAAGCAAAGAAGAATAAAATTGCAAGAAGCATTATGATCATGCTTGTGTTTAATTTGAAAGCGCCGTTCACCAGCATATTACCGAAAACCAGGCCGAAAAACATGTAAACAATAAAGAAATTGCTGCATAAAACCGGCTTTTTCAAAAGAGCAAGGATCAGTGCGAACACACCAAAAGCCATAACGAAAATTCCATATACAATGAATAAAGTATTCAGGACCTATCCCTCCGTAACTGATTGAACTCTTAACATATAATACCATATTTTTTCAGTGTGCGATAGAATCGGTAACAGAACGTTGCGCACTCTGCCGCGCTCCGGTACCCGAAAACATTATGCTATAATAGATTATAATCTTTAAGTCAGCTTTACTTGATCTGAGGAGAATGCTATGGTTGATGTTTATGTTGAAATTATCAGGGAGGGTGTCAAATTACCTTCATATGCCAATCCTTACGATGCGGGGATGGATGTCTGCGCAGCCGAGGATATTGTCATAAAACCGGGAGAGACCGTTATAATACCTACCGGGCTTAAATTCGCGATCCCGGAAGGATATGAGATCCAGGTCCGTCCAAGAAGCGGGATAAGTTTGAGGACTCCTCTCAGGCTCGCCAATTCCCCGGGCACCATTGACGCAGGCTACAGGGATGAACTGGGCATTATCGTTTGCAATACTTCTCCCGAAGGCGGCGTTTCAGACGGAGATGAAACACTGCTGAGTCTCGACAGCAAGGGAAATAAAAAAGGCGCGTATATAATCAGAAAAGGAGAACGGATTGCCCAGCTGGTACTTGCTCAGGTGCCGAGGATGAACCTGAAGGTAGTCGATTCGGTTAAAGATATAGGGACCGACAGGGGCGGCGGTTTCGGGTCTACCGGCGTGTAGGAGAAACGGTACAACATGGTTATGATATAATGGTGTTGCTCCGGGATAAAATATAATTCCCGGATCCAATACCCTCAGGATAGGAGAATAGTTATGTTAAACAGACAAAGACTTGTTGATGAATTCATAAGCCTGGTCAGGATCGACAGCCTGTCCAGACAGGAAAGAAAAATGGCCGATGCCCTGTTAATAAAGCTGAAGGATATGGGGTACGACCCTTATGAGGATGACGCGGGAACTAAGATAGGAGGCAACGCGGGCAATGTGATTTGCCGCATAAAAGGGGTAAAAGACAAACCGGCCCTTTTGCTTATGGCCCACATGGACACGGTAGTGCCCGGCATATCCAAGAAACCGGCAATCGAAGGGGATATCATCAAAACCGATGGCACAACGATACTGGGAGGGGATGATGCCGCAGGCATTGCAGTGATCCTGGAAACCATCAGGTCCCTTAAGGAGGATGGCGTCCCGTTTGGTGACTTGTATATTGCCTTCACGGTTTGCGAGGAAGGCGGACTGTATGGAGCACGAAACCTTGATTTGACAAAACTGCCTGCAGATTTTGCATTCATCCTGGACGAAGGGGGCCCGATTGGCTATACTGCTGTTAAAGCGCCTTACTATAACAAGTTCGAGGTGGTTTTCCAGGGCAGGGCCGCCCATGCCGGTGTTGAACCGGAAAAGGGGTTAAGCGCCATAATGATGGCATCAAAAGCTATCGCAACCATGCCGAATTTCGGCAGGATAGATGAGGAAAGCACATCCAACATTGGTATCATACGAGGCGGCGAGGTCAGGAACATAGTATGCGAAAGCTGCCGGATCGAGGGTGAAGTTCGCTCCATATCCGAAGAAAAAATAGACCGGTTCACAGGAGAAATTCTCGACCATTTCAAAAAAGTCGCAGAGAGCCTGGGCGGCAGTGTGCAGATAAACCTTGAGCGCATGTATCCCGGGTTTGACATAAAAGAAACTGATGATATCATCCGCTTGCTGAAGAAAGCATCAGAGATTTCGGGAATTCCCCTTCAGCTTTGTTCTTCAGGCGGAGGCAGCGACACCAATATAATCAACGGAGCGGGAATACCGGCTGTAAATATCGGCGTTGGGATGGAAAAGGTACACAGCAAGGATGAGTTCATACGAATATCTGATCTTGAAAAAGCGTGCCATTTCCTGACGGCCATAATAAAAGCGACTTACGAAATGTGAAGCAGGTGAAGCAGGGGGACGGTTCCTCTGCTTCATTCTTCCATTTTTTAGAATTATACTATTTTACTATCGGATACAAGCTTTTCGCAGAGGAGATTTCGGAACGCTTCGCATGAAGTGAGCACCGAAAGATGAGTTTTACAGGAAAAAAGGAATGGCCGTGAGAAAAAAACTCACATAAGAGCATGGAATAAGTAGAGGAATTTCGCATAATGAAGAAATTGACATGCAAATGGTGATTTGGATAAAACTTAGAAAGATAAAGCAGAGGAACCGTCCCTCTGCTTTATCTTGGATAAAATTAGAAAAATGAAGCAGAGGAACCGTCCCCCTGCTTCAATATGTTATACCCTGGGCGTACATGGCAGCGGCAATTTTCATGAAGCCTGCGATATTAGCGCCCATGACCAGGTTGTCAGGATGACCGAAATCGGCAGCCGCTGTGCTGACGTTAGCGTATATGTTCTTCATGATGCTCTTAAGCCTGGAATCGACTTCCTCGAAGGACCATGACAACCTCATGCTGTTTTGTGTCATTTCAAGGCCTGAAACGGCGACACCGCCGGCGTTGGCAGCCTTGGCAGGTCCAAAGATGACATTGTTGTTAAGGAATACTTCGATAGCCTCGGGCGTTGACGGCATGTTGGCTCCCTCGCCGACAGCAAAACAGCCGTTCCTGACAAGGGTTTTCGCGTCATTGCCGTCCAGCTCGTTCTGAGTTGCGCAAGGCAGGGCTATATCACAGGGTACTGACCAGATCCCCCTGCAGCCGTCATGGTATTCGGCATCGGGATGATACTTGACATATTCGGATATGCGCCCCCTCTGGACTTCCTTGATCAGCTTGACCGTATCGAGGTTTACACCGCTCTTGTGATAAATATAACCGTTGGAGTCACTCAGGGCGACGACCTTGGCTCCAAGCTGCATTGCTTTTTGTGTCGCGTAGATAGCAACATTTCCTGAACCCGAGATCACCACGGTTTTTCCTTCAAAGGATTTGCCCTTTGCTCTGAGGGCTTCGTCCATGAAATAGCAGAGGCCATAGCCTGTAGCCTCAGTACGCGTAAGGCTTCCGCCGTAAGAAATACCTTTTCCGGTCAGAACGCCTGTAAAATCATTTTTTATTTTCTTGTACATTCCGTACATATAACCAATCTCACGCGCGCCAACACCTATATCCCCGGCAGGAACGTCGGTGTCGGGACCTATATGCCGGGCCAGTTCGAACATGAAGCTCTGGCAGAAGCGCATGATCTCCATTTCCGACTTGCCCTTGGGGTCAAAATCAGATCCGCCTTTGCCGCCGCCCATCGGCAGTGTGGTAAGGGAGTTCTTGAAGCACTGCTCAAAGCCAAGGAACTTGATTATGCCAATATTAACGGAGGGATGGAAACGGATCCCGCCCTTGTAAGGACCTATAGCGCTGTTGAACTGTACGCGGAAACCACGATTGACATGTACCTTGCCATTGTCATCCACCCATGGCACACGGAATATGATTTGCCTTTCGGGTTCTACGATGCGATCAAAAATTCCTGCTTTAACATACTCAGGATGCCTTTCGGCGACGGGCTCCAGTGATTCAAGCACCTCTTTCACTGCCTGATGGAATTCAGGTTCGCCCGGATTTCTTTTAACTACCTGCTCAAACACATCGGCTAAAATTTTCATAATGACCTCCTCGTTAACCATCAGGCGACAAGCCGGTAATATGCAGTAATAATTATTACCGCTTGCATTCTGATGTTAATCCAAAAAATAAAAAAATATTTTATTTTCAGCACGCATGCTGCGGGAGGGGAATTATTAACTTATGAAACTATTGAATTTCAGTCATTCGGCCGGCCCCACAGCCTGGACTGTTCAAACCAGTTAAAATTATAACAGATACTGATAAGAATATGCAAGAATTGATTGAGAAAGTTGCAAAAGAATGTGAAAAAAGTGTGTAAAGAGGGACGGAGGTTTCTTGCACAAAAATGTGTAAAAAACCTCCGTCCCCAATTACACGTTTTTGCTCTTTATGTATTCGTCGATGGCTTTTGCGGCTTTTTTTCCGGCGCCCATGGCCAGGATGACCGTCGCGGCACCCGTAACTGCGTCACCGCCGGCGAACACGCCTTCCTTGCTGGTCCTGCCGGTCTCTTCATCGGCCTCGATGCAGCCCCACTTGTTGGTAGCAAGGTCCGGGGTCGCGCTCCTGATGAGCGGATTGGGAGACGTACCGATAGCCATGATAACAGTATCAACGTCGATCACATGCTCGCTGCCCGGCTTCGGCACGGGACGGCACCTGCCGGACGCGTCGGGCTCGCCAAGTTCCATCTCGATACACTCTATACCTTTTACCCAGCCTTTTTCGTCGCCGATTATCCTCACCGGGTTGGTGAGCAGCTTGAATATGATGCCTTCCTCTTTCGCATGGTGCACTTCCTCCAGGCGGGCAGGCATCTCTGCCTCGGAACGCCTGTATATGATATATACTTTTTCAGCTCCCAGGCGCAGGGCCGATCTTGCGGCATCCATGGCAACATTGCCGCCGCCCACCACGGCGACCAGCTTACCGCGCATGATGGGAGTCTCGGCGTCTTCCCTGTACGCTTTCATAAGGTTGATACGGGTCAGGAACTCGTTCGCAGAATATACGCCGTTAAGGTTCTCGCCCGGGATGCGCATGAATACGGGCAGCCCGGCCCCTGAACCGATAAATACCGCCGAGTATCCTTCTTCGAAAAGTTCGTCTATGGTCAGTACTTTACCTATGACCATGTTCGTCTTTATCTCAACACCCTGTTCGAGGAGCCCGTTTATCTCTTCCTGGACCAGGCTTTTCGGGAGCCTGAACTCGGGGATGCCGTATACCAGCACTCCTCCGGGCATATGGAATGCTTCGAATATAGTCACATCATATCCCATTTTTATAAGGTCACCGGCGCAAGACAATCCTGCGGGGCCTGAACCTACGATGGCAACCTTTTTCCCGTTCTTCGGAATATCCTTGTATTTTCTCTTCGTATTCTTCATTGCCCAGTCAGCGGCAAAACGCTCAAGGCGCCCAATGGCCACCGATTCGCCTTTTATGGCCCTGACGCACCTGGCTTCGCACTGGGTTTCCTGGGGGCAGACACGGCCGCAGACGGCGGGCAGGCTGTTTGTCTCCAGGATCTTCTCGTAAGCCTCTTCGAACTTTCCTTCGGCTATGAGAGCTATAAACTCCGAGATCCTGACATTGACCGGGCATCCGCTGACACAGGGCTTGTGCTTGCAGTTCAAGCAACGCTTAGCTTCTTCTATGGCCATCTCCTCGGTATATCCGAGGGCGACCTCGTCAAAATTCCTGCTTCGGACCTTTGGGTCCTGCTCAGGAATGGGAACTTTTTTCAGTGACATATTAGCCATTGGCAACGCCCTCCAATCTGCACTTATGCCTTTCAACGGAAGCAGTTTCAAAATCCTTGTACATAGAAAGGCGTCTCATGAGCTCGTTAAAATCTACCTGGTGACCGTCGAAATCCGGGCCGTCCACGCAGGCGAATTTAGTCTGCCCGCCCACGGTAACGCGGCAGCCTCCGCACATGCCGGTCCCGTCTATCATAATGGGATTGAGGCTGACAATGGTCTTTATGCCATATGGCCTTGTAACGTCGCAGACAACTTTCATCATGATGGGAGGGCCTATGGCGATAACTACATCATAAGCAGCGCCTTCTTCCAGGAGCTTCTTTAGGATATCGGACACGAAACCTTTTGTACCGTTGGAACCGTCGTCGGTCGTGACAAAAAGCCTGTCAGATACGGCAGCCATCTCTTTTTCCAGTATAATCAGGTCCTTGTTTCTGAATCCTGTTATAACGTCAACCGAAACACCCATGTTATGCAGCTTCTTAGCCTGGGGATACGCGATCGCCGTTCCCAGGCCGCCGCCTATGACAGCCGCTCTCTTTACTCCTTCAAAATGGGATGCTACGCCCAGCGGGCCGCAGAAATCCTGGAGCGAATCTCCTTCGTTCAACTGGCCCAGCTTCATTGTCGAAGCTCCGACTTCCTGGAAAATTATTGTGACAGTTCCCTTCTCTCTGTCATAATCGGCTATTGTAAGCGGGATTCGTTCTCCATCCTTATCGACACGCAGGATTATGAACTGGCCGGGTTCCGCCTTACGGGCAACGTATGGAGCCTCTATCTCAAGGAGTTTTACCTGGGGATTAAGGACTTCCTTTCTGACTATGCGGTACATCAGCGGATCTCCTTTCTGTTATGCGCTATGCATAACGGTAAATAAATATACAGTTAATCATATTTTAACAAATACGATCAGGCTTCTTCAACAGAAATAACTGGTGACGTTATTTACTTGCTTTCTTATTCAGAATCAGAAAATAAGTAAATGGAACAGCCGAATAATCCCATATAGTATTATATAATAAATGTTTTTCGCACGGTTTGATTGCCCTGGATATAAAACGGGGACTGTCTCAGAGCAAATGCTGCCGGCATACTCATGAGACAGTCCCTGCATATTTCCGGTGATGCAGTCAGGAGCTCGTTATTTTATAGCAACATCAATATCGTAACGGACTACTTCGGCATCCTCCAGAATATCCGTGTAGCCTCTTATGGAAAAGAGGTAGTTATCTGTTTCGCCACTCAGGGTAAAATACTCTTCATCTATGTATTTATACTTGTTCTTTATGCTGCCTATAACACTTTCGTAGAATTCAAGGATTTCCTTCAAAGATTTATCGGTATAGACCGAAACCAGGCAGGAATATTTGCCCTCAATAGTTCCTTCACGTGCTCCTGCTACGATTCCGCCGTCAATTATGGGGAACTGGGCTGAAGGATACCTGGCCGGAAGTTCTTTTGCATATTCCTGATATTCTTTAAGTACACTGCTCGCTGAAGGGATCTCTTCAAGATCTATAAAAACCGCTATGCCGTCATTGGCAGGGTCTTCTGCGACCGTAAAGAAAAAATTGTATCCCTTCAGCCTGCCTGTATGATAATACATAAGCCCATTGTAATCCTGTTTGTCTTCAGTATAATAATCGGCATGTTTCAAATAATCCCGGTAATTAGCGTTTATTGTATCAATATCTCCGTTTTCATAGAGAATGCCTATTGAATAAACGCTGGCTCCAAACTCGTTTTTGTCCTCGTATCCAAACAGGATCTTGCCATCCTCGTAAATCGGATATTTGTCTGCCGGATACCCCCTGGGAACGCTTCCCTGAGTATAGGATCCACCGCCGAACCAACTATCGTCGTCCCAGTCCTCATCATCCTCCCTGTCGTCCCTGGCGTCGGGGCTGCCGCCAAATAAACCGCCTACGCCTGTATCATCCCTGCTGCCCTTATCATCTGACTTTTTACCATTGTCATCATCGTCAGCAGTTTTGTCGTCATCGTCGTCATCATCCCTGTTTCTCCTGGAGCTTGACACGGAGCTGTCATCGTCATCGTCGTCCGCCCTCCTGGTTCCGCATGCGACAAAGCTGAAAGCAAGACATATAATCAGCATCAAACTCAAAAACTTTTTGAAATTCATATTCATTCCTCCTGATAATAAAGGCTTAAAACCCCCGCTTGTTTATTGTTTTGGCTGAAGCTCAATGTAATACATGGGTACCCAGGCATAACCTATGGAGGTCTCATAACCATAGATAGAGATTGAATAGTCATCTGTACTGCCAGAGAGATGAATGCTTGTATCATTGCTGTATTTATACTCATTCTCCAGGTTTAATATGCTGTCATAGTATTCCAGGATTTCCTGGATCGGCTTTTCAGTATAGACAGTTACATAATAGGTTATTTTGCCATTATAATCATCTATGTATGCCTTGTTTACTATACCGCCGTCTATTATGGGGACCTTATCTGACGGATACCCGGGAGGAAGATCGACTACATCCAATGACATTAATACGCCCTGGACTGTTGGAATCCCCTGCAGAAAGAAGGTAACTCCTATAAAACCCTCGGATGGTTCATCATATACAACAATATCGAATTTGTATCCAGCCTTCTCGCCTTCATAGTAGTGTACATTATCCGACTCTATTTTTGTTACTCTGTATTCTTCTGTGCCTTCCAGGTAGTCCCTGTAAAATTCGTTTATAGTATCATAGTCTCCGTCAGTATACTTAATATACAGCTCGAAATCGCTGGCTCCGCTGTCCCTGACGTTTCTGGTTCCCCGGATGACCTGGTACCCCTTGTAGAGCGGGTATTCATCTATCGGATACCCTTTTGGGATGTCTGATCCTGAATTATTATAGTAAGGATCATCGCCGCCAAATAAACCGCCGATGCCTGTATCGTTCCTCACGTCCTTATCGTCTTTTTCATCCTTGTCGTCCTTTTCATCTTTCTCCTTGGACTTTTTGCCTTTGCCGTTATCGTCATCGTCATCCCTGTTTCGCCTGGAACTTGACACGGAGTCGCCATCGTCATCGTCGTCCGATCTCCTGGTCCCGCAGGCGACAAAGCTGAAAGCAAGACATAGAATCAGCAGCAAGCTTTCTTTAATTTCATAGGCATTCCTCCTACTATTGATTAATTCATGCAATAGAAATAACATGAGTGATTCTCACAGAAGATGGAACAATCGTGCTATTATATGACTGTATTGCAGATATTATACTTTTAATTTTTTCTGGTTTAAATCACCCCAGGGGTGATTTTGAATGATGACCATGACATTCGGCGTATGCCATATTACCTTCCGGTACCGGCCGTAATAGTACAGGCAGGATAATCATATTATTTCAGCGATTCACATATTATGGAAAGTCAGTGATTAAAAGCGGGAGGTTGTCATGGCTCGGCGCTCCCTTAAGTACAACACGGCCATCCTGACAGTGACAGGCTTTATAGTAAAGGCGTTGGGATTCGCGTATCGTATCTTTATCGCCAACTGCATAGGTACGGAAGGCCTTGGGCTTTATCAGCTAATGACACCGATTTATTCCCTGCTGGTCCTGGTCCTGTCTGCAGGCGTATCGGTAGCGGTATCACGTTTTGTTGCCGAGGAAACTTCAAAGGGTCAAAGATACGCAGGCGTGAAAATAACGGCAGTGTCAGCCGGCATAGTTCTTGCCGCGGGCATCGTGATATGCGGCATCCTGCTTTTCAATATTGACGCTCTTGTCCTGGCCACCACGGGAGACACAAGGACAAGAAGTTCCCTTTTCTGGATACTGGTCCTGGTGCCCCCAATCGCCGCCGTATCCGCATACAAGGGATACTTTTACGGCAAGCAGGAAATGCTGCCCAACTCCATAGGACAGATAGCGGAACAGGTCATCAAGCTTGTTTTTGTCTTGGTCATGGCAGATTCCTTCAGGGGCAAAGGCATAGAGAGTATGTGCCTGTTGGCCGTCCTGGCAATGCTTATCGGCGAATGCGCCAATGTCCTGGTAGTGTATATCGCTTTCCTGTTCTCGAACAAGCGAACCCTTTATGAGCTTAAAAGCACGAAAAAAGAAAGTCTTTGGACCATGATTAAGAAGATAGTGAAAGTTTCGTTTCCCATATCGGCGAACCGGCTCGTGCTGTCGCTGATAGGAACTGCAGAAAGCCTGCTGATACCCCAGAGACTGGTTATGTCCGGCCTGACATTCCAGGAAAGCCTGAAAGCATTCGGAAAGCTGACAGGTATGGCTTCCCCGCTGGTATTTTTCCCGTCAATGATCCCCATGTCGCTGGCAACGGCGCTTGTTCCCGCTATAGCCGGAGCGGTGGCTGCCAGACAGTACAGGATCGCCAACAGGCAAATATCCGAGTCAATAAGGCTGACAATAATAATGGGTCTCATATTCACATCGTTTTTTGCCTCGTGCAGCGATGAGCTGGCCGAGCTTGTTTACCCGGGAAATGATGTGGGTCCCATCCTGCGGCTCCTTTCGCTCTCAGGCGTTTTTCTGTACCTGCAGCAAACCATGCTTGGAATACTTAACGGGCTTGCCAGGGAATCAGCCATACTCGTGAACACCATGACCGGAAGCATAATAAGAATCGCGGCTATATGGTTCCTTATGCCCATAATGGGCGTAGACGCTTACATCTATGCAATAATCGCGGGAAGCATTATCACAATAGCGTTCAATTTCAGGGAGATTTCAAAATTAACCGGCATTTCCATCGACGCAGGCCAATGGCTTTTAAAACCGCTTTCGGCATCCCTGGCGGGAGTGTTTTTCGTATTCGCGTTCAGAAACTTCCTGCTCAACTGGGATCTGCCGCTTAAATTATTGCGGCTCCTGACCGTGGTTACCGCGTTTCTGATTCTTGCCGCCATATACCTCGTTACAGGCATCATAAAGAAAGACGACCTGAAACGCTGGCTCCTCCGTAAATGAGTACAGGGGACGTACACTTTAACTCATTTTGAGTACAGGGGACAGGTGGTTTGACAAATAATTGTCATGCCAGGCGAAAAGAATGGTCCATTCTCTCTATATCACCACTTATTGTAATGTATTCTTTCCTTTAAATTGATTTCCTTTTGTTCTACCATTTTTGCATCTTTGCTTGGTATGCCAAGACCAATTAAGCATGGCATCAGGTAATCCTCCGGAAAACCTAATACCTTTCTTGCATGTTTATCCTCATCACCTAAAGGTATTCTCAGATTACACGCGTATCCCTCTGCCGTTGCTGCTAAAAATATGTTTTCGATACAGCACCAGATTGAAGCAAAACCATTCAGATGAGAAAGATTGTCAGGCTTCATGATATCAACTTTTTGCTTTAGCAAAGGTATAATAATCGCTGAAGCATCAGCAAGCATTCGATATTGTTTTGGTACAGCGATTCTATAACATTCTTGTTGCGTAGGATCATTCAGATTCCAGTCCTTCAGCAATTGCTCCATGTCTTCATCTGATATTCCTCTCGGAATAATATCAATAAGCTGCAGAACAGCCTGTTTATCTTTCAGCACTATAAAATGCCAATCCCTCATATGGTCATTTGTCGGGGCCTTAAGACCTGCTCCTATTATTCTTTCGATGATATCATCATTTATTTCAGCCTTTTCAAAATCTCTTACTGTTCTTCTTTTTTCTATAACTTCATAGAAATCCATTCTTAACCCTCCGTACAAAATCATATTTATATGTAAAATATAAAATCATAATACCATACTGATAAAAATGTGCAAAAGGAGCACAATTACAGCGGCCTGGGCATAAAATTAAAAAAGGGAGAAATAATATAAAAACGCGAGCAATTCAAAGTAATGGGGAGAAAAACGGTTATAATTCACTCAGCAATAGTCAAAGATAGTCAAAATCAGACTTGAATATTTAACAGGTAATATATAGAATGTAATTGAAGGTCAAAGAAAGTCAAAAACAAATAAACAAGTTGAGCAAGAATTAAGCTATGGAGGTGGGATTATGTTCGGTCTTGTTCCTTATTCAAGAAGAAACAGCGGCATATCCAGGAAAGACGACTGGTTCGATTTTATCGACAGGTTTGACAGGTTTTTTGACGAGTTCTTCAGGGATCCTTTCTTTGCAAAGGTATCTTCATTAACGACTCCTATACGCGCAGACGTAAGGGAAACCGATAAAGAGTACATCGTTGAGGCCGAGATGCCAGGGTTGAAGAAAGAAGATATCATGATCGACCTGAACGATGACGTGCTTACCATCGGAGTAGACATGAAAGAGGAAAAGAAAGAAGACAATGACGGATACATCTACAGGGAACGCAGAAGCGGCTCGTTCAGACGTTCATTCTCTGTACCTGATATCAGGAACGAGGATGTTAAGGCTTCATACAAGGACGGGATACTGACCATCGTGCTGCCAAAAGCTGAACCTGGCAAGAAAACGAGAAGGATAGAAATTGAATAAGCCTTTGATTCTCCTCCTTCCTTCATGAGACAGGGGGACGGTTCTTTTGTCACGATTTTTTCAGACAGAAGAACCGTCCCCCTGTCTGTATGTACAATGTTGACTTAGGTTTGGGTATAATTATAGTATTATGTGTGGACATAAAATTTAACAGAATAAAGGATTGATCAGATGAAACTTGTTGCAGACTGTCATTTTCATACCATAAGCAGCGGGCATGCCTACAGTACGCTTTATGAATACGCAAAAGAAGCTGAGCAAAAAGGCCTTAAACTGATAGGAATGACCGATCACGGGCCCAGGATGCCCGGAGGACCTCACAGATATCATTTTGACAACCTTAAAGTCATACCTGGTTTCTTGTTCGGAGTGGAGATCTATAAAGGTATAGAAGCCAATATCATAGACTTTGACGGTTCGACCGATACCGAGAACATGCCTCTTAATGAGATGGATATCGTTATTTCGAGCTTTCACAGTCCCTGCCTGAAACCGTCGACAAAAGAGGAAAACACCCGGGCTATTATCAGGAGCCTTGATAATAAATATGTAAATATAATAGGACATCCCGACGATTCCAGGATACCCATCGATCTTACCGAACTGGTAAAGGCAGCGTCGGAAACAGGGGTCCTTATAGAGATCAACAACTCTTCGCTGAGGCCCACGTCTTTCAGGCAGAATGCCAGGGAAAATTATATGACGTTGCTTGAGGAGTGTTATAAAAACAAGGTATACGTTATAATTAACAGTGACGCTCATATCCACACAGATATCGGCGCCAGCGAAGAAGCCCTGGAATTGATAAAAAAAGCCGGGTTTCCTGAAGAGCTGGTTGCAAATACTGATCTCCAGAAACTGAAACAGAAACTGGCGGCAAGGAGAAGGTAAGATCGCATGTTTGACAAGCTTGAAGCGATAGAGAACCGTTTTGAAGAACTGAATATGAGGCTGGCCGATCCCGGTGTCATAAACGACCAGGAACAGTACATGAAACTGATGAAGGAACATGCAGAATTATCGGAGATCGTTGAAAAGTACCGCGAATACAAATCATATGTTAAGACCCTCGAAGATGCCCGGTCAATGCTGAAGGATAATCCCGACAAAGAACTGGAAGAGATGATCAGGGCGGAGATGCGGGAGGCTGAGGAAGGGATCGAACGCACTGAAAAAGAACTGAAGATTCTCCTGTTACCCAAGGATCCCAATGATGAAAAGGATGTCATCATTGAAATACGCGCGGGAGCGGGAGGGGATGAAGCAGCTCTGTTCGCTGCCGTGCTTTTCCGCATGTATACCCATTATGCCGAGAGCAAGGGCTGGACAACAACAGTCATTGACTCCAACCCCACCGAAATAGGCGGGTTCAAGGAAATAGTCTTTGAAATAGAGGGCAGGGGGGCATACAGCCGCCTGAAATTCGAAAGCGGAGTTCATCGCGTGCAGCGTGTCCCTGCCACTGAATCGAGCGGAAGGATCCATACATCCACCGCTACCGTCGCAGTTCTTCCTGAAGCCGAGGATGTTCCGGAAGTCGAGATCAACCCAAACGATATTGAAGTCGATACCTACAGGGCGTCCGGAGCCGGAGGTCAGCATGTAAACAAGACCTCGTCGGCAATCAGGATTACCCATATCCCTACGGGCATAGTCGTAACATGCCAGGACCAGCGTTCACAGCACAAAAACAGGGAAAAGGCCATGAGAGTGCTCAAGGCCAAGCTCTATGAACTGGAGAGAATGAAGCATGAGTCGGAACTGGCTGAGAACCGCAAAAGCCAGGTAGGTACAGGGGACAGAAGCGAGAGAATACGCACCTACAATTTTCCTCAGAGGAGAGTTACCGACCATCGCATAGGGTTTACCCTTTACCAGATCGACCAGTTTATCAACGGAGATATGGATGAACTGATCGACGCCCTTATCACCACCGACCAGGCCGGAAAGCTGAGCAGCGGGGAAGAGGAATGAAAGGCGGGGCGCATGGATGGAATAAGGGAAAGACAATGTTAAGGGGGATTTAAATGAAATATGATGTTTTGTCGGCAATAGGGCTTTCATTGTTCGCAGGCCTGTCAACGGGCATAGGCGGATTGATTCTGCTGCTTTTCAGAAAAGTAAACACAAAAATCCTCTCTGTAGCTCTTGGCTTTTCTGCGGGAGTAATGATCTATGTTTCTTTTGTGGAGATCCTTCCTGAGGCTTCAAGATTCCTCGGCCAGGCTTATGGAGCTAAAAAAGGTGACTGGGTGACCTATATAGCTTTTTTCCTGGGAATTTTTCTGATAGCTGTTATCGACAAGCTGGTTCCCGAAAAAGATAACCCCCATGAGCCTCAAAAGGTAGAACACCTGGATGTATGCAACCTGGGTCAGAACTCGCAGAAGCTTATAAAGACAGGCAAACTGGCTGCCCTGGCCATCACGATACACAACTTCCCCGAAGGTCTTGCCACCTTCGTTTCGGGCATGAATGACCTGTCCCTCGGGATAGCCATTGCGGTGGCAGTAGCCATACATAATATCCCTGAAGGTATTTCGGTTGCGCTTCCTATCTACTGTGCCACCGGAGATAAAAAGAAAGCGTTCTGGACGTCGCTGTTGTCAGGATTTGCAGAGCCTGTGGGTGCTTTGATAGCATACCTGGTCCTTGCCCCGTTCATGAGTGATGCCCTGTTCGGTTTGATATACGCGTCAATCGCCGGCATCATGGTTTTCATATCATTGGACGAGCTCCTGCCATCCGCGAGGGAATATGGCGAGCATCACCTGTCCATATTCGGCCTGATCGGCGGGATGATCATCATGGGACTCAGCCTGCTCCTGCTAAGTTAGAGGATAGAATTATGAGTTTTAAAAACCCACCCTCGTGCTATGCATCGGCACGGCACTGAGGGTGGGATAAATGGATAAAAATCCTTGCTGCACTGCTTTTACAGTTTATACCTCATCTTTCCGCCGAACACGAAATACGGGATAATAAACACCTGTATCCCATCCGAATATGGAGCTATGGTATAGAGGGGATAGAAGATGGCCAGCCCTTCCTCTGTCAGGTAATAATTGTTCGGGTCAAAATATTTCTTTATATTCTCGTCAAGATTATCGAAATAATTGGCCATTCCCGCTGCCTGCCTGCGCCTTGCCTCGGAGCTTATGTATTTTAATATCACTGACTTGTAATCATAATCTCTTTCAAACAGCGCGCCCAACGGAACAATAATGCCCCTTTCCATGTCCCATGTATTTCCCTTTCTTACCGTGTTTCCATGAGCGCCTCCCGTGAATTCGTAAATATCATAAAACAGGCTTATCATGGGTTTTCTGCAGTATGTAGGCTCGAAAGTTTCGACCAACTCAAAGCTGTGAAAAGGAAAACCCTGCGACTTTGACAAGCTATACTGCCTTACCGCCGCCTGGTATAGCCTTGTCGCTGCATACCGGTAGTTTCTCTGTGCTTTTTGCCTGTAATAAGCATTGAAACGCATGGGGTTGCCGCTGTATCCCTGGGCTATGTACGGATAATTGATTGTTACTTCAACCATCTGTACCTTGTTATAGAGCAGGCTGTCCTTGATGGTCCGGGTCTTTATAAAATCGCACTTCATTCATACCACCTCACACCATTTTATTGGTGAAAGGCGGAATTTGTGCCCGTCCGCCAGATTTTATTTCTCCCTGAAAGGTTTGACGGCGAGATTCGAATTATAGTAACGGGGATCCCCGGTTACTTCCCTGCCTGCCCAAGGAGGGATGCTGAAGGGCTGATCTTCATATTCGAGTTCTATCTCAGCTATGACAAGACCTTCGTTTTGCCCCATGAATTCATCCACTTCCCAGACCATGCCTTCATAGGGAACCCGGTACCTGATCTTCTCGACAAGACCGCCCTCGCAAAGGGAAAACAGCAATAAAGCGTCTTCATAGGGAATTTGGTACTCGAACTCGGAGCGGCTTGCTCCGCTTGACTGTCCCTTGATGGTAAGCCAGGCTTTGTCGCCGGCGGTCCTGACACGGACCGTACAGTCTGGAGACCGGCTCAGGTAACCCTGTTTATACAAGACTCCAGTTGAACTTTTCCTGTATTCATCGCTATTTACTAAAAACTTGCGCTCAATTTCCCGGGCCATAAATGAAATCCCTCATTTCGCGGATTTAGGAAGCAGGGGGACGGTTCCTTGCTTCAAGCTTTTTCCTGTCTAAGAGCATACACTACCGTCAAAATTTTGTACACTTTTGTGTGGGGCCAGACAATCTTCTTGTTTTTCAGTTTGAGACATACAATGTGCCCTTGTCCATTCCCGGCGCATATTATGTAACAGCATCATTAGTATCATGTGGTCTATATGAGGATCAAGAACAAAAATTACTTCTCCAATATGATCCTTGCCAGGAAACCCTATGCCAAAGCTGATATCTCAGGAGGCAGCCTTGCTCCCGACATAACCGGGACAGTTGATTTTTACGCCGCCCATAACGGTACCCTGGTTGTGGCCGAATTATACAATCTCCCCAAAGCTGTTCCGCCAACCTCAGGCTCTGCGCCGGTGAACCCTTTCGGTTTTCATATTCATGAAGGAAATACCTGTGAACAGGGAGACCGCGCCGATCCGTTCCAGGCAGCAAAGGGACATTACAACCCGACCAATATGCCCCATCCGCTTCATGCAGGAGACATGCCGGTCCTGTTCGGCAATAACGGGTATGCTTTTATGGCCTTTTACACGGACAGGTTTACTCCCGGACAGGTCGTGGGCAGAACAGTCATAATACACCAGAACCCGGACGATTACAGGTCCCAGCCCGCAGGAAACGCCGGCAAAAGACTTGCCTGCGGAGTTATAAAAAAGGTGAACGTGTAAACGGGGACGGAGGTTTTTTGCACATTTTCGTGTAAAAAACCTCCGTCACCAAATACCACTTACAAGGCAAGTTTGTAGATGTTAAGGACGTCGTCGCGGGTGAGTTTCACGAAATTGCCGACGGTATATGAACCGGAGCCGGTGCATTTGTCGGCCATCTCTTCCAGGTGCTCTTCGTCAATGTTTGCCTGGCTCAGCCTTATGGGCAGCCCGATGGAAGTATAGAATGCTTCGAGGGCCTCTATTCCTTTCAGGGCGGTCTCCTCGGGATTGAAGACGTTATAGTCCACGTTCCATACCCTGTGGGCATACTGGGCGAACCTGCTTATATCATGCTTATACACATACTTCATCCAGGCGGGGAACACTATGGACAGCCCGGCGCCGTGGGCGATGTCATATATAGCGCTCAGTTCGTGCTCGATACCGTGGGAAGCCCAGTCGCCGATCCTTCCAGTGCTGAGCAGATTGTTGTGGGCTACTGTCCCGGCCCACATTATCTCGGCCCTGGCTGCATAGTCGGTGGGGTTCTTAAGGGCTCGGGGCACATTTAGGATCATTGTCTTCAATGTAGCTTCACAAAGCCTGTCAATAAGCTCGACATCCCGGGTGTTCGTAAAGTAGCGCTCCATGATATGGGCCATAATGTCCGAAGCTCCGCAGGCAGTCTGATAATCAGGCAGGGTGAATGTGACCTCCGGGTTCATAATGGCAAATGCGGGATAGATCGAATCGTCGGTGAGACCTCTCTTATACCAGCCGTCTTCGTTGGTAATGACCGAGCTGTTGCTTGATTCGCTTCCGGCGGCAGGTATGGTCAGGACAACTCCAACCGGCAGAGCTTCGCCCGGAACAGCCTTTCCGGAGTAGAAATCCCAGACATTTCCCTTGTAAGGTACGCCTACTGCGATGGCCTTTGCCGAGTCGATAACGCTTCCTCCGCCTACGGCGAGGATGAAGTTTATCCCCTTCTCACGGCAAATCCTTATGCCTTCCTGGACCAGCGTGAGACGAGGATTCGGCAGAACCCCGGAGAGTTCATGGACCTCGATGCCTGCTTCATCAAGGGACTTCCTGACCCTGTCATAAAGCCCGTTTCTTTTAATGCTTCCTCCGCCGTAATGCAGAAGTATCCTGCTGCTGTAAGCCTTTGTCTCCTTGCCGACCAGGTATTCGGTATCCTTTCCAAAAATTATTTTAGTCGGATTCCGGAAAGTGAAATTTATCATATCTTCTTCCTCCATCATTATGGTTTAAGAAAGCGGCTGCGCCGGACGTTTGAAACTTTTGCTGACTGAGAACGGACGCAGCACGTCACAATTGTATTCTACCTCATTTTGCCGGCCAATAACATGCTGTTTTAAACTATCACCCCGGGACATCCCCCCACATAAGATATTAGTAAAGGTACAGCCATTGCTTGGAGGAAAAGGGATGAAAGTAGTCATACTATGCGGAGGCAAGGGACTAAGGATGTACGAGCTCACCGAGGACATGCCTAAGCCTATGGCCCCGGTGTGCGGCAAGCCGATGCTCTGGCATATCATGATGAACTACAAATATTTCGGATTTAATGATTTCATACTTTTGCTGGGATACAAGGGCGAAAAGATCAAGGAGTATTTTATCGACTACAACTGGAAACAGCATGATTTCGTGCTTGATACGGGAAGCGGCAGCATCCGGCTTCTGAATGAAAACGAAACCTTTCATATTACTTTTTTGGACACCGGAATTGACACCATGACAGGCGGCCGTATAAAAAGGGCGAGAAAGTATATCGGCAACGAGACTTTCATGCTGACATACGGCGATGGCCTGTCAAATGTCGATTTAAGAAAGCTCCTTGCATATCACAGGAAAATGGGCAGGATAGCCACCGTAACAGGAATCAACAAGAAGACGCAATATGGCGTACTGACTGTCGAAAACGGCATAGCCACGTCATTCAGGGAAAAGGAAAGTTCCGGCGGACTCATAAACGGAGGCTTCTTTGTTTTCGAACCGGCCATTTTCGATTATATAACCGACGACACCAACTGTGTCCTGGAGCAGGAACCGCTGAAAAACCTTGCCCGGGACGGGCAGCTGGCAGTCTATTTCCATGACGGTTTCTGGACCGCCTGCGACACCTATGGCGATATCCTTAAGATCAATATGCTGTACGCGGGCCAAAAATATCCATGGAAGGTATGGTAAAGCATCATGGAATTCTGGAAAGGCAAAAATGTTTTTATAACCGGATGTACCGGGTTCCTGGGAAGCTGGCTGACAAAAGAGCTGGTCAGGCTGGGGGCCAGCGTCACCGGGCTTGTGAGGGACAATGTGCCCCAATCCTGGCTTTACAGCGGGGATGAATATAAAAAGATAAACACAGTCGTCGGAGCCCTTGAGGATGAGCCGCTGCTGGAGCGGATTCTCGGTGAGTACGAGATCGATACCGTATTTCATGTGGCAGCCCAGGCCATAGTCGGGATTGCCAACAGGAACCCGCTGAGCACATTCGAGGCCAATATCCGCGGCACATACAACCTGCTTGAGGCGTCAAGAAAAAGTCCCCTCGTCAGGCGCATAGTGGTGGCTTCGAGCGATAAAGCCTACGGGGATCAGGCCCGGCTCCCCTATACCGAGGATATGCCCCTCTGCGGAAGCCATCCCTACGACGTTTCAAAGAGCTGCGCAGACCTGATAGCCCAGTCATATCATAAAACATACGGTCTGCCCGTGTGCATCACCCGCTGCGGGAACCTTTTCGGGGGAGGGGACCTCAACTTCAACCGTATAATCCCCCAGACCATCCGGAGCATTATCAACGGGGAACCTCCCGTTATCAGGTCCGACGGAAGCTTCATCAGGGATTACTTCTATGTTGAAGACGCAGTCAGGGCTTACCTTTTGCTCGCGGAGAAAATGAATGAACTCTATATCGAAGGCCATGCGTTCAACTTCAGCAACGAAGTCCGGCTTACGGTCCTGGAACTGGTCAATAAAATACTTAATCTCATGGGCAGCGACCTTGAGCCCGTGATTCTGAACCAGGGGAGCAACGAGATAAGGCACCAGTACCTGTCGGCGAGAAAGGCCAGGGAAATCCTGGGCTGGGCGCCTCGGTTCACCATCGAGGACGGACTAAAGAAGACCATCGCGTGGTACAGGGAGTTTTTCGGGAAGGAAGCATGAGGGAAGTGAAGGCGAGTATAATTATTCCGTCATATAACGCGAGGCAGAGGCTTTACCTGAACCTGGCCGCGCTCAACTGCCAGAGTTATGAAGGCGACGACGTGGAGGTCATAGTTGTCGACAACGGCTCCAGTGACAATACCATGGAGATGCTGAAGTCATTCAGGCTCAAGTATCCCATGAAGATTTTGAGGATAGAGGAAAACAGGGGCATAGCCCATGGCAGGAACGAGGGAATTCTGCATGCGGAAGGCGACATTCTCATATTCCATGACAGCGATATGCTGGCCTCAGGAAATTTCATAGAAAGGCACCTTGAGGAGCATGAAAAGCCCGGAAAAGTGGTGTGCGGACTTTTCTGGCGGAGGATTTTCACCTATTACTACAAGGGGTTCACGCCCGACCAGGTAAGCAACTTCGAAAAAGTCCGGGAAAGGATGAATATTAAAAGATTGTCGGTCTACTGGGACGAATTTCCCCTTTTGACCGAGGAACAGGTGAGAAATGAGGATCTTACGCCTTATTCCTTCGACCTGAACTTCGGTTTTATAGACGATATGAAAATGATACTGAAAAAATACGGGCGCACCTTTGAAGGGTATAACCTGCCCTGGCGATTCTGCATAACCAACAACCTCTCGGTGGAACGTCAAAGGGTCATGGACGTGGGGATGTTCGACGCCAATATTGTCCGCTACGGTTACGAGGATTACGATCTTGGAATCAGGCTCCATAAATCGGGCTGCAAGTTCGTGATGGCCGATGACATCGTAAGTCTCCACCAGGAGCATCCCCCCAATTACAGGGGCGACGACCTGATCGTCAACATCAATTATATGTGTGACAAGTATAACAACATATATTTTATCGACGTGCCCCTGGTATGCATAAGCGACCTTATGAACATAGAACCGGAGGAACTCAACAGGACTGTCGGGGATATTAACAGACTGCTTTCGAACTGCAGGTATCACGATATCCTTGAGCTGTTTCTTGATTTATTGCAGGTCCTCAGAAAGCGGTTCTTTTCGCCTGCGGAAGAGAACAGCCGGGAAGTTTTCTTAAAGGTCGCGCATAAACTGGACTATTATGTACAAAAAGTCTTAAGTCTTGAAAAGGAAGAAGGAGCGGAAGACCTGGTAAAACAGCTGTCGTCACTTATGAAAACCGCCCTCGGCATTGATTTCCGGATGCTCCTTGACGCCAACAGGCCCGTTAATGGCCTGTCCAGGGGTGTCCGGAAAACATCCGTAAAAGAAAAGGATGGTAAATATGAGTAAGTGCAATTTTTCAACTGTGGTCTCCCAGGATCATTTTTTTAAATACCTTGCGCTGGTTTCGTCGCTGAGGAATGTTACAGGAGATTTCAAATTGTATACGCTTTGCGTCCATGATATAGTCTGGCATATCCTGAATAAAATCGGTTTTAAAGAAGTGGTTCCCATAATGCTGAAGGACGTGCAAAGCGACATGCTTGAAAGAGCCAGGGAAGACAGACCCTATCAGGCATTCTGCTGGACTTTGAAGCCGGTCGCCCTGCATTACGTCATGGAAAAGCATCCGGACTGCGATTATTTTGCCCACCTGGACGCAGACCTGTTCTTTTATGAAAGCCCGGACCAGGTTTTCATGGAAAATCCGGAAGCTTCCCTGTTCCTGACCCATCACAGGAATTCGAGGGACTTTCTGAAATACTACGGCTCCACGGGAGTATTCAATACGGGGTTTGTGGGCTGCAAAAACGATGCCACTGCCTATGACGCCATCTCCAGGTGGAAGAGCCAGTGCCTCTTATACTGCCCTGTAAAAGAGGACCCGGTCCATAAGGTTTTCGGGGACCAAAGGTACGTGGAAAGCTGGCCCGAGGATTTCAAAAATGTCCACGTGGTGCGCAATCCCGGGGCCAATACCGCATTGTGGAACATACAGAACTATACCGTTTCGGTAATCAACGGGAAAGTACATATCGAGGGCAGCCCGCTTGTCTTTTACCATTTTTCCGGCCTTACCATCATCAGCAGGAGGGAATTCAACATCAACTGGTATTATCACATCGATGACGAGATGGTGCTGGATTTTATATACAAGCCTTATATCAACACCCTGGTCCATGTCATGAAAGAGATGGAAACCCATTTCCCATGGTTCAACGCAGGCTTCCTCCCGCGCGAATGCACTCCTGACACGCACTACCTGACCGTCTGAATCCTGTCAGGGGAACAGCCGGAAACTGCCGAAAGGGTTTTTCCCTGAATGTCATCCTGAGTAAAAGGAATGGAGACTTGTGCGCAAAAATGCATTAAAGTCTCCATCCCTTATGCTTAAAATATGCAAAAACCCTTCGTCCCCAAATACTCACAAGGACCGTCCCGGTGACAACGTTTTGTAAACAGAACCGTCCCGGTGACAATATCAGCGGTTTGCCATGGGAATGTAGCTGCGCCTTGGCGCGATGCTCTTGTAAGCAGGACGTATTATCTTGCCGTTGTTGACCAGTTCCTCTATACGATGCGCGCTCCAGCCCGCAATCCTCGCGATGGCGAACACAGGCGTGAACAGCTCTTCGGGTATGTCCAGCATGCGGTATACAAAGCCTGAATAGAAATCTATGTTGGCGCTGACGCCCTTGTATATTCTGCGGTGTTTTGCTATCACTTCAGGCGCCAGTCTCTCTATCTTCGAATAAAGATTGAACTCTTTTTCCATTCCCTTGTGACGGGCAAGTTCTCCGACATGTTTCTTGAATATCTCTGCCCTCGGGTCCGACAGCGAATAAACCGCGTGGCCCATACCATAGATAAGACCGGATCTGTCGAAGGCTTCCTTTTTAAGAAGCTTTTCAAGGTAATTGGCTATTTCCTCGTCATCGTCCCAGTCCCTGACATTTTCCTTGATATCGTCGAACATCTGTACTACCTTGATATTGGCTCCTCCGTGTCTCGGCCCCTTCAGCGAGCCCAGCGCCGCTGCCATGACCGAATAGGTATCGGTCCCGGTGGAAGTTACCACATGGGCCGTAAATGTAGAGTTGTTGCCTCCGCCGTGCTCGGCGTGAAGTACCAGCGCCAGGTCAAGCAGTTCCGCTTCAAGCCGGGAATACTTGCTGTCCGGTCTCAGCATGTGAAGGAAATTCTCCGCTGTGCTCAGCTCAGGCTTGGGGCTGTGAATATAAAGGCTGCTGTTTTTAAAATAGTGGGTATACGCCTGGTATCCATAGACTGCCAGCAGCGGGAAATAAGCAATCATTTCAAGACACTGCCTCAGAACATTCGGAATTGAAATGTCATCGGCATTGTCATCAAAACAGTATAAAGCGAGAACGCTTCTGGCCAGGATGTTCATAAGATCCTTGCATGGCGCTTTCATGATCATATCCCGTGTAAAGTCGGCAGGAAGTTTTCTCAGCTGGCCAAGATGCTTCTCGAAATCCTTAAGGCTCTTTTCATCAGGCAATTCCCCAAACAGGAGCAGATAGCAGGTTTCTTCAAAACCAAGCCTGTTTTCGGACATAAATCCCTGAACGATATCTTCGATATCATATCCCCGGTAATAGAGTTTTCCCGGGCAAGGAACCATTTCGCTTTCATCGATGATATAAGCATGGACTTCACCTATCTCGGTAAGCCCGGCAAGCACACCCCTGCCGCTTATATCCCGAAGCCCCCTCTTCACATCGTACTTGGTGTAAAGCTCAGGATCGATTGCGCTGCATTTCGTGGCCAAATCCGCTAAAGGAGCGATCCATCCATAGTTTTTGCTGTTTGTTTCCATAAGCGTTCCACCTCCTGTTTTTGGATGATATTTTTTGAGTTGGAAATATTATACCACAGGTTGTTGAAATATTAATATCCGATATTTTTTCTGCCTGGTTTGACCGGCAATAAAGAGGGTATATACTCTATATACTTTTATGCATCATTGGAGCTGATACTATGGATATCGCAGCAATGTCAATATCTTTGCACCAGGCAAGACTTTCCCGGGAAGCGGGCATTGCGGTGCTGAAAAAGGCAATGACAAGCACGGAAACCATGGCGCAGGACCTGCTGAAAATGCTGGAGCAAAGCGTCACACCGCATCTTGGACAGAACGTGGATATAAGGATTTAGCCGTTTATACCGTAAAATAATATGACTTTCTTAGCAATAAAGCCGAGGAATATTTCCACGGCTTTTTATTGTGGGAAATAATAATGCCGCCTATTTTTATTTTTTATATCACAAATGACAGATCAAATGATATAATAATATACAGTTTGTATATGAGGTGTATTTATGATGAAGGCTCAGACTTTGAAGAACAAGGCGTATACAGTCATAAAAGAAAAAATAATGACGTGCGAGTATATGCCGGGAGATTTTATCAACGAAAAAGAAATAATCCAGCAGATAAATGTCAGCCGGACCCCGATACGTGAGGCGATCATTCTCCTGGAACAGGAAGGCCTGGTTTCGATCCTTCCGCAAAGAGGGGTAATGGTCAACAGAATCACTCTGCAGGATGTAATAGAAGCATTTCAGGTCAGGGAGGTAATTGAGCCGTATGCATTAAAGCACTTCGGTTCCCGCCTGGACAAGGAAACATTTAAAAAATACCGTGAAATGCTTTCTGACCCGGAACTGTTGTCTGATCATGAAAAAGGAAACCTGCTGGATGATGAAATGCACATGTCTATTGTCAAAGCAATGAACAATCACTATTTTACAGATGTTATCAATGCAATAAGGGTTCAGACCCACAGGTTGAGAATACTTTCAAACAGGCTTGGGTTAAGGTTTATAAAAACGATCGACGAACATATTGAAATTATTGATGCAATTCTTTCCGAAAAATATGATTTGGCTGCTGAACTCATGTCGAAGCATCTTGCAAAAGCCAAAGAGGCTTCTATAAACCATGTCGTAGGTCTGGAATAAAGACCTACATTTTTTTATCTGCAAAAGTCTCTTAATCCCTTAAATCCCTATTGACAAACATAGGCTGTAAATTTATGATATACATATATATCACTTGTATATCAGTTGTATACAATTTTTATACAAATATAACTTCAGGACGGAAAACAGGTAAAGATCTGCTATACAGGGATACTTTTGAGATTATGATCAATTAAATATAAAAAACCATGCCGCTATATGGTTTGCAAAATACTTAATAGTCGAGCCAAGGCTTGTCTATAAATATAAAATTGCATTAAGGAGGAAGTAATATGAAAAAACTTGTTGCGTTGCTGTTGTCACTTGTTTTGGTGTTTGCCATGACGGCCTGTGCCAAAACTCAACCAACTTCCACTCAAGGTCCATCGAACCCTGCATCGTCAGGGCCTTCAGGTTCTGAACCATCTGGTTCAGCCCCGGCACAGAACATTACTCTGACTATTGCATTTCCAGGCCAGGATGTTGATGAACAAGCTTTTGATGAGGTTATAGCAGAGTTCTATAAAGATAACCCCGGAATAAATGTAAATCCGATAGCTATTCCCAATACCGGGTGGGCGGATTATGTCGCGAAGATTAAGTCCATGGTGGCAGGCGGCAATCCACCAGATGTTATAAGAATAGCCGTCCAGGGAATTGCGGAGCTTGTTGCCAATAATCTCGCAATACCGTATGATGATTATATTAAGCAGAATCCCAGCGTTTTCAATGCTGACGAATATTATCCGCAGGAACTCCTGGAATAATTCAAGGTTGACGGCAAATTGTACGGATTGGTTTGGGACGCCAATAACGTGGTATTGCACGTAAATACAAAACTTGTGGAAGAAGCCGGAGCAGTTTTGCCTGATTCCAACTGGACAATTGACCAGTTCATTGAATTCGGCAAAAAGATATCAGGAGAAAGAAACGGCAAGAAAGTTTATGCGTATGCCATGCCTCATAACTACTTTGCTACCAGTGCGTGGCTTTTCCAGAACGGGGCGTCTTTCTTCAACGAGGATATGACCGAATGCACACTGGATGATCCCAAGGCTATAGAAGTGTTCAGGCTTCTGCAGGATATGATTTATAAGTACGGAATATCACCTCAGCCAACACCTGATACAAGTTAAATAAACGTAAAATAAAGGGAAGCAGAATTGCTGTCGAGATTATAATGATTCTTTTTTCAGCCTATATGATAATTCCGTTCCTCTGGATGTTTTCGATGTCACTGAGGCTTCCGAAGGACTCTTTTACTCTGCCGCCCTCAATTTTGCCGACAACACTCAATCTTGACAGTTATATTGAAGTTTTTAATAAGGTACCCTATCTCAATTTTTATTGGAACAGCCTTAAAATAGCGCTTTTGACGGCTTTAGGCGTCGTGGTCGTTTCGACCACAGCGGCATATGCTTTTGCGAGACTAAAGTTTCCGGGAAGGGACCTGCTTTTCATACTCATGCTTGCTGGCATTATGGTTCCTGCCCAGGTTACGATTATACCGCAATTTATTATGATGTCCAAAGTCGGGTGGAAAGATAATCATCTTGCGTTGATTATACCGGCATTTTTTAATCCGATAGCCATTTTTCTTACCCGGCAGCACATGAAAGGAATTCCTGCAAGCTATGAAGAAGCGGCGTTTATTGACGGGGCCGGTTATCTGAGAGTATTTTTCAGCATTATTTTTCCTATGTCATCCGGCGCCGTAATTGTCGGGGCAGTGCTCTCATTCATATCATCGTGGAATGAGTTTTTCAGAGCCCTGATATTCCTGAATACTGAAACCAAAATGACTATACCCATAGGCATAACACTGCTGCGCGGCACATACGGTTCCGGCAATCTTTCGACTATACTGGCCGGAGTGGTATTGTCGATGATAGCATCGCTTATTTTCTATATATTCGGACAGAAATATCTCATCGAGGGAGTTACTACAGGCGGCATAAAAGGATAGAGGCAATGCTGCTACGGACTGTTGTTCAGGAACAGTGAAGAGGTGTTAAAAATGTGCGACATCCAAAAAGACAAAATACCGTTTGTATATGAAGACTGCTTCCTTGGGCAAATATCTTTTCCCATAGGAGGAATTGGCACGGGGAGCATTGGGCTTGCCGGGAACGGAAGACTTGTTGACTGGGAGATTTTCAACCGCCCGAACAAAAATGGCTATAACGGGTCATCGTTCTTTGCCATAAAAATTGAACATGAAGATATCGTATTATCAGCCAGGGTATTGAATGGAGATCTGCATACGCCATACATAGGGCAAGGCGAGGAAGACAACAGGCTGGGGACCGGTGTCAACCGGGAGACCATGTCAGGTTTTCCGCATTTTGAGAAAGCCATCTTCACCGGGAAGTTTCCTGTTGCCGAAATTGATTTCTTTGACAACGATATTCCGCTGGATATAAAAATGACAGCTTTTAATCCGTTTATCCCGCTAAATGACAGGGATTCCTCGATTCCTGCCGCAATTTACTCATTCAATGTAAGGAATATAACAGATTTAAAACTGAATGTTACGATCATGGCCAATGTTTTCAATCCCCATAAGCTGCAGTCCGTCAACCGTTACTATGATAACGGTCACAGCAGAGGGATAACATTTACATCTTTGAAATATGGGGAAGATGATCCGAAATATGGGGATATAAGCATATCAACAGACTGTAAGGATGTTTCCCGCCAGACCTATTTATACCGCGGGAGATGGTTTGACAGCCTGACTATGCTTTGGAAAGACTTTAGCAGGCCAGGCCCGCTGCAGGACAGAATATATGACCTGCCACACAATGATGAAAATGAAAACCTTGCATTCAATTTCAGCGACGCGGGAGCCCTTGCAGGCAAACTGTGCCTGGAGCCGGGTGAATCAAAGCAAATCAGGTTCGTACTGTCCTGGTACTTCCCGAACGCCGAAAATTACTGGAATCCAGGCAATGACCGCGATGAGAAGGGAGCGCCGGTGTTTCCGAAATGGAAAAACTATTACGCTAATCTGTATTCCAGTTCCCCTGATGTGGCGGATTATATTTGGAATAATTTCGACCGGCTATATGAAGAGACCGCAAAATTCCGCGATCTGCTGTTTGAGACCACGTTGCCGGATTACGTGCTGGATGCCGTTTCCGCCAATATATCAATACTAAAAACCCCCACATGCCTTCGCCTTCCGGATGGAACACTTTACGGTTTCGAAGGCTGCCATGCTCATTCGGGAAGCTGTGAAGGATCATGCACCCATGTCTGGAACTATGATCAGGCGACTCCTTTTTTATTCCCGGCGCTCGCCCGTTCCATGCATGATATATATTACAAGTACAACCAGTATGAAAGCGGCAAAATGCTGTTCCGGATGATGATGCCGCCGGAAAAGACAAAAATTATTTTCTCAAAAAACAACGGGCCGACGAGGGCCGCAGCCGATGGACAAATGGGCGAGATTATGCGCATTTACAGGGAGTGGAAGATAAGCGGGGACAGCGAATGGCTGAAGGAAATATGGCCAAAAGCAAAAAAAGCCCTTCAGTATGCATGGAGCAGCGAGAATGAATATCATTGGGATGAAAACTGTGACGGAATAATGGAGGGAGCACAGCACAATACGCTGGATGTTGAGCTTTTCGGGCCTAATGCCTTTATATCCGGAATGTATCAGGGAGCTTTGCTTGCGGCATACGAAATGGGGAAAGCATTGGGTGATCCTGATCACGAGAAATACCTGGAAATATTTAATAAAGGCAATAGGATATTAAACGACCGGCTTTTCAACGGAGAGTACTATTACCAGGCAATAGACTTTAGAAATGATGACCGCTTCCCTATTGACCAGGAACTGGGCGAAATTAAGAATCAAATAGCGGAAGGCTGTTTTATTGACCAGACTCTTGCCCAGTGGCATGCTTCCCTTTATGGATTGGGCAGAATATTCGATGCCGATAAACATCAGACAGCGCTGAAATCCATTTACCGGTATAACTTTATAAACCACAGGAACCATGTCAACCCATGCAGGATATATGCTTTGAATGACGAATGGGGTGTTGTTCTTTGCACATGGCCTAAAGGGAACTCACCCAAGATTCCTGCGCCATACTCCACCGAATGCTGGACCGGAATGGAGTATGACTACGCGTGCAGGCTGATCCAGGAAGGGATGGTCGAAAAAGGCCTTGAAGTCGTGAAAGCCGTCAGGGACAGGTTTGACGGGAAAAAAAGAAATCCATGGAGTGAATTTGAGGCAGGCAACAATTATGCGCGTTCAATGGCTTCGTATTCACTGCTTCCTGCATTGTCCGGTTTCAGGTTTGATATGACAAAGGGGTTTATAGGCTTTGATCCGAGTATAAACCAGGAGAGCTTCAAGTGTTTCTGGTCCTGCGGAAGCGCGTGGGGACAATACTGCCAGGACGAAAGCAACGCGAGACTGGAAGTGTGCTATGGCAGGATCGTGCTGAACAGCCTGGGCTTGCCGCCGATGCTGGTAAAAAAGGCGACAGAGGTTAAAATTAACGGTAAAAAGGTTGAGTTTATTCCGCGTGAAGATCGCCTGGAGTTCGGAAATCATGTATATCTGGAAAAAGGAGACATACTTAAGGTTAATTGATTATTACATGCTGAATAATAAAAAAGCGCGGGAAAGGAGAATGTTGAATGGGAAAGATAGTAGTTTTGGACGGATACACAGAAAATCCCGGAGATTTGTCGTGGAGCGGACTTGAAGCGTTGGGCGAGCTTAAGGTATACGACCGTACACCGGTTGACCAGATAGCTGCAAGAATCGGAGACGCCGAGTATATATATACCAACAAGACACCTATTACAAGAGAAACTCTGGATGCATGCCCGAATATAAAGTTCATTGGGGTACTGGCAACAGGCTATGACGTTGTCGACGTACAGGCGGCGAAAGAAAAAGGGATAACGGTAACCAATATCCCGACCTATGGCACAACAGCGGTTGCTCAGTTCGTTTTTGCGCTTTTGCTTGAAATCTGCCACCATGCAGGCGCTCATTCCGAGGCTGTAAAGGCCGGTGAATGGAGCAGGTGCCCGGACTTCTGTTTCTGGAATTATCCTCTTATAGAGCTTGCAGGGAAAACTTTTGGAATTATAGGTTTTGGCAGAATAGGGCAGGCAACGGCTAAAATTGCCGTGGCGTTTGGCATGAAGGTTATTGCGTTTGATGAGTATCCTGACAAGTCTCTTGAAACAGAAGATATTAAGCTTGTCAGCCTTGACGAAGTACTGTCGCGATCCGACGTTATTTCGCTGCATTGCCCGCTTTTGCCTTCAACCAGGGGGATCATAAACAAAGATACCATTGCCAGAATGAAAGACGGGGTAATCATCATAAATACCGCGAGAGGGCCGCTGATTGCAGAGGAAGATCTGAAAGAGGCGCTTGATTCCGGGAAAGTATATGCCGCGGCAGTGGATGTCGTGTCAAAAGAACCTATCAGGCCTGATAATGTGCTTCTTGCATGCAAAAACTGCATAATAACACCTCACATTGCCTGGGCGCCTAAAGAGTCGCGCCAGCGTCTGATGGATATAGCGGTAGATAACCTGAAGCAATTCCTAAAGGGTAACCCGGTCAACGTAGTTAATAAATGAGGAGGTAAATGCGGATGATTGAACCGATTAAAAAATTCATGAAGCTGGGATTGGTGCATTTTATGGCCTATCCGTCCACAATTAAAGGCGAAGGCCCCATATTGGAGACAGTTAAGAAAATCGCGGCAGACAGCTATTTCGACGCGATAGAGATAACTTGGATAAAAGACCCGAAAGTCAGGGCGGAAGTAAAAAAGGTACTGGATTCATCCCATATGACAGTGGCATACGGAGGACAACCCAGGCTGCTGACAACAGGAAGCAATATAAACAGTCTTGATGAGGCAAAGCGCCTGGAAGCATTGGCAAACCTCAAAGAAGGAATCGACGAGGCATATGAGATGGGAGCGGTGGGGTTCGCTTTCCTTTCGGGAAGATATGAAGAGGAAACAAAGGAAGAATCGTACCAGGCACTGGTAAAATCGACCAGCGAGCTATGCGAATATGCGAAATCAAAAGGGAATATGAGAATAGCGCTGGAAGTCTTCGATTATGATATTGACAAGAAGTCAGTCATAGGGCCGGCTGCACTGGCAAAAAGATTTGCGGAGGAAATGCGTGGAAGGTTCGACAACTTTGGGCTGATGGTGGATTTATCACACATCCCGATGCTGCATGAGACAATTGAGGAAAGCATCCTTCCGGTAAAAGATTACATAATCCATGCGCATATGGGCAATACCGTAATCAGGGATCCGGGCTGCGAGGCTTACGGTGATATGCACCCGCGGTTTGGATTCCCCAACAGCGAAAATGATGTAGACCAGCTTGTTGAATACTTGAGGACCCTGATGGAGATCGGCTTTATCAGCGTAAAGAACCGGCCTATCGTGAGTTTCGAGGTAAAACCCTGGGGCGATGAGGATCCCGACGTGGTTATTGCCAATGCCAAGCGGACTCTTGACCTCGCCTGGGCCAGACTGTAGCAATTCATAAAAGGGTTTCACATATAGCATTAAGCATAAACAGCGCTTAGGGGTGTTTTTATAAGCCACTCTATTGTGAACGAGCGCAAAATTTCGGTCAGAGATGGGCAGGAGAAAGTATATGAAAGCATTAGTCAAATATGATAAAGGTCCTGGAAACATGGAAGTTAGAGATGTTCCCGAGCCTGTTGCCGGAGCGGGACAAATAAAAATCAAAGTAAAATATTCGGGTATATGCGGGTCTGATTTGCATATATATCACAGCGACATTGCCATTCCTGTAAGACCTCCGGTCATAACCGGCCATGAATTCTCAGGCGTCGTTGAAGAAGTCGGTGAAGGAGTTTCAGGGTTTAAACCAGGAGACAGGGTAGTAAGTGAAACTGCATATCATTATTGCGGTACATGTCATTTTTGCAGGGAAGGGTTCTATAATCTGTGTGTTGAGCGCAAAACCCTTGGATATTGGTTTGACGGTATTTTTGCCAGATATACGGTGGTTCCTGCAGCCAGAGTACATAAAATTCCCGATAATGTATCAGACATAGCGGCCGCAATGACAGAACCGCTGGCCTGCGTTTGTCACGCTGTTTATGACCTTTGCAGAATTGTTCCGGGAAACCTGGTCCTGGTAACAGGTCCCGGCGCAGTTGGACTAATGGCCGTGCAGGTTGCCAAAGCCCATGGAGCTGTCGTTGTCGTAAGCGGAACTGATATTGACATTAAGCGCCTTGAAATGGCAAAGAAGCTGGGAGCGGATTACGCGGTGAACGTAGAAAAGGATAACCTCGAGGATATTATTGGGAAGCTGTCCGGGGGTTACGGAGCTGATGTGGTTCTCGAATGCGCGGGCACCGAATCTGCCGTAGATACGGGCCTCAAATTAATTAAAAAACGCGGCTGGTTCACACAAATCGGTCTTCCGGGCAAAAAAGTGAATTTTGATATCGAAAAAATCTGCTATAAAGAACTGCATTTCTCGGGCTCTCTTGGCTCGCGCAATCATAGCTGGCGGATGGCCCTGAAGCTGCAGGAAGAAGGAAAGGTAAACCTTGAACCCCTGGCTGACACTATAATACCCCTGACCCGTTGGAAGGAAGCATTCGAGCGTTTTGAAAAGAAACAGGGCTGCAAAATTCTTCTTACTCCCACGGATTAAGGTTTCCCGGAGCGGCGGGCAAATAATTCTCCTACATGAATAAGACCAAGGAGGTTTTACATAATGAGCATATCTTTATCAAGGAAGCAGGAACTGGATGATCTTTGCCGCAAATTCCGCATGGATTTGATAGAGCTTCTGTATTCTATACAAACCGGCCATCCCGGCGGTTCGCTGTCCGTATGTGAGATTTTAACAGCTTTATATTTTGAAAAAGCCAGGGTTGACCCCCAAAATCCGGGTTGGGAACACAGGGACCGTATCGTGCTTGCAAAAGGGCATGCAGCGCCAATGCTTTACAGAATTTTAGCCGAGAAAGGATTTTTCCCTGTTGAGGAAATGAAAACCTTAAGACAGCTGAACGCAAGGCTTCAGGGACATCCCTGCGCCCTTGAGACACCGGGGGTGGAATTATCCACGGGGCCTCTTGGAATAGGACTCTCTGCGGCCCTGGGAATAGCCCTCGGACTTAAATTATCGAAAATCGACTCGACAGTGTACGCGGTTATGGGCGATGGAGAATTGAACGAGGGAACTGTCTGGGAAGCATTGATGAGCGCCTCGAAGTTTAAAGCCGACAATCTTGTAATAATTATAGATCGCAATAATGTGCAGCTTGACGGCACATCGGATGAAATCATGCCAATGGGTGACTTAAAAGCAAAATTGGAGGCTTTCGGCTGTGAGGTTTTTGAATGCGACGGTCACAATATTTCGGAGCTTTGTGATGCCATTGATAATGCAAGGGCAGTCAAAGAGAAACCCGCTGCGATTATTGCAAGGACAGTCAAGGGTAAAGGGGTTTCATTCATGGAAGGAGAAAGCGCATGGCACGGAAAGCCCATTGGTTTTGAAGAATACAAAACTGCGATGGCTGAATTGAGAGGTGAACAATAATGGGGAGAAGCCAAAGGGATGTATATGGTGACGCACTTGTACGTTACGGGAAAGACAATGAAAATGTTGTCGTTCTGGATGCGGATGTGTCAAACTCAACAAAATCGGCAGGTTTCGGCAAAGTTTTCCCTGAACGGTTTTTTAACGCAGGTATCGCCGAAGCAAATATGGTAAGCATGGCCGCAGGTCTTGCCGCAACAGGGAAAATACCGTTTGTTAATACCTTCGCTGTTTTCCTGAACTCCATCGGGCTTATAGGAGCAAGGAA
>ENA-UPAD01000344-UPAD01000344.1-bioreactor-metagenome-genome-assembly--contig:-NODE-344-length-68257-cov-311.754098_pt1 | contig 68257 bp, 56 predicted proteins | sample MGYA00238179_ERZ772710 | MGnify/ENA primary metagenome ERZ772710 (study PRJEB29004, sample SAMN07631245) | bioreactor metagenome | isolation source: Switchgrass digestor | place: USA: Dartmouth...
TCTTGCCAAGAAGGAGAACATTCAATCTCTTATACACAAGATTTTTTACATCCTCGAATATGTTGCTAAATTTAACGGTTCGTCTTCTACCGTTGTTATAAATGTATTTATCTTTCTATTACTGGGAAATTCTATTCCTTTTAAAAGAAACAGTTTAAAAGATGCAAAGTCTAAGGAATCTATACAGCCATCTCCATTAACATCTGCTTGCAAAATACGTTGACCGATATCGCTAAATTCTTTCATACCGAGTAAGTATCCCTTCAACATAGCGTAATCCAAAGAGTTAACAGTACCATCTTGATTTATATCTCCTACAGCATACTTTGAATTTGCAGTTTCTTGCTCTTTAAAGGCTACAGCAGTCGATGGCAAAATCATAATTACCAAGGAGATTAAAATTAAAATAGAAAAAAAACACTGCCTGTTGTGTTTAAACAACTTTCTCATAATTATTCCTCCTCGTAAACAAAATTGCCAACCTAATATTTCCAGTTGTTTTGAAATAATTCTATCAGAAATATAAATAGTTAACAAGCATTTTATGTTAAGTAATAACATTAATACATAAAAAAACTATAGGAAGCTGCAATGTTTTTATGCAGCCACCTATAGTTTTATCCTTTAAAGTTATTTAAGCTTCTTATCCTATCTGAAAATGGCATTGTTAAGTCTGTCAAAGAGCTTTCCGCCATTACCTGTACCTGAGCAGTTTTCCATAACAATTCTTGCAGGGTTGCCGTTTCCGGTGAAACCATGCTTTACGTTATAATTGGCAGTACAGTTTTTTAGTATATGAGGAACGGAGGCAGTGTCGTCGCCTAATTTGAATCCGTTGCCGTCACCGCCGGTTAACCTGCCTGAACGATATTTACCGTTATTGCTTGCTTCACAATTTTCCATAATTACAACGCCTATGGCTCCAGTATCGGATTTTGTATACAAATCCCAGCCGTCATCACAGTTGAATTCTGCTTTACAGTTCCTGAAAATATTGCCTTCGCCGCATGTAAGCTTTGCAGCAAAACCGTCGGCATCTTCCGCACGGGAGTCCATATTTTCAGCAGAATAGCAATCTACTATCAGGTTGTTGCTGGGCCATTTGTCCTTTGTGGTATATGAAGAATTATATCTTGACAACTGAAGTCCCGAATCACGATTATACATGAAATTGCAAGCTTCAATTATGTTGTTGTGCCCTGCAACCAGCATTCCGTTGTCTCCGGCACCGTGAATTGCAATATTTTTAATGTGCCAGTAATTGCCTGCCAGGACAATTCCTCTATTGGAGGAGTTTTCGGCCATTGCTGAAAAGTCAATTATGGGCTTGTCATTGCCGTAGGAGGCTATTTTCTTGTATGCTCCAGGATAACCGTTATTGCCTTCAGCTATTACAATTGTTTTTGAGTATTTATAGGTTCCTGACTTAAGATATATGGTATTTCCCGGTTGTATGGATTTGATTGCCTGTTCCAAAGTCATTGAACCATTTGGCTCAAGAACGATGTCTCCTTCTTTTACAAAACTTGTCGGTGTCGGTATTATGCTGGTAGGAGTCGGTGTTGTTATTACAGGCGTAGGTGTTGCTTCCACAGGTTCAACGGGTAAACTTTTAATCATTCCTAATAAATAACGTTTGAAGTGTGCAAAGTCAATGGAGTTTACATCACCGTCAAGATTTAAGTCACTGGCTTTAAGCTGTTTTTCCGATAGCTGGATAATTCCCACCAAATACATTTTCAATGTTGCATAATCGATAGAATCTGCATTCCCGTCTCCATTTAAGTCACCGTAAACTATATCTTTAATTTCATTGGCTTTCACCGTTGTTGACATGGAAATGAAAGCAGTCAAAATCATTGATAATGCAATCAAAAATGATATATGCACTGAAATCTTTCTGGACATAAAATTCCTCCCGATAAAGTTTTTGATTTTAAATTGTCCTGTTCCTATAAAACAGACCTTTTGATTAATCAGTATAAATTTACTGATACTTCACCTCCTGAGCATAAAAATAATAAGGCAATCAATTGATTAACTATTGAAAAAATTGAATTTTTGATTAGTAAATATAACGCTTTAATTATTGCATACTTTGAAAATTGATTTGTAGATTGGTATGTAAGGATTTATGAAGATGAGCTTTGAATACTTGGAAATTCCGATTTTTGACTTAAGTGAATCTTTATTTATTTTTATTGTTTTTCTCTTATATAAAAATCAATATAACAGCAAAACTGTTTTGTTAAAAAAGTGATTGCCTATATTTTTGCAATCACTCTTAACGGCATTGTAATAATCAATTAATTGGTTAAAAACAATTACTTTTTTTTACTATTATATCATACAATTACGGAAACTACAATGAAAAAACGATAAATTTGAAAGTAAAGTCTTTTTGATATTGTGGTATAATACTAAAATAGTATTGGCGGAAAATTTAATGATCCATTGTTGTATTTAATGGTGTTTTCGGAGAATAAACTAATATTGAAAATGAAGGATAAGGAGAGAATATGACTTATGAAAGCTTTAATTGTGTACTACTCTATGTACAGCAATACTGAAAAGATAGCTAATGTATTTGCAAAAAAAATAAATGCAGACTTAATTAATCTAAAGGAATCTAATGAGATTAAAATTGACAATTATGATTTAATTGGCTTTGGATCTGGAGTTTACAGGGAAAGCCTATCCTCAAAACTTCTTAATTGTGTTGAAAAACTTGACTTAAAGGGAAAAAATGTTTTTGTATTTTCTACAAGTGGGATTGGAGCAAGGTTTTATAATAATAAACTGCTTAAAATTTTAAGGTCAAAAGGTGCAATATGCAAAGGCAGCTTTGCTTGCAAAGGATATTATACAACTACAGAAATCAAAAAGAACATGATATTTGAGCTTTTTAGAAAGCTTTCCGAGGGACATCCCGATGAAAAAGATATCCAAAAAGCAGAAAAATTTATTGATAATATGATAAAATCGATATAAGTTAAACATCACCAAGTGAATAAGTTTATTGCGATGATTAAAGGAAGGAATGGATGAGGAAGAGATAGCATCCCTTCCGATATTTTTTTATGTCATATTATTTAAGATTATGAAAATTCCTATCTTTTATTCTGTAAAACCTTTTTCGGATTTACTGAATTCAGGAGGCTAATCTGTAGTAAACTTGGTGAGAATTTGCATTTGAGGTTGAATATTCATTAAATAAGCATTCATTCTAAAAAAATTCAGTTATTTTACTCAAAAATGTTTATGTGATAAAAATATCATAAGGATATGAAAAATGTTATTATGTAAACATATTTTGATTGAGTATGCACTATTGCTTATTTATACAGGATAGGCTAAAGGTGAAAAAGCGGCAATGAAAAAATATTGACATTATGTTAAGTTTGTAGTATATTATAAGTGGACATATCAACATATCAATATAATAACATGTTAATATAATGACATATTAATATCAAACTAACTTACTTCTATATAATTCACTGAATGGAGTGATATTAATTGGATTCTGGAATGACCCCAAAATATTATAGTGTAAAAAAGAAAATACTTGAAATGATTGATCAGGAAGAAATAGGCCCTGACGGCATGCTACCCAGCGAACGTGAGATTATGAATATGTTTGGAGTAAGCAGAATCACAGCAAAGAAAGCCATAGATGATTTGGTTAAAGAGGGGTATGTTTACCGTATACAGGGCAAAGGTACTTTTGTTAAAAATGATAAATTAAATCAGGATCTTGTATCCCTTACCAGTTGTACCGAGGATATTATCAGGATGGGAATGACACCGTCCAAACGTCTTCTGTCGGCTGAAATAATTACCGCTGACCAGGCTTCCATGAGGCAATTGCATTTATGTAGCGGAGATAAGCTCTTCAAAGTAAAACGTGTCTATTTTGCAGATAATGAGCCATTGAACCTGACAACTACCTATCTGCCGTGCAAGCTTTTCCCTGGAATAGAAAATTTCGATTTTGGGGTGGAATCCATTTATAATGTGCTGGAAAATGAATATGGCACACGTATTACCAAAGCTACAAGAACAATTGAGGCTGTGCTGGCAGCCGATGAAGTGGCTGAAATTCTTAATATAGATGAGGGTGAACCGATTCTTCTGTTCAGAGCTGTTACCTTAGGTATAGTTAACGGCAAGGAGGTACCTATCGAAAAATTTAAAACCTATTACAGGACAGATAAACTGAAATTCTGCATTAATCAAGTCAGATAAAAATTTAATAAACAAATCGGTTTATTGGATAAAAAAGAATAGCATATGAAATCAAAAGCTATATAACGGTTATAGATCAATTCTAATATATGCGTAAGCATAGGAATTGATTATATAATATAAAATTCAGTAGTTTTATTGCTGCAGCTAAAACTACCCAACCAACACAACAGTCGTCTAAAAAAATAGGAGTGGATGAGATGAAAAAAATCAATTTAGTAAGAACCATTGCAGTCGTTGCAATAGTCATCATGCTTATACCTCTTGTGTTTACCGGATGTTCAAACAAATCGAAAAATTTGGGAGTTGCTCTTATCACTTCAGCAGCAGGTGCTAATGACAAGGGCTATAACCAGTCGGCTATAAAAGGTCTTGAAAAAGCCAAGGAAAAATTGGGAATCGATTATAAAGTTGTAGAATCTACAGATATTCCAGGCAGTCTCACTCAGCTCGCCGAAGCTGGATATAAGTTGATATTCAGTCTTGAATACAATTTTGATGCTCTTATAAATGGTGTTGGCGGAAACAAGCCAATTGCAGAGCAGTATCCGGATACTACTTTCGTAATCTTCAATGACAATCCCAATGTTAATGCAGATGGTGCCACAATCCATAATAATGTTATATCAGTACTTTTTGATGTGCATGAAGCATCTTTCATGGCAGGCGTGCTAAGTGTTTTGGTTAATGAAAATGCAAAAGTTCTCTTTAATGAGCAGGATTATAATTTCACTGAAGGAGATGCGGGGAGAAAAATAGGATTCCTTGGTGGCTCAAAATCCAATGGTATTACAGTATTTAGCTATGGATATGCTGAAGGTATTAACTATATGGCAGAACAGTTAGGCGTTCATTACACTTATTACAGTGATTACAATGCAGGCTTCTCCGATTCTGCGGCAGGTGCCACAAAAGCCAACACCTATTATCAGGACGGTGCCAATATAGTTAATGCAGTGGCAGGTTCTGTTGGTGACGGAGTAGATTCAAAGGCAAAAGAAGTAAAGAAGCTGTCGATAGAAGTTGATGCCAACAAAGACGATAACCAGCCGGGTTACGTTTTGACAAGTGTATTGAAGAATACAGAAGTTCCTGTTTATGAAATTGTTGAGAAATTTAAGAACAATGAACTGGATCAGATGAAGGGAAAAACACTAACCTATGATCTGGCTTCCGGTGCAACAGGTATTACTGACTTAAGTACAATAGGATCAAAGATTACTGATGCAGGTAAAGAAAAATGGGCTGAGATAAAAAATGAACTTTCAACTGTGGCCAGTAAAATTGCCAGTGGTGAAATAAAGGTAACTAATGCCCAGGCCGGCGAATCTTTTGATAAGTCAAAGTTAACCCATCTCTCCATGCCCAATGACTAAATCCAAATAAAGAGAATGAAGGCGGAAACTATGAACGCAATTGAAGCTGTAAATTTAACAAAAAAATATGGAGATTTTGTTGCCAATGACAATATAAGTCTTTCCATCGTGAAAGGCGAAATCACTGCTATTGTAGGAGAAAACGGAGCAGGAAAAACAACTCTCATGAACATGTTTTACGGTTTACAGCGGCCAACCTCCGGAGAATTGTATGTATCAGGCAAAAAGGTAAACTTCAATACCCCCCTTGACGCGATAAATTGCGGGTTAGGTATGGTGCATCAGCATTTTAAGCTGGTGCCCAGTCTGACCATATTTGAAAATATACTGCTTGGTACAGAGATAAATAGGACTACGGATTTTAAAGGCAGATTAAAAATTAAATGGCCGCTCATAGATAGAAAACGTGAGAGAGAAGAAATTGAAAAGCTGATTAAGGATTACAAATTTGAACTGGACCCAGATGTACGAGTTGAGGACATTTCAATAGGAGCTAAGCAGCGGGTAGAGATTTTAAAAATGCTCTATCGAAATGTTGATATTCTGATTTTTGATGAACCGACAGCTGTACTTACGCCGCAGGAAGTTGATGAACTGCTGGTCAGCTTTAAAGAATTGAAGAAACAAGGCAAAACCATTATTCTTATAACTCATAAGCTTCGTGAGGTTATGGAAGTTAGTGACCAGGTCATTGTTATTAAAAGGGGCAAGGTTGTCGGAAGCAAACCTACAAAGCAGACAAATCCCGAGGAGATTGCTACGATGATGGTGGGCCATGAAGTTACACTTCAGGTTCAAAGGGAAAAGAAGTCTGTTGATAAAAACAAGGTAGCTTATAAAGTAAGTGGTTTGTCTACGACAAACAATTCCGGGAAAAAAGTTTTGGACAATATAAATTTTGAAATCAGGGAAGGCGAAATTCTTGGAATTGCCGGAGTAGAAGGCAACGGACAGAGCGAGCTTGTAAAAGTATTATCCGGACTTATGGTTTCAACGGAAGGTAATGTCCAGCTTTATGGTGAGGATATAACCAACAAGTGGCCCGATGAACTTCGCAAAGCTGGAGTGGGAATAATTCCCGAGGATCGTTATGCCCAGGGGCTCTGCAAAGAAATGTCCCTTAGTGATAATCTGATTGCCGGTTATCATGATGATGAAAAGTTTTGTAAACATGGAATTTTGAATAAGAAGAATATTTCTAAAAACAGGGATATTCTTCTGGAGAAATACGACATAAGGGTAGCCGATCCTGAAGGCGCGGTATCACAGCTTTCCGGAGGAAATGCTCAAAAGGTCATTATTGCAAGGGAATTTGATTCAAATCCCAAGGTTTTGATTGCAAGTCAGCCAACCCGCGGTGTTGATATCGGTTCCATTGAATTTATTCACAATAAGATACTTGAGCTTAGAAGACAAAATAAAGCAATACTTTTGGTTTCAAGTGAACTTAGTGAAATAATGGGTCTAAGCGACAGAATAATTGTTATGTACAAAGGTAAAATTATTGGAGAGGTTGAAGGGGATAAGGCCGACAGTTCAAAGCTGGGACTGCTGATGGCTGGCATCACCCAATAACCCTATGACTGAGGGATATTATGAAAAAGAAGAATGAGATTTTATCAAATATCTATAGTATCTTAATACCTATAATTATAGCACTTTTTGTTGGTGGAATAATAATTGCAGCAATTGGTGAAAACCCGTTTCTAACTTACCAAATTATGATACAGAAATCTCTTTTTAGTGTCAAGGGAATTTTGAAAACACTGCATTTTGCATCACCCTTGATTTTGACTGGACTAGCCATTGCCATTACCTTTAAAGCCAATATATTCAATATGGGTGTGGAAGGTGCAGCAGTTCTGGGCGGCTTCTTTGCCGGTGTTGTTGGTTTTAGCATTAAAGGCATAAATCCGGTTCTTCATATAATGCTATGCCTTCTTACAGGTATGATTGTCGGTATGGTTTTTACACTCATTCCTGCAGTTCTGAAAGCTTACTTCAAGGTTAATGAAATGGTTGTTACCTTAATGTTGAATTATGTAGTGGTTGAGGTTGTCAAATACCTTGCACAGGGAGTGTTTAAGGACCCGGCTTCCGGATACGTTGCAACCTATGCAATTAATGATAGTGCCATGTTTAATAAGATTTTAAACAGCGACTTGACAATGTTTTTCTTTCTGGCACTTATAGTATTTGCTATTCTCTATGTGATTTTCAAGAAATCGAAGCTGGGTTTTGAAATTACTGCAATAGGAAAAAATCCGGAGTTTTCCGAAGCTACCGGAATGAAAGTGGCTAAAAAGATTATTTTTATAATGCTTATCAGTGGAGCTGTGAGCGGTTTGGCAGGTGCCGGATACCTAATGAGTGAGAAATACAGGTTTACTCTTGATTTTTCAGGAAGCCCGGGACTTGGCTGGGATGGTATGTTAATAGCATTGCTCGGTAATCACAATCCTATTGGAGTACTAATTGCAGCGGTGTTCTATGCAGCTTTGAAAACAGGCAGTGAATATATCGGATTGTTTACCAATGTACCCAAGGACATTGTAGGTGTTATTCAGGGAATACTCATTTTATGTCTTTCCGTAAGGTTTGTAAAGCAAAACAGCGGCCTATTTGATAAGTTGACAGGGATATTTAAACCGGGAAGCAGAAAGACAAAAAGCAATGAGTGTTGATGTAACAGAAGGGGAATTAGTATGAATCTAACTAATAACATATTATATGATATGATTTACCACAGTACGCCCATCCTATTGGCTGTATTGGGAGGACTGTTTGCCCATAAAGCCAACGTACTTAATATAGGGCTTGAAGGTATGATGCTGATGGGGGCTTTCTCCAGCGCCTTGGCAGTTATGATTACAGGAAGTCTGTGGATTGGACTTTTGATTAGCGTCTTGCTAACACTTATTCTAGGATGGATATTCGCTCTACTGAGTGTAAAGTTTAAAAGTAATTTCATTATTACGGGATTTGGAATCAACTTGTTTGTTACAGCCCTAAGTGCCTTTGTACTCAAGTATTTAAAAATTGCGAATATAAATGTAAGTTCTACAGTAAGTGTTTCCGACTTAAAAATTCATATTCCGATAATTAAGGATATACCTATCATTGGAAGCCTGTTAAGCGGACATACTGCCATTACCTATACTGCTTTTCTTTTGATAATAGTAGTGAGCATTGTGTTATACGATACAAAGTTTGGCGTTTATGTAAGAGTAGTTGGAGAAAATGAGGAAGCGGCTAAATCGGTAGGTATCAATGTAAATGCAATTAAATATGCTGCGGTGCTTATAGGTGCGGCACTTTGTGCTCTCGCCGGAATGGAGCTTTCCGTTGAAAGGCTTGCGCTCTTTACAAACGGTATGACAGCAGGGAGAGGTTTTATAGCAATTGCTGCAATTTACTGCGGCAGAGGTGAACCGTTAAAATGCTCTTTATATGCCATACTCTTCGGTCTCGCCAAATCTCTTGCCATCAATCTGGCTCTGTTTGCCGGGCCTGTATCGGGATTGTTTGAGATGGTACCTTATTTGACCATAGTAGTAGTGCTGCTTGTGGTTTCTGTCATACAAAATCGCAACAACAATTTAAGGGGGTTCAAACTTGAGTAAGTCAGCTTTGATTATTGTAGATATGCTTAAAGATTTTACCGATCCGAAAGGATTGGTATACTACCCCCAGAATAGGGAAGTGCTGCCGAGAATAAAACGAGTGTTGGAGGAGTGCAGAAAACACGGACTTTTGGTTATCTTCCTCCAGCACTGTTACCGGAAAGACAAATTTGATAAAAATCTTCAGAATATGAGGCCTAACTGTATTGAGGGGACCGATGGGATTGAAATAGATCCTATGCTGGAAGTGGACCCTGTTAAAGATTATGTGATAAGAAAGAGAAGATACAGCGGTTTTGTGGGAACCGACCTTGATATGGTTCTGAGGGAAAATAAGATTGAGAATGTAATCATAGTGGGTACAAAAACCAACTGCTGTATCCGGGCGACAGTTACCGATGCTTATAACCTTGATTATCTGCCCATTGTAGTGTCGGATTGTGTAGCAACTAATGACGAGGTTGTCAATCAAGTGCATTTGACAGATATAAAAAAATACTTAGGCAAGGTTGTTACTTCTGAAGAATTATTTGCTCTTATGGACAAAGGAGAGATTTCCGGATGAAATACGATATTATAACCAGCGGCTATGTAAGCCTTGACAGGATTATTAAAACGCAAACTCCTGTAAGATATGGATACACTTCAATTATTGAAAACAGCAATAATGCCAAAATCTATTATGGCGGCTGTCAAACCAATATTGCCTATCTTACTGCAAAACTAGGATTGAAGGCACTTCCCATAATTCGAGTGGGAGAGTTGGATTATAAAGAAACGGGATTTTTAGAATACTTAGAAAGCGTTGGGGTATGCCTTGATGCAGTTGAAATTATTCCTAATGAAACTACCTCTAACTGCTACCTCATTGCAGACTCAAACAACAATCATATAACTATTTTTTATCCCGGTGCAATGGATGGAAAATATGCAGAAAGTATTAAGGATGAATTTTTTGAGGAGACACGCCTTGGCGTAATGACAGTGGGCTCATATGAAGATAATGTGGAGTTTTTCAATAAATGCATGAAGCACAACGTTCCATTGGTTTTCGGAATGAAATGTGATTTTGATGCCTTCCCTGAAGAATTCTTTAGAAAAGTATTGTTTTCCAGCAAAATTATTTTCACTAATCAAGGTGAAAGGGAAGAAATTGAACGAATGTTCAAGCTTGAATCTATAACGGAGCTTTTTCAAAAGGGAAGTGCGGAAATCATAGTTACCACCCTTGGTAAAAACGGAAGCATGTACTTCCAAAAAACCGATGAAGGAATAGTTTCAAATACCATCGAAGCTGCTGAATTCGGTAAAGTTGTAGATACTACAGGTTCCGGAGATGCTTATATGTCAGGATTCCTTTATGGATACGCGAACGGCAAGAGTGTTGAGGAATGCTGCAATATGGGAAGTGTTCTTTCTTCGTTTATTATTGAAAAGGTGGGATGCACTACCAATGCTCCAACCCAGGAAGAATTCTTGGAACGTTATAAGAAATTTATATCACAGGAAGGAAAATAAGATGGAAACATTATACTTGCGCGGTGATGAGAAAACAATTGCAAAATATGTAATCTTTTCGGGCGATCCGTGGCGCGTTGAAATTTTGGCAAAATTACTGGATAACCCAAAGCATGTTGCTTTTAATAGAGAATTTAACACCTATACCGGAACTTATAAGGGAATGCCCATAACCGTTTCGTCAACGGGAATAGGTGCACCGTCTGCAGCAATTGCCATGGAAGAAATGTATCAGTGCGGTATGGAAGTAGCCATAAGAATGGGTACTACAATGGGACTTAAAGACGACATGCTTGGAAAGCTGGTTATTCCGACCGGAGCAATGCGTGAGGAAGCCACAAGTGCCACCTATGTTCCGGTTTCCTATCCGGCAGTTGCTGATATTGAGCTTATTAATTGTATGAATAAAAGCGTGCTGGAAAATGGAAGAAACTATATAAACGGTGTTGTCTGTTCCATGGACGGCTTTTACAGCCAGATGCGCGAATCAAGACTAAGCCAAAAGATGGAAACAGATATTGATGAGACTTTTAAACGTCTTAAAAAGTACAATGTACTTGCTGTAGACATGGAGTCAAGCTGTATGTTGGTTTTGGCTAATTTGATGGGAATTAAAGCCTGCATTGTTACAATGACAACAGTTCTTGAGAACCTCAAGGATCAATTAAAAGGTGAGGACAGAAAGAAGGCGGAGGAAGATTTGTGCAAAATCGTCCTGGACGGACTTCAAATTTATAATAAAGAGGTTGATATAAATGAGTAATTCAAGTTTTATTGCAAGAGGGAAACAATTTGTTATCGGTATGGTACATTGTCTGCCGCTTCCGGGAACACCGGGTTTCTGCGGTGACATGCAAAAAATTATAGATCAGGCGGTAAATGATGCTCTAGTGCTTGAGGAAGCAGGCATGGATGCCATTATAATAGAAAACATGGGGGACAACCCCTTTGGAGTTGTATTGGATACCGAACAGGCCTGTGCCCTTGCAGCCATCAGTGCAATTATAGCTCAAAAAGTAAAGATTCCTATAGGAATAGATGCTGCCATGAATGACTATAAAACCTCCCTTTCCATAGCGAAGGCTGTTGGCGGATCTTTTGTTAGAATTCCGGTTTTTGTTGATACTGTTGAATTTTTTGGTGGAATAATAACTCCTTGTGCAAGGGAAGCAATGATTTTCAGAAAGAATCTGCAAGCTGAGGACATTAAGATCCTGGCAGACATTCAGGTAAAGCATACTCATATGGTACTTCCCCATGTAAGCATTGAGGACTCTGCAAAAGCTGCAGAATCATGCGGTGCCGATGCAATTATCGTTACAGGTACCCATATCGGTGTGGAAACTCCAATTGACATAATTAAGCGAGTAAGAAATGTTACGAAACTTCCTCTTATTGCAGGAAGTGGAGTTAAAACAAGCAATATAAAAGAGCAACTTTCCATTGCCGATGGGGCGATTGTAGGATCTAGCTTAAAAGAAGGCGGGATTATTGAAAATCCTGTTTCATTGAAATTATCAAGTGAATTAATAAATGCGTTAAAAGGATAAGTGATGAATATGATGAGACCTATGAAACTTGCCGGAAGTGAGTTAATGTTTGGCAGAGGCTGCCTGGAACATTTGAAAACACTGAAAGGTGAAAAAGCCTTTATTGTAACCGGTGGCTCTAGCATGAGAAAAAGCGGAATTCTTCAGAAGGTAATTGATTTACTTTCTGAAGCCGGTATAAAAAGTGAAGTTTTTTCGGGAGTGGAACCCGACCCATTCTTTAGTACAGTTTACCGTGGTGCTGAAGCAATGAAGGCCTTTGGTCCGGATATAATCGTTGGTTTGGGAGGAGGTTCTGCAATGGATGCTGCCAAGGCCATGTGGGTATATTATGAACATCCTGAGCTTACAATGCTTTCCGATATTATTCCTCCCAATCCCATACCTAAGCTTAGAAACAAAGCAAGACTTGTATGTATTCCGTCAACTAGCGGTACTGCCAGTGAGGTAAGCCGTTCGGTGGTAATCACCGAAGATGAAACCCATGTAAAGTATGGTATTGGAAACATGGAAATGATGCCGGATATTGCAATATGTGACCCCGAAGTTACAGTTACCATGCCGCCGTCTATTACAGCAGAGACGGGAATGGATGCTTTAACTCATGCTTTGGAAGCCCTTGTGTCAAAGAGAGCCAACTATCTGAGTAATATACTGGCAGCAGCTGCTGCAAAAGATATCATTCATTATCTGCCGAAGGCTTATGAGGATGGTTCAAATCTTGATTACCGTGAAATTATGCTTAATGCATCCATGACAGCGGGAATGGCCTTTACCAATGTTTCACTGGGAATTGTTCATTCCATGGCCCACACAATGGGAAGCTTTTTTGGAATTTCACATGGACTGGCCGATGCGATTATACTTCCCTATGTTATGACTTTTAACCAAGAGGATGAATTTGCTAAAAATACTTATGCCGCTTTGGCAAAAGAACTTGGTGCTGAAGATCTTGTTTCAGTAATTAGAGAATTAAATGATACCCTTGGGATTGCAAGATCCTTAAATGAGATAATAAAAGATGAGGCTGCATACATGGAGGTACTTGATGAAATGGCGAATATGGCTAAAAATGATGGATGTACTAAAACCAACCCCATTATTCCGACTATTGAGCAATTAAAAGAGTTATTTGTTAAAGTTTATAGAGGGAACTAAATTGTCTGGTATTTTGAAAATGATACGCCCGTCAATAGACTTAAACAAGATACATCAATTCAAGATACAATAATAGAAAGGTACGATTTAAATGAAATTAATATGCTACTTGTCTAACGGATACCCGACAATTGAATCCAGCATTAACATTGCTAAAGAGTACGTAGAGGCTGGCTGTGATATAATTGAAGTGGATTTTCCGTCAACCAATCCGTTCCTTGAAGGTGAATACATTGCAGGAAGAATGAAAACTGCTTTAGAGAACTGTAGTGATTACAGTTGTTATATGGAAGGCATAAAAACTATAAAAAATAATCATCCAAACACTAAATTTATTGTACTTTCTTATGAAAATACCATTGAGAGTATAGGTGTTGAACGGTTCATTGAATTTTGTACTCAAAATGGCCTATATGATATGATTTATGTGGGTGGAGACAATCAAGAAATAAAAAGTAAGTTAATTGAAAACGGAATAAAAATTTCATGCTATGTACAGTTTCATATGCCGGAAGAAGAAATACAAGCAGCACTTTCCTCCAACGGATTTGTTTATATGCAAGCAAAGCCTACCACCAATAATATAAATCCCAAATATCCAACTCTAAAGGACTGCATAGATGAGCTGAAAAGAAGAGGTATTACGAGAGAAATCTATGCCGGTGTGGGAATTTACACAACCGAAGATATTCAGATGGCAAAGGAAGCTGGAGCAGATGGTGTTTTTGTGGGTAGTACCATCTTGAAGCTTCAGACAGATATTCCGAAGATGAAAGAGACCATTGAAAAATTTAAAAAGGCCTGTAATGAATAGAATTTAAGCAATGTCAGCAAACATTATACATTATAATAGTTATAAACCAGATTCTATTCATGACTTTAAATCATGATATTGCTTGATACAAGTATACTGAAGATTTATATTTGTGAAAGACATTTAATCCCGGAGATTAAATGTCTTTTTACATAATTATCTGAATTATTGTTTTTAAATGGAGATTTTAAGTTTACCGTTTGCTATTCACGCTGAAAAGGAAATTAGCTGTGAATAGTACCAAAAGCAAAGTTTAGAAAAAGTTTATAAATTACTTAGTATTTAATACTTGCCCTAATATTGTCATAATAATATAATAAAAATAAAAAAACTACAAATTTTTGGAGATAATATGAATAAAAAAGGGTTAAAATTGTTTTTAAAGCTACTGTTAGTTATTGGAGGAACAATAGTCGGAGTTTTATTGTTTTTTAAATCGATTTTCTATATTGCTCCTTTTATAATAGCATTTGCATTATCGTCTTTAATGGAGCCTCTAATTAAGTTTCTGATGAAAAAAGTTAAGCTTAATAGAAAAGTTTCGGCATTGATTTCGCTTCTTCTTGTTCTGTTAATCACAGGATTAGTGGTGGCTTTTCTTATATTCAGGATTTATCAGGAAGCTCAGAGCTTGTATTTACTAATGCCGGAATATACTACAAATATTTATAACAATATTGAAGAGTATATCAGAAAGGCTTCTGAAATTTACTTAAGACTGCCCAGTGAGGCAACTAAAAGTATTGAAGGAATGATAGCAAATTTAATGTCCAGCGTATCGGCAATAGGAAGTTCCTTTGCAAAAAGACTTGTAAACACTGCTATTTCCATTCCGCAGGCAATAATTTTTGTAATAATCACAATTTTGTCCACGTTTTTTATGGCGTCTGACAGGGAAAAGATTTATGATTATATCAAATTAAATATTCCGGAAGAATGGGTTGATAGGGTAATAAACATAAAAGACGATATGTTTGCGGCATTATTCGGTTACATTAGGGCGCAGCTTATACTTATGAGCGTTACTTTTGTAGAATTAAGTATAGGTTTTGCCATTATAGGTGTCAGGCAAAACATACTTTTAGGATTATTAATAAGCATAATAGATGCCTTGCCTATTCTTGGAACAGGAGGAGTACTGATCCCTTGGGCAATATATAATTTTATTACCCATGATTTAAGAATGGGAATTTCACTTATAATACTTTATGGAGTAGTGTTGGTGGTAAGGCAGTTGATAGAACCGAAAGTTTTGGGGCAGCAGATAGGATTGCATCCTTTGGCGACACTGCTGGCCATGTATATAGGACTAAGAGTGTTCGGTTATATAGGAATGATAATTGGTCCGATAACCCTTTTACTTTTAAAGAATATAATTGGAGGATTGTTCAAGAAAAAGTCTTTCAAGGAATATGTTAGAGAGTGTAAAGAAGATTGAGAAGGCTGTCATTGACAGCCTTCCGGTTGTTTTAATTCCTTACCCAATTTCTTTATAGCTTTCTTTTCAATTCTGGAAACATAGGATCTTGAAATGCCCAGCATTTTTGCAATTTCCCTCTGGGTCTTGCTGGTACCGTTTAAAAGACCGTATCTTAATTCAAGGACTACTTTTTCTCTGTTTTTTAGAACTTCTCTCATTTTTCTATATAAACGCTTAACCTGCATTTTAAGTTCAACTTCGTCAACAACCGATTCGGCTTCATTTCCAATTATATCGATAAGTGCGATTTCATTACCTTCACGGTCAATGCCTATAGGATCCTGAAGAGAGACTTCGCTCTGAATCTTTTTAGTAGATCTGATTTGCATTAAAATTTCATTTTCAATGCATCGTGCAGCATAGGTGGCAAGTCTGGTTCCTTTCTCATCGTTAAAGGTAGAGATTGCCTTTATGAGTCCTATTGTTCCGATAGAGATAAGGTCATCTGCATCACTTACATTCGAAGTGTATTTTTTTACTATGTGGGCGACCAGCCTTAAATTTCTTTCTATAAGGATATTTCTTGCTTCTTCACTACCTTCTTTCATCATTTTTATATATCGTTGCTCCTCCTCCGGACTTAGTGGTTGGGGGAAAGAATTTATATTAGATACATATCCGAAAAGAAAAAATATGTTTCTAACTGCTTCCCCAAGCAAAGTACAAGCTATTGTGAGCAAGGTGAGGCACCTCCTATATAGGCTACCGTTTAATTATATGAATTTTTGCTTGGGGAGGTGCAAGTACAATGATAATTTTTTTGATATTTCCATAGTAGATGATGTTACATAGCATGTAAGGCAAAGAAATAGAAAAATTAAGAATTGAAATTTACAAAAATTAGTAAAGTAAAATGTGAATAAAGGTGTTTGATTTTGATTGAATTTAAGATTATTGGCATTATAGCCACATTAAAATCAATATAAAATTTTTTTAGTTGGTTATATTTAAAAAAGAGATTAAATTGATAAGGGGATGTTAAAAATGAAAATATTACGAATACTTTTGACTTTAGTTTTAACAGTAAATATTTTTAGTGCTGCAGCATTTGCCGTTCCGACCGAACCGAAAACAACAAATCCTATTAATACTGAGCAAAATAATAAAAACAGTGAAAAAGGAATGCACCATGAGGAAAAGAAATGCAAGGATAAAAAATGCAAGGATGAATGCATAGATCCTATAAAATCACTGAAAGAAAAGAAAGAAGCTATTTTAAAGCTTGAAAAGGAAGGCAAGATTTCGAAAGAAAAAGCTGAGAAAAAAATTAAAGAAATTGACTCAAGAATTAAGGAATTCGAGGAGTTCAACAAGCTTTCGGTGGAGCAGAAGAGGGCAAAGCTGATTGAGAAATTTAAGGGGGTAATGGCTGAAAAGGTTAAGGAAGGTAAAATATCTCAGGAAAAGGCTGATGAGTTAATTAACGAATATACAAAAAAAGTACAGGAATGGGATGGCAAAGGTATACCTAGGTTCTACCACAAAAGTCGGGATAAGAAAATTAAGGATAGATAAAGGGGAAATATATTCATAATTTTAAGGAGTTCTTTTTAAAAAAACATTTTAATAAAAGCACCGGCTATGCTAAAAATCATAGCCAGTGCTTTTAAATTGTGTTTTTTTATTTATTTTCATCAATTATTCATTTATACTTCAAATAATAAACAAAAAGACATCTTGAAGATTTATAATAAAAATTATCAAGATCAAAGTTTGAGCGATATCACTGACTCCAATGCCTATACATTGAAGGGTTATGAATAGGCATAACATGCTGTAGCGGCAGGGATGTGGGGGAATACATTAAATAGACTGTCAGAGGTTTTGACAACCCTAAAGCCCTTTATTGAGAATATCCCGGGCAATTTCTTCAAATATGGGAGCAGCAACGGAACCGCCGCTTTTTCCGTTTTCAATAAAAACAGCAATGGAATATTTGGGATTTAGTCTTGGAAAGTAACCGGCAAACCAGGCATGGACAACTTTTTCTCCGTCTATGTATTGGCCTGTTTCTGCACTGCCGGTTTTGGCTGCTGCTCCTCCATATTCATCTAAGTTTGCTTTTACACCAGTTCCACTTATAGTTACTTTTTCCATGAGGTATTTTATTTTATTGCAAATTTCCTTTGAAATAACTCTTTCGCCCTGGTTAAATTTTAAAACTTTAAGGGTGTTATTGGAAGAATCAATGATGGAATCTACTATATTTACTTTGTTTTTTATACCTCCATTGGCGATAGTTGCCACCATGTCGGCTACCTGTAAGGGTGTGGCAAGAATATCTCCCTGTCCAATGGATATATTGGCGATATCTCCATGGGTAAAGTATTTGTTCTCATCGGGGAGATGGCCTGAAGATTCTTCGACACCATGCTCATGGATTCCTGTAGGACAGCCTAAGCCGAACTTTTTTGCAGTTTTAATGATATTTGCAGCTCCGGTTTTTATTCCAAGTTCGATGAAATAAGGATTGCATGAAGAAGCAAAAGCTTCTTCAAGATTGATAAAACCATGACCGCCTTTTTCAAAGGAGGAACATTTGAAAATTTTATCTCCCAAAGTGATATATCCCGGGCAATAATAGTCCATATCCGGATTAATTCCGTTTTCGTACGCACTGGCCAGTACAATTATCTTAAATATGGAACCTAAGTTGTAAGATGCAACCGATCGATTAAACAGTTCCTTATCGGGACTGTCCAAGTATTTTTCTATATCGTTAGGGTCAAAATCCGGTTTGCTGACCATTGCAACTATATCACCGCTTACTACATCCTGAATGACTACCGAACCTTTCAGGCCGCTTTTTTCCAGTACGTTTTCAGCAATTTTCTGAATATGATAATCTATGGTGAGTTTTACATTGAGTTGATTCGTTTCTTCCGGTTCAATAAATCTGTATCCTAAACCTGCTACAAGATTGTTTTTGGCATCGGTAACCACACCTATACTGTTCTTATAGCTAAGTTTCAGTGTAGCCTGAAAATATTTTTCAATCCCGGTTTTCCCGGTATTGTCTATTTGGTTTATGTATCCGGTTACATGTTTTGCAACCGATTCTTTGCTGTACCTTTTAAGGGAATGAATAAAGGAAATTCCCTGAATTTTTAAATCAGCCAAAGAATCCTTTTGACTTTGGGTACAGGACAAAATTATGGGAGTTTTATTAAATTCGATTTCTCTTTTGAGTTTGCTTACGTTAAGTTCAAGTACTTGAGCTATGTTTGCAATATCGCTGTCTCTTCCTCTTAGGAGAAGGGGTTTTAGGACAATATAAATCTCTTCAGTTCTATTGGTCAAGGGTATCAAATTCCTGTCCAGTATGTTTCCGCGAGGGATATCAATACTTTTTTCGGATATTCTTTGAGTACTGGCCGACAGGGATAGTTTTTTACCGGCATATATCTGAAGATAAAATATTCTTATGCCGAGCAAAAAAATTAAAAATGTAAAGGACATAAGCAGAAAGCTAGCTCTTCTCAAACTCATAGATATTCTCCTTATGTTTTTCTATATTGCAATAAAAAATAGATGTCTATCCATTGCGCAAAATATGAGAAATTAACTTTTGCTTGAATTTGATATATATGAATTTTTCCACTGATGTTAAATTTTTATACAGTTTTTGAAAAAAGCATATAAATATAAATGTCCCGTACTTTTTATGTACGGGACATTTAGGGAAGAGAAAAGGGTTATTTTCTTCTTAACATGGCATAGGGGGTAACCGGTTGCTTCATTGGCATATAAACTATCATCTGCGGATGAGGTGCACTGTCGATGGGTTCACCATCGATATTTTTCATAGATTCTATGGTTTGTACGAAGAAATCCCCCTGAGGATTTACTACCTCAATTTCTTCACCCAAAACCATCTTGTTTCTCTGCTCAATTTTTGCAATTCCGGTGTCGGAATCGTATTCCAATACAAGGCCAATAAAATCATAATCTCTGATGTAAGAACTTGTATGATATATTTGAGTTTCAGATGATGGCTTTTCGAAATAAAAACCCGTTGTAAATTCACGATGGCTAGCTTTAGATACTTCTTCCAGCCATTTAGAGTCAAACTTGTAGTTTTCACCTAATTCATAATATGCATCTATGGCCTGGCGATATGCTTTAACAACTGTTGCAACATAATAGGCACTTTTCATGCGGCCTTCAATTTTAAGGCTCGTAACACCGGTATTTATTATTTGAGGAAGGTATTCGATCAAACACAGGTCTTTGGAATTGAAAATAAAAGTACCTCTTTCATTTTCATAAACAGGGAAGTACTCACCAGGACGTTTTTCTTCCATAAGATGATACTTCCACCGGCATGGATGGGCACATTGACCCCGGTTTGAATCACGTCCGGCCATATAGTTGCTTAACAGGCATCTTCCGGAATAGGATATACACATGGCACCATGAATGAAAAGTTCCAATTCCAGATCCGAAGGAGTATTCTTTCGGATTTCGATAATTTCGTTAACCGAAAGTTCCCTGGCCAAAACAATTCTCTTTACACCGAGGTTATACCAGAATTTTGCACTCATATAATTGGTGTTGTTGGCTTGGGTGCTTAAATGTATTTCCATATCGGGGCAAATTTCTTTTACTAAAGAGAATACTCCGGGATCGGATAAAATAATGGCATCGACGCCGATTTCCCCAAGAAAGCGAATGTAATCGGGCATTCCCGGGAGGTCATCATTATGCGGAATAATGTTCATGGTAACATAAACTTTTTTACCCCTGCTGTGGGCAAAATCTATTCCTTCGATAAGATGCTCCCTTGAAAAGTTATCAGCCTTTGCCCTGAGGCTGAATTCTTCTCCGCCAAGGTACACTGCATCTGCACCGTATATCACTGCCATTTTCAATTTTTCAAGATTACCGGCAGGTGCCAGTAATTCAACTTTTTTCATACAATCTCTCCCAACTATTTTTTATAACTTATAGCAACTCCGTCTCCAATGGGTATTATACTGGTTTCTAAGTTTTCCGAGTTGCAAAGCATATCAAGGTAATTTCTGAGACGCTTTACTATTGTCTTTTTTCTTCTTACCACCAGTTCATCGTTGGCAATCATCCCTTTATAAAGGATGTTGTCGGAAATGAGAAGGCCTCCGGGGGAAAGAAGTCTCAGACACTCGGGCAGGAATTCAGGATACTGCCCTTTGGCTGCATCCAGGAAAATGAGGTCATACTGCTTATTAAGGCATTTTAAAACTTCCAAAGCATCTCCTGCGATAATATTTACAACATTTTCCAGCCCGGCTCTTTTTATATTGTTTTTTGCACGCTCAATCATTAATTCATATCTTTCGATTGTATCTATTCTGCCATTAGGCTGTAAAACTTCTGAAAGCAAAATGGAAGAATAGCCTATTGCTGTCCCGATTTCAAGTATTCGTGAAGGTCTCTTTATCATGCCGATAACTTGAAGGAGTTTGGCCACTTCAGGATGAACAATGGGAACATGGTTTTTGTTGGCAAATTCCTCCAGTTCTTTAAGTATACCTTCACTTTTTCTTATTGTATTGCGAATATAATCGTTTATATAATCATAGCAAATCATATCAATCCATCCTTATAAAATTCAGAAAAACTTAAAGTAATGATTGTATTGTTGAGTCAGTCGGAAGAAAAATTGTGAGGCATTAGACCTCACAATTTTTAATCTTCGCTTTCTTCCTGTTTATTGTCAATATACCTTTTCTTTGCCGCTTCATGTTCGCTTAAAGTTTTGGAAAAGTAATGGCTGCCGTCTCCTTTGGCGACGAAGTAATAATAATCGGTTTTCTCAGGATACAATGCAGCTTCAATTGATGCAAGTCCGGGACTGCATATCGGACCCGGGGGCAATCCTTCATAAAGATAAGTGTTATATGGGTCATCTATTTTCGTATCGGCTTCAGTCAGTTTCTCTTTTATTTTTCCATCTCTTTTAAAGAGAATATACTGAATTGTTGCATCGGTTTGCAATTTTCTCAAAGAAGGATCTTTGCTCTTGAGCCTGTTGTGAAATACACTGGAAATAATTGGCTTTTCCTCAGGAAGAGCAGTTTCCTTTTCAATTATTGATGCTAAAGTGATTATTTCATCGACGGTCATATTGAGTTCTTTAGCTCTGGCGTAATAGTCCAACTTAAATTTCATATCGAAGTTATCCAAAAACTTGGTAATTATTTCCCGATCGGAGGAAAGCGGATCAAAAAAGTAGGTGTCGGGGAATAAATATCCTTCTAATCGGTTTTCCCTTTCAGGTATCTGTGCAATAAAATCATAATCGAATTTCTCTGTGTTCATTGATTTAATGAACGATTCCTTGTCAATCAATTTTTTTTCGCTTAATAAATTCAATACTTGATCTAAATAGAAGGTCTCAGGTATTGTAACATTGACGCTGACCGGATTGCTTGAAAGTACACGCATTAGTTCGTCATAATTGAGATCCTTGCTTACAATGTGCTTTCCTGACATATAGGTACCGTCATAACCGTTTATCTTCGATTGAAGCATAAATAGGGTAGGCCATTTAATAATTCCGTTTTCTTTCAAAATTTTAGCTATGTCGGAAGTACTTGAACCTCGAGGTATTGTAATTTCAATACCTTCTGCGGGGTCAATACTTACCTCCAGATCTTCATCGGCCATACTTTCCTTTCTCAAGACATAACTGAAGGATGTAACAAAGATTACTGTAAAAAGAATGGTATATACCAAAATAAATACCAGAAAGCGATTGCTGTTAAACCTTTTTTTCTTTTTTTTCTTCTTTATTTCACTACTACTGCTATTTGAGTTCATAAAAATCACCACTTTATTTTATTAAGGAATAAATAACTCCAGTTATTATAATTCCTTAAAATATTTTATCAGAAACTGTAGAACATGTTTAATCTATTTTAATTAAAAATAAATCAATATATTAACTAAAAATAAAATGGAAAATAAGCAAAAACCGTATGTACGGTTTTTGCTTACAGTACATTAAGTTTTTAACCTCTATTGCGTGCTTTTGCCCTTTGCTCTGTATTGAGGATTTTCTTTCTCAGCCTGATATTTTTAGGTGTAACTTCAACAAGTTCATCGTCTTCAATAAACTCTAGAGCCTGCTCTAAGCTCAAAATAACCGGAGGAGTAAGCCTTAAAGCTTCATCGGAACCCGAAGCTCTCATATTGGTAACGTGCTTCTTTTTACATACATTGACAACAATATCCTCCGACCTTGCATTTTCGCCAACTATCATACCTTCGTACACACTGGTACCCGGTGTTATAAAGAGAGTTCCTCTTTCCTGGGCATTATACAAACCGTAGGTTACAGCTTCGCCATCTTCCCAGGCAACCATTGAACCCCTTGTTCTTCTGGGGATTTCACCTTTATATGGTTCATAACCGTAAAACACATGGTTCATTATACCATTTCCTTTGGTATCGGTCAAAAATTCCGATCTGTAACCAATCAAACCTCTTGCAGGAATTTTAAACTCAAGGCGCATATATCCTTGCTGAGATGAATGCATGTTTACCATTTCAGCTTTTCTCGATCCAAGTTTCTCCATGACTACGCCCATAAAATCTTCCGGAACATCAATGATAAGATATTCGATAGGCTCATATTTTTCACCGTTGACTTCCTTGTAGATAACACTGGGCTTTGATACCTGGAATTCATATCCCTGCCTTCGCATTGTTTCAATGAGTATGGAGAGATGGAGCTCACCTCTTCCGGATACCACAAAGGAATCGGGAGAATCGGTCTCTTCAACCCTTAAACTTACATTTGTCTCAAGTTCTTTAAACAACCTGTCCCTTAAATGCCTTGAGGTAACATATGTGCCTTCCCGGCCGGCAAAAGGACTGTTGTTTACACTGAAGGTCATGGACATAGTGGGTTCATCAACATCGATAAAAGGTAAAGGTTCCGGAGAATCTACATCACAAACAGTTTCTCCGATGGTTATATTGCTGACACCGGCTATTGCAATAATATCTCCCGCTGAAGAAGTCGGGGATTCGATTCTTTTTAAACCGGTAAAGCTATAGAGCTTACTGATCTTTATATTCTGAAGACTACCGTCTTTTTTGCAAAGAACAGCTTGCTGCCCTGATTTTATAGTCCCCCTTTCAATTCTGCCTATTGCAATTCTGCCGACATAGTCATCATAGTCTATGCTGGATACAAGGAATTGCAGCGGCTCATCAGCAGAACCTTTGGGAGATGGAATATGGTTTATTATTGTCTCAAAAAGCGGAACAAGGTTTTTTGGTTCATCGTTAAGGTCAAAGATGGCATAACCTTCCCTTGAAGAAGCATATACAACAGGGAATTCCAACTGATCCTCATTGGCACCAAGTTCGATGAACAAATCCAATACTTCGTCCAACACTTCCTGAGGTCTTGCGTCAGGTCTGTCAATTTTGTTTATTACCACAATGGGTTTTAAGTTTAATTGCAAAGCTTTTCTTAATACAAACCTCGTCTGAGGCATTGTTCCTTCAAAGGAATCTACCAATAACAAAACTCCGTCAACCATGTTCAGGACACGTTCCACTTCTCCGCCAAAGTCTGCGTGTCCCGGTGTATCAACAATATTAATTTTTATATCTTTGTAAAATACAGCAGTGTTTTTGGAAAGAATGGTTATACCTCTTTCTCTTTCCAAGTCGTTAGAGTCTAAAACTCTCTCTGAAACTTGTTCGTTTTCCCTGAAAATACCGCTTTGTTTAAGTAACCCATCCACCAGGGTAGTTTTACCATGGTCAACATGGGCAATAATTGCAACATTTCTTATGTTTAATCCTGTATTACTCACAAAAATCCCTTCATCTCCATTTTATTAAGGATTAGCTTAGCTATTCCAAAACACTATTGTAAAGTATCATTTGTTATATTGTCAATTACATGTTTATTTTAGGTTCTTAAATAAGTAAATATTAAAAATTCTTACGATATGACTTAAAAAATTTTTTTCGTAAATTTCCAAGTGTTTTGATAATGCTTTTATTTGGATATTTTTTATATATTAAATTAATTATAATTTTTGGGGGTAAGGGCAATATATATTCAGATTTATAGCAAAAGTAAAAAAATTTATTGATTAAAATAAGACTATGTGTTATACTACTAAACGAAAATACGCACGCAGTATGATTTATGGGAGGTTGCCGGTAACGGTCTTCCATAAAAATGATTGCTGCGGAGGTATAAAACATTTGGAGGTGTATTGTTAATGTCAGTTATTTCAATGAAACAATTATTGGAAGCGGGTGTTCATTTCGGTCACCAGACAAGAAGATGGAATCCTAAAATGGCCGAGTACATTTTCACAGAAAGAAACGGTATCTATATTATTGACCTTCAGAAAACTGTGAAAAAGGTTGAAGAAGCTTATTACTTCGTAAGAGAAGTGGCTATGAACGGCCAGGACATATTGTTTGTAGGAACAAAGAAACAGGCACAGGATTCAATCAAGGAAGAAGCTGAAAGATGCGATCAATATTATGTAAATGCAAGATGGTTAGGTGGTATGTTAACTAACTTCAAGACCATCAAGACAAGAATCAACAGACTTAAAGAACTGGAAAAAATGGAGACTGAAGGAATATTTGACGTATTGCCCAAGAAGGAAGTAATTAAATTGAAAAAAGAGATGGAAAAACTCGAAAAATACCTTGGCGGTATAAAGAATATGAAAGGACTTCCTGGGGCATTATTCGTTGTAGACCCGAGAAAAGAAAGAAATGCAATATTGGAAGCAAGAAGATTGGGTATTCCGGTTGTAGCTATTGTTGATACAAACTGTGATCCCGATGAAGTTGATTATGTAATCCCTGGTAATGATGATGCTATTAGGGCTGTTAAATTAATAGCTTCTAAAGTTGCTGATGCAGTAATAGAAGGAAGACAGGGAGAACAGCTTTCCGTTCCTCAGGAAACAGAAGCACAGCCAGTTGAAGCTGTTGCTGAAGAAGTTCCTGCTGAGGCGTAATTATATTGCAAATATCCTGCCTTCAGTCTTGACAGAATGAAGGCGGGTTTTTTAATGATAGTTTATTGTGAAATAAATTAATGGATTGGCTTTGATTTTTATAATATAATTTTGTATTTTTATGAATAATTTTCTCTGATAAAATAGATTAATATTAATATAAAAAATTTCGTTTGTTTGGAGGAATACATATGATTACAGCAGAGATGGTAAAACAGCTCCGTGAAAGTACAGGAGCAGGTATGATGGATTGTAAGAAAGCACTCACAGATGCAAACGGTGATATGAATAAAGCCGTTGAATTATTGAGAGAAAGAGGAATTGCAAAAGCTGTCAAAAAATCTGGAAGAGTTGCTGCTGAAGGTATTGTTGATGCATATATTCATGGTGATGGCAGAATAGGAGTTTTGGTAGAAGTTAATACAGAGACTGACTTTGCTGCAAAAAATGAAGACTTTAAAGCTTTTGTAAAAGATATAGCTATGCAGATTGCAGCTGCAAGGCCTGAGTATGTCAGAAGAGAAGAAGTACCTGCTGAAGTAATTGAAAAGGAAAAAGAGATCTTAAGAGCTCAGGCATTAAATGAAGGAAAACCTGAAAAAATTGTTGATAAAATGGTTGAAGGCAGATTGGAGAAATTCTATAAAGAAATATGTTTGCTGGAACAACCGTTTATAAAAGACCCGGATAAAACAATACAGGATCTCTTGACTGAGAAAATTGCAGTAATTGGTGAAAATATCACTATCAGAAGATTTGCAAGATTTGAAAAAGGTGAAGGTATAGAGAAGAAGGAAGAAAACTTCGCTGAAGAAGTAATGAAGCAAATTGGACAGTAGTTAATAGAAAAAAAGAACATATAATGTGTATTATATGTTCTTTTTTTGAGAAAATGTAAAAAAATAGCAGTATTTTTGCTGCACGTTATTATTTATGTTGTATATTATTTTTGATAATGAGGTTTAAAGTATCAAGCCCCCCTTCGGTGAAAGGAGAAATTACTATGTCAGAAATAAAGTATAAAAGGGTTATGCTTAAGATAAGTGGAGAAGCACTTGCTGGGGACCAGAAGCATGGACTTAATACTGAGACCGTTAATAAAATTTCCGACAAAATTAAAGAACTTCATGATTTAGGTGTTGAGATAGCCATAGTTGTAGGTGGAGGAAATTTCTGGAGAGGTAGAAGCGGTAAAGGTATGGATCGTACTACAGCCGATCATATGGGAATGCTTGCTACCGTCATAAATGCTTTGGGACTTCAAGATTCCCTGGAATACAGAGGTATACCTACTCGAGTGCAGACAGCTATAGAGATGCGACAGATTGCCGAACCTTACATACGGAGAAAAGCCGTCAGGCATTTGGAAAAAGGAAGGATTGTAATTTTTGCCTGCGGAACGGGAAACCCTTATTTTTCTACTGACACTGCTGCGGCATTGAGAGCTGCTGAAATAGATGCCGAGGTTATTTTGCTTGCAAAAAACGTTGATGGTGTTTACGACAGTGATCCTAATATAAATCCTAATGCTGTAAAATTTGACAAACTCTCCTTTTTGGATGTTCTGAATAAAGAATTGGGTGTTATGGATTCGACGGCAGCATCTTTATGTAAAGATAACAATATACCCATTATTGTATTTGGGTTGAATGACCCGGATAATATTATAAGGATTGTCAAAGGCGAAAATATCGGTACTTCTATCAGGTAATTTGAAAGATGTATTTTATTCTTTTTGTGCAGTAATAATCAATTCCATTAAGGCAGTGTGAGTTTTGATTGAAGTATATTGAAGCAACACATATAATAAGCTAAAAAATCGATAGCTGCCAAATATAACAATGGAGGAGGAGTACTTATGTCAAGAGAAGAGTACAAGGCTATTGAAGAGAAAATGAAAAAAACGATAAAAGTTTTGAAGGACGAGTTAGCTGGAGTAAGAGCCGGACGTGCAAATCCTGCTATTTTAGATAAGATAACCGTTGATTATTACGGGGTTCCTACGCCAATTAACCAGCTTGCAAGTATATCTGTACCGGAGGCAAGGGTAATATTGATACAGCCATGGGAAGCAAGTATGGTCAAGGAAATTGAAAAAGAGATACAAAAGTCTGATATAGGCATAAATCCGAACAGCGACGGAAAAGTTATAAGATTGGTATTTCCAATGTTGACTGAGGAAAGAAGAAAAGAACTGACAAAAGTTGTTAAGAAGTATGGTGAAGATGCAAAAGTTGCAATAAGGTCAATTCGAAGGGATGCCATTGATCAAATGAAAGCACTTAAAAAGGAAGGACAGTTGACAGAAGATGACCTCAAAACTGCGGAGAAAGACATTCAGAATATGACAGACAAGTATATTTCGGAAATTGATAAAATTATCGAGTTAAAAGAAGCTGAGATTCTCGAGGTTTAAAATGAAAATTACCGATGTTATTGGATTGACATTAAAAGATGCAAAAGGTTTATTCGATGATAACGGCATTGGGGATTATTCTGTTAGAGTTACGTCTTCTCCAAGGCAAAAAAATGATGATTATGATGATGATTATAGGGTTGTTGGTATAAGAGAATTTGATATAAGGAAATATGAAATAATAGTATGCAAGCCCCTCTAATAATGAGGGGTTTTACTTTAGATTTTTTATTTTACTGTTGAAACTGATTGCTATTGCGATATTGACTATAATATAATATTATAATAGTGTTTAAATTTGATTTTTTTGCAGAATTTTAATGGATAACCTTTGGAATAGTGGGAGGTTAGGATGTCTCTTTTTAAAAAATTGTTAGGAAAAAATGATACTTTAAAAAAAAGCTCTGATATTGATTATAATAACTTGCCGGTTCACATAGCTATAATTATGGATGGAAATGGCCGATGGGCACAGAAAAGAAGACTGCCCAGGACTGCCGGACACCGGGAAGGTTCAAATAATTTGGATAAGATTGCCCAGTTTTGCGGCGAAATAGGAATTAAATATCTTACAGTATATGCTTTTTCGACGGAGAATTGGAAGAGACCCAAAAGTGAAGTGGATGCTTTAATGGATCTTTTACTGGATTATTTAAAAAACGCTGAGAAACATATTGGCGGAAGAGATGTGCGAATTAGAGTTATCGGAGATACCAGTGCTTTGAGTAAAGAAATTCAAGATGAAATTGTGCGAGTTACAAAGTTAACGGAAAATAATACGGGATTAACTGTAAATATTGCCATAAATTATGGCGGAAAACACGAAATTGTTCAAGCAGTAAAGCAAATAGCCAAAGATGTGGCTGAGGGGAAAATAACATATGACAGCATTGATGAAAACATGATTTCCAACAGATTATATACAAAGGATATACCTGATCCTGATCTTCTGATACGTCCGGGAGGAGAAAAAAGAATAAGCAACTTTCTTATTTGGCAGTCGGCATATACTGAATTTTGGTATACCGATGTTTTATGGCCGGATTTTGGAAAAGAGCATTTGTTGGAAGCAATAAAAGAATTCCAGTTAAGGAATCGCAGGTTTGGAGGAATATAAATTGAAAGTTAGAATCGCTAGCGGTATAGCGGGAATAGTATTATTGTTTATTGTTGTATGGTCCGGGAAATTGGTGTTGGGTTTTTCTGTTTTTTTATTGTCTGTACTGGGATTGCTGGAGTTTTATACAGCAGTTTCGAAGGCAGGATACAAGCCTGTTAAATTTATAGGCTATATTGCTTCTCTCTATATGTTTTTGGTTTGTTCCAGAGAACCGTTGAAAAGTGTCGGTATCGATGTGCAATTCTTATATTCCTATAGATCGGGGTTTTTAGCCGTATTTTCGGTAATGTTGGTTTTATTTTGCTATATAATATTCTTAAATAACAATTATAATATATTCGATATTTCCGTTACTGTTTTTAGTATTTTTTATATTGTTTTTTTATTCTCCTTTGTAGTATTAGTAAGAAATATGATTAACGGTTTTTATTATGTATGGCTTGTTTTTATTGGAGCCTTTGCAACTGATACTTTTGCCTATTTCACAGGGTACTTGTTTGGAAAACACAAGCTGTTGCCTGAAATAAGTCCTAAAAAGACGGTAGAAGGTTCTATTGGTGGAATAGCCGGATGCGCTGCCGTTATGGGAGGCTATGGTTTATACTTAAATTCTGTAGGACTTGATAGTATATCTATACCTCACTTTATAATTCTGGGATTGATTTGTGGTGTGATTTCACAGATCGGAGACTGGGCTGCATCCGCTATTAAGCGGTTTGTTAAGATTAAGGATTATGGCAATATAATGCCCGGGCATGGCGGAGTTTTAGACAGATTTGACAGTATTTTGTTCACAGCACCGGTGGTTTATTTTTATTTATCGTTTTTGTTATTTTAGTAAAAAAGCAGTTATGCTGTGTTAAGGAGAGAATTAGATGACAAAATCAATTTCAATATTGGGATCCACAGGGTCAATAGGAGTCCAAACTCTTGATGTTGCAAGAAACCTCGGAATCAGAGTGGCGGGGCTTGCGGCGAATACAAGTATAGATAAATTGGAAAGCCAGGTAAGAGAGTTTTTACCGGAAGTTGTTGCAGTCGGAAATGAAGAATTGGCAAAGGTTTTGGCTGAAAGGCTAAAAGATCTTGATGTTGAAGTGATTAGCGGAATGGAAGGCTTCAAAAGGGTTGCTTCCTTAGAAACGGTTGATACAGTGGTAACTTCTGTAGTAGGTATTGCAGGTTTAATACCTACAATGGAGGCTATAAAAAATAAAAAGAATATTGCTCTTGCAAATAAGGAAACTCTTGTGACTGCAGGAGAAATCGTAATGGGCGAAGCTTTAAAAGCCGGCATTGCAATTCTGCCAGTGGACAGTGAACATTCTGCTATATTTCAAAGTTTAATGGGTAATAATATAAAAGATGTATCAAGAATAATACTTACAGCTTCCGGCGGACCTTTCAGAGGAAAAAGCAGCAAGGAACTTGAAAATGTTACTTTGGCAGAGGCTTTAAAGCATCCGAACTGGAATATGGGAAGCAAGATAACGATAGATTCTGCCACCCTAATGAATAAGGGGTTGGAGGTAATTGAAGCCAAATGGCTGTTTGGGCTCGACCTGGATAAAATAAAAGTTGTTGTACATCCTCAGAGTATTATTCATTCCATGGTTGAATATATTGACGGATCAGTTATAGCACAGTTGGGATCACCTGATATGAGACTTCCTATACAGTTTGCTCTTACATATCCCGAAAGAAAGCATAATAATTTTTCTAAATTAGACCTTTTAAAGTGTGGATGTCTAACTTTCGAAGAACCGGATATGAAGAGTTTTCCCTGTTTGAAACTGGCTTTTGAGGCATTGAGAATAGGCTCGACTATGCCGGCGGTAATGAATGCTGCTAATGAAGAGGCTGTCGGATTGTTTTTGAAGGAAAAGATAAAATTTGTCGATATACCTAATGCAATTGAAAAAGTAATGTCAAAGCATGCTATTGTCAATAATCCGACTATAGAAGATATTCTGGAAGTGGATTTGTGGGCAAGACAAATAATTAATAAGATGTATATATAAGTTTATTAGTATAATTTTCATGTGTAAAGTAGTAAAATTAATGTAGGTTATATGACAGTTTTGCTTACAGTAAAAAAGTATACTGGCGAATCAATGGTAATGTAAGAAATCAAAAAGTAAATTTTAATGTAAAAGTCAAGTATATAGTAAAAAATTTTATTTTTAAAAATATATGTATAAGATTTTTTGAAAATTTCTGTTAATTATTTTTGAAGCAGTGTGTTAAAGCTAATTAGGAGGTTTATTATGAATATAATAATGATATTGTTGGCCTTCAATTTTATTCTTATTATCCATGAATTGGGACATTTTATAGTTGCAAAGATTTCAAAAATAAAGGTTGAAGAGTTTTCACTCTTTGTTGGCCCTAAATTGTTTAGTTTTACTAAAGGTGAGACAACTTATTCATTGAGACTTTTTCCCATACTCGCCTATGTAAAGATGGAGGGTGAGGATGAAGAATCGGATAGTGAAAATGCTTTTAGCAAAAAGCCTGTATGGGTCAGGGCAGCAGTAATTGCGGCAGGACCTCTTGCAAATATAATTTCGGCTATAATCTTAATAACTATATTTTTTAACATTAACGGATTTCAGACTATGACCCTAAGTCATATTGACGAGAATTCACCGGCTGCGAAAGCAGGTTTGCAGGTTGGGGATAAAATTATTGAGTACGACAATAAGAGAGTATACCAAATTATGGATCTTGAACAGTTTTTATATATTTCCAAAGGAAAACCTACCAATATTAAGTTTAGAAGGGGTAATGAAGTGCTGGAAAGGCAGATTGAACCTCAGCTTATCCCTGCCACCAGATATTTGCTTGAGGTTGGATTAAGTAATGAAGGGTCAAAGGCAAATGTAGTCGGTTCCGTTGTTGAAGGTGGAGCTGCTGACAAAGCCGGTATAAAAGTTGGGGACAGGATAGCAAAAATTAATGGTGAAACTATTGATGATTATAATAGCTTAAGGGCGTCAATACAGGAAAATGGAAGTAAACCTGCGGTAGTTACCGTTGAAAGAAATGGCGAGATGCTTGACTTAGAGATAACACCTGTAGAAGTAGTGGATATGGAGCAATATTATGTGGGATTTGCTTTCGGATATTCAAAAGGAAATATCATAACTTCCTTTAAGCAAGGTGCAATTTTTGCTTATAGCAATGCAAGGCTTGTTCCGTATTCATTGGCATGGTTGTTCACTGGAAAAGCTTCCATTGCGGAAATGGTTGGTCCTGTTGGAATTGTAAGTACTATGAATGAGGCTGTAAAGACTACAACCAGCATGTTTGAGGCTTTAATGAGAATAATTTATTTGACTGCATTTATAAGTGTTGCTGTAGGGGCTACCAACTTGGTACCGTTTCCGGCTCTTGACGGAAGCAAGCTTGTTATACTTGCAATAGAAGCTATCAGAAGGAAGCCCATTCCTATTGAAAAGGAAGCAATTATTACTACTATAGGGTTCTTCATATTGATTGGACTGTCAATATTTATAACTATAAAAGATATTGCTTATCTTATTGGTTTTGCTTATTAAATTATTTGTAAAAGAAAATGAAACCGGAAGGAATTGTCTATGAATAATAACTACATTGACAGAAAGAAAACCAGAAAAGTATGTGTTGGAGGCACTTTTATCGGAGGAGATTCTCCAATCACCGTTCAGTCAATGACAAATACCGATACTAGAGATGCTGCATCTACCATAAATCAGATAAAGATGCTGGAAGATGCCGGGTGTGATATTGTCAGGGTTGCAGTACCGGATATTCAGGCAGCAGAAGCAATTAAAGAGATAAAAAAAGCTATAAAGATACCCCTGGTGGCGGATATACATTTTGACTACCGACTTGCTATAGAGAGTATAAAAAGCGGTGCTGATAAAATAAGAATAAATCCGGGAAATATCGGGGACCGGGATAGAGTAAAAGCGGTGGTTGAAGCGGCTAAAGAAAGGAAAATTCCAATAAGGATCGGCGTAAATTCCGGGTCCCTTGAAAAGGATATAATGGCTAAATACGGCGGAGTGACTCCGGAAGCTATGGTGGAAAGTGCATTGGGACATGCCAGGATTCTTGAAGATTTGGACTTTCATGATATAGTAATTTCTTTAAAAGCATCCAGTGTATCTATGACAATTGCTGCTTACCGCAGAATGACTGAGAAAAGTGATTATCCGCTTCATATAGGGGTTACTGAAGCAGGTACTGTTTACCGGGGAACCATAAAGTCGGCTGTAGGATTGGGATGTCTTTTGGCAGAGGGTATCGGGGACACAATAAGAGTATCTTTAACCGGAGACCCTGTTGAGGAGGTATGGGCAGGAAATGAGATCTTAAAGGCATTAGGTCTTAAGAAGGGCGGTGTTGAATTGGTATCATGTCCAACCTGCGGTAGATGCCAGGTAGATTTGATAGATATAGCTTCTAAAATAGAGGAGAGTCTGTCAAAAGTTGATAAGGATATTAAGGTTGCTGTAATGGGTTGCGCCGTTAACGGTCCCGGTGAGGCAAGAGAGGCAGATATCGGCATTGCCGGAGGCAAGGGTGAAGTGCTTCTTTTTAAAAAGGGCGAGATTATAAGAAAAATTCCTCAGGAGAGAGCGGCAGAAGAGCTACTGGAGGAAATTTATAAATTATAAATCATTGAAGAATGAGGATTTTTAGATTTAGTGAAGATTATACAATAATTATTTTAATAAAAATTAATAAAATATTGATAATTACAAATAATAGTGATATAATTACTTGTGGATTAATGTTTATAGGAACTTGTTGGAAAAGAGTGGGTTGTACCCACTCTTTCGTATTATTCATGTTTACAGAGGTATATATTTAAAAATGTTAAAGTTATTATATTTTCAAACAGTTCCTTTAGATTAATAATGGAGGATGTTTATGGTCAAAAAGAAGATTGAAGATATTGTTGCGGAAATTGCAGAGCCAATAGTGGAAAGACATTCTTTTGAGCTTGTGGATGTTGAGTTTATTAAAGAGGGGACCAACTGGTATCTCCGGATTTATATAGATAAGCCAGGTGGTATAACAATAGATGACTGTCAAATTGTAAGTGAGGAAATAAGTGATATATTGGATGAAAAAGACCCTATAGAGCAAAGTTATTTTTTAGAAGTGTCCTCGCCAGGGCTAGACAGGCCTCTTAAGAAGGACTCTGATTTCGAAAAGTTTAAAGGGGAACTTGTAGAAGTTAAGGTTTACAAGCCTATAGACGGCAGAAAGATTTTTGAAGGAGAATTGGTCGGGCTTATTGACGGAAAAATTGTTATTAAAATAGATGACAGGAACGTTGAATTTGAGAGAGCTCAAGTTGCATTGGTCAGAAGAGTAATTAAATTTTAAGAAAATTGGGTTAAAAGATATTTGAAATCAGAAAAAGAGAATAAGGAGGTTCTTAAATGAGTTCAGATTTGATCCATGCGTTAGAACAGTTAGAAAAGGAAAAAGGAATAGACAAGGATGTGATAATTGAGGCGATAGAGGCGGCTCTCATTTCTGCATATAAGAGAAATTTCGGAACTTCTCAGAATGTTCGTGTGTCAGTTGATCGCCAAACCGGTGAGTTTAAGGTGTATGCTTTAAAAAAGGTTACAAGCAACCCGCAAAACGAGTTCCTGGAGATATCTGTCGAAAATGCCAAAAAGATAGACCCTTCACTGGATGAAAACGATATGGCCGAGATAGAGGTTACACCCAAGAAGTTTGGAAGGATTGCTGCACAGACGGCTAAACAAGTTGTTGTCCAGAGACTGAGGGAAGCTGAAAGAGGAATTATTTTTGATGAGTTTTCCAACAAGGAGGATGAAATAGTTACAGGAGTTGTGCAACGGACTGAAAAGAAAAATGTAATTATTGACCTCGGCAAGACGGAAGCTATTTTGGCACCCTCAGAACAAATACCCGGTGAGGAGTACAATTTTGGTGATAGATTAAAAGTATATATAGTTGAGGTGAAAAAGACTACAAAAGGACCTCAGATTTTGGTTTCAAGGACACACCCCGGTTTGATAAAAAGACTTTTTGAACTGGAAGTACCCGAAATTCATGAGGGGATTGTTGAGATAAAAAGCATATCGAGAGAGCCGGGATCGAGGACAAAAATTGCCGTATATTCAAAAGATGAGAATGTGGATCCGGTTGGAGCGTGTGTAGGACAGAAAGGGACAAGAGTTCAGGCTATTGTGGATGAACTCAGAGGCGAAAAGATAGATATCATTAAATGGAGCAGCGATCCTAAGGAGTATATTTCAAGCAGCTTGAGTCCGGCTAAAGTTATCCATGTGGAAATTAATGAAGAAGAAAAAAGTGCTAAAGTTACCGTACCTGATTTTCAGTTGTCGTTAGCGATAGGTAAGGAAGGACAAAATGCCAGACTGGCGGCAAAGCTTACAGGTTGGAAAATTGATATTAAGAGTGAGTCACAACTCAGAGCAACTATTGAGCAAAAGCTTCTCAATTTTGACGGCAGTTTTCAACCTCTATTTGTTGATGATGAGCAGCAGGATGAAAACAATGAAGATAACTTGGAATAGAAACAGTGAAATAATAAAGAATTGATTTTGGGATTTATAAACAAGATATCTTCAAACCCAATTTTTAGTTATAAAAAGTAGAACTCATTTTACCAATTTACAGTATAATCTTTTCAGAAGTATTTATACTTTGCAACTAGGGGATGTGATTGATTTTGAAACAAAAGAAGGTACCCATGCGTATGTGCCTCGGATGTCAGGAGATGAAGCCTAAAAAAGAATTAATTAGGGTAGTTAAAAACAAGGAGAATGAAATATCCGTAGATTTTACCGGTAAGAAAGCAGGTCGTGGAGCTTATATTTGTAAAAATATAGAGTGCTTTCGAAAAGCAAAGAAAGCTAAACGTTTTGAGAAAGCCTTTGAGACATCAATAAGCGAAGATATATATAATACCCTTGAAAAAGAATTGGAGGAAGGTAATGGCGGATAGAATATATTCTTTTTTAGGGCTTGCAACAAAGGCAGGGAAGATTGTATCCGGGGAAGAATCCTGTGAGAGAGCTTTAAAAAAGTCTTTAGTCAGTTTGGTCATAGTGGCTGAAGATGCTTCACATAATACAAAAAAGAAATTTTTAGATGCCTGTAAATTTAGGAATGTTGAATTCAGAATATTTGGACAAAAAGATATTTTGGGGAAGTTTACGGGTAAAAATATAAGGTCGGTGGTAGCAATTTTGGATAAAAGTTTTTCAAAACGATTGGTGGAACTGATTGATTCTAGTGTCAACAATGGATGCGGGGGTGAAGATATTGGGAAAGATTAGAGTTTATGAACTCGCTAAAGAAATGAATACAACCAGTAAAAGGTTAATGGAAAAATTGGCTGAAATAAATATTGTCGTTAAAAATCACATGAGTTTGCTTGAAGAACACGAGCTTGAAGCATTATATGACCATATAGGTGTTATAAAACATAAAGAAGAAAATGATGATAAGAAGGCAGCATTACAGGCTCTATATGCCAATGAAAATATTAATAAAGAAGCAAGAAAGGAAGCAAAAAAAGCACCAAGAATAATTAGAACAACCGAAATAATATTGGACTCAGACAACGAAGAAAAGAATGCAAAAAATGAAAAAAGCAATGATTCTGCAAAAAAAGCTGACAGCAATAGTCATTCAAAAAAGAAACGAAACGATTTTGTAAAGGTTGCGCCATCAAATTCAGGATTGAGGCCTGGGTTTGTCAGGGAAACAAAGCCTGAATATCTAAGAGCGTTAGAAACAGATAAGAAGCAGGAGGTTACGAAAATAGCAGATACACGTGAAAAGGCTGATGCTCAGAAAGAAGTGAAAAAGAATGTACACAAAGGGGCTGCGGCTGAGCAAAAGCAGGAACTCAAACCGATGGGGGCTAATGAGGAGGCAAAAGTGTCAAATGTAAATGCCGATCCAAAAGTTAAAACAGAAACAAAAAGTGTGGAATCTAAAAGTAGCGAGGCTAAAATGAAGCAGGTAGATAATGCTAATAGTAAAGAGGAAATCAAGTTAGAAAGCAAAACTGAACATAAAATTTCAGAAAGCACGGTTCAGAATAAGAGTAACAATAATCAGCCAAAAAGCATTGATAAAAGCAATGTGGCGGAGGACAAAACGGGAAATAACCGTCCTGTGAGTGTTGATAAGCAGGAAAATATCCAAAGTAAGCAAGAAGAACAAAGCAGCAGGCAACATAGTCAAAGTAAGCATTCACAAGAAGGAAAAGCACATAATGAGGAAGATAAAAGTATTTCAAGCAAAGATTTGCAAGGTAAATCTAATTTTGGAGCTAAAGTTTCCGATGCTTCAAAAGGTGATTCGGTGACCAGAAAAGATGAGGTTGCTTCTCAAAAAAATGAAAATAGAAGAGAGTATTCCAATAAAGATATGGAAAAGGATGCAAAAAGGGAATTCAGAAGAGAATTTTCAAAAGCAAGTATAAAGGGCGGAAATGCAAAAAATCATAAAAATACAAAGAAATATAAAAATGTATTTTCCGGTAGGAAAGAGGTTTCTCAGATATTAGCTGATGATTCAATCCTGCAGGAACTTTATGATGATGATGTTAAGAAGGCAAAGAAACCAAAGAAGGAAGCTAAGGAGGCTAAAAAAGAGGAAAAACACATTCCTCCTAAACCGGTGCTGACTTCAATAAAAATACCGGAAACTTTAACTGTTAAAGAACTGGCGGAGGCGTTAAAGAAAGCTGCGGCAGAGGTTATAAAGAAATTGATGTCATTAGGTGTAATGGCCACAGTAAACCAGGAAATTGACTTTGACACAGCTGCTATTGTGGCCGATGAGTTTGGGGTAAAAGCTGAAAAAGAAGTGGTTATATCTGAAGAAGATATATTGTTTGACGACAGTGAAGAAGATGATGAGTCGCAATTGGTACCAAGACCGCCGGTTGTTGTGGTTATGGGGCATGTTGACCACGGTAAGACTTCGCTTCTTGATGCCATAAAATCATCCCATGTTACTGAGAGCGAAGCCGGGGGTATAACACAGCACATAGGTGCTTATATGGTTAAAGTTAATAATAGAAATATTACATTCCTTGATACACCGGGACATGAAGCTTTTACAGCGATGAGGGCAAGAGGTGCTCAGGTTACCGATATTGCCATACTGGTTGTTGCTGCTGACGACGGTGTAATGCCTCAGACAATTGAAGCAATAAACCATGCTAAAGCAGCTAACGTTACAATTATTGTAGCAATAAACAAGATAGACAAACCGGGTGCAAATCCTGAGAGAGTTAAGCAGGAACTTACAGAGCATGGACTTATTCCTGAGGAATGGGGCGGAGACACTATTTTTGTAGAAGTTTCGGCAAAACAGAGAATAAATATTGACGGACTGTTGGAAATGGTGCTGTTGGCTGCCGATATGCTTGAACTTAAGGCAAATCCGAACAGGCAGGCTAAAGGTACTGTTATTGAAGCAAAGCTTGATAAGGATAGAGGACCTATTGCGACAGTGCTTGTTCAAAGGGGAACTTTGCAAGTTGGAAACTCCATTATAACCGGAACCATATTGGGAAGAGTAAGAGCTATGGTTGATGAGAAGGGTCAAAGGCTTAAGAAAGCAGGGCCGTCTACTCCGGTAGAAATTTTAGGTCTGCCTGAAGTTCCGGAAGCAGGAGAAACATTCTATGCTGTAACCGACGAGAAATTGGCTAAACAGTTGATTGAGAAGAGAAAACTCAAACAAAGAGAACAGACTTTAAAAGCTACGTCAAAAGTATCTCTTGATGATTTGTTTAACCAGATAAAAGAAGGTAAGGTAAAAGAACTGAACATAATTGTCAAGGCCGATGTTCAAGGTTCTGTTGAAGCTGTTAAACAGTCTTTGGAAAAACTTTCTAATGAAGAAGTAAGGGTTAAGATAATCCACGGTGCTGTTGGAGCTATTACCGAAACCGATGTTACATTGGCTCAGGTTTCAAATGCTATAATTATCGGATTTAATGTAAGACCGGCAGCGAAGGTTGCAGAAATTGCAAAAGATGTAGGAGTTGATATAAGGCTCTACAGAATAATATATAATGCTATTGAAGATATTCAGGCGGCTATGAAAGGTATGCTTGAGCCAACGTATAAAGAAGTTGTAATTGGACATATTGAAATAAGACAAATATTTAAGGTTTCCGGTGTAGGTACTATTGGCGGTGGATATGTCCTTGACGGAAAAGTTCAGAGGAACTCTGAAGTCAGAGTGGTCAGAGATGGAATTGTTGTGCATGAAGGAAAACTTGCTTCATTAAAACGATTTAAAGATGATGTTAGAGAAGTGGCACAAGGATTTGAATGCGGTCTTTCAATTGAAAAGTTCAACGATATTAAAGTGGGAGATGTTATTGAAGCATATGTAATGGAAGAAGTTAAAAGGTAATGCTAAGTGACAAAACAGGAGTGATTTTATGGATAGAACAGCAAGAATCTCAGAAGAGATGAAGAGGGAGATAAGCTCAATAATACAGAATGAACTTAAAGACCCAAGGCTTTCAAGTCTTATTAGTGTGACCAATGTAAATGTTACAAAAGATTTGCGTTATGCCAAAGTTTATGTCAGTATAATGGGAAATGAAGAGGAAAAAAAGAATTCACTTGAGGGTTTGAAAAGTGCTGCCGGATTTATTAGACGTGAAGTGGGGCATAGAATTCAGTTGAGATATACTCCGGAAGTTCAGTTTGAGTTGGATAATTCAATTGAACATGGGGCATATATATCAAAGCTGATTGACGAAACAGTCAAAAAGGAAAACTAGCAGTAATTAAGATTAAAAATGTTGTATGTAAGGATTTTTACACAGCTTGTAACGGTTTGTTAACTTTGTAAGGTTGGGGGTGTGACCTCAACCTTACAATAATATACACCATTTTTTATATATGAATTTTTAATTCTTAAATTCGGGTAAATTTGAAAGAACCATATTTTTATTGAGAGGTATGAATATGATAGAAAAGGAGATTGTCAAATCTATAGAGAATGCAGAACGTATTGCAATCTTACCCCATGTTTTTGCCGATGGTGATGCTTTGGGTTCAAGTATCGCCTTGGCTTTGGCTTTGAGAAAGATAGGGAAACAGGTTAAAGTATACATTGAAGAAGAAATTCCGCACACCTTTGAATTTTTGCCGGGAAGAGAATATGTTGAAGTATACAGAGGCCAGATAGAGGATTATGACTTGGTGCTGATACTCGATACCGGTGATCTTGAAAGGCTCGGAAAACGGGTTGAGATATTTAACAGTATAAAACATACGGTAAACATTGACCACCATACTACAAATACTGAATTTGCATCAGTAAACCTTGTGAATACAAAAGCTGCTGCGGTAGGCGAATTAATTTACCAATTGATTAAAAGCATGGAAATAAGTTTGGATCAGGATATATCCACTTGTCTCTATGTAGCTGTTGCTACAGATACAGGCGGGTTCAGATACAGCAATACAACAGCATTGACTCATCAAATTACAGCTGATTTGATAAATAATGGTGTGGATGTATCGAAAATCTCGCAAATAGTTTTCGAGACAGTTCCATATAAAAAGGTTAAATTGATGGGACTTGCTATAGATACTATTGAGATTTCGGAAAATGGAAAGTTGGCATTTATATCGGTAACTGAGGAAATGATGAAGAAAACCGATGCTTCTGAGGAAGATTGTGACGGTTTAGTAAATATAGCTAGAAATATTGAAGGGGTTGAAGTGGCTGTTTTGGTTAGACAGCGGAGTAAGGATGAATTCAAAATTAATTTCCGTTCTCAGAACTATGTGGATGTATCCGCTATTGCACGCAAGTACTCTGGAGGAGGTCATATGAAAGCTGCAGGGTGTACTTTAAAGGGGAATATGGAAGAAATAAAACAAATGCTGAAAAAGGATATAAAGGAAGTTCTGTAATTATGGATGGAATACTTAACATACTGAAGCCGCCAGGCATGACTTCCTTCGATGTGGTTGCGTATTTGAGAAGACTGCTTAAGGAAAAAAAGATTGGACACACAGGAACATTGGATCCGGGAGCAGTAGGGGTTTTACCGGTATGTATCGGAAAGGCCACCAAAACTATAGAGTATTTAACCGATAAAGATAAGGAATACCGTGCAGAACTTACTCTTGGTATATCCACAGACACTCAGGACAGCTATGGAAATGTTTTGAAAAAGTGTGATGTCAATATAGAGAAGGAAGAGATATATAAGGCCATAATGAGTTTTGTTGGAGAATACAATCAGATACCGCCTATGTATTCTGCTGTCAAGGTTGAGGGCAAAAAGCTTTATGAACTTGCCAGAGATGGTATTACCATAGAAAGGGCTCCGAGGAAGGTTGCCATACATTCTATAGATATCGTAAATATAAAAGATAATAGGGTAATATTCGATGTGGTATGTTCTAAAGGTACTTATATAAGAACTTTGTGTTCAGATATCGGAGAAAAGCTTGGCTGCGGAGGCCATATGTCTTTCTTGGTGAGGACAAGGTCAGGTAGTTTTAAATTGTCGGATTCCCTTACTCTTGAAGAAATATACGAGTTTTCAAAGGATAACTCTATAGAGGATAAACTGTTGCCAATTGAAAAGGTATTTGATGACTTGGAAAGAATTGATTTGAGTGATGTTGAAGCAAAAAAATTGATTAATGGGGCTTATGTTAAATTAAAGGGAGAGAACTATAAAAAAGGAAACATTATCAGAGCGTACGATGATAAAGGGAAATTTATAGGTATATGTGAAATTTTGCCTATAAAAGGCAGTTTATTGTTAAAAATTAAAAAGAAGTTTGGATAAGATGATTAATCAATTATACTATTACTTGTTATAGTTATATATTTTTCTATACAGAAGTGCTATTGCGATGGTTGCTCTACGACAGCGGGAAGCTGTTAATTATAATTTGGATGTAATAGGGGAATAGTATGAAAGTAATATATGGTAACAATCAACCTATAGAATTTACAAATCCTACCGGCATAGGACTGGGTAATTTTGATGGTTTGCATATTGCCCACATGGCTTTGATAAACACGCTGATAAACGAATCAAAGCAAAGAGGGCTTGAATCGGTTTTATACAGCTTTACCAAACATCCTGAAAATATTATAAGAAAAAAGCTGTTTACACCTCTGATAACTTCTACCGGCAAGAAGATAAAGCTGCTTGAACTTACCCAGCTGGATTACACATATTTTGAGGAGTTTGATGAGCAGTTTTCACGAATGAGTCCTGAAACTTTTGTAAAAGATATACTTGTGGACAGGTTTAAGATGAAATTGGCGGTTGCAGGCTATGATTACAGGTTTGGATATAAAGGACAGGGAGACGTTGCTTATCTTAAAGAACTGGGACAAAAGTACAACTACAAGGTAATAACTATTCCTGCGATTAAAGTGGACGATGAAATTGTCAGCAGCACACTTATAAGAAAATATGTTAAGAAAGGTGATATGGAGAGTGCTTTTAAGCTGTTGGGAAGGCATTATTCAATAACCGGTGTCGTTGAAAAAGGTAAACGGATAGGGAATACATTAGGTTTTCCTACTGCCAATATTTATCCGGAAGAATATCTTTTAATGCCGTTGGACGGAGTATATGTTACCCGCACGTTGTTAGACGGCAAAATATATAACAGTATAACCAATATCGGCAATAACCCGACTTTCAGTGAGCAAAAAAAGTCTATTGAGACTTATATTTTAGATTATAGCGGAAATATTTACGGAAAGGATATTGAAGTTTTTTTCCTTAAAAAAATAAGAGGTGAGAAAAAGTTTAACTCAATAGATGAGTTGGTTGAGCAGATTAGAAGAGACATTGAGAAGGCAAGACAGTATTTTATAGATTTTAAAAAGTAAAAGGGGAGAAGCTGAAAGCTTCTCCGCACTAGCATCGACTTTTTTTCCACATATATCCCAAGAGCATGCCGTTTATAAAGCTGAATGCCAAAATTCCTGCAGCTGCAAAAGCACTTAAATTTAATATGTTTTCCTCATTTTCTTTTTCCTTGCTGTTTTTTGTATGAGTCCTTGGATGTTTTCTGTAATACTTGTTTTGAATCATTGGCTATCCCTCCGAATATTATTATTTTCAATTACATTTTTTTTATGTTTTATTATTTATGTCATATTTTTAAACATAGATTATACAAAATGATTCAACAAATTTCCAAATTTGGCATCGAAAAATAAAAAGCATATTGCTAATTTTGCATAATTATAGTAATATCTAAGTAAACGGTTTAGTAAAACGGTTTCTTAGATCTTTTGATTTATTATTTTTATTTTTTATTTTATAGAGTGAATAATAAAATAAATATAAATTTAAGTAGGGGGTATTAATTATGCAAAAAAGAATTGTCAGTCTTGTATTGGCTTTAGCGTGCTTTTTTACGCTGGCAAAGGCTACAACAGTGACGACGTCAGCTGCGCCACCTTCAGGATTTGACCAGTATAGGAGTAATATTCCCCATGGTAAAGTGGAAGAAATAACATATTACTCCACCACAACAAAGACTAACCGCAAAGCAACGGTTTATACTCCTCCGGGATATACAACCAGCCAAAAGTATAATGTACTTTATTTGCTGCATGGTATAGGCGGAGATCATCAAGAGTGGTTAAACGGCGGCAGTCCTCAAAACATTCTCGACAATCTCTATGCTGAAAACAAAATTGCTCCAATGATTGTAGTTATGCCAAATGGGCGCGCTATGGCAGACGACAGACCGATTGGTGATATTTATTCACCGGAGAAACAAGCAGCTTTTAATAATTTCCAATATGACCTTATAAATGACTTAATACCCTACATAGAATCCAAATACTCTGTAGCTAAAGATCGAGAAAACCGTGCAATTGCTGGACTATCAATGGGCGGAGGCCAAGCTTTAAACTTTGGATTGAAATACATGGATTATTTTGCTTATACCGGCGGATTTTCACCGGCACCGAATACTCAATCGCCGAGTGCGCTGGTATCTAATCCTTCACTTATAAGAGAAAAGATGAAAGTAATTTATATTTCATGCGGTGAACAGGATAGCTTATTCTCTATAGCTAAGGGAGTTCATGATTACATGACACAGGTGAATGTTCCACATGTTTGGTATCAAGCTCCCGGTAATCATGACTTTGTGTTCTGGAAAGATAGTTTGTATCAATATGTACAGTTAATATTTAAGAATACAACGACACCTACTGCTACACCTACAATACCGACTAATACACCAGTTCCAACTATCAAATCTGCCTTTGATAAAATTGAAGCTGAGAATTTTGACAGCAAAAACGCCAGAGAATTAAGCATAATAGATACTGTTAATGGCGGAAAAGGTATAGGTTACATTAATAATGGAGATTATGCGGTATATAAGAGTGTAGATTTTAAAAATGGTGCCAACTCATTCAAAGCTCTTGTTGCAAGTTCTCTTACTTCCACTGTTGAATTGAGGTTAAACAGTCCGACCGGTACATTAATAGGCAAGCTGTCTATTAGTGCAACAGGAGGTTGGAATAACTATGAGGAGCAAACTTGTACCATTAGCAATGTTACTGGAGTAAATGACTTATATCTTGTATTTTCCGGTCCTGTGAATATTGACTGGTTTAAATTTGATGGAGGCACTAATACGACAATAGGGCTTGGAGATTTAGATGGTGATGGGTATGTCACTTCAGTGGATTTGGCGCTGCTTAAGAGACATTTGCTTGGCATGGGCTATCTAACGGGAGAAAGTTTAGCCAAAGCTGATGTGAATCGTGATGGTGATGTAAACTCTTTGGACTTTGCATATCTTAAAGCGGCTATATTGGGAATTATAGTTGATTCACCGGATCTATAGTTATAATACTATAAAACCAATATCTATTGTAAAAAAGTCTGCCCAGACACTGCCAGGATATTTATCCCTTTGCTTTGAGCAAGGGATAAATATCTTATGGCAGGATTAAATTATAGTATGAATAGGCAATTGCTGATTATTTATTTGTGGAAAATATAAGTTTGTCAGGTTAGAATTATTTATATTATGATATGAGTAAATGTTTTTAAATATAATAAAATAAACATAAAAAAGTTTTGCGGTTGCCTTTTCATGTTATGTATTATGTGATATTATATTTTATGTTTGGTTATTTGATTTACTTACATAAAAAATACACTTTCTTAAACATTTTCTTGAAATCTTTAGCGTACAATTTTTCATGATATGTATATACTAAGCTCCGTATATTATGCAATAATTTTGTTCAATTTTTTTTGGGTATGTTTCTTTTATTTATTTCTGATATCCCAGCCCAAGGGACGAAAACTGAAAGATTATATTGGACAGCTGTGAGATAATGAGCGTTGGAAATGTGTATCAGCTGTTAATATGGATAAATATCGATTATATAATGAAAATGTTATTATTGCCTATACGTAACCGGTTTACTAAACCGGTTACGTATAGGTTGAATTTATTTGATTTACATGTTATGATTGCTGATGAAAAGTGATAAATATTAAAATTAGGTAAATCTTATATCAAAAAATTTATTTAAAGGCGAAAAATACAATAAATTGTTTATATACAGAAGGAGATACATAATATGGCGAGTTTTGAAAATTTGTCTGCGATGCTGAAACAATTCGTAGAAAACGGTTTGCCGGGTTGCGGATGTGCGGTTGCAAAAGATGGAAAGATATTATATGAGGGATATTTCGGATATGCCGACCTGGAAGAAAAAAGACCTGTTACTGAAGATACCGTATATCGGTTGTATTCCCTAACCAAAGTGGTTATTTGCACGGCAGCCATGATGTTATTTGAAAGGGGCAAGTTTTTATTAAATGAGCCCATTTATGAATATTTCCCGGAATTTAGGGATACTTGTGTGGCAGTCACAGAACCGAACGGAAACATCCATATTGAAAGAGCAAAAAATCCCATATTAATAAAGCATGCTTTATGTATGTCCGCCGGATTACCATATCATTTCGGAGAGTCTTTTTCAGCCCGTCAAATGAGAAAAGTAAAAGATGAATTAACCCAAAAATACGGGAAATATGATATAGTTACTGAGGTAAAGGCTATGGCAAGCGTACCTGTTCAATTTGAGCCAGGTACTCACTGGTTGTATGGCTATGGACATGATATAATAGCCGCACTGATTCAAGTGATATCGGGGAAAACTGTGGGACAGTTTTTGCAGGATGAGATATTTGGACCTTTGGATATGAAAGATACCGGATACCGTTTCCGTGGAGATATAGAATCGAGGATGATTTCGTTTTATAGGAAAAATGACAAAGGTGAGATGGAGAAAATACCTGGTTTTGAAGATAGATTGCATCAGCCGGATGCTGTGTATGAAGCAGGAGGTTTTGGCCTTTATTCTACGGTTAAAGATTACTTAAAATTTTCTCAGATGTTAGCAAACAATGGAATTTATAATGGAAAAAGAATAATCGGCAGAAAAACTATAGATTTAATGAGAACAAATCATTTAAATGAAGTACAGCTAAAGGACTTTAGAAATTCGTATCTGGCGGGTTACGGATATGGATTGGGAGTTAGAACACTAATGAGTACCAGTGACGGACATTCCAACGGTTCGATTGGGGAATTCGGATGGACCGGAGTAGCCGGAACTTATGTAAGTATTGATCCTCAGGAAGGTTTTTCTATTGTCTATATGCATCAAATGGATCCAAACATGGAAGAATATCATCATCTAAGAGTAAGAGCAGTTGCTAATGGCTGCCTTGACTGATAGGTTAAAAGCCTTTAAGTCAATAAAATATTTCAGAAGACTGGAATACTGATTATGTATAAGCAATCAAAATTAAACAGAGGATGTATATAGGAATGTATAGAGCTTTATAATCAGATATAAGCTGTAATAGAAATAAAATATGTATGAAGGCAAGGAGGATTTAAAATGCTGAAAGCTATAGTAAATGCGGATATTAAGAAGGGAAAGATAAACAAAAATATATACGGACATTTTTCGGAACATCTCGGAAGATGTATTTATGAAGGAATATGGGTTGGAGAAGACTCTGAGATTCCAAACATAAAAGGATACCGTATCGATGTGCTTGAAGCACTGAAAAAATTGAAAGTGCCTGTCTTAAGGTGGCCGGGCGGATGTTTTGCGGATGAATATCATTGGATGGATGGAATTGGTCCAAGGGAGAAGAGACCTTGCATGATTAATACCCATTGGGGTGGCGTGGTTGAAAATAACCACTTCGGAACCCATGAGTTTATGGAATTCTGTGAAATGATTGGAGCTGAACCCTATATTTCCGGTAATCTCGGAAGCGGTACAGTGCAAGAAATGCAGCAGTGGGTAGAATATATTACCTTTGACGGAAAATCACCGATGGCAGATTTGAGAAGGGCAAACGGAAGAGAAGAGCCGTGGAAGTTAAAATACTTCGGTATTGGAAATGAAAACTGGGGATGCGGTGGAAATATGAGAGCGGAATATTACGCAGACCTTTATAAAAGATATGCAACTTATGTAAGGAATTTTGGTGACAATGTTATTTATAAGATTGCATGTGGTCCCAGTGCAGGGGATTATACATGGACGGAAGTTGTGATGAGAGAAGCAGGACATCTATTGAATGGATTAAGTCTGCATTACTATACTTTGCCGACAAATTCCTGGACAGGTTCAAAAGGTTCAGCTACTGAATTCGGTGAGGAAGAATGGTTTAAAACACTCAAACACACACTGGTTATGGAAGAATTGGTTACAAAACACAGTATCATCATGGATAAATATGATCCTGAGAAGAAAATTGGCTTGATTGTTGATGAATGGGGTGCATGGTACGATGTAGAACCGGGTACCAATCCGGGATTCCTCTATCAGCAGAATACGCTGAGAGATGCTTTGATAGCCGGTATTAATCTGAATATTTTCAATAACCATTGCGACAGAGTTCAAATGGCAAACATAGCTCAATTGGTCAATGTTCTTCAGGCGGTAATTCTTACTGAAGGCGATAAAATGCTTCTGACACCGACATATCATGTTTTTGACATGTATAAGGTTCATCAGGATGCAGACCTTCTGTCGGTTGAGTTTGAAAATATATATTATACCTATGGTGATGAAAAAATACCGCAGGTTAGCATTTCGTCATCCCAAGATAAAGACGGAAAAATCCATATTTCAATTTGTAATCTCAATCCTTCCCAGAGTGTTGATGTAGACTTTGAAATAAGGGGAACTGCAGTGCAGAAGGTAAAAGGACAGATAGTGACTGATCAGGAAATGAATGCAAGAAATACCTTTGAAGACAGTAATCGAATAAAAGTTGAAGTATTCAACGATGCAAAAATAGAAAATAACCATGCTGTATGTAAGATTCCGTCAAAATCCGTTGTGGTTTTGGAAATAGAATAATATTTTAGTGTATATAAATTTCATGAAAAAAAGATTTCCTAAAGCTTAAATTCGGAGATATTTTATGTCGGAAACCAAGTGCAAAAGTTGTAAAGAAAATATCAGGGTCAAAAAGCACATTTCGCAAGAAGAGATAAATGAGGCGATTGAGAAGCTTGCAAGGAATAAAAGTGTGCAATTTGTCAGTAGCGAAGTATACGAATTCAGGCTATTGCAATGCAAAAATTGTGAATATCTTGAATTCGGTACTACTTGCAGGCAATGCGGATGTATTGTTCAAATCAGGGCTAAGTTAAAAGATGCTCGATGTCCGATGTCGAAGCAAAACAGATGGAAATACAATCAATAATTGCTAGGTCGGTAGAATTATTTTGAACTATAGCAAAATAATTGACTTTAAAGGAGATTAAGTATGGTGAAAAAGATAGATGTGCCCGCATCGGGCAAACCTTTCAAAAATAATGCGAATTATTGTGTCGGTACAGGCAGGATGGGGCTGGCATTACAGCAAGAGTATGTAGAACATTTGAAGTTGGTTCAGGAGACATTGCATTTCCGTTATATACGCGGTCACGGTTTGTTTTGCGATGATATGGGTATATACCGTGAGTATGGAATGGACGGTAAAACCAGCACATTCTATAATTTTACCTACCTGGATCGGGTTATTGATACCTATTTGGAGAATAACATACGTCCGTTCCTGGAACTTGGTTTTATGCCTGAAAAGCTTAAAACTGGTGAACAAACAATATTTTATTGGAAAGGCAATGTGACGCCACCGTCTTCTTATGAAAAATGGGCAGAACTTATAATAAATACTTTAAATCACCTGATTGACAGATACGGCAGAGAAGAGGTTATTACCTGGCCGATTGAGGTGTGGAATGAACCGAATATACAGTTTTGGGCAGGTACCATGGAAGAATATTTCAAACTTTATGAATATTCAGCCAAAGCAGTAAAAAGCGTGGATGAACGCATTCAGGTGGGTGGTCCTGCAATTTGCGGTATTGACACTGAAAGATGGTTGAGATCGTTTTTTGAATTTTGTATAGAAAAGAATATGCCTTTAGACTTTATTACCCGTCATTGTTATACTGCCAACGAGCCTACCAACCGCGGGCATTATATATATCATACCATGATGGAACCGACACGTATGATTGATGAGCTAAAAGAAACTCGCAAGATTATGGCCGATTATCCGCAGATTGCAAATATGCCGCTTCATATTACAGAGTTTAATTCGTCTTATGTTCCGTTATGCCCTGTGCATGATACGGTTTTTAACGCGGCTTATGTCGCACGGATTTTGAGTGAAGCCGGAGAATATGCCGATTCCTATTCTTACTGGACCTTCAGTGATGTATTTGAGGAGATGGATGTTCCTAAGTCGGTATTTCATGGAGGATTTGGCTTAGTTGCACTCAACTCTATAAAAAAACCTACCTTTTATACCTTTGAGTTTTTCTCGAAAGCCGGTAATGAAATGCTGTACAGGGATGACAACCTGATTGTAACCAAAGGTGACGACAGATATGTTATTATCGGATGGAACTGGCATGATATGAGAGACGGCAAAACAGCACCGGATAAAGATTATGTGCTTACCATACCGTCTATCGGCAAACAGGCTATTCTTATAAAGAAAGAAGTAGGGGGATCCCATGCAAATCCTATGCAAACATGGAGCAACATGGGCAAACCTCGCACTCTCAACAAGGAACAGCTGAAGATACTTAAAGCTTCTGCAGAACCGCTTCAAACCGATTCAAAGCTCTTCGAGCAAAATGGAATCTATGAAGTGGAAGTAAAAATTCCATGCAACTACTTGTGTATGCTGGAAATTATTCCGGTAAAAGATGAGACAGAGACTTATTTGGGTTATGATCCTAATGAGTTTTACGGATTAAAATAAACTTTTAGGAAATTTAAAAGCGCAATATAGATCACCTATCTCTTTATTGTGATGATAGGAAAAGGAGTAATGAAAATGAACAAGAAAAAGCAAGGTTTTAATCCATATCTTCCGTCATGGGAGTATATTCCCGATGGAGAACCCTATGTGTTTGGCGATAGAGTATATGTTTACGGTTCACATGACCGTTTTAACGGACATGCGTATTGTTTGAACGATTATGTCTGCTGGTCGGCACCCGTTGATGACCTCACCGACTGGAGATATGAGGGTGTAATTTACAAGAAAACCGATGATCCCCTCAATCCCGATGGCAGAATGTGTCTTTATGCCCCCGATGTGACGGTGGGACCTGACGGCAGGTACTATTTGTACTATGTCCTGGACAAAGTTTCGGTTGTATCAGTGGCGGTATGTGATAAACCGGCAGGTAAGTATGAATTCTATGGATATGTGCACTATCCCGATGGTACCCGATTAGGCGAAAGGGACGGGGATCAGCCTCAATTTGACCCGGGAGTGCTGACCGAAGGTGATAAAACTTATTTGTATACCGGTTTTTGTCCTATCGGGGATAAATCAAGAAAAGGCCCTATGGTAACAGTACTTGGTCCGGATATGCTTACCATTATGGAAGAACCGGTATTTATAGCACCCAGTGAGCCTTACAGCAAAGGCAGTGACTTTGAGGGACATGAATTTTTTGAGGCTTCTTCTATAAGAAAGAAAGGAGATACCTATTATTTTATTTATTCATCGGTTGCTATGCACGAACTTTGCTATGCCACAAGCAAAAGTCCGACAAAAGGCTTTAAATATCAGGGTGTGATAGTAAGTAACAATGACCTCCATATTGATTCCTATAAACCGGCAGACAAACCAATGTATTACGGTGGCAACAACCACGGCAGTATTGTTGAGATTAAAGGTAAATGGTATATATTCTACCATAGGCATACTAACGGAACAAATTTCAGCCGCCAGGGCTGTATTGAATCTATTGAGTTTAGGGAAGACGGCACTATTCCGCAGGTGGAGATGACGTCATGCGGCCCGAATGGAGGACCTCTTCCCGGAAAAGGAGAATATCCTGCCCATATAGCATGTAATTTATTCTGCAGACACGAGGAAAAATATACAGCGCCTCCGGGAGAGTGGATGGACTGCCGTTTTCCAAAGATAACTCAGGATGGGAAAGACGGTGATGAAGAACCGGGATACATTGCTAATATGAGAGATGGTGCTGTTGCCGGGTTCAAATATTTTGACTGTAAGGGAATAAAAAAGGTAACTATTAAAGTACGGGGATATTGCCGGGGAGAATTTTTAGTGAAGACTACTTGGAACGGTGAAGTCCTCGGAAAAATACCTGTTGATGATTTTACAAATATATGGACTGAGTATTCTGCGTTTATCGACATTCCGGATGGCATACAGGCATTATATTTCGAGTATTCCGGAGAGGGAGGGGCAAGTTTGCTGTCCTTTACTTTGGAATAAAAGGTTTGGTTTTGTCGAAAATCATGACCTTTAGGTGAAAAACTTAATAATTTGTTTGTAAAGGTATATATTTTTCCGGTATCTTAATTAATGTAAAGTGCTTTGTAATACTATCTGCAGCGATGATTTTAGTGATTAAAATATTATTGTTTTTGTTAGAAAATTATGTTATTATAGAAGTAACCGATTTAGTAAACCGGTTACTTCTTTTTTTAGTGCATGATTTCTCTAATTTAAAATTAGAGATCATTATAATAATCTCATAAATTATTGGAAGGGAGGAAGACGCAGTATGTAGCGATATGCTATGAAGGAAAGGGAGTATAAGGGGTTTGGATGAAAAAGATCATAAATAAAGAAAGGAGAGCAAAAAATGACTAAAAAATTAAAGGCATTTTTTTCAACCCTAATGTGTTGTACATTCTTGTTCACTTTGCTTCCGGCAAATGTGCAAGCAATGACGCTTACTAATAATGCTACCGGAACATATCAGGGTTATGACTATGAATACTGGAAAGATACTGGTAATGGAACAATGACTCTTACTGGACCAGGTACTTTTACTTGTTCCTGGAGCAACATTAACAACATTCTGTTCCGTACCGGTAAAAGACTTGGATCACAAAAAACATATCAGGAATACGGAAATATATACATAGAATATGATTGTGACTACAGACCAAACGGTAACTCATATCTTTCCGTTTATGGATGGACTCAGGGACCTCTTGTAGAGTACTATATTATTGAGAGCTACGGTACCTGGAAGCCACCAGGAAGCAATCAGGTAAAAGGTTATGTTAACGCTGACGGCGGTACATACGAAATTTATCAAACAACCAGATACAATGCTCCATCCATTGAAGGAGACAAAACTTTCGATCAGTATTGGAGTGTTCGTACACAGAAACGTACAAGCGGAACCATATCTGTTCACGAGCACTTTAAGCAATGGGAAGCCAGAGGCATGAGAATGGGTAGGCTTTATGAAGTTTCCATGGTTGTTGAAGGATATCAGAGTAGCGGTCAAGCTAACATGACAAAAATGGACCTTATTATTGGCGGACAACCATCTACAACTTCAGCGCCAGCAACTTCTAAACCAGTAACTGAAAAAAATGCTTTCCAAAAAATTGAAGCAGAAGACTATGATGAGTTGGTTGGTTCTGAAGCAAGATCCATTGGTATGGGTATAGGATATATAAACAATGGTGACTATGCTGCATATAAGAGTGTGAATTTTGGAAACGGTGCAAGTTCTTTCAAAGCATATGTTGCAAACGGTAATAATAGCAACACAACTATTCAATTAAGATTAGGTGGTCCAAACGGAACTCTTATCGGTTCATTGTCCGTACCGTATACTGGCGGTTGGGATACATACGAAGAAATGACTGCTAATGTTAGCGGTGCTTCGGGTACCAAAGACTTGTATCTCTGCTTCAGCGGACCGGTAAACGTTGACTGGTTCTCATTTGGCACCGGCAGCCCTGTTCCTACTAATTCTGGAAATCCTGGTTCAAGGAAATATGGTGATTTAGACCTTGATGGACAAGTTACTGCTATAGACCTTGCAACATTTAAATCACATTTACTCGGTATGTCAACTCTTACTGGTGAAGCATTGGCAAATGCTGATGTTAGCGGAGACGGTGATGTAAACTCAATAGATATGGCAATTATTAAGCAATATTTGTTGGGTATGATATCAAAATTCCCTGCAGAAAATAATACACCTCCTTCAACACCAACTCCTGTTAAGACTCCACCTCCATCACCGCAAGGTACAGCATTGTATCAATTAGCTGCAGCAAAAGGTAAATATTTTGGTGCATGTATAAACAGTCCTTGGTTTAACAACCAAACTAATAGCACATACAATAACATTCTCAGAACAGAGTTCGGTATGGTTGTTGCTGAAAACGAAATGAAGTTCGATGCTTTAGAGCCATCTCAGAATAACTTCAACTGGTCAAAAGCTGATAAAATGATGGATTTTGCTAGAAGCAACAATATGAAAGTACGTGGACATACACTTGTATGGCATAGCCAGAACCCAGGTTGGGTTACAAGCGGAAGATGGAACCGTGATTCATTGATTTCAGTTATGAACAACCATATTAATAAAGTTTTGGGACGTTATAAAGGACAAATCTTAGAATGGGACGTTGTTAATGAGGTTATAGACGATGGAAACGGTTGGGGACTCAGAAACAACAGTGTTTGGAAGAGCAATATCGGTAACGATTTCGTAGAAATAGCATTCAGAACTGCAAGACAGGCTGACCCAGATGCACTTCTCTATTATAACGATTATAATATTGAAGACTTGGGTGGAAAAGCTAACGCTGCTTACAATTTGGTTAAGAGCTTGAAAGAAAAAGGAGTACCTATCGATGGTATAGGATTCCAGAGCCACTTTATCAGCGGAATGAGCGACCAAACATTTAGAGACATAGACACAAATGTTAAGAGATATGCAGCTTTAGGAGTAAAGGTATCCTTTACTGAAATAGATATAAGAATACCTGATAATGCAAATCAATATCAGGCATTCCAGACACAGGCAAACGAATATAGGAAGTTAATGGAAATTTGCCTCAATAATGACAACGTTACTACATTCGTATTGTGGGGATTCACTGACCAGCATACTTGGGTTCCACAAGTATTCCCTGGTTACGGAAGACCATTGATTTATGACAACAACTACAATCCAAAACCAGCTTACAACGCATTGAAAGAAATATTAATGCAGTAATTAATACTTCTGTTCTTCTTAAGACAGGCAGCATATTTATATGCTGCCGTCTTTAGAAGAACGTTATTTTGTTTAATAAAGTAAATTTATGTAATGTGTAGTTATTACTAAAGTATAAGATAAGAGCAATTTTCATATGTAAAACACTTTATTATTGCAGTTTATGCTGCTTATTTTTCTTATTGGTTGAAATAAAAAGGTATGCGGTTTGTTATAAAAGGTAATTTTTTAGGAATTATGATAATAAATAATATAAGAAATATAATAATAACAGGACTATTATATATTTAATATAAAAATATAATAACGGAAAGTGGTTATATATGGAGAAGATAAGACAATTTATTTCAGAAGGAAATGCAATTCTTGGAATTGAATTTGGTTCAACTCGTATTAAGGCTGTTCTATTAGGTGAAAATAATGAACCCATCGCAGTGGGAAGTCATGTTTGGGAAAATGAATACGTTGATAAAATATGGACTTACAGTATTGAAAGTATCTGGACAGGGCTGCAGGATTGTTATAGGAAACTGGCGGATAATGTAAAAGATTCTTATGGGGTTGAATTAACGAAACTTGCTGCCATTGGTATTAGTGCGATGATGCATGGGTATATGCCCTTTGATGAAAAGGGAGAATTGCTGGTTCCTTTCAGAACTTGGCGAAATACCATGACAGAAGAAGCTTGCAGCAAACTGACGGAATTGTTTAATTTCAATATACCGCAAAGATGGAGTATAGCTCATTTGTATCAGGCAATTTTGAACAAGGAAGAGCATGTCGGACGAATAAATTTCATCACAACACTTGCCGGGTATGTACACTGGAAATTAACCGGAGAAAAGGTGCTTGGAATATGTGACGCGTCTGGAATGTTCCCGATTGATATTTCGACTAAGGACTACAATAAACAAATGCTTAAACAATTTGATGAACTGATAGCAGAAAAAAATTATCCTTGGAAGATATCCGAGATTTTACCTAAAGTTTTGGTGGCAGGTGAAGAAGCAGGAACCCTTACAGAGGCTGGCGCAAAGCTACTTGATACGTCCGGTAAGCTACAGGCTGGTATTCCTTTATGTCCTCCTGAAGGCGATGCGGGAACAGGAATGGTGGCTACGAATTCAGTAGCAAAGCGAACGGGGAATATTTCTGCGGGTACATCAATTTTTGCAATGATTGTATTGGAGAAGGAATTGGAAAAAGTTCATACAGAAATAGATATTGTAACAACGCCTGTCGGGGACCAGGTAGCTATGGTGCATTGTAACAACTGTACCTCTGATATCAATGCCTGGGTAAATATATTCAAGGAGTTTGCGGAGGCTATTGGTGTAAAGGTTGAAACGGATACCCTTTACAAAACATTGTTTATGAAAGCTTTGGAAGGAGATGCCGACTGCGGAGGATTGCTTTCCTATAATTATTTTTCGGGAGAGCATCTGACAGGATTTGAAGAAGGCAGACCCTTGTTTGTACGTACACCGGAAAGCAAATTTAACCTGGCGAATTTCATGAGGCTACATATAAGTTCCTCGTTGGCTTCATTAAAATTAGGTTTGGATATTTTGCTCAATGAAGAAAAGGTAAAAGTAGACGAAATTTTTGCCCATGGCGGCCTATTTATGACCAAAGATGTGGCACAGAGTATTTTAGCTGGTGCTATTAATGTACCGGTTTCGGTTATGTCCACAGTCGGAGAAGGCGGCGCATGGGGTATTGCCTTGCTTGCAGCTTACATGAAGAAAAGAGATGAAGAGCAAACATTGGATAATTATCTTTCTGAAAAGGTATTCCAAAGAGAATCGGTAAGTAAAACAGAGCCTAATTCCAAAGACAGGGAAGGCTTTGAAGCTTTTATGAAACGTTATTCAAAAGGATTGGCAATAGAAAGAGCTGCTGTTGAATACTTAGACTAATTGGACAGGAGAAGAGATATGCTGGAGAGTTTAAAAAAGAGTGTTTTAGAAGCTAATTTGGATTTGCCTAAATACAATCTGGTTACTTTTACATGGGGAAATGTAAGTGCTATTGACAGAGAACAGGGACTTTTAGTTATTAAACCCAGTGGAGTACCCTATGAAAAACTATCCCTGGAAAATATGGTTGTTGTCGATTTAGAGGGAAAGGTGGTTGAAGGTAAATATTCACCTTCTTCAGATACACCGACACATATTGAACTTTATAAGGCATTTCCTGAAATTGGAGGAATAGTCCATACCCATTCTTCCCATGCAACTGCCTGGGCTCAGGCATGCAGAGACATACCAATTTATGGCACTACCCATGCTGATTATTTTTTAGGTGAAGTTCCTTGCACCAGAAGTCTTTCAGAGGAGGAAATAGAATCGGGGTATGAAAAAAACACAGGTCTTGTTATAGTAGAAACCTTTAAAACAAAGAATAAAAACCCTGTATATACCCCAGGGGTCATATGTGCCAACCATGGACCTTTTGCATGGGGTAAGGATGCCCATGAAGCCGTTCATAACGCAGTTGTATTGGAAGAAGTCGCAAAAATGGCTTTTATGACCGAGTGTATTAATAAAAATGCAAAAGAGGCGCCAATTTACCTTCAAAATAAGCACTTTTATCGAAAACATGGAGATAATGCCTATTATGGGCAAAAAGGATTGCTTTAACTTTGTGTGAAACTGATATTAATAATGTCGGGAAATAAAGTACAAAAGGAATAATATTTATTTTATTGAAGTGGAGTATATATAATTTTAAAACTGAATACAAAAAAATACTGTTTTTATATTTTTGATTGTTGCCATAGTTGGAAACATGGTTACAGCAATACCGGTACAAGAAACACCTATAAAAATAATGCCTGTAAGTGATTCTTGTACCGAGGGGATGGGAGGCCATTGTACAATTATACAATCTGTATAAAAACGCAGGTCTCAACTCTGATTTTGTCGGGTCAGACCTGCGTAGACTTAGTTCTTTGCCGATTGGATGGTGAAGGATATTCCGGTTGGACCATTCCTCAAATAGTAAACGATATCGACAACCGGCTAAATACGTATAATCTCGATGTAGTTCTTTTGCAGCATTGCAGCTGAGTTCAATAATGACGGTAATATTGATTCTATCGATTATGTACATTTGAAACTTATTTTGCTTGGTATGTACGAAGAAAATTAGCTTGAAAATATGGCTATAGCGATTAAAATATATTGCTATTATTATAAATTTATGATATTATGAAAGAAAATGGATAAATAATTTGTCAAATAATATCAGTATTTGAAACTGAACCTTTCTATGTAACATTCTTTGAACTGTTCATGTAATTAAAATAATTATATCGCTTACTTCACAAGTTAACCTATACATATTATTTATAGATATGAAAGTAGAATCTGCCTGTCTTTGAAAAAGCAAGGACTTTTCATTGTTCGGAAGGGATTAACGTACCTTTTGTTAAGGTACGATAAAAATTTTAGACAATTTTGTATAGGAGGTAGTGATTTTATGATTAAAAGACATTATAAGGCCTGGGCTATTATTCTTACTGTCGGTTTATTGATGGTACTCATGCCTCAAAAGAGTTTTGCAGACTATCCTATATTCTCACAACGTTATACTGCAGACCCAACTGCAATAGAGTATAATGGAAGACTTTATATTTATTGCTCTCATGATGTGGATGTAACACCGGGTCAGAATACTTACAACATACCGGATATTACTTGTATATCAACAGACGATTTGAAAAACTGGACAGACCACGGAGAAGTTTTCAATGCTTCTAAGGATTCCAGCTGGGCTAATAAGACTTGGGCACCTTCAGTTGTTTACCGCAACAATAAATTCTATTTGTACTATGGTAATGGAGGAAATGGTATTGGTGTTGCAGTAAGTGACAGTCCGACCGGACCATTCAAAGATCCTCTAAGAGGTCCTTTGGTAAGTTCAAATACTCCCGGAGTTTTGCCAGCAAACAATATGTGGTTGTTTGACCCCGGAGTTTTTATTGATGACGATGGACAAGCATATATGTATTTCGGAGGAAACGGAGAATCAAATATAAGAGTTATTAAATTGGGAAATGACATGATAAGTACAGTAGGATCGGCTATGACTATGACAGCACCACGCTTTTTTGAAGCTGCCTATATGCATAAATACAACGGAAAATATTATTTTTCATATGCCAGTGATTACAGCCAGGGGGCATCTAAAATTGAATATATGATGAGCAATAGTCCTACTTCAGGTTTTTCATATAAAGGGGTTATATTGCCTCAGCCACCCGATAATTTCAACAACAACAACCACCATTCTATCGTACAGTTTAAAGGTAATTGGTATTGTGTGTACCACAACAGAACTGTAAGCAAATCGAGAGGTGTAGATACCAATTACCAAAGGAATGTTTGTATTGACCAGTTGTTCTACAACTCAGACGGAACCATTAAGCAAGTAGTTCCAACTGTGGACGGATTGCCTCAACTTAAATATGTAAATCCTTACGTAGAAAACTTAGCTGTAACCATGCACAAAGAAAATGGTATAGAGACTGAAGAATGCAGTGAAGGTGGACGTAATGTAGGCTTTATAGAAAATGGAGACTGGATTCAGGTTAAAGGAGTGGATTTTGGCAGCAGCGGAGCTAAAGCTTTTGAAGCCAGAGTTGCCAGTGATACAAATGGCGGTAAAATTGAAATTAGATTGGACAGCGTAACAGGAAAACTGATTGGAACTTTAAATGTATCGTCAACTGGTGGTTGGCAGAAATGGGTAACTGAAAAGTGTGATGTTTCCGGTGTAACTGGTGTTCATGATGTATTTTTCAGGTTTACCGGAGGAAGCGGTTATCTGCTTAATTTCAGTAAGTGGAAGTTTATTCCGGTTTCTGAAGCAACACCAACTCCAACACCTGCTCCTATAGTAACACCAACTCCTACACCTGTTAAAACTAAACTTGGAGATATAAATGGTGATGGAGATATTAATTCATTGGATTTTGCACAGTTTAAATCGTATTTGCTTGGTATGACAGATAAAATATCCAATGCAGACCTTAATGGAGACAAAGATGTAAATTCGATAGATTATGCTCTTTTAAAACAATATTTGCTAGGAATGATTTCTGTTTTCCCCGCTGAATCTTAAAGGTTTTAAATTTTGAAACATTGAGTTTTTCTGAATAAAGTGAGTTTTATAGCTATTGTATCTTTGTGATTATAAAGATACAGTAGCTGTTTTTATTTAAATTAAAATAGTTTATGCATTTATAAAATTTAAAATATTAATTATCTTTAAAATTATTAAATTGAATTGTTGAACGATTTTTATTTCTGCAAAACGAAAATCCGAAAACTCTGAATGGCTTATAAATTTTATTTAATATCAGATTTTTTTTATGAGTTAAGATGTTGAAAACTTCAAAAATAGATATTGCTTTTATAATGAGAATTATGTTAGTATTTTGACAAAAGGTAAAGTTGTATTAGAATCTATTGTAATCCAATAAATGTAAAAAATATAATAAGATGTAATATTTGCAGTGATTATTTAATGATTTTTTACAAAAATGCATAAATATTTTTGGGGAATACATACAAAACAGTTTAATTAATGAGGAGATAGATATGAAAATTACAATAGCTGATATTGCCAGAATGGCCAATGTATCTAAAGCTACTGTTTCAAGGGTTATAAACAATAAACCTGAAGGAGTAAGCAAAGAGACCAGAGAAAATATTCTAAGAATAATTAAAGAATCAGGTTTTCAGCCGAGTATGGTAGCTCGGGGTCTGGTGACAAAAAAAACGAAATCAATTGGATTAATAATTACTGATATTGCTAACTCATTTTATCCGCTTCTTGTGAGAGGAGTGGAAGATTATGCGAACAAATATGGCTACAGTCTTTTCCTTTGCAATTCAGACAATAATCCTGAGAAGGAAAAAGGTTATATTAATGCTTTTATAGAAAAAAGTGTTGATGGTGTTATTTTGTCATCGAGCATGAATGAGACAAGTTTTCATTATAATATTTTAAAAAGCAAAAACATACCTCTCGTTGTTCTGGATAGATGTGTTGAAGGAGATCAGTATGATGCAAGTGTGTTTTTTGACAATAAAAAAGGGGCTTATATTGCGGCGAATTACTTAGTTAATAAAGGACATAAAAAAATAGTGTTTATATCGGGTCCAAAATCACTTATTATATCAAGACACAGATTGGACGGCTATCGTATGGCATTAGTAGAAAAGAATATTGAGATTGACGAAGATATCATAGTTGAAGGAGATTTTCAGTTTGATAGTGGTTATAATAGGATAATAGAGTTATTGGACCAGGGAAAAGAGTTTACTGCAATTTTCGCGGGTAATGACTTAATGGCTATTGGTGCAATGATGGCTTTAAAAAGCAGAAATATTATGGTGCCTCAACAGGTTGAGATTATTGGTTTTGATAATGTTGATATTTCAAGGTATATTGAACCTCAGCTTTCGACAGTTGGACAGCCTGCATATCAAATGGGAGTTGAGGGGGCAAAACAGTTGATAAAGCTTATTGAAGGCAAAAAAATTAGCAATAAAGATATTATCTTAAAGCCCAATTTGGTTTTAAGAGAAACTACAATATAGAGTATTTTTGAATCAAAGGATTTCATAGCACAGTGCTTAAAATATTATGAAAGTTTTGTTATGAATATTCTTTATTGATGAACTGACAGAAAAATTGACCAAATTCAAGATTAGGTAAGTGAAAAGAGTTTTTTAACTCTTTCCCATTAAAACGGATATTCTTAAGTTAAATATCACTGTTTTTCTTGGGTATTCACTTTTATCTATAATTACAAATACTTCGCTTTTTTCTGCATTTTTCTTGATAACGGCCATTTAGCAGTATGCTATGGCGAAAAATATCTATAAATGCATCATTAAAAAATTTTATTGAAATAAAAAATATATAAGCATTGATATATATATTATGCTGTAAATTAAAGTCAATAAGGAGAAAAGAAAGTAAAATAAGCAGGAAAATATGAATAAATTTTAATAATGTGTTGATGAACATTGATTGAATAATTATGGAATTTATGTTAGCATAGTGATATAAATGCAGTAAATTTTCACATTTTCAAATGAGTAGATTTACTGCATTTATAATGTTATTTTGCACCACGAGACTATAATAGTAAAGGAGAGACAACTTATGAAGAAGAGTAGGTTCTTTAGGCAGGTCATTTCAATGTTAGTTGTCGGTTTCATGGCATTTTCAAGTCTAGGGGGGGCGGGAATTCAGGCTGCTAATGTACCAAAAGCTAATGAAGACCCTGTCTTTAAAGAGACGAGTTTCAGAACGATTTTGGTTGGGCAATCTTATGATTTCAATATTGCAAATATACCGCCAAAGTCAATATGCCAATGGGAAAGCAGCAACAAGAAAGTTGCAACAGTCAATAATGAAGGTGTTGTAAAAGCGCGTGAAGCAGGAAGTTCAACGATTACATGCAAGATCATATCCGGAAAAAGCGTAAAAACTCTCGAAGCAAAAGTAGTTGTTCAAAAACCTTCTAAAAAGCCTGCTGATAAGGTTACAATAAATAATAAGATTCAATCCATGGTAGTGGGTGAATCCTATGATTTAAACTATAATTTTACACCAAAGGATGCCTCTGATTCTGTAAACTGGACATCAAGCGATACTACAGTTGCCCGGGTGGATGAGAAGGGCGTTGTAACTGCATTAAAAAGCGGAAAGGTTACAATTAAAGCTACAACAGTCAATAAATCTCGTACCGATAAAGTGGAAATTAAGATATCAACAGAAATTGAGGTCACTTCTCAAAAAGAACTCGAAAATGCTCTAAAATCCAGTAAAGCAAATACAATTCTGATTAATTCCAAGAAAGATCTAAAATTAACAATTCCAAAAGGTGACTACTCTCAAAAAGAATTGATTATAGATGCACCTAAGGCATCAATACATAATTATGGGGTGTTTAAAAATATTACAATTCGGGCTTTAAAAGATCATAACTGGCATGAATTTGCTAAAGGAAATAAAATAACTGTCTATGATTCAGCAAAAATTACAGTTGAAAAGAATGCAGATTGTGATATTACAGTGGATAAAAACAAGGATAAATTACCTAAACCCAAGATTAAATTGGATCTAACATTAAATGGAAACGCAAAAATTGACGTATTAAGTCCTTGTGATATTAATTTCAATGGAACTACAAAAGACCTTCCCAAATTAAATGTTAATTCTTCCGATGTTAAAATCAATACAAAAATTGCACTTCAGATTGATGCTACCCATAAAGCAGTACTTAAATTGGAAACAGAAGCTGCTTCAAAATCAAAGATTTCCGTAAAAGATATGAAATCAATTCCAAAAGTTGAGGGACGTTATAAAGTTTATGTAGAAGTGGATGGTAAAATTTATATTGTTGGTAAGGATACAATTGCTACGCCAAAAGCTACTTCTACTGCAGTTGTAACTCCAACACCTACAGCGACTGTTCCACCGATTAATATCGAAGTGGATGATAAGGGCTTTACAGCCGAGGGAAGAATTGTTGCTTACTACGGTACGCCCAAAATCGATGGCGAAATTGATGAGGTTTGGAATAAAGCAATAGAGATTCAGCCACCAAATATAAATAATCCGGCAGTACAAGCAACTGCAACCTTTAAGGTATTATGGGATGACAATGCGCTCTATTTCCTTGCACAGGTAAAAGATCCCAACATGTCGGTTGCAGCCTGGAATGCTTGGGAACAAGATTCTGTCGAAATTTTCCTGGATGAGAATAATGATAAGACTGCATCTTATGGCGCTGATGACTTACATTTCAGAGTAAATTACAATAATGTTCAGTCAATTGACAACGGTGACGGTGATCGATTCTATACAGCTACAAAGATAGGTGATAATGAATATCTTGTGGAAGGAAGAATTGAGTTACTGAATACTGCAAAGAATAATACCATTTACGGTATTGAATTGCAGGTAAATGATTGTATCGGAACAAGCAGAGCAGGAACAATCACTGTATTTGATAAGACCGATGGTGCATGGAATAATACGTCCTTATTTGGAGAAATTGTGCTTACCGGTAAAAGAGATGGAGATGTTCCGGGACCAAATCCTTACAAATTAATCAAGTTAATTGATTCTGCCGAGAAGATGGATATTGAAGCTTTAGCATTTAAGGCACAGTTAAAGAAAGCAAAAGATGTAATCGCAAAGAATTCATCAAATCAGAAGGATATAGATAAAGCTTATGAAGATTTAAATAGTGTAATTACATTTGCAAATGCAGTTTCAAAAGCAGCAAAGATGGATTTATCCTTATATCAGACTGAGGGTGCAAATGCTGTTAGAAAAGCAGTGGAAGAGGCAGAAAAACTTCTGGCAAAGGAAGTCATACCACCCGATAGGATAGAAAAAGCAATTAATGCACTGGACAAAGCAATTGCGGAGTTAAAGATTAAAGGTTTGGACGCTAACGGCAACATGGTTGCAAAGTACGGTTCACCGGTGATTGACGGTGAAATCGATGAAGTATGGGATAAAGCTGATTTTGTTCCGGCAACTCCATCCGGTACCGGATCAACAGATACAACAGCTAAATTTAAAGTATTATGGGATGACAGGGCAATCTATGTTTTGGCAGATGTTACTGATAATGCCTTAGATGTATCATCCGGAACAGTTTATAACAGAGACTGTGTTGAAATCTTCTTGGATGAGGGCAATAATGCCGTAGAGAATATCTTTGACCTTGATGACAGACATTACAGAATTAGCTGTGAAAACAGTCTTTCTTCCGACCGTGGAAGCTTAGACCTGTTATATACTGCAACATCTAAAAAGAAAGATGCTGAAGGTAATGTAACCGGATATATTGTTGAAGCAAGGCTTGCACTGCAAAATCCTGCACAGAGCAACAATATCTATGGTTTTGAGTTGCAGGTAAATGATGCTAAAGGTGGAAACAGAACCGGTACTTTGAATGTATTCGATAAAACAAGCACTACATATTTAAGCCCAACAAAATTCGGTAAACTTGTTCTCAGTAAAAAAAGTGCTGACGATGTAATGGGCTTCAACAAATATGATTTATTAAAGATGGTTAGTATTGCAAACGACATTGAATTGGTTCGCTACACTGACGAGACTGCAGCTAAAGTGAAAGAATTGGTAGCTCAAGCCGATGCAACAATCGCTACAGGTGACCAAGCCAAAGTTGATGAACTCTGTGCTTCTATCTATCAGGCTATAAAAGAACTAGTTCATAAAGATATTAAAGACCTAGATCCGGAAATAGCAAAAATAAAAGAGTTCAGAAGAATTCCTGCAGAGTATCTCACCGGAGCGGATTATGACGATAGTGCAAAGGGAACAGTTGTTAGAGAATACTATGATACATATGAGTATAGCGATGACGGAACACGCGGTGAAGCAGTTAAAAAAGATTTGCTTGTATATCTTCCTGCAGGCTATAATCCGGAGGATAAAGACACAAAATATAATGTGTTATATTTGATTCACGGTACATCAGAGAACCAAAACACAGTATTTGGCGATCCTAGCGTAACCACTGTTATGAAGAAAGTACTTGACATGATGATTGCCAATGGCGAACTTGATCCGATGATTGTTGTTACTCCCGGTTATAGAGGTATGGAATCGGGAAGATTGCAGTATGAAATGATCAACGAGATTCTACCGTTTATCGAAACAAAATATAATACATATTCTGCATCAGGTTCTCAGGAAGATCTGAAAGCTGCAAGAAATCATCGTGCGGTTGGCGGATTCTCTCAAGGAGCAGGATGTACATTTACTCTCATGAGGAATCGTTTTGATTACTTCAAGTATTATATACCGCTATGCGGTGGCCCGGGAAATGCTGATTTTACAAATGTCGTAAAGGGTTATTCCTTAACTGATTACTATGTATTTGCAGCTACCGGTACTGATGATATTGCGTATGGCGGAATGGTAAATGCAATTCCAGCTTTGGCTAATCAAAAAGATAGCGAAGGCAACCCAATCTTTATTTACAATGCGGATTTATCAAAAGGTAACTTATACTTCTTATTGCTCGAAGGCGGAACACATACATGGCAATGCGTAAATCAGTATCTATATAACATCTTGCCGGATTTATTCTTTGCTGAGAAAGAAATTGAAAGTCCGGATATAGTAACTGATGATAATGGATTTACAGCAGACGGAAGAATCGTTGCAAAATATGGTACACCAAAGATAGATGGTGTAATTGATGAGGTTTGGAATAAGGCAATTGAGATTCAGCCTCCACATATAAACGGTGCAGCAGTAGAAGCAAGGGCAATATTTAAGTTATTATGGGATGACAATGCACTTTATTTCCTTGCACAGGTAAAGGATCCCAATATGTCGGTTGCACCTTTCAATGCCTGGGAACAGGACTCTGTTGAAATCTTCCTGGATGAGAACAATAATAAGTCTGTATCCTATGGCTATGATGACGTACATTACAGAGTAAATTACAATAATGTCAGGTCCTATGATGTAGGTGATGCCAGCCGTTTCTATACAGCTACAAAAGTCGGGGATAATGAGTATATTGTGGAAGGAAGAATTGAGTTACTTGAGCCTGCAAAGAATAATACTATTTATGGTATTGAATTGCAGGTAAATGATTGTATCGGTTCGGGTAGAGCCGGAACAATCACCATATTTGATACCACTGATAGTGCATGGAACAACACATCCTTATTTGGTGAAGTTGTGCTTACCGGTAAAAGAGATGGGGATGTTCCCGGAATAAATCCGTATAAGTTAATGTCGTTAGTTGAATCTGCCCAGAAGGTTGACGTATCTGCATTTTCAAAAGGCGTTGCAGCTTTCACCGCGAGATTGGAAAATGCGAAAGAGGCAATTGATAATGCAACAACTCAGGCTCAAATAGATACAGCATATAACGAATTGAACGATATAATAAAGTTCATGAGTGTTGTTAAGAGATATGCAAATTTGGATTTAAGCTCCTTGCCAAATGGAAAAGAAGTGAATAAAGCAGCAGCTAAAGCAGAAGATATTATTGCTAAAGCTGACGCAACTTCCGATGAAATAGAACAAGCGATTGAGGCATTAGATGCAGCAATAGCGGCATTGGGAAGCTATAGCCTGAAAGAGGTATACGGTGATAAATTCTATATAGGTGCAGCCGTTCATTTGAATGGATTAAATGACGAAAGATATACAAAGAATTTATTAACACATTATAACAGTATAACTGCTGAAAATGATATGAAGCCGGAAGCGTTATTGGATAAGGCCGCATCCCAAGCAGCAGGAGAGGTTGTATGTAATTTTGAAAAAATGGATCAATATTGTGATTTTGCAGTAGCTAACGGTTTGAAGCTTAGAGGACACACCTTAGTATGGCATAGCCAGACTCCAGCTTGGTTCTTCAAAGAAGGATTTGACGATAACGGTGCTTATGTAGATCCGGCTACAATGGATAAACGTCTTGAACAATTTATAAATCAAGTATTTGGACATATCAAAGAAAAATATCCGGATCTGTTCTATGCTTACGATGTATGTAACGAAGTTGTTTCATCTTATACAATGCCGTATAACAACTGGAAGACTGTTTATGGGGATTACTCCTATGTTACAAAGGCCTTTGAATATGCAAGAAAAGCTTCAGAAGGCACAGGCATTAAGCTGTACTACAATGATTACAACGAGTATGATGAAGGAAAAGCAGAACAGATCATTGAACTATTGGCAGAGGCAAAAGCAGCAGGCAACATTGACGGTATCGGTATGCAAAGCCATGTAAATATCGAGTACCCGCCAATGGATCAATACAGAGAAACAATTGAAAAATTTGTTGCAGCAGGTTACGATGTTCAGATTACAGAGCTTGATATTGCAACAGCTATTGATGGCAATGGACCGCCACCGGATTCAGCTATGGCAGCAAAACAAGCACAGATTTATAAAGAATTGTTCCAGATCTATATCGATTACAAAGATTATATCTCCTCGGTAACATTATGGGGTATCAATGATCAGCATTCATGGCGTGGTTCTCAAGACCCGTTGATTTTTGACAGAGAATATAAAGAAAAAGATTCTTTCTGGAATATTATTTCTGTTGGTTTAGAGGCAAAATAAAAAATTGATGTAACTAATTCTTAAACTTAGTCAATAGTGAAGTGCACCTCAAGTGTCAGATGATAATCTGACCTTAGGAGGTGCATTTTTTATATGAAAAAAGATAGTGTCTTGTCAAGTGGTGTAAATTGTTTTCTACTATGTTTCTTTAATTT